>AZIG01007158.1_pt1 | contig 12002 bp, 9 predicted proteins | sample 359071 | NCBI WGS metagenome assembly AZIG01 (sample SAMN02429714, study PRJNA222667) | marine sediment metagenome | biome: Sediment sample; isolation source: enrichment culture of sample MGS-AQ(UA) from oil contaminated terminal site... | place: Jordan: Aqaba | collected 2011-05-15 | depth 18 m m | reverse complement strand
ACAGGCTGCCCGCCAGCGGGTGTCGCTGGGGGCAGGGCGGGGCGCTGAGCAGGGGCGGCGACAACAGGGCCCATGCCAGGTCACGCACGGTGGAGTGCTGCAATTGTCGGGGCAGGTCGTGGAGCTGGGCGAATGGCGTCATCCTGCGAGCATAGCCGGTTTGCCGCTGCCCGGTGGTTTCGCCCATAATCGGCGCATCGTCACCCGCCGCAGAGCCTCGCAGGAGCCCCATGGAGCAATTTCGCAATATCGGTATCATCGGTCGCCTTGGCAGCTCGCAGGTGCTCGACACCATTCGCCGACTGAAAAAATTCCTCCTCGATCGCCACCTGCACGTGATCCTCGAGGACACCATTGCCGAAGTGTTACCCGGCCATGGCTTGCAAACGTCCACCCGCAAGCTGCTGGGCGAGGTCTGCGACCTGGTCATCGTGGTTGGCGGCGACGGCAGCCTGCTGGGCGCTGCCCGCGCGCTGGCCCGGCACAACATTCCGGTGCTGGGTATCAACCGTGGCAACCTGGGTTTTCTCACCGACATCCGCCCCGACGAGCTGGAACAGAAGGTCGCCGAAGTGCTCGACGGCCACTACCTGGTGGAAAACCGCTTCCTGCTGCAGGCCGAGGTGCGCCGCCACCACGAGGCCATCGGCCAGGGCGATGCGCTGAACGACGTGGTGCTGCACCCTGGCAAGTCCACGCGCATGATCGAGTTCGAGATCTACATCGACGGCCAGTTCGTCTGCAGCCAGAAGGCCGATGGCCTGATCGTCGCCACCCCCACCGGCTCCACCGCCTATGCGCTGTCGGCCGGTGGCCCGATCATGCACCCCAAGCTCGATGCCATCGTCATAGTGCCGATGTACCCGCACACCTTGTCGGGCCGGCCGATCGTGGTCGACGGCAACAGCGAGCTGAAGATCGTGGTGTCCAAGGACCTGCAGATCTACCCGCAGGTGTCCTGTGACGGCCAGAACCACTTCACCTGTGCCCCCGGCGACACCATCACGGTCAGCAAGAAGCCGCAGAAACTTCGCCTGATCCACCCGCTGGACCACAATTACTACGAGGTCTGCCGCACCAAGCTGGGTTGGGGCAGCCGCCTGGGGAGCAGTGACGACTGATGCTCGATCCGGCGCGAAGTTTTGACATCATCGGCGACGTGCACGGCTGTGCGCTGACCCTTGAACGCCTGCTCGACGCCCTCGGATACAAGCGCGTGGCCGGCGTGTGGCGCCACCCGCGACGTCAGGCGTTGTTCCTTGGCGATATCGTCGACCGCGGGCCACGCATTCGTGAGGCGCTGCACATCGTCCACGACATGGTCGAAGCCGGCCAGGCGTTCTGCATCATGGGCAACCACGAATACAACGCCCTGGGCTGGGTCACCCCGGCGCTGCCTGGCAGCGGCAAGGCCTATGTACGCGAACATACGCCGCGGCATGCCCGGCTGATTGACGAAACCCTCACCCAGTTTGCCCAGCACCCTGGCGACTGGCACGATTTCGTCAACTGGTTCTACCAGTTGCCGCTGTTCGTCGACGCTGGCCGCTTCCGTCTGGTGCACGCCTGCTGGGACCCGCGGCTGATCGAGCCGCTGCGCCAGCAATACCCCAACGGACGCATCGATGAACATTTCATCCAGGCCTCGGCCGTGAGTGGCAGTTTTGCCGACACGGTGTGCAACCGCCTGTTGCGCGGTACCGACATGCGCCTGCCGGACGGGCTGACGCTGACCGGCGGCGACGGTCTGACCCGCGCGTTCTTCCGCACCAAGTTCTGGGAAGAAGACCCGAAAACCTACGGTGACATCGTGTTCCAGCCCGATGCCTTGCCCGAAGACGTGGCCAGCACCCCGCTCAGCCACAGCCAGAAGAACGCCTTGCTGCGTTATGACGAAGACCAGCCGATGCTGTTCGTCGGGCATTACTGGCGCAGCGGTCGCCCGGCACCGATCCGCGCCAACCTGGCCTGCCTGGACTATAGCGCCGTGCTCTACGGCAAGCTGGTCGCTTACCGGCTGGATGATGAAACCCGTATCGACCCACACAAGTTCGTTTGGGTCGACGTCGACCGCCCACAGGCCAACCAATGAACATTATCGAAGTGATGCGCCTGCCGCTGTCGGTCGACCTCAGCGGCTTCGTCCACCTGTTGCAACGCCTGCAGGTGCCGCACCGGGTCAGCGAGGAGGGCGATGCCCAGGTCCTCTGGGCTCCCGACACTCTGGCCGAAGATGTGCTGCAGCTCTACCAGCGCTACCCGGACGGCAACGCCGACCTGCCGGCCAGCGCCGACCCTGTAGGGGCGGGTTCACCCGCGAATGCCCCCGCACAGCCTTCCCTGGCAGCCCAGGCCAAGGCCTGCAAAATCACCACCCTCACCCTGCTGCTGTGCTTCATCGTCGCCGGCCTTACGGGGCTTGGTGACAACTTCACCACCATCAGCTGGTTCACCTTCCTCGACTTCCGTGTCCAGGGCGACTACCTGTACTTCACCTCGCTGGCGCAAACCCTCGACCAAGGCCAGTGGTGGCGACTGGTGTCGCCCATGCTGCTGCATTTCGGCGTGCTGCACCTGGCCATGAACAGCCTGTGGTACTGGGAACTGGGCAAACGCATCGAACTGCGCCAGGGCCCGTGGGCGTTGCTGGGCCTGACCCTGCTGTTCAGCCTGGTGTCCAACCTGGCCCAGCACTACACCAGCGGGCCAAGCCTGTTTGGCGGCCTGTCCGGCGTGCTGTATGGCCTGCTCGGGCACATCTGGCTGTACCAGTGGCTGGCGCCCGACCGTTACTTCAACCTGCCCAAGGGCGTGCTGGTGATGATGCTGATCTGGCTGGTGGTGTGCCTGACCGGTGTGGTCGGCACCCTCGGTCTTGGCCAGATCGCCAATGCCGCCCACGTCGGCGGGCTGCTCATCGGATGCCTGACCGGGCTCTTGGGTGGGGCGCTGGCCCGGCGTAAACTGTCGGCTTGAATCAGGAGACACTATGTCCACTTTCGCGCAAATGATTGAAAACATCACCCCGGAAATCTACCAGAGCCTGAAACTGGCAGTGGAAATCGGCAAATGGTCGGATGGCCGCAAGCTCACGGCCGAGCAGAAAGAACTGTCGCTGCAGGCGGTCATCGCCTGGGAGATGAAGAACCTGCCCGAAGACCAGCGCACCGGCTACATGGGCCCACAGGAATGTGCGTCGAAGTCCGCGCCCATCGCCAACATTCTGTTCAAGTCGGACTCGGTACATTGATCGAACTCGCTCGTGGCTCGCTGAGCAAAATGGCCGTCAGCCTGCAGGCACCGGTGGTGCAGTACAGCTTCCGCCTGGATGACACGCAGGTGCCGGTCAACCCCATGATCGGCCAGCGCCTGCGCCTGGAATACCTCGGCGCCATTCATTGCAGCCATTGCGGCAAGCGCACCAAGACCAGCTTCAGCCAGGGTTACTGCTACCCGTGCATGACCAAGCTGGCCCAGTGCGATGTGTGCATCATGGCCCCGGAAAAATGCCACTACGACGCCGGCACCTGCCGGGAGCCGTCGTGGGGCGAACAGTTCTGCATGACCGACCACATCGTGTACCTGGCCAATTCGTCTGGGATCAAGGTCGGCATCACCCGTGCCACCCAGCTGCCCACCCGCTGGCTCGACCAGGGCGCCAGTCAGGCATTGCCGATCATGCGCGTGGCCACCCGGCAGCAATCGGGCCTGGTCGAAGACGTGTTGCGCAGCCAGGTGCCGGACCGTACCAACTGGCGCGCGCTGCTCAAGGGCGATGCCGAGGTGCTCGACCTGCCGGCCATCCGCGAGCAGGTCTTCGAAGCCTGCGCCGACGGCCTGCGCGAGCTGCAGGGGCGCTTCGGCCTGCAGGCGATCCAGCCGCTGCCGGACGCCGAAGTGGTGCAGATGAACTACCCGGTCGAGGCGTACCCCAAGAAGATTGTCAGCTTCAACCTCGACAAGGACCCGGTGGCCGAGGGCACGCTGCTGGGCATCAAGGGCCAGTACCTGATCTTCGACACCGGTGTGATCAATATTCGCAAGTACACGGCCTACCAGTTGGCCGTGCTCCAGTAAAAAGGACCTGCACATGCGTACCGAACAACCGCAAGTGATCTACCTCAAGGATTACCAGGCGCCCGAGTACCTGATCGACGAGACGCACCTGACCTTCGAGCTGTTCGAGGACCACACGCTGGTTCACGCGCAACTGGTCATGCGCCGCAATCCGGCACGCGGTGCCGGCCTGCCGCCACTGGAACTCGATGGCCAGCAGTTGGAACTGCTGCGCGCCTCGCTGGATGACCAGGAACTGCAGCCAGGCGACTACCAGCTCGGCGCCGACAGCCTGACCGTACAGCCCAAGGCCGAGCGCTTCACCCTGGACACCAGCGTGAAAATCCACCCGGAAAGCAACACCGCCCTGGAAGGCCTGTACAAGTCGGGCAAGATGTTCTGCACCCAGTGCGAGGCCGAGGGCTTCCGCAAGATCACCTACTACCTCGACCGCCCGGACGTGATGAGCACCTTCACCACCACGGTCATCGCCGAGCAGCATCGCTACCCGGTATTGCTGTCGAACGGCAACCCGATCGGCAGCGGGCCGGCCGAAGACGGCCGCCACTGGGCGACCTGGGAAGACCCGTTTATGAAGCCGGCCTACCTGTTCGCCCTGGTGGCCGGTGACCTGTGGTGCGTTGAAGACAGCTTCACCCGTCAGTCCGGCCGTGATGTGACCCTGCGCATCTACGTCGAGCCTGAGAACATCGACAAGTGCGACCACGCCATGGTCAGCCTGAAAAAGTCCATGCGCTGGGACGAAGAAGTCTATGGCCGTGAGTACGACCTGGACATCTTCATGATTGTTGCGGTCAACGACTTCAACATGGGCGCCATGGAAAACAAGGGCCTGAACATCTTCAACTCCAGCTGTGTACTGGCCCGTGCCGAAACCGCCACCGATGCTGCGCACCAGCGCGTCGAAGGCGTGGTCGCCCACGAGTACTTCCACAACTGGTCGGGTAACCGTGTCACCTGCCGTGACTGGTTCCAGCTGTCGCTGAAGGAAGGCTTCACGGTGTTCCGCGATGCCGAGTTCAGTGCCGACATGAACTCGCGCACGGTCAAGCGCATCGAAGACGTCGCCTACCTGCGCACCCACCAGTTCGCCGAAGACGCCGGCCCCATGGCCCACCCGGTGCGCCCGGACAGCTTCATCGAAATATCCAACTTCTACACCCTGACCGTCTACGAGAAGGGCGCCGAAGTGGTGCGCATGGTCCGTACCCTGCTGGGTAGCGAAGGCTTCCGCAAAGGCAGCGACCTGTACTTTGAACGTCATGACGGCCAGGCGGTAACCACCGACGACTTCATCAAGGCCATGGAGGACGCCAACGGCGTCGATTTCACCCAGTTCAAGCGCTGGTACAGCCAGGCTGGCACTCCGCGCCTGGAGGTCAGCGAGGCGTATGACGACGCCGCGCAGACCTACAGCCTGACGTTCCGCCAGAGCTGCCCGCAGACCCCGGACAAGACCGAGAAACTGCCGTTCGTGATTCCGGTGGAGCTGGGCCTGCTGGATGCCGCCGGCAACGACTTGCCGCTGCAACTGGTCGGTGAAGCGGCTGGGCAAGGGACCAGCCGCGTGCTGTCGGTGACCGAGGCCGAGCAAACCGTCACCTTCCAGGGTATCCAGGCCAAGCCGCTGCCGTCGCTGCTGCGTGGCTTCAGCGCCCCGGTGAAGCTGAGCTTCCCGTATGACCGCGACCAGCTGATGTTCCTGATGCAGCACGACAGCGACGGCTTCAACCGCTGGGAAGCGGGCCAGCAGCTGTCGGTGCAGGTACTGCAGGAACTGATCGGCCAGCATCAACGCGGCGAAGCCCTGAAGCTCGACCAGCGCCTGATTACTGCCCTGGGGACTGTGCTGGGCAATGCATCGCTGGACCCGGCCATGGTGGCCGAAATGCTCTCGCTGCCAGGTGAGGCGTACCTTACCGAGATCAGCCAGGTGGCCGACGTCGACGCCATCCACGCCGCCCGCGAGTTCGCACGCCAGCAGATCGCCGAACACCTGTTCGACGCCCTGTGGGCGCGTTACCAGGCCAACCGTGAGGTGTCGCGCAGCACTGCCTATGCGGCCGAGGCCAAGCACTTTGCCCGCCGCAGCCTGCAGAACATCGCCCTGTCGTACCTGATGCAGAGTGGCAAGCAACAGGTGCTGGAGGCGACCCTGGAGCAGTTCGAGCACTGCGACAACATGACCGAGCGCCTTACCGCGCTGGCGGTACTGGTCAACTCGCCGTTCGAGGCCGAGCGCGCGAAAGCGCTGGAGGCGTTTGCCGAGCACTTCAAGGACAACCCGTTGGTCATGGACCAATGGTTCAGCGTGCAGGCTGCCAGCACGCTGCCGGGCGGGCTGGCGCGGGTCAAGGCATTGATGCAGCACCCGGCCTTCACCCTGAAGAACCCGAACAAGGTGCGTGCGCTGATCGGTGCCTTTGCCGGGCAGAACCTGGTCAACTTCCATGCTGCCGATGGCTCCGGGTATCGTTTCCTGGCGGACCTGGTGATCGAGCTGAATGCACTGAATCCGCAGATTGCATCGCGGCAACTGGCGCCGCTGACCCGCTGGCGCAAGTATGACGATGCGCGTCAGGCCCTCATGAAGGGCGAACTGGAGCGGATTCTGGCGTCTGGCGAGCTGTCCAGTGATGTGTATGAAGTTGTGAGCAAGAGTCTGGCGTAATTCTTGTGAATTGGGGCTGCTTTGCAGCCCTTCGCGGGTGAACCCGCTCCTACAGGGGGATGAAACCTTTGCAGGAGCGGGTTCACCCGCGAAGGGCCGCCCAGCGGCCCCGGCTTTCCCCGGCCGACAACAAAACATAACACCCCGCCCGTTGTACTCCCGCAAACATCCCCGCTACGATCCCCTCAAGCTATTGCAGGCCTCTAGATCAGGCATTCGCAAGGCCTGCAATGCATTGACCCACCAAAAAGAACACAACAAGGGGGCAGTCATGAGGGAACAGTTACGTACGCCAGCCAGGCGTGGTGCCTGGCCATGGGCAGCCAGCGCGATGCTGGCACTGGCATTGGGGGTGTGGGCCAACAGCGCCCAGGCCGCGGCAGCCGACGAATACTCCACCGAATCGGCCAAGGCCAGTGAAAGCCTGTTGATCGACACCACCCATGCCGGCAAGCGCCTGGTGGTGGTCGGTGATCGCGGCCACATTCTGTTCTCCGACGACCAGGGCAGCACCTGGACCCAGGCCCGGGTACCCACCCGGCAATTGCTCACTGCCGTGTTTTTCCTCGACGACAAGCGTGGCTGGGCCGTCGGCCATGACGCGCAGATCCTCACCAGCAGCGACGGCGGCGCTACCTGGAGCAAGCAGTTCGAAGACCTCGCCCGTGAAGCGCCCTTGCTCGATGTGACCTTCCTCGACGCCCAGCACGGGTTTGCCGTGGGGGCCTATGGCGCCTTGCTGGAAACCACCGATGGCGGGCAGCACTGGCAGGACGTGGCCGAGCGGCTGGACAACCCGGACCAGCTGCACCTCAACGGTATCGCCCAAGTGCGCGATGCCGGCCTGTTCATCGTGGGTGAACAGGGCGGCATGTACCGCTCCACCGACAAGGGCCAGACCTGGGCCAAGGTCCAGGGCCCCTACGAGGGCTCGCTGTTCGGCGTGATCGGCACCGCCAGGCCGCATACCCTGCTGGCCTACGGCCTTCGCGGCAACCTGTTCCGCTCCAGCGACTTCGGTGACAGCTGGCAGCCGATCGAACTCAAGGCCGCGCGCGGTACGCTGGAGTTCGGCCTGGCAGGCGCTACGCTTGTCGATGATGGCACCCTGGTGCTGGTCGGCAATGGTGGCAGCGTGCTGCGCAGCACGGACGACGGCCAGACCTTCAACGTGTACAACCGCGCCGACCGCCTGGCCTTGGCCGGCGTCAGTGGCCTGGCCAACGGCGGCCTGCTGCTGGTGGGGCAGGGTGGTGTGCACCTGGCCAGCGCCGAAGGGGCTGATCAGGCTGCCCGGGAGGTGCGTCCATGACCAGCAGGGAGAGCATTGCCATGCACCCGCATCACCAGGACAAGGCCACGCTGCTGGAACGCCTGATCTTCAACAACCGCCCAGTGGTCATCGCCCTGTGCGTGCTGGTCAGCATTTTTCTGTTCTGGCAGGCCACGCAGATTCGCCCGTCCACCAGCTTCGAGAAGATGATCCCGCTGCAGCACCCGTTCATCGAGCAGATGATGGAGCACCGCAACGACCTGGCCAACCTTGGCAACACCGTGCGCATCTCGGTGGAGGCGGTGAACGGTGACATCTTCGACAAGGACTACATGGAGACCCTGCGTCAGATCCATGACGAGGTGTTCTACATCCCCGGTGTCGACCGGGCCGGGTTGAAGTCACTGTGGAGCCCCAGCGTGCGCTGGAGCGAGGTCACCGAGGAGGGCTTTTCCGGTGGCGAGGTAATCCCCAACACCTACAACGGGTCGCAGGACAGCCTCGATACCCTGCGCGACAACGTGCTCAAGTCAGGCCAGGTGGGGCGCCTGGTAGGCAACAACTTCAAGTCCAGCATCGTCGACGTGCCGCTGCTGGAGAGCTACCCGGACCCGCAGGACCCTGGCAAACAGGTGAAGCTGGACTACCAGCAGTTCTCTCACCTGCTGGAAGAGAAGATCCGCGACAAGTTCCAGGCGCAGAATCCCAATGTAAAAATCCACATCGTCGGCTTTGCCAAGAAGGTCGGCGACCTCATCGACGGCCTGGTGATGGTGGCGATGTTCTTCGGCGTCGCCCTGGCGATCACCTTGGTGTTGTTGTACTGGTTCACCTGGTGCATCCGCAGCACTGTCGCCGTGCTCATTACCACGCTGGTGGCGGTGGTCTGGCAGTTGGGGCTGATGCATGCAGTGGGCTTTGGCCTGGACCCGTACTCGATGCTGGTGCCGTTCCTGATCTTCGCCATCGGCATTTCCCACGGGGTGCAGAAGATCAACGGCATCGCGCTGCAGTCGAGTGATGCCGAGAATGCCCTTACCGCTGCCCGGCGCACGTTTCGTCAATTGTTCCTGCCGGGAATGATCGCCATCCTTGCCGACGCAGTGGGCTTCATTACCCTGTTGATCATCGACATCGGGGTGATTCGCGAACTGGCCATCGGCGCCTCCATCGGTGTGGCGGTGATCGTGTTCACCAACCTGATCATGTTGCCGGTGGCCATCTCCTACGTCGGCATCAGCAAGAAGGCCATCGAGCGCAGCAAGAAAGACGCGACCCGCGAGCACCCGTTCTGGCGTCTGTTGTCGAACTTCGCCAGTGCCAAGGTGGCGCCGGTGTCAGTGGTGCTGGCGCTGCTCGCCTTCGCTGGCGGCCTGTGGTACAGCCAGAACCTAAAGATCGGCGACCTCGACCAAGGGGCACCGGAGCTGCGCCCCGACTCGCGCTACAACCAGGACAACAACTTCATCATCAGCAACTACTCGACCAGTTCCGATGTGCTGGTGATCATGGTCAAGACGCCGTCGGAGAAGTGCTCGGTCCACTCGACCATGGCGCCGATCGACGAGCTGATGTGGACCATGGAAAACACCCCTGGCGTGCAGTCGGCGATTTCCCTGGTCACCGTTTCCAAACAGGTGATCAAGGGCATGAACGAGGGCAGCCTGAAATGGGAAACCCTGTCGCGCAACCCGGACATCCTCAACAACTCCATCGCCCGGGCCGACGGCCTTTACAACGGCGACTGCTCATTGGCGCCCGTGCTGGTGTTCCTCAATGACCACAAGGCTGAAACGCTGGAGCGCGTCACCGCCGTGGCCAAGGCGTTTGCCGACAGCCATGACAAGGAAGGCCTGCAGTTCCTGCTGGCGGCGGGCAACGCGGGCATCGAGGCCGCGACCAACGAGGTGATCAAGTCGGCCGAGCTGACCATCCTGATCCTGGTGTACATCTGCGTGGCCGTGATGTGCCTGATCACCTTCCGCTCGTTCGCCGCCACGCTGTGCATCGTGCTGCCCCTGGTGCTGACCTCGGTGCTGGGCAACGCGTTGATGGCCTACATGGGCATCGGGGTGAAAGTGGCGACCTTGCCGGTGGTGGCGCTGGGTGTGGGCATTGGCGTGGACTATGGCATCTATATCTACAGCCGCCTGGAAAGCTTCCTGCGTGCCGGGTTGCCATTGCAGGAGGCGTATTACCAGACCCTGCGCTCGACCGGCAAGGCGGTGCTGTTCACCGGGCTGTGCCTGGCCATTGGGGTATGCACCTGGATTTTCTCGGCGATCAAGTTCCAGGCGGACATGGGCCTGATGCTGACCTTCATGCTGCTTTGGAACATGTTTGGTGCGTTGTGGCTGCTACCGGCATTGGCGCGGTTCCTGATCAAGCCTGAGAAGATGGTGGGCAAGGAGGGTGGGTCGATCTTTGCCCATTGATTGAAGGGGCCGCATTGCGGCCCCCAAGGTTATACTGCCAACCCATTTCAGATTGGTACCCCTATGTCCCCCCTCGCAACCGCCCTGCAGGCCTGCGATATGCTTCTGATCGACGGCCTGCACGCCTTCGACTTCACCGCCGATGAAGCCGGTCTCACTGTCGAATGCATGGACGGCCGCCAATTGCGCCGCTGGTCGTTCACCCCCGAGCAAATCGCTGCCGCCATCGCCACCGGAGACGAGTGGCAACTCGACGATGCCAACGGCGCGCATCGACTAGTCTGTATGAGTGCCTTTCGCGCCCCGGATGATGAGCAAGATGAACCGCACCTGGACTAACCTGCTGACCGCTAGCCTGATGAGCCTGACTATCCACGCCCACGCCTCGACGTTGCTGGTGGGCAGCTATACCGATGGCGCCAGCCAGGGTGTCTACCGCTACCACTTCGACGACAAGGCTGGCCGCATCGACCCCACGCCGCGACAAGTGGTCAAGAACGTCAACCCTTCCTGGCTTGTGCTGTCGGCCGACCAGCGCCAGCTGTTTGTGGTCAATGAAACCCCGGGTGGCCAGGCCAGCAGTTTCAGCGTCAGCACCAAGGGCGAGATCAAGCCGCTCAACCAGGTGGTCACCCAAGGTGACGAACCGACTCACGCCAGCCTCAGTCGTGACCAGCGTTATCTGTTCGTGGCCAACTACGCGGTCAAGCCTGACCCTGGCGGCAGCCTGGTGGTTATTCCGGTGGCCAGGGACGGCAAGCTCAAAGCCGTGGTGCAACAGACCCGGCACAAGGCGAGTGGCGTCAACCCCGAGCGCCAGGCCGGTGCCCATGTGCACGCACTGGTGCTGTCGCCCGATGGCCAGCATGTCTATGCCTGCGACCTGGGCGCGGACAAGGTATTCATCTACCGCTATGACGGCGCCAGTGTGGACAAACCGTTGAGCCCGGCAATCCCGGCCTCGGTGGCCTTGCCGCCAGGCAGTGGGCCCCGTCACCTGCTGTTCGACGCCAAGGGCCAGCATGCCTACCTGACGCTGGAAATGAGTGGCGAAGTGGTGATGTTCGATGTCGAGGACGCTGCTTTGCTTGAGCGCCAACGCCTGCCACTGACCGAGCAGCAGGACCCTGCAGCCAAGGCGGCAGGAGGCTTGCACCTGTCGGCGGACGGCCGTTTTCTGTACGTGAGCAACCGTGGCACGGCGAATGAAATTCTGGTGTTTGCTGTCGGCAAGAATGACGGCCAGTTGACGTTCGTGCAGCGCCGCTCCGTGGAAGGCGACCACCCCCGCGAATTTGCCCTGGACCCTAGCGGCAATTTCCTGCTGGTAGCCAACCAGAAGAGCAACGAGATCGTGGTTATGCGCCGTGATCTCTTGACTGGCAAGTTGGGGGAGACCGTGCAGACCATGGCGCAGGACGCGCCTTCGGACCTGAAGTTCATCGATTAAGGGGTTGGGAGGGTTCGTTCATAGGCGAACTGGCCAGACACACCCTGCAAGAAGTGGATTTACCCGCGAAAGGGCCGGTCCTGCTGGCCAATTTCC
>AZIG01008331.1_pt1 | contig 12023 bp, 13 predicted proteins | sample 359071 | NCBI WGS metagenome assembly AZIG01 (sample SAMN02429714, study PRJNA222667) | marine sediment metagenome | biome: Sediment sample; isolation source: enrichment culture of sample MGS-AQ(UA) from oil contaminated terminal site... | place: Jordan: Aqaba | collected 2011-05-15 | depth 18 m m | reverse complement strand
GGGTTGCGTGCTTCACTCGGGCCAGCAATGTTGAGAATAGCGATGGGATGACTAACCAACCAGTCTTGCCATGCCGCCAAAAGCTCTTCTGTAGGGGCATGCAAATCGCACAGTAGAAGTGGCTTGCCGTGCCCCGTCGCCAGATCGCGAGTAAGCAGGCTGCCGCCTTCCAGCCTGCCTCGGTAAATGATCAGCGTTGCATCAGCGTCCCGAACATTGTGCTTGGTACGCTGGCGGTAGCCGCTGGATTCGGTCTCCACCAACTGGTAGCGAGCATCCAGGACGCCATCAGCGGCCCGTCGGCCTGCCGGACAACAGCCGCCGTGCGGAATCTGCCGGGCAATGGCGAAATCCAGCGCCGCCCGGTCTACGCCGGTCTGGCCGCCGGAGATGATGCGCTGAATGTTCACCCTTGCCCCGTTGCGGCGACCGTGCAGCTCACTTGAACTTCGGCGCTGGGCTGATCTGCCGATAGCTGACCGATGCGCCCGCGCTGCCCGGCAAGTGTCAGCTGCTTGCGCACCTGCTCCAAGCTGCGTTTTTCGATCACTGCGGTATAGCTTGCACTCAGCTCACCATCCGGGTCGATGAACAGCTCGATCCGCTTCACCGGAAGGCCAAACACCGAGAAGCTGCGTGCCGGTGCAAGCAACCAACTGCCGGGGGCATTGGGCGCAATGTCATCCAGCGCGTGCATCGGCAAGGTTTGACGGCACTCCACGGCGGCGGCAATGTCCGGCTCGATCTGCAACCAGCGGTTGAGGTCAGGGGCAGTGCCATCCATCAGCACCACCGGCATGGCCGCCAGCAGCAACGCTTTCATCCCTTGATGTTCCTGATCCAGAAGCGGCGGTCATCGACCGTGAAGTTGGGGTCATAGCCGACCAGGGTCAACAGTGAACCGACATAGTAAAGGCCGAACTGATTCATCAGCCAGCGTTCCATCGCTGGGTCGCCGGGCAACTTACTGTACGGTGGGATTGGGCCGTCGCTGCGAACCTGACCACTGGTTTTTCCGGAGATGGAAAAGCTCTTCCAGGTCAGCACGAAGTTGTTTGACTGTTTCGGCAGCTCCGGCGCGCAAAGCGACAGATTGCTGAAGCGCTCGGAGCGCTTGGCGTCGTGCCAGAGCACTGCGTCAAAGCGAATGCAATCACTGGCTTTGAGCGTGAGGCTACGGGTCAGGGTCATCTGATCCGCCGGAATTTGCAGATTGCTGATCACCACCTTGGGCCACTCTGGGGCGCGACCGTCGGTAGACAGATTCTGGCGCAAGGCGTTATGCAGTGGAGTGCCCAGCAAGCTGTTGCGGGTTGGAGCCGATATCGTAAACCTCACGCAGCAAAACCAGACAGGGCGCGGGCGAATTTCAACAGGCTGCTAGCCAGCCAGCGCCGGCGCTCGGCGCACTGGATCATGCTTGAAGCCATCCAGCAGTATGTTGAGCGCGAAGAAGCCCGCGAGAGCTTCAAACAGGAAGCCTTGGCCTCTTGGGCGGCCTACAAGGAAACCGGCCGGCACCTGACCGGCCAGGAAGTTCGCACCTGGTTGAACACTTGGGGCACCTATGACGAAAGGGCGGTGCCTGAGTGCCACAAATAATCGTCACCGAAGGCGCGGCGGAAGGCTTGGAACGATGCCGCCAGGCGTTCCTGGTCGGGCCATCGAGCGGCAATTCCTAATGCTCGAAACAGTCCCTGATATTGGTCGCCCGTTCCCCGAGATTCCCGAGTTGCGTGAGCTGGTGATTGCTTTCGGTGACTCCGGCTATGTTGCCTTGTACCGCCACGAACCAGCCGACGATGCAGTGTATATCCTGGCCTTCCGGCACCAGAAAGAGGCGGGCTATTAATCGTGGAATTCATAGACCGAATGATTGTTGCCTGAGCTCACGGCATCGGCCGTGCCGGCATGTTTCTGGTTACGCTGTGGTTTCGCTTGGTCTTTGTCTTGGTCTGCTTTCCGGCCTGGGCATCTTGCGTGGCTTCTATACATGGCATGTCGAGTCGCATGGCTTTTCCCTGTAGGAACAGGGAGGTCGCATGCTCAACCAATGGTTTGGATCGATCGCCAGGGGGTGTGATAGGGATCGGGACAGCCGCTAACCCAGCGGTACTGGAATCCGCGTCGAACTGAGTTGCTTCAGTTGCAGAACCGCATCGTGATGGCACCGTTGACGCGCAACCGCGCCATCGGCAACCTCCCCAACGCCCTGATGGCGGACTACTACGCCCAGCGCGCTTCGGCCGACCTGATCATCACCGAAGGCGCCAGCCCTTCACCCAACGGCCTGGGGTATCCGCGCATCCCGGGCCTGTTCTCCGAGGCACAAGTGCAGGGCTGGAAGGCGGTCACCGACGCTGTGCATGCAAAGGGCGGAAAGATCTTTGTCCAGCTCATGCATACCGGACGCATCGGCCATCCGAACAACCTGCCCGACGGTGCGCGGCTGGTGGCGCCTTCGGCAATCGCCGCCGCCGGTGAAATCCACACCGACAGCGCTGGCCCGCAACCGCATCCCGTGCCCCATGAGATGAGCCTCGATGAGATTGCCGCTACCCGCGAGGAGTTCATCCAGGCAGCGAAGAACGCGATGGCGGCAGGTTTCGATGGGATCGAGTTGCGCGCGGCCAATGGCTATCTGCTGGAGCAGTTCATTCGCCCCACCTCCAACCGGCGCACGGATGCCTATGGCGGGCCCATCGAGAACCGCGCCCGCTTCGTGCTGGAGGTCGCCAGGGCCGCGGCCGAGGCCATCGGCGCCTCAAGGGTCGGCATCCGCCTCTCGCCCCACGGCGTGTTCAACGACATACCGCCTTATCCCGAGATGGACGCGGACTACACCTATCTCGCCGGGCAACTCGGCACGCTCGGGCTTGCCTACCTGCACATCGTGGATCACTCGGCCATGGGCGCGCCGGATGTGCCGGAGCGTATCAAGGACGCCATGCGCGAGGCTTTCGGGGGGCCGGTCATCCTGGTCGGCGGCTACGACCCCCGGCGCGCCCAAGCGGATCTCGATGCCGGCAAGGCGGAGCTGATTGCGGTGGGGCGCGCCTTTCTGGACAATCCGGATCTGCCCCGACGCTGGCGCGAGAACCTGCCGCTCAACGCGCCGGACATGGAGAGTTTTTATACGGCGGGAGAAAAAGGCTACACGGACTATCCGGCCTGTTCGGCATGAGCCATTCTCGACGCACCCGGAGGTCGCCTCGGCCGACCTCGGGTGATCAGTCACTCGGCAGTCAGTTCAGCCAGCGATGGATCACGCAACCCGGCCAGCAACTCATCCAGCAGCGTGGTGAGCGCAGCGACCTTTTCGAGCGGGAAATGTGTGGCGCTGGCGAGTTCGCTGGGAATGCAGTCGCAGTGTGAGCGCAGCGCACGGCCAGCTTCGGTCAGTTGTATCTCCACCACCCGTTCGTCCTCGTGGCGGTGTTGGCGCTGATCGATCTTGTCCGGCCGCGTGGTGCGTGCTCCTCGTCGGCCTGCTGCTCTCGACCGTGGTGGCCGCCGCAGGCGGCGGCGACGACCCGGTCGTCCCGACTCCTATCCGGCCGACGGCGTCTCAGAGGGGCTGATCACCTCCGCAGGGCTGCGCTCGACGGTGTTCGGACCCGACGACGCGCTGGCCGAGCTGCCCGAGCGCGTCCCGGCACACGAGATCGCTTTGCGCGTCGATGGCGTACATGGGGGCGAGCGAGGCAAGCCTCGGTAACGTCCCCATGATCCAGGATCAGCGCCGCGTCTGGTACAACCCGAACCAGAACGATGCCTGGTTCATCCCCATCGCGGAACTGCTCACCACGCTGGCCATCTTCATCCTCATGCCCATGATCTTCCTGTCCGACGCCTGGACCCCGCCCGAGGCCAGGCCCGCCGAACTGCGCGAGGTAATGAATCTCTCGCCGGTTTATTACTCGACGCACTGTGGGGTTCGCTGCTGGGCCTGACGCTGCTGGGTGCCACGATCTTCGGCCTTGACGTGCGCAGGTTCACGCGGCAGGTCGGCTAGGTCGTGCCCGTGCTCGACGGCGCCTGGATACGGAACCACATCGCATACAGCGCAGGCACGAACAGCAGGGTGATAACGGTGCCAACAGCCACGCCACCGATCAACACGTAGGCCAGAGGCCCCCAGAAGCTGTCCAGTGTCAGGGGAATGAAGGCGAGCACTGCGGCCAGCGCCGTCAGCACTACAGGCCGCGCCCGCTGTACAGCAGCCTCGACCACGCCCTCGAACGGTCCCATACCGGCTTCAAAATTGTCCGCAACCTGCTGGGTCAGGATGAGGGTGTTGCGCATCAGGATGCCGGCCAGACCGATGAGTCCGAGCAGTGCCACAAAGCCAAAGGGCTGGTTGAAGACGTAAAGCGCCAGCACCGCCCCGATAAGCCCCAGCGGTGCGGTGGCCAGCACCATGAAAGTACCGGCAAATGAGCGCATCTGCAGCATGATAAAAATCAACATGAAGGCCAGCATCACCGGTTGCAACTTCTGGATCGAGGCATCGGCCTTGGCGGAGGCTTCAATCGAACCGCCGATGTCAATATGATAGCCCTCTGGCAGCGTCGCACGCAGACTTGCCAGAGCCTTCCAGACCTCCTCCGTGACGGTGTTGGGCTGTGCGCCTTGAATGTCGGAGCGCACGCTCACGAAGGGCTCGCGGTCGAGGCGTTTGATCACCGGCTCCTCATAGCGGATCTCCAGGCGACCGACTTGCGCTATCGGCAGCTTGCGACCGTCGCGGCTGAGGACTTCCAGGCTTTGCATTGCTGCCATGTCCAGCGGTCGACTCAGGGCGCCGCGAGCGATCAGGCCGACGGTGCGCAAACCGTCGCGCAGTTCTGTCACCGGCGTGCCCTCCAGCTGGAATTGCAGTTGCCGGGCCAGGTCTTGCGGCGTGAGCCCAATCAGGCGCAGGCGATCTTCGTCCAGCATCAGGTGCAGCGCGGGGGCGCGCTCGTCCCATTCCAGGTGGGCGTCCAGGGTGTGCGGGTTGGCCGCAATGATCTCGCGCACACTGTGTGCGATTTCGCGCAGCTTCAGGGGGTCGGGGCCAATGACGCGAAACTCCAACGGCCAGATCACTGGCGGACCGTAGAGCAAGCGGTACGCCCGCACCCGCGCTTCGGGAAACTCGCCAGCCTCGATGCGATGTTGCAGTTCGGCCAGCACCTTGTCGCGTTCAGCCGGGCCTGCGGTGACCGCAACGATCTTGCCAAAGGCCGGATCGGGTGGCTCCGGGTTGGCTGAAATGAAAAAGCGCGGTGCCCCACCTCCAACCGAAGTCAACAAGGACCGGACTTCGGGCATGGGGTCGAGCATGCCTTCTATTCGCTTCAATACCGCATCGGTGGCAGCGATGGCAGACCCCTGCGGCAGGTAGACGCTGACCAGCACCTCGGGCCGATCGGAGCCAGGGAAGAACTGCTTTTGCACCAGGGTTGCCATTGCAATGCCGGCCAGCAAGAGCAACAAGACAGTCCCGAAAACCACCCTCTTGCGTCGTCGCACGCACGCGGCGACGAGGCTGCGCAGGCGCTGGTACATCGGGGTCTGGTACTGGGCGTCATGCTCGCCGTGTGCGCTAACGCCCTTGAGCATCTTGACGCCCAGATAGGGCACAAAAACCACCGCCACCAACCACGAAACGATCAGTGCGATGCCCAGCACCCAGAAAATGTTGCCCGCGTACTCTCCGACACCTGAGCGGGCAAAACCAATCGGCAAGAACCCGGCCACCGTCACCAGGGTTCCAAACAGCATGGGGGCAGCGGTCACGTTCCATGCGTGGGCCGCTGCGCGAACGCGGTCCCAGCCTTCGGCCATTTTTACCAGCATCATTTCGACGGCGATGATGGCGTCGTCGACCAGCAAGCCCAGGGCAATGATCAGCGCGCCCAGCGTGATGCGGTCCAAGTTGATGTCCATGAGCAGCATCACCAGGAACGTGATGCCCAGCGTCACTGGCACGGCAATGCCCACGATCAATCCCGCGCGCAAGCCGATGGCCAGGATACTGACCGCCATCACCACCGCCACCGCCACCAGGAACTTGACCTGAAACAAGTCCACCGCAGCGCGGATCGCATCAGCCTGATGCGTAAGCACACTGAGCTCCTGCCCCAGTGGCAAGCGCCGGCGTTCGCCCTCGATGAAAGCTTCCAGCCGCTGGCCCAATGCCAGTCCGTTCTCGCCACTGGCCATGACCACACCCAGCAAAATGGCTTCCTGTCCGCGCGAACGGACCAGCGTGGTGGCCGGCTCTTCGAAGCCGCGTCGAATGGTGGCGATCTCGCCCAGACGCAACACCTTGTTACCTGCCCGTATGGGCAACCGGGCCAGTGCATCGGGGTCACTCAGGTCGGCATCCACGCGCAGGTGCAAGCGTGGTCCGCTGGTCTCCAGTCGACCGGCGGGTACCAGGCGGTTGGCGGCATCGATGGCGTCGAAAATGTCCTGTGGCGACAGGCCCAGGTTAACCAACCGGGCGTTGTCGAATTCGACAAAAACCCGCTCAGTGCGTTCGCCCAGCAGCAGCGCCTTGTGCACGCCAGGCACGCGCTGTAGCCGGTCACGAATGGTTTCGGCATCACGTACCAGTTCCTGATAGGGCAGCCCCGGGGCGGTCAGCGCCATCAGCTTGAAGTAGACATCGGCAAAATCGTCGTTGACCAGGGGCCCGATGACACCGGCGGGCAAGCTTGGAGCCTCGTCCAGCATGCGTTTTCGCACCTCGTAGAAGAGGTCGGGCACCTTGTCCTGCGGGGTAAAATCTTCAAATTCGATCTGCAAGGTGGCTTGGCCAGGGCGCACAGTGGTTTCAAGTCGGTAGAGGTATTCCACCTCCTGGATGCGCTTTTCCAGCCGGTCTACCAGCTGATCGCGCACCTGCTCGGCGCTCGCCCCCGGCCAGATCACATTGACCACCATGACGCGCACGGTGAAGGCAGGGTCTTCGGCACGCCCAAGCGACCCGAATGCATAGACACCGGCCAGAGTCGAGAGGATCAGGAGGAACAGCGTGACAGCGCGCTCGCGCACGGCGAGCGCCGACAGATTGGGGAAACTCACTTCGCCTCCTTAACGCGCACAGCCAAGCCATCGCGCAACAGATGCGTTCCCAGCGCTACAACGCGATCTTCAAGCGAGAGCGGACCCCGCACTCTCGCCTGCCGGTCATCCATGGCCAGCACGTGAACAGGTACTGGAACCACTTGACCGTTGTGTACGCGCCATACTTGCGGCTGTCGGCCGCGCTCGTCCAAGGCCCCCAGCGGCAGGGAGAACACCGGAGCAACTGCGCCAGCGTCGGCGGCAGCGTCAGCGTCGAGATAGAATCGGGCGTTGACCACACTGCCCAGGGCGAGGGAGTCGCCGCCGTCTGCGATGGTGTAGCGCGCACGTCGGGTGCGCCCCAGGGGGTCCAGGGCCCCGGAGACTTCACGCAACCTAAGTAGCTCCGTCGCGCCGCCGGGCAAAGACAGCTGTCCCGTGGCCGGGGGAGTGACAGCCTCAGGGAAAAAAACCTCGACCTCGCGTGCACCTTGTGCCAGCTGTGCTACAGTCTGGCCAGCAGTAACCACCTGGCCGGGCTCGCCGGTAACCTCGATCAAGATGCCGTCGGCCGGTGCCTTGAGCGCCGCATAGCCCAGCGCGTTGCGCGATTGCGCCAGCCGCGCGTTGGCGGCGTCCCGTCTTGACTGCGCCTCACGGCGCTGGAGCGCAGCCCGTTCCACTGCCTGCTCGCTGATAAAGTTCTGTTTCTGCAATTCCATCACGCGGCGCAGTTCAGCCTCTGCGTTGGCGAGTGCGCTGGCGGCTGCCGCCTGCTCGGCTTCAGCCGACTCAAGCGCCAATGCCAGATCGCGGGTATCCAGACCTAGCAGCACCTGCCCGGCGCGCACCATTTGCCCGGCATCGACCGCACGGCTGACGATGCGCCCCCCAACCTCAAAGGCCAGCGGCGCTTCGACACGGGCCCGTACCGTGCCGGAGAATTCCACCACTCGGTCAGCCACCGCACGGGGCTGGACCACGCGCACATACGGCGCTGATTCGCCTGCCGCCTCTTCCTGGGGAGGTGAACAGCCAAGCAGCAACGCTGCGCTTATCATCAGAGCAAAAACATGATTATTCCGAACACCCATAAGGCCTTCCTCTCGATACGCTAAGCGCGCCAATCAAAGTCCCCCCAACCTCGCAAGCAACTCATCCAGCAGTGCTGCAAGGGCCTCGATCTTTTGGGGGGGGAAATGCGCCTTGGCAGCCAGTTCAGTAGGCACGCAGGCACACTGCGAGCGCAGCGCATGGCCGGCCTCGGTCAAGTGAATCTCGACGATGCGTTCATCATCTTGACGGCGCTGACGCTGCACCAGACCCTGCTGTTCGAGCCGCTTGAGCAGCGGGGTCAGCGTGTTGGTGTTGAGCAGGGCGCGCTCGCCGATATGCGACACCGGGCAGGGCGCGTCTTCCCACAGGATCATCAGCACGATGTACTGAGGGTAGGTCAGTCCGTGCGGCTCAAGCATGGGCTGATAGAGCCGCGTAATCAGGCGCGAGGCAGCGTACAGACGAAAGCACAACTGCAGATCGAGGCGCAGCGGATTCTCGGGCAGGGCGTCGCCCGGAAGTACTGAGGGTGACCGTCTCTCCATCTCAGACCGCCCCGAGAGCCTTGGCAAGGTGCTGATCGATCTTGTCGGGACGCGTGGTGGGGGCGAAGCGGCGCAGCGGTTGACCGTCCCGGCCGATCAGGAGCTTGGTGAAATTCCACTTGATCTGGCGACCGACGAGGCCAGGGAGCTGCATGCTCAGCCACTTGAACAGCGGATGCGCGTTGGGCCCCTTGACCTCGACCTTCTCGAACATCGGGAAGCTCACGCCGTAGTTGACAAGACAACTGCCTTCGATGGTATCGGCGTCACCGGGCTCCTGGTTGCCGAATTGGTTGCAGGGAAAGCCCAGCACCACGAAACCCTGGCCAACATATTTTCGATACAGGGACTCCAGCCCCGCGTACTGGGGCGTAAAGCCGCATTTGCTGGCGGTGTTGACGACCAACGCTACCTGCCCGGCGTAGCGGGAAAGCTCGACCGGCTCGCCGCGCAGGGAACGGGCCTGGAAATGATGAAATTCGCTCATGGCACTCTCCGGGGAAGGCTCAGCGCAGCTCCAGCGCGACGTCGACGTTGCCGCGTATGGCATTGGAATACGGACAGACGGCATGCGCCTGCTCCACCAGCGCCTGTGCCTGTTCCCGCGGCAGTCCGGGCACGGTCACCGCCAGTTTGACCGCCAGCGCGAAACCGCCCTGGTCATTGGGCCCGATGCCCACCGTGGCGTCGACGCGGGTTCCCTCCAGGGTGATCTTCTGCTGCCGGGCTACGTGGATCAGCGCGTTCTCGAAACAGGCGGCATAGCCGCCGGCGAACAGCTGCTCGGGGTTGGTACCCGCGCCGCCACTGCCCCCCAGACTTTTGGGCAGGCTCAGTTGCAGATCCAGAGCGCCATCGTCGGTGGTCACGTGGCCGCTGCGGCCGCCGGTGGCCGAGGCGCGGGCTTCATAGAGGATGTTCATCGAGTGCGCCCCTGATAATGGTGTATTGCACAATAATATCGCACGCGATGATATAGTCGCGCAAGACACCCGTGCGTTTGCGTTTCGCGATGATCAAGCGATTGAGTCGCTGCCTGTCGGTGTCGATCGGCAACGGGTCTGAATACGAGTCTTTTGATAAAGGAGAACGGTCATGCAATATCGTCAATTGGGTAAATCCGGACTGTTGGTATCTGAATTGTGCTTCGGCACGATGCCGTTTGGCGCCAAGGGCTATTGGGAAGTGGTCGGCGGCCTGGATCAGGCGGCGGCGCAGCGCCTGGTCGATATCGCCATCGACGGCGGCATCAATTTTTTTGACACGGCGGATGTCTATTCCCACGGCCAGTCGGAGGAGATTCTCGGCAAGACCCTGAAGGGCAAGCGTGATCAAGTGGTGCTAGCCACCAAGGTGCGCGGCCGCATGAGTGCCAACATCAACGACGTGGGCCTGAGCCGACACCACATCATCCAAAGCTGCGAGAACAGTCTGAAGCGTCTGGGCACCGACTACATTGATCTCTACATTGTCCACAGCTTTGATTTCATGACGCCGCTGGAGGAAACCCTCTCGGCGCTCGATCACCTGGTGCGCCAGGGCAAGGTGCGTTACCTGGGCTGCTCCAACTACTTCGCCTGGCAGCTCATGAAGGCGCTGTCGATTTCCGAGCGCAAGCACCTGGAGAAGTTCGTCTCGCTGCAGGCCTATTACTCACTCGTTGCCCGCGACGTGGAATACGAACTGGTGCCGCTGTGCGAGGACCAGGGCCTGGGGCTGACGCCCTGGTCGCCGCTGGCCGGGGGCTTCCTGACCGGCAAGTACCCGCGCGACAACCCGAAAGCGCAGGAAGGCCGCCGCAGCCGGGAAGAACAGAACTTCCTCCAGCTCGACGAGGACCGCGCCTACGCCATTCTGGACGAAGTACAGCGGATCGCCAGGGAGCGCGACGTAAGCCCTGCCCAGGTGTCTCTCAACTACCTGCTGCGCAAGCCGGCGGTGAGTTCGGTGCTGATTGGTGCCACCAAGCCGGAGCAGCTCGAGGACAACCTCAATACCGCGGCCTGGTCACTGACGCCGGACGAAGTGGCCCGGCTCGATGCGGTCAGCGAGCCGCCGCGCATGTATCCCAAGTGGATGCTGGATTTCACCCGTCTCGATCGGGACGATCCGCAAATAATGCTTTGACCGTGAGATCCACGGGGGCTGGTTGTATAAACCCATGAGGTTGTACACGTTGAATCCCAAGCGGCTGACAGGGAGGCAATCCCGCTTGGCTTATCCATCGGACCGGCCTGAGCGCACCTCCGCGCCGATGCCGTGTGGCACAATTATCCCATAATGCATGGATACTAAAGGATAAATTGTTAAATTGACTTGGCAAGGTCTATGCCAGCTTGGTCGAACTATTGCGCGGCATGCTCACTTACCCCGAGTTCATCGCCGCGCACCGCGCGCACCCGCAAGACTTCACGCGCGAGCATGCGCTACCCTTCGAAACCGTGGTTAGCTGACTGATGTTGAGCTTCCAAAGCTCGATGCGCCAAGCGCTGCAGCGCCTGCTCGACGACCTTTCCGGCGGCAAGCTCACCGCCGTCACCAAGGGCGATCTCGCAGGCGCTGGCGAAGCTCAAGGCTTCGCATCGTGCGCGGCTCGACGCACCGAGAACATCGCCACCAAGCCAACCGACACTACGCGGCGGCGGACGCTTACTCTGTTGTGATGAGCGGCAAAGCTGCGCCTACCTGTCACCACGTTGGTACTAACTTTCCCGTAAGTAATGTCATGTGAGCGATAATGTGCCCCATGAAATGCAAACGACCTTCCGACGGCCGCGCCCTCGATCATCACACCTTGCAGGTGATGCGGCAGCAGGCTGTCAAAGCGGTGCGTGAGGGGCAGACAGTGCAAAGCGTCGCGGCGGCGTATGGCGTGAATGAGCGCAGCGTTTTCCGGTGGCTCGCCGACTTTGCCAATGGCGGGCAGAACGCATTGCTGGCCAAGCCGATTCCGGGGCGCCCCAGCAAACTCAGCGCCCAGGAGTTGTCGTGGATCGCCAATGCCGTCCGTGAACCCGCAGCAGTTCAAGTTCGAGTTCGGCCTGTGGACGCTGTCGCTGATCCGTCACCTGATCAAGCGCCAGTTCAAGAAGGAGTTGTCGGTCTCCTCGGTCCACCGCCTCATGAAAATCCTGGGCTTCAGCGCCCAGAAGCCGCTCTACCAAGCATGGCAGCAAGACCCTGTGCTGGTGCGCACGTGGGAGACGGAGACGTACCCCGCGATCCGTGCCGAAGCCAAGCGGGTCGGAGCAACGATCTACTTTGGCGACGAGTCGGGTATCCGCTCGGACTACCACACCGGCACGACCTGGGCGCCGCAGCAGGGCTTCCGCACTCGCATGTCATCGCTTGTTGATCAATTCG
>AZIG01006471.1_pt1 | contig 12088 bp, 12 predicted proteins | sample 359071 | NCBI WGS metagenome assembly AZIG01 (sample SAMN02429714, study PRJNA222667) | marine sediment metagenome | biome: Sediment sample; isolation source: enrichment culture of sample MGS-AQ(UA) from oil contaminated terminal site... | place: Jordan: Aqaba | collected 2011-05-15 | depth 18 m m | reverse complement strand
GAGCTCGGTTTCCGGATTGAGTTTCTCCCGCAGCAATCCAATGCGTGCTTTAACGTCTTCCGGCAACATGTAGCCGGCCGAATCAGTGCAATAGATGCAGTTGGCTCCATAGCTTTCCATCAATAGCGCCTGCTCCAGTAGCTGCTCAGGCGATGCCATGTGCGCCATCATCAGAAAGCCGACCGTATCCATGCCTATATTGCGGGCATATTGGATATGCTGCTGCGAAACATCGGCCTCGCTGCAATGGGTAGCCACACGAATAGTATGCACACCCAGTTCGTGCGCCATCTTTAGATTGTCAACGGTACCGATACCAGGCAGTAGCAACGCAGACACCTTGGCTTGCTTCATCAGAGGGATCACCGACGACAGATATTCCTCGTCGGTATGAGCGGGAAAACCATAGTTGATTGACGAGCCGCCCAAACCATCGCCGTGCGTGACCTCGATCAACGGCACGCCGGCAGCGTCTAGTCCCCGCGCGATGCTGGTCATTTGTTCCAGCGTCATTTGGTGCTGCTTCGGGTGCATGCCGTCACGCAGTGTCATGTCATGAACGGTAATCTTTTTGCCTTTGAGTGCCATGCTTTATTCCTCACGCAGCAGTTATTTTTGCGTCTCTATCGTCGAACCGAGTGTAAGTTTTCCGCTGCTAATTTCTTCAGCGAACATCTCCGCAGTGCGAACAGCTGCGGCAGTCATGATGTCAAGATTGCCGGCATATTTGGGCAGGTAATCACCTAGACCCTCAACCTCCAGAAACAGAGAGATGCGCTTACCGTCAAATACCGGCCCGTTAACTAGTTTGTAACCGGGAACATATTTCTGGACTTCCTTGACCATTTTATGCACCGAAGCAGTGATTCTTTCGCGATCAGGTTCGGTTTCAGTCAGGCAATGCACGGTGTCGCGCATAATCATCGGCGGTTCGGCCGGATTGATGATAATGATGGCCTTGCCCTTTTTTGCGCCGCCGACTATCTCAATTGCACTGCCGGTAGTACGGGTGAACTCATCAATATTGGCGCGGGTGCCGGGGCCTATCGATTTGGATGCAGTGGTGGCTACGATTTCTCCGTAAGTTACAGGCTGCACACGTGACACCGCAGCGACCATCGGGATAGTGGCCTGGCCACCACAGGTCACCATGTTGACATTCATTTCACCCTGGCCAACATGTTTAAGAAGATTCACCGGCGGCACACAGAAAGGACCGATTGCAGCCGGGGTCAAGTCGATCATCATCACACCTAGCTCGTTGAGCTTGCGCGAATTTTCTGCGTGGACATAGGCCGAAGTGGCATCGAAGGCAATCAGGATCCCATCTGTTGCGATATGCGGCAACAGACCATCAACGCCATCGGAGGTAGTTTTCAATCCCATGGCGGCAGCGCGCCGCAAGCCTTCAGAAGTCGGGTCTACACCGACCATCCATACCGGCTCCAACACCGTGCTGCGCTGTAACTTATAAAGCAAGTCGGTACCAATGTTGCCGGGGCCGATCAGTGCGCATTTAATTTTGTTCATCTCACATACTCTCTGCTTTAATGAAAACGCACCGAACAGTTACCGATGCCGCCTATCGAAACGCGCAAGTTATCGCCGGCCTTGACTGGGACCATTGCACCCAGTGCTCCCGACAGGATCACTTCGCCGGCCTTCAGTGGGATGCCCAACTTGCCCAGTGTATTTGCAAGCCAAACTACCGCATTGACAGGAGAATTCATGGTAGCGGCGCCCGCACCGGTGACCACCGTTTCGCCATTTTTTTCTAACACCATTCCGCTGGTGCGCAGGTCAAGCCCTCGCGGATCAACCATGCGATCACCTAGCACGAACACACCGCAGGATGCGTTGTCGGCCACGGTGTCCTGAATGTGGATTTTCCAGTCGGTGATGCGTGAATCGACGATCTCGAAGCAGGCCATAACGCCTTCGGTGGCGGCTAGTACGTCGGCAGCACTGACTCCAGGCCCCATCAGGTCTTTCTTCAGTACGAAGGCGATTTCTCCTTCAGCCTTCGGCTGGATCAACGTAGCAGCGTCGATGGCCGCACCATCGCCATAGATCATGCCATCAAGCATGTAGCCGAAGTCGGGCTGGCTCACGCCCAGCATGTTCATCACCGCGGCGCTGGTAACGCCGATTTTCTTGCCAACGATGCTCTCGCCGGCCTGCAGGCGGCGTGAAATCATGCGCTGCTGGATGTGATATGCATTGTCGATCGTAATATCTGGGTAGCGGCTAGTCAGCGGGTCCACCACTGTGCGCGAACACAGGGCAGCATAGAGCTCGTCGCCGAGAGTTTCGATGAGTTCAGGTGACATGTTGGCCGGATTCCATTGATTAAGTGTTTGTTTATTAATTATGGGGGAGACTACTCATACTCAGCACTGTATTGAGCTCCTCATCGAAAAGCGCGGTTGCACCGCTAAGGCTATTGGTTCCAGGGCACCGCTGTGGCCAAAGCCAGGTTATTCACGGTTTACATACTCCTCCATTGCCGAACCCCATTAAGTACATTTCAGCTCAAGCTCCAGCGCCGAAAGATAACCAGATCAGCTGGTGGCGAAAGTATTTAGCCCTACTCCATTTCCTTACTGGCCAGATCAAAGCTTATCAAAATTGATCAAATCTAACCCCAGAACAGAGTTGTACAGTGCGGCATGCGGCATGCGGCATGCGGCAACAGACTGTAAGTACAAAACCTCAGTAAATATTAACTCCGGACCAAGTACTTACTTATTACGCATAGATTTATGACCCCACATGGCCGTGCGCTTGTGCCTCGTCATCACCCAAGACCGGTCATCTACCTCGCGCGCGCCCCAACCAAACTCAAGCTCAAACCCGGACGGCGTCTCAGCGTAAAAGGAAATCATGTGATCGTTGACATGGCGTCCGATCGTCGCCGTGATCCTGCTGGACGTAATATCACTATTTGCCAGCACCCGAAGATTGGAGTCGGTAGATTTGTCGCCCAATCCATCGATTCGGTCGTACGCATGACCTACATCATCCAGCGTCAAGGCCTGCAGCAAAAAATGGTGAACTCTCTTGGGTAACGGAGCCTCCGCGATCGCCATTGTGTGGTGGCGCCCGTTGCAATGAAGAAAGTACCCCCGCACTGTAATATCCGGCCCCATAGCTATATCAATGACGTCGGACATCTGGAAACCCAGTATGCCAGTATAGAAAGCCAGTCCTTCTTCAATATTCGGGACAGCATAAAAATAATGCCCAGCTCCTTGATCACCAGTCAGGAACCCAGTGACACCCGCGCCAGAAACGAAAGGCTGCTCGAATAGTTCGGTAGCCCCGTAGTAAATTTCCAGCGGCATTCCAAATGGATCTTCAAAAGAGACCAGTTCCATCACGCCACGCTTTTCTGCCAGTTCAGTGTCGCCGGTCCTCACCTGAACACCAGCCTCCCGTAGCCGCTCCGTAATCAGCTTCAAGGCCAGCGGATTGGCAACTTCATAACCGGCGAATGCTAGGTCGTCAGCCTCCCCCCTTTCCACGGCAATCCGCCAACTGCGTGAGTCCATGCGGTATAAGGCATTCTCATCGGAGCCAACAACCTCCATCAAACCCACTTTTTCGGTGAGGAACGAGCGCCATGCCGGTACATCACTTACAGAGAACCCCATGTAACCCAAGCTTTTAATGCCCATTTTCGTCTCCTCAATCAATGTTCAGCTTTTCGAGCAGGTCCTTACCTCCGACTGCGGAAAAAAGTCCGCGAACGCCCATGCCTCCGTCATAATTCAGTAAGGCACCGGTGGCGGGCGCAGAGTCGCCACGCGTGGCGAAAAACACATAAGCTCCTGTGTATTCTTCGGCATCAGGCAGGCGGCCGATTGGCAGTACGTCCTGCAGCAACTCAGCCAACGGTATATTCGATATCGACTGCTCACTCATTCCCAACGAGCAAGGTCCTCTCAAATCCGTATTGATACCGCCAACCCCCACACCATTGACCCGGACGTATGGCGCCAACTCGAATGCCAGCTCGCGCACCAGCCCCACCACTGCGTGCTTCGTTGCCGTGTAAAGAGGACCACCGCCATTGGGGTAAAAACCTGCATTCGAGATCGTGCAGATCACGCTGCCTCGGCTGGCAACCAGCGCTGGCAGGCATGCCTTGACGGCGAGAATATAGCCCTTAACATTAATCTGAAATACTTCATCAAATGCTTTGTCGATACTGTCTTCAGGTAGATCGACAAGTGCCGTGTTGTAATCCCAGATAGCGGCGTTGGGGATCAGAGTGTCAATCCTCCCGAACTTGGCAATACAACGACTGGCAGCCAGTTTCTGGTCTTCCATTGAACGCACATCACCGACAATGCATACCACATCTTCGCCGTGATCAGACTCCAACTGTTGAAGCCGATCGGCACACTTATCGAGGACAGCCACCTTGGCACCTTCGGCCACGAACCGTTCCACAAGGGCATGCCCCAGTCCAGATGCGCCCCCTGTGATTAATATAACTTCTTCTTTTAGTTTCACTTTTAAGCTCTTCTTGTTATTAAGAATAAGTCGACGTTCACTCGCATCGCTCAGCTTTAGCTTTAGCTTTAGCTTTCATAAAATCCCGCAAGTTAGAGCTAGCGTCCTGCAATTTTGTGGCCGATACAGGAATGTGGTCAGCCACCAATCGGGTTGCAACGGAAAAATCCTTCGGGGCATTGATAGCCGTTGCGGCTTCAACGCGACCATCAAGAACCCTGAACTGCACCAGCGGCTGACCATTCTCGACGTTACCGCGCAAGACAACTTCTCCGGGGCCTTCGATGTCGCCAACCATCTGTATCCGATGCCCTGCTATCTCCGTCCAAGAGGTTGGCACCTGAAGAGCCGGGATAGACTTGCCTAACATGGCCGCGGCGGCAGTTTCAGCCTGCATGTGGCTGTTCAGGTAGGTCTCCAGCGAGCGCTGTTCACCGGACCTCAGGGGCCAGGCTGCTACGTCACCTGCGGCGAATACTCCAGGACATGAGCTTGCACCCGTAGCGTCAACCACCACGCCGCGCTCACATGCGATACCGGCCACACGTGCCAGTTCGTCGGCTGGTTCTGCACCGATGCTCACCAAAACTGTGTCAGCTGCTATCCGACGTCCATCGGCACAAACGACGGCATGCACGTGTCCCTCGCCCTCGAAATGCGCTGCCTGTGCGTTCAGTTCAACCCGGACACCCAAACGCTCCAACTCGTTGCGACACCAGGCCCCGGTTGATCGGCCTAGCACTCGCAACAGCAGTTCGTCCCCGGCCTCCAGAATAGTGACGTGGGCACCGGCATTAATAGCAGTGGTCGCCACTTCGCAACCGATCAGGCCACCGCCGACAATTACCAGAGACTGGCCCGGCTCAAGCGCCTGCCTCAGCGCCTGGCTATCGGCGCGGTCACGCAAGGTGTGAATGCCGGACAACTCGCTTCCCGTAATAGCCATACGCCGCGCGCGAGCGCCGGTGGCTAATAGCAGTCGGTCGTAGGCCAGAATGTCACCGGATTCGAAAAGTACCTGGTGGTTTACCACATCAATACCGGTCACGCGCACTCCTAAATGGAGATCTATATCGGCCGATGCATACCAACAAGGATCCAGGATCGCGGGTGGTTCGACCACTTTTCCTGACAGGGTGTCCTTGGATAAGGAGGTGCGATCGTAAGCCACATGCAACTCCTCCCCGACCAGATGGATCTTTCCCTGATATCCTTGGGCGCGAAGATAGCGAGTGGCAGTTGCGCCAGCCAAGCCAGCACCAATGATGACGATTGATTTAATCATGGCGCTAGATACCCGGCATCAAAGTCTACGAACACATCGCTGCCATCTATTCGAATCGGATATATCTTCAGCGGCTCACAGGGCGGTGCTGCTTTTACCTTGCCCGTGCGAACACAGAACCTACCCATGTGCAGCGAGCATTCGACAATGTCACCCTCTAGGTAGCCGCCTTCGGACAAGGACCAGTCACCATGAGTGCAACGGTCCTGTGTTGCGAACAACTCTCCATCGACGTTGAAAATCGCGACGGCTTCGCCCTTACTTTCAACCTGCAAGGCGTCACCGACGGGCACATCAGATACTTCACAAACTTTGGAGAAAGTCATTCTTTTTTGTCTCTTATTATAGAGTTGGTCTGAAAAAGTACGCACTCGGAAAATGCACGCCAGTAACCACGCGGACTGCAGACTGGATATCTCATGAGGTCAAGCCTTTTTCAGAGTTTCTATTGCTAACTTTAACTACTCATTAAATCCGGCAGCCAGCTTGGCGCAAGCGGCCGGATAACGTCGACGCGCATGGGAAATGACAGAGTTCAATTCAGGCCCACAGATTCAGGAGGTTGGGACGGTTAAGCCAGATGACCGGCGAGACGACACGCGCCATACCTGTAACCCCCAGACGATCCACACCACGTGGATGGCGAACGTCAGGAGCCCGAACCACATGGCCTCGTGACTCCAAACGATGCTGTACAAGTCCCAGATACCGTCGAGCACTTCCGTGACGATGACCACGGGGACAACCGCCATGAAGCGCACGGGCTGACGTGCGCCCCACAACGCAACCAGCCCGATGGCCCCCAGCTGCAGCCCGACTACGGCCCAGGCATCCTGCAGCAGGGTGAATACCGGAGCGCCGACCTGCAAATCCACACCCGAATACATCATGCCGAACAGCCGCAGGCTGCTGAAATGCAAAGTCCCGAGGAGATTGGCCAAGTAAAAGATACCGATCGCGATCAGGAAAGGGCGAGCGCGATTAGTTTGCGTAGCCATCGGGTAGCTCCTCTTCATTTTCAGGCCGCTCTCATGAATAGGCCGGGTATAGGATAAGTGGCCAGCATTCCTTAATTAGAAAAACTGGCTGAGATTATTCGCCGTAATCGTGCTCTGGTCGAGCAAGATCGTTCGCTTGGCAATTTTGAATCCCAGCCCGTCACTTACACGGAGCAAAATATCTCGACGCTCACCGACATAGATGTCCGTCATACGCTCCAATCGATTACGGTAACAAAGGAACGCAGAACTAACTTCCAAAGTACCAGCACTCTCAGTTTCGCGGACGATAACGTTGCTTACAATGTGCCGGCTGCGCGACGGTGGATCTTCAGTCCAGTTAAGCCCCGAAACCCTTCCCCGAATGCGCGCACGCATGCTCTCATACGTCTCGTCAAAATGGGCATTGCCGCCGGGGGGCACGTACTCCATCGCCTTGTTCCGGGATGTATGAGTAGTACGAATTGGCATCCAATATTGGATGTCTTGGGTCAGTAAAGCCAGCCAGGCTTCATAGTTTTGATAATCAAGCAACTGTGCTTCGCGATAGTAGAATTGCTCAACGGCATTTTGCAATTCAAGACTGACGGGCATTTCTGGCCACTCGATGGGTTTTGTCAAATCAGCGGATGTCATAATTAGTTTCCTGTATATATGTTGGGCGACCTGCACTCGGCTCATGCAAATAGCAAATCCATAGCATGACGATTATCACCAAACGCACAGCTGTACATTTTGGAATGCACCCGAGTAAATACCCCCGACAAAGCCAGGGGTTTTCCCAAGTTAATCAATTCACTTACGCACTTCCAGCAACCAAAAAAACAGGCTAAACCCTTGTCTACCACGGTAGAAACCCGATGAAAGTGATTGCTTTTTTCGGTCACTTTATCTGCTCAAGACTTTAGCGTGTCCCAACTCGGCTCGGACATCATGCGGCTCCAGTGGTGGTAGAACCCGCGCGCAGCTTCTTCGCTATAAACGTAGCTGGTCTTTCCAGGAAAATCCGGGTTGTTTTTGTTTGGCACACCCGCCCCCATCTGGGCACAAAAAGCTCTACTTCTAGCCTTGTGGCCGCGCAACACCCGCTGAACCTCCACCCAGTTTTCGCCATCGTCTTGCTCGTAGGTCCCCCCTTGGTTGAAGGTAAAGATGTTTTTCCGACGATATTCTTCCTTGATATCTTCGGGTGCATCAGCATCCACTACGATGAAAGACCAAACTTCGACCTCATTAGGGCCACGCGGGTGCCAAGTACGGACTGTATTGATGCCAGGAAGAAATGAGCACGTCGGAAAAACGGTCATATGCTGAGCAACCATGCGATCAGCCGGAAGAACTTTACCCAGACGCTCTTGTGCACGTTCAGCAGCTGGACCTTTGGTCCAGTAATCGACAACCTTAGGACCCATGATGGCTTGCAGAAGTGCGAAATCGTCATTGAACCAGCCGGTCCCGTGCCCACCCCACTTAGCCCGGAACTGGTTTCCAGTTGACGGCAACTTTACTTGGGACAAATCCATCTCAGGTGGAAGGCTGGACAATACACCGGCAAGATGCGACATCGTGCCCGCATGGTACATATCGCTACAGAACTGCTCGGCGGCGAATTTCCAGTTGCAGGGGATTACCGTCTTTTGCATACCGGTGATGACCTGAGTACCTGCCTCGGTGCGATCGAGCATCACGTCCATATAGGGTGTCGCATCGCTCAGATAGGTCTTCAAATCAGGGGCTTCGGTATCCCAGTTGGCAAAAATCAGCCCCTTGTAAGTATCCACCCGCGCTTGCAGCGGCCCCCAGTCGGCCTTGTCGAACCCGCAATCACCCTCTTTTTTGTCACAAAAAGCCTCCTTCTCGTAGGGTACATTGACCAGATTACCGGCGGTGTCATAGGCCCACCCGTGATAAGTGCAGGTAAATGACTTTGCGTTTCCAAAATCCGATCGCTCAATACGCATACCGCGATGCCGACATTGGTTAAGGAAGACCTTAATGCTGCGGTCTTTCTGCCTCACTACAATTACTGGGTCTTCACCCATGTAGGTGGTTAGATAGTCACCGGCTTTGGGAATGTGCCCCTCGTGCCCAAGCAGCAGCCAGGATCGAGCAAACACCCTCTCAAGTTCGATCTCATACAGATCCTGATCAGAGAAAATACGGGGATCAAGCAACCCCTTTTCCTCATCAACGAGCGCCTTAATCTCCTCGTCAGACCAATTTTTCACCCACTTCAAAGGGGCTTCCTGCACTTCTTTATTTATTATTGAACTCATGACCTATACTCTCCTTCAAGATGCTCTTGTTAGAATAAAAACAAGCTTCTTTCTCTTGCTGACCCGAAGCTACAATACCGCGCCCGGCGCATCACCGTAACAAGCCGTCTTCCTGGAACACAGGAAGCGAATATTCAAGATGCGCTCGCAACAGCCAAACTCTAGATTTTGCAATTTGATATTACACTCCTGACATTAATCCAGCCCATCCATACGGTTCTATTCAGCTCGGCTCCATTCCATTACTGCCGACACGAAACGAATGAATGCTGATTTCGATTATTCAGGCAGGTGGACTCCCACCGTTATTGCTTCAATTCACGATTATAATGCGACGAGGCGGAGACGGGAGGATATCCATATTTCAAAAACTGATATCCGATTTATTAATATCTTCATCCGTAACAACAGGCCAGCGCTACCAAGCAATGGAACCCCTGACCAATTGGCGTCCTGAGCACGCTCACCCGAACCAGCCGCTTTCATTAACCCTGATCGACTGATCGACTTCTCCGCCTCTTACCGCTATATTTCGAGTCCTTTCAGGCCCGAGTGAACCGCTTCGCGGCTTGGTACAGCGGTACAGCCATGAACGTCGTCACAGCGCTCTGAAGTTCGTGACCCCGAAGCAAGGCAGAAGAGCTGCTGCGCAAGCGTATCGAGCTGTACGAGGCGGCACGCACCCGGAGCGCTGGAGCGGCAACATCAGGAACCGGTCACTGGCACCGAACGTGTGCCTGAACCCGGAGCGGAAGACGGTACTGCAGCAAACATCAAAGGCAGCGTGACATGCTCACGACAGAGCTCCGGGACTGGGCTGCCGGCTTCGGCATGCTTGATGATGGCGATGATCTGGCTGTCCGTAAAAACACGATGTCTTCTCGCAAAATATCCTTGGTCCGATTGGGAGAAAATTCTACTTCTGACGAGTACTGATTTCAGGGGGAATTGCCCCTGAAAGCGCACCGGAACAAGCCCAGGCAGGCGCACACTGCGTGGAAAGAGATTAGCCGCGACGACGCAAGGTGTCCGATGGCAACTCGCCGAAGGTGCTCTTATAATAATCGGCGAAGCGTCCGAGATGCAGGAAACCGTAGTCGAGGGCGACTTCGGTAACGCTGCTTACTGCGACTTGCGGGTCACTTAGGCGAGCATAGACTGCCTCAAGTTTGCGCTGACGTATAAAGCGCTTGGGCGTGGTGCCAGCGTGCTTGTCGAACAACGCGTATAGCGAGTGCACACTCATATGCGCTAGATCAGCCAACAGCTCAAGGCTGATATTCTGCTTAATGTTCTTCTCGATCAATTCTTCCAGGCGGTCGAACGACTGACAAGCACCCCCCAACGGCTCGCGACTGACATTGCTACCCGGCAGGCTGAGCAGCTTGCTTACTATAATCTTGGCGTAGTGCTCCTTCACCTGAAAAATAGTCTGATCAGTTTCCGCCTCCTGACAGACCAGACTCAGCAATGTAAGGAAGCCGTCCAGTTGCTCGAGGCGATGAATCTGAGCAAAGCGCACCCCCTCGCTCGGATAACTCCACTGGTTTTCGCGGCAAACCTTTCCGATGAAACTGGCCGGCAGCTTGACAATGAACTTCTCGTAGCAGTCCGAGTAGGTCAGGTCGAACGGGGTGTCAGGGTTGAGCAACAACAAATCACCAGGGGCAAGGCCGCGTTCCTCACCGCAGCTTCGCCACATGCAGCGCCCCTTGAGTATGATATGTAAATGGTAGTGAGCCTCTCGTTCTGGCGAAGTGATTTGCACTCGGCTGCCGTAACTCATCTGGAACAAATCCAAGCTGCCTATAGTACGGTGTTTCAGGCTAGCATCTGAATCACTAGTACGACGCTGCATGACCCGGTGGGCACCCACATGCTCGTTGGCATAGTCTGACACTACATCAGTACATTTTTTGGAGAAAATCTGGCTCTTCTCATGTAGCAAACAAAAATCCATAAGTCATTACGCTCTTATAATTTTATGCGCTTAGACAACGATACGCGTGAACGAGTGGAATTTTGAGTTTTACAACAAATTTTTATATTTTCACCACATTAACCTAGTGTCCCGGACAGGAAATATCCGTATTCATAAGATCGCTATCCATTTTCTTTGGAAAGCGAAAAGGATCTCACTGCCTTCATAAATTCGATCAGTGTGAGTAGCCATGCGAATTTCGGCGGTGATGTCGCTCGATTCCACGTCCAGCTCCCCCAAGGCGGCGAACTCGCGGCAATTGATCTCGAAGCCGTTGAATGAGTCAAGTTTAACGTGGTTTAAATCGTGACGGTGTTCGACGCTCTTGGCAATGCCAAAGCGTTCGATCCAAAGGGGGCCGCCCCACCGGCACCACTACCTACGAAGCGGAACCAGCCATCGCGTTTGGGGCTGCCGTGCGGGAAGAAAGAATCAACCAAGGAATCTCTCAGGAAACGCTGGCCCACATGGCCGGCATCGAACGGTCGCACATGGGCAAGATTGAGCGCGGCGAGCATGTCCCCACGCTCCCTCTCATCCTCAAGATCGCCCGTGCGCTGAAATGCAGTTCCGCCCACTTGATGACTCTGACCGAAGCCAAGCTGGCGGAGTCGGCCCCATCCGCAGATTGAAGCCGGCCTTACCCCTGATCGTCGTTGTCCTTGCCGCCAAGGGCTGAATCTTCGCGCTTTGCGGCCTCGTTGAGGAGCCGCAGGTATGGGTTGTCTGGCGGCGTCTCCTCGAACAGCGTATCCGGGCTGGCGAGCAGATAGCCGTGCAGCCGGCGCGACTTGCGCGGCCCCGTGACTTCGCAGGTCCAGATGTTCAGCCCGCTGGGCTGCTTGCGGTGCTGCCCCAGCTTCTCGAAGCGCTTCTGCACCCACTGCCACCCCTCCAGCTTCTCCTGCTTGGCCAGCGCTGCGACTTGAAGATACTCCTGCGCGTAGCGCTGGAACACGCCGGGGCTGACGAGGTAGGCCGTGCCGGCGACGGTATGCACCAGAGCCTTGGCGTCGTTGATGATCAGCTT
>AZIG01005580.1_pt1 | contig 12101 bp, 14 predicted proteins | sample 359071 | NCBI WGS metagenome assembly AZIG01 (sample SAMN02429714, study PRJNA222667) | marine sediment metagenome | biome: Sediment sample; isolation source: enrichment culture of sample MGS-AQ(UA) from oil contaminated terminal site... | place: Jordan: Aqaba | collected 2011-05-15 | depth 18 m m | reverse complement strand
TAGTAACCCCATCCCCGGTTACACAGAATTCTGCACACCCTCCAACCATTTTTTGTAACGGCACAACCAGAGATGCTTCTATCCACCCCGCTCGTTCGAGCAGGGCGAATACATCGCGAGAACTCTGAGGCACCCCAAGACGCTCACGCCGGATAATGTGCTGCCCCATATCCAAGGCCGCCTCACAGGCCCGCTGAACGTTCAAAATCGCGGCGTCCTGCCGGGTATGGTCGCTGCTGAAGCTGCTCGGATCCTTCTCATACTCCTCGCGAGCCTCTGCACACAGCGCTCGATTGTCGCAGCTTTATTGATCAGTACATCATCAACCATAAATTGTTCCGCTCATTCGAATATCGTCCAGCAAACCTTTTCGAGCCTCATCCAGCTCAGTCTTTTCGCTGAGAATGAAACTTTCGTAAAGCGCCGGGCCGCTGTCACGCACCCAGAGCTTCTTGCCTGACGTAATGATTCTATACTGCATGACAGTTGATGCAGCCCGCAGGTCGAGTAAATCAACGGGACAGTCTGCAATACCTGCCAGGGCTGAGGCCACTTCCCATAGGCGTACCGCATCTGGCGGCGTATCCGCAAGGATTGCCAAATCCAGATCGCTTTCAGGCCCCGTATCACCAGTTGCTTGGCTGCCAAACACATAGACGGCAGAAAGACTCGGAATCGCACGCTGCAAGGTGTCGAGAATGAGTTTGAAGTCCATCTGAAACGCCTTATCCAGATTCTCTTGGCTAAACCGAGACAATACAGCAATCGAGCGAGCCTTGGGGAAGAGATCCCCGGCATCCATTGGCATGTCATCGTGTGTCCTTTCGGCATCCACCGCGCTCGTCGGCCCCAACGAACTAGCACCATTTTCCATTCGAATAAATTTCAACCCTACATAACTCCCACGAGCCAACCCCAAGCCAGTCCGCTCAACTGGCCCGTCTCGTGAGGAGTTCCATATGTCCAAATCCTGTCCGCGCTGTCGCTCGCAGCGCGTGGTGTACTGCCATTACGGCAAGCGTATCGGCGGCACCGTAGGCACCGTTGCGGGTGCGTTCAGCGGTGCTGCGGCCTCCGCTGCATCGGGCGCTGCCGCCGGTTTACGCATCGGCATGCAGGTCGGTGTGTCTGGTGGGCCGGCGGGTGTCGGCGCGGGTGCTGTGTTGGGTGCCATCACCGGTGCCTTGGCTGGCTGCATTGCCGGTCTGCGTTTGGGCAAGGTGCTGGATGAGCAGTTGCTCTGCCGCTTTCGCTGCCTGGACTGCCACGCGCATTTCTGAGCCCCACCCTTCCCTCTGACCTGTCTCTTTTCGTCTCTTTCCCATTGTCTTTGACCGCCTGGGCTCTATGGCTCGGGCGGTCTATGCCGTTTTGGAGGTTTCCATGGCACACCAAGTTGAAACTATGGCCTACGTTGGCACCACACCCTGGCATGGCCTGGGTAGCAAGCTGTCCCGTCATCAGCCGTTGGAGGTATGGCAGCATGAAGCCGGGATGAACTGGCACATCGAAGAGTCCCCGGTTCGCTTTCTGTCAGACTCCGCTGCCCACCTGGGCAGCATTCACACCTTCCCAGAACAGAAGGTACTCTACCGTTCGGACACCAAGGCCCCGCTGTCGGTCGTCTCCCAGCGTTACAAGGTGGTTCAACCCTTCGACGTGCTGGAGTTCTACCGGGATCTGACCGAGTACGCTGGCTTTGAGCTGGAGACTGCCGGCGTGCTCAAGGGTGGTCGCAAGTTCTGGGCATTGGCGCGTACAGGGCAGGCCTCCGCGCTCAAAGGTAACGATCTGGTCAACGGCTACCTGCTGCTAGCCACGTCCTGCGATGGCACCCTGTCGACCGTCGCCACACCGACAACGGTACGGGTGGTCTGCAATAACACCCTGGCGATTGCGGTGGATGGCGCTTCCGAGTCGATCAAGGTGCCCCACAACACTGAGTTCAACGCCAAGGCGGTCAAACGTCAGTTGGGTATCTCGGTCGCGCAGTGGGATGACTTCATGTACCGCATGAAGCACCTGTCCCAGCGCAAGGTGAACACCGGTGAAGCGCTTGGCTACTTCCTGCGGGTGATTTGCGACACCGAGCAGGACGTGGAGGATCGCCGCGAGCTCACCCAGCACCGCGCCCTGCAGAAAGTGCAGGATCTGTACGCTGGCAAAGGACGCGGCTCTCAACTGGTATCAGCACAGGACACCGCGTGGGGCTTGCTCAATGCGGTGACCGAGTACGTCGATCACGAGAAACGTGCTCGCAGTATTGATCACCGACTGGACTCAGCCTGGTTTGGTCAAGGTGCCACCCTGAAGCAGAAAGCCCTGGATCATGCCCTGGAGCTGATCGCCTGAGCTTCTCGCTTCGTTTGCCTGTTGCTCTCTTCTATTCCCTCATCTACCTAATCGCCTGAGCCCGATCAGTGTTTGCTGGTCGGGCTTTTGTGCGTCTGGAGTTTGCTTATGAACACGCATCAAACCACACCGACCACCAGCGCCAACAAAGCAGGCCGTGGCGTCCTGCGCCTGGTCAGCACCAAAGACCTCTCTCGCAACGACTGGCTGGACGTGCGCAAACGCGGTATCGGCAGTTCGGATGCAGCAGCCGCTATCGGTCTCAACCCTTACAAATCCCAGCTGGAACTCTGGCTGGAGAAAACCAACCGTGACGTAGGCCTGGCCAAACCCAACCCGGACGACGACACCACCCCGGTGTTCTGGGGCGTGGTGCTAGAGCCGGTGGTGGCATCGCAGTACCAACGCCGCACTGGCAACAAAGTGCGCAAGGTCAATGCCGTGCTGCAGCACCCTGACGTGCCCTGGATGCTGGCCAACATCGACCGGGAGGTGGTTGGCAGCAGTGATGTGCAGATCCTCGAATGCAAGACAGCCGGTCTGAACGGTGCTCGTCTCTGGCGTGACGGCGTACCCAAGTACGTTGAGGTGCAGGTAATGCATCAACTCGCAGTCACCGGCAAGCAAGCGGCGGATGTCGCAGTGCTGCTGGGTGGTCAGCAACTGGAGGTTTACCGCATCAAGCGTGACGAGGCGTTGATTGAGCAATTGATCGCCCTGGAGCGGCAGTTCTGGCACTACGTTGAGACCGACACCCCGCCGCCAGCAGATGGCTCTGACTCAGCAGAAGCGGCGCTGCGCCTGCTCTATCCCGCTGACGATGGTGAGCAGCTGGATCTTTCAGCTGATAAAGCGCTGTCGGAAGCGTTCGATGAGCTCAAGCAGGTGCGTTCATCCCTGAGTGATCTGGGCAAGCGCGAAGCCGAGCTCAAGCAGTCGCTGCAGCAGGCCATGGGCGAAGCCAGTAAAGCGATCTTCGCCAGCGGCAGCATCAGTTGGAAGAAGTCGAAAGACAGCACGGGTATCGACCTGGATGCCCTGTTCAAGGACCACCCTGCCCTCAAGACGCAGTACCAGATCAGCAAGCCCGGAAGCCGTCGCTTTCTGGTCAGTTGATTGGTTTTACCTCTCATCACTTCCTTCAGGCCGACTGCCGTTATGGCGTCGGCTTTTTTGTTTCTGACAGGAGCATTCCCATGATCAAAGGCTTGGCAATCACCCCGCCCGTGCTCGGGCGTATCTCCATCGGTAAGGTGGTCGAGAAGAACGGCAAGCGACTGCCGGAGAAGGACGACCAGTTCACCATTACCTCTCAAGTCCAGACCCGTGATGGCTGGCTGGTTCACCCGCTTGATGAGCTGCTGCGCAAGGAGCAAGGCGGCAAGATCCGCAGCATTCCGGTGCGCCTGCTGTTCAACGATCCGGAGCTCAACTTTCGCGCCGAATACAGTCTGTTTGACCGCACCAGTGGTAGACCGCTCTGTGTCGGTAACGGGGAGTCGTGCAAACGCTCAACGGCAGAAGGCATTCAATCGCTGCCCTGCCCATCGCCTGACGGTTGCCCCTTGGCACCCGGTGGCAACTGCAAGCCGTATGGCCGGTTGAACGTCGCTATTGGTGATGACGATCCACTGGGCAGCTTTGTGTTTCGAACCACCGGCTACAACAGCATCCGCACCCTATCGGCCCGGTTGAGCTATCTGCAGGCCTTGTCCGGAGATCGGCTGGCGTGTCTGCCGCTGGAACTGCGCCTGCGTGGCAAGTCGACCCGCCAGAGTCACGGTGCACCGATCTACTACGTGGATCTGACCCTGCGTAGTGGCCTGAGCCTGGAAGAAGCCCTCTCGCAGGCGCGCCAGCTGGATCAATCACGGCGCGATGCGGGCTTTGATCAACAAGCACTGGACGCAGCCGCACGTATGGGGCTGGTCAATGGTGCTTTTGAAGAAAGCGAAGAAGACTCGCATCTGGTCCTTGAGGAGTTCTATCCAGAGCAATCGGTGGCTGAGTCAGCGCCAGCAACCACCACGCAAAAGCCCACGCCGCCCTACAGCAGCCGTCGGAGCCGAAACGGTATGCCGACCCTGCACGACCTGATTCTCGAACGTACCCACAACCTGCAACAAGCCAATCCACCCGCCAGCGCCTGAGCGGGTGGGTTTTCCTGTATCCGGAGATCACCATGAGCAAGCAAAAAACGTCGTCGGCGCTGGTGCCGACAGCGGGCATTGAGCTGTCCGAAACCGAAGTCCTGAGCTGGGCCCAGTCGATTCTGGAAGCCCGCTTTCATCGCAGCAACTACCTGACTAGCCCGAACCTGGTCCGTGACTACCTTGTGTCCCAACTGGCCCACGAGGAGCGAGAGGTGTTCGGCATCATCCTGCTGGACAGCCAGCATGGGGTGCTGCGGTTTGAGCGGCTGTTCTACGGCACCATCGACAGCGCCAGCGTCTATCCCCGAGAAGTCGTCAAAGCGGTACTCAATGCCAATGCCGCCGCCGTCATTCTCGCCCACAACCACCCAAGCGGTGTGCCTGAGCCCAGCCAGGCCGACCGCACCCTGACCACCCGCCTGCAAACCGCCCTGCAAACCATCGATGTACGTATGCTCGATCACCTGGTGATTGGTGGCACGACAGCGGTGAGTTTTGCTGAGCGCGGGTTGATCTGAACGCAGCCGAAAAGGAGATCCAGCAATGATGAAGACCTGCACCATCTGCAACAGCGCCACACTGGTTCATCGGCAGAACCTGCGCACCCTGGTCGTGATGGCCGGGGTGCTGGATGTGCTGTTGCGTACTCATGTTGAGCGCCAGCAGGACGCGCCGACCAACCACGTGCCATGGGAGCAGCTAGGAAAGCTGGTGGCACTGCTGGCAGAGCCAGCACCCTTGCTGACAGAAGGCACGGCTCAAGGCGAGGCACTGGCCGACAACGTGGCAAAGCACTGGCTGGGCACCTTCGACAGCCTGTGCCTGAACTGCGGATTCTTGCTGATGGATGAGCCCGACGACCCAGCGCCGGGGTGATGCCCGGTTATTTGGTTTTCAGGCGCTCTGTCAGCTGCGCCACCAGACGCAAGACCAGCTCCCGGTCAGAGGTGTCCAGCGGCTCCAGCATGCTGCGCAGGTTACGCACCTGATCGTCGACGTGCGGGCTCCCCTCTGTCAGCAGATCCACCGCTTCACAACCAAATAGCGCAGCCAACTCATAAAGGCGGGCAACCGATGGCATGGCAATGCCCCGCTCCATCCGCGAGACCGCCTCAATGCCGATACCCAACTTGCCGGCAACACCGTCCTGTGTCATCCCCGCATCACTGCGCTTTTGCGCAATCGCCCGACCGATGCTCGCGGTCAGGGCATTTTTTGGTTTGGCCATACCCCCTCCTATCCGACCTGAATGGTTGGGCATCGACCGATTGACATGAAGGACTTGAAACGATGAGAATCAACTCCACAGGTAGATTTGACGCCAATTTCTACGCTTTGACTCCACTAATTAGAAAAGGAAAGGACGCCATGAAGCACTCTCTCCGCGCCAGCGCGCTGCTCAGCGTACTGGCTTTCACCAGTATTCCCGCCACGGCAGCCGAGTGGACCAGCGGCTACGGCATGGGCACGACCGAGTACACGGTCACCGATGAATCCGGGAACGAGCTGTACATCGCCTGCCCTGGCAGCGACGGTGAATATGTCCATGCCTACGCCAAGATCCACGGGCAGTCCTACAGCTCGAAGAACGATCCCGGTTTCAACGTCATCCTCGATGGCACCGAGTACGGCAACCCGTTCGACACCATGTGCCGCATCTGCGGTCAGGCTTTCCCGAGCTTCTGGGAGCACCTGCGAACAGCCCAAACCCTGCAGATCAGCCAGGACGGGCAAACCGTCACGCTGCCCACGACCGGCATCGACGTACTCAAGCCGCTCAACCACCCGGGAAACACCTGCCAGTCAGCCTGGTGATCAGGTGCACCTATTCCAATAACGCTCAAAAGGAGCCCGCTGTATGGAACAGAACAACCTCGACCGACGAGATCCCCAGAACGACGAGGACGATTACATCGACGACACCTTGCCGGTCCCCGTCAAAGTGCTCGGCTGGGCGCTGGCAGCCTTTGCCTTCGCCATCTTCGCTGTAACGTTCAACAACTCCGGCATGGTGCTGCGTGCTGGCTTTTTCGCCAAAGCCTTCGCGGTATTGGTGGGCACCTTGCTCGGCTGGGGCGGTGCCCTGCTGGGTGATGCCATCTGCCGCTTTGCGCGGCCGTCTGCCGTGTTCACTACCGGCGGGTTCTTCAGCCTGGTGTTCACCAAGCTGTTTTGGATCGCGGGTCCTCAGCTGATCGGCATGGGTATTGGCGTGATGCTAGGCATGTCCCAGGTCCTGTCCCGCATATAAGGAGCAAGGATGTGAAAAATAAACTATTGGCGGTATTGGCACTGAGCGTACTGGCAGCGGGCTGTTCTAGCCCTGAAGACAAAATGCGCGGGCAGTTCTTGTCAGGCTGCGCGCAGAGCGGCGCGGATCGTGAGTTCTGCAACTGCGTTTTCGAACAGGTCCTGCTGAAATTCGACGTTCCTTACCTGGAACGCATGAACCGTACCGGCGTTGTAAGCGATGAGTTCGTTCAAGCCAACGTGGAAGCGGGTCTGTGGTGTAATCGGATCTACTGAGCAAAAACACCCCAGCGGCCTGCGGGCCTAGCTGGAGTGTTTTTTTTGTCTATCTCTGAATCTGCGTCCAGTGATCACTGGTAAGTCATTCGATAAGACCAAGCCACCTCATAAGCGACGCAGGGGACCTGATATCAAATTGCAACATAGTCGAGCATGCTGACGGATCATTAACTAGATTACACATGTAACCGTGCGCCTTTCGTTGCACCGCCAGTAGTGCGCCACGATGGTTCAATGATATTATTTTGATATCACGCAGGAGATGTACCAATGAAAGTGAACCTCCCCCTCTCCAACGTCGAGCGAAGCTTTGACGCATCACAACGCCTAATCTCTGCAACGGTTCAGTGTTCTGCTGTTAATTGAGTGGGTGAGCCGCCATGAGCCAGAAGTCCTCCTATCAGTTGAAAATCTCGTCAAACGCTCTGGCCCTGGAGCAACTTACCCGTCCCCTACTGAGATTGCTCAGCCAAGTGACCGGAATGGAGTCTGCCTATCTGACCATCATCGATAGCGATCGTGGTCGCCAGTATGTGCAGTATGCGTTGAATGAAGATTCGATGATCATCCCTGAGGGGCTGAGCGTGCCTTGGGAAGACACATTGTGCAAGCGGGCTATCGACGAAAACCGTTTCTACTCAGACAACGTCTCTGAATATTGGGGCGACTCGGAAGCAGCCACAGCACTCGGCATCAAGACGTATGTAAGCATTCCTATCCGCTCAAAAACAGGGACGCTTCTCGGTAAAGTCTGCGCCGCTAGCAGCCGGCAGATTCCTGCGCAGCCTGACGTAGAGGCATTGCTGCCCTTACTATCCGAGCTGCTGACCTACGCACTGGAACGAGAGCGCCTGATCGATGAATTGAGAGAAAGAAACGCCGCGCTAGCGAATTTGGCGTTGACCGACTCATTGACTGACCTGCCAAATCACCGAGCCCTCCAAAGCGACCTGGAGCATCTGCTGGCATTGGCGGCCAGAGAACACAAATATGCGCTTTTGAGCGTTATCGATCTGGACGACTTCAAGCAGGTGAATGACACCTACGGACATCTCGCCGGAGATCACCTACTGAAAACGGTCGCGGAGAACCTTCAAAACAGTCTCAGGAGCAGCGATATCGTGGGGCGTGCCGGCGGAGACGAGTTCATCGTCATGGCATTGGGGCCAGCAATGAACCAGAACGACGTGGACAACGAAGTCCGTTCGGCATGCGAGGCCCTGCAGAACCGGCTCACATCGGCAACGCAAGGCCCCTTTACACTGGAGGACGGGGTGCGTATCCCCTATCCCGGAGCGAGCGTTGGCGTTGTAGCACTTACGCCGAACAGTACATCCGTTACCGAAGCGCTGGAGCAGGCAGATAGGGAGATGTACCGAGTAAAACACGCTCGTAGAGATCTGCTCACGGGTAGCACTGCAAACCCGTAGCAGATACCTGCAGCGATCAGGGCCTGGAACAGCGCCACCCCATTCACCCGCGCTTGGCCATCACGCATAATTACTCGCTCCCCCCAAAAAGCCATTTGGACCTACCCACGTGACACTTCATCAACAGGTTCTGCTTGTTTACCCCGCTTCCCACGAAGCGCGGATGCCGGATATTCGCGCCTTTGCGGCAGAGCGCGGGATTTTGCTCCACGAATTTAACAAGGAGCGCTTTCTGACTGAGCCGGAACGAAGCCTGCAAAACGCCGAGCATGTTGTTGTCGTTGTTGAAGATGAGGACATCAGCGAGTACGTCAATCTGGCTAAACGCCTGAGTTTCTCGTTAGGCATCATACCGGCCAACCCTGGAAGCCGCCTGCACCGCTGGTTCGGCCTACCCTCGAAGCGCGATGAGGCTCTGGCACTGGCTTTTTCCATCAGTTCTAGTGCGTTGGATGTGGTGCGCTGCAATAACGAAATCGTGCTGGGCATGATGATGCTGGGTGCAACCCCATTTCTGGACCAGCGCAGCAAGAGATACCAGAACCGGAGGATCTCACCCTGGCAACATCTGCTGTACTGGCTGGCCCTGATCTGGAGCAGCCTGCGCAACCTGCTGGAAATCAAGCCGTTCCCGATTACCCTGACGACAGGCAAGGACGTCGTCCTGAAGACAGCCATCACAGGACTGGTCTCAATCGAGAATGAATTCAACAGCGCAGCAGCCAAGCTGATCAATACCAGTATCTCAGCGCAAGATCGCAAAATCTCGACCATCGTTATCGCGCCAAAGTCGGTGGTCGAGTATGTCGCCTTCCTGTTGATGGCCGTCATCAAAGGCGAGAAAGGAGTAAAACGCCTGCCAGCGGCAGTCAGCTACATAAAGAGCCAATACCTCAAACTGGAATCGCCACGGCCTTTCACATACTACATTGACGGCCGTAAGCGGCATGCTGACTCTGTAGAGCTGGAGCTGTATCCAGAAGCTGTACGCATCAATACAGGCCAGATCCTTCAAGCTAACCAGCCAAGCAGACAGGAAAGCAAAGACACGATGAGGGTCGATAACCTGCCGACCAATGAGAGTCGCTTGCAGATGATCGAACGCCACCTGCCATTGTTCACCCGAGCCCTGGAGGAGGATTTCAAGGACCTGTTCTTGCTACTGCGGGAAAACGCCCAAGCTCGCGCACATTACATCGCCCTGATGATTCTTAGCGTGGTAGTGGCAAGCTTCGGGCTCTTCCTCTCCAGCGCAGCGGTGATCATCGGGGCCATGGTACTGGCACCTTTGATGGCACCGATTATCTCACTGGCGATGGGCCTACTACGTGGCGATCGCACCCTGCTTGATCGTTCACTGCTGACCATTGGGATTGGGGTGTTACTCGCTCTCGGCACAGCATCGCTAATTGCGCTTCTCATCCCCATTGATCGCATCACTCCCGAAATGGCTGGGCGATTGCACCCTAACCTTCTGGATCTGGGAGTGGCAATCGCGTCCGGCATTGCCGGCGGCTATGCGCATGCGCGCGAAAACGTCATGAAAAGCCTGCCAGGGGTGGCAATTGCCGTTGCGCTGGTCCCACCACTGTCGGTCGCAGGCATCGGTATCGGCTGGTGGCAGTGGGAAGTTTTTAGCGGCGCACTGCTGTTGTTTATAACGAACCTGGTCGGCATTGCCCTAAGTGCCGCATTGACCTTTCTGGTACTGGGCTATGCACCACTGATACGCGCAAAGCGTGGGCTGGTAATTTCGACGGCGCTGTTACTCGTGGTATCGATTCCTCTGACATTGGCCTTTATCGACATGAACCGCCATTGGCAATTCGAGCGAGACTTGAGTCGCAATGGCCTGCTGATCAACAACAAGCCCATCAATTTTGGTAATTTGCAGATCAACCGTCAGGGCGGTAGCTTGCTGGTCCGCGGCGACCTTATCTCTGAGGAGTGGCTCCATCGCAGCGACCTTGAACGACTGCGTACTCAACTGGAAGATAAATGGGGGTTGCCGGTCTCACTGGAATTGGGCGCTCGCCTGAGTGTACGAGACAAATCGAATAGTCCATGAGCACGTAAGCACCACCACAGCGAACAAAGTGGGCTGAGATACTTGCTGATTGGCTAATTAGCAGCCAGCCCCGGCGCACTCTCGTGCCGGATATTGCTCGTTTGCTCTAGCCGCAGCCGAGAATGTAGCCTCAAGCCGATCCACGCCTCCCGCTGCCAATCTGCATTCAGCAGTTCGGCATCCAAATTCAGTACGGTGTGAGCCCGCACAAACAAAACCTGCCCTCTCAACGCCCGACTTTGAGCGCTATTTAGCGCCTAAGACGCGAGCAGCAAGCCAACCGCCGCGCTGAAACAAATTAGCGCTTGAGCAGAGAGCTAAAGCCGTAATACTGTATTTATATCCAGTTTATTGGTTCTCGGTATGTCAAACGCCACCTTTATCGCCACGCTCACACCCTCGACTAGCCTAGTCAGTCATTTCGATACCTCGGTGCCGGCCGGCTTTCCCAGCCCGGCACTCGATCACATGGAACAGAAGCTGTCTCTCGACACGCTGCTGGATGTGCATGCGCCACACACGTACCTGGTCAGGGTGTCAGGCAACAGCATGACGGGAGCCGGTATTCATGACGGGGACGTGCTAGTGGTCAGTCGTGCGCTGAATGCAGGTCATGGCGACATTGTGGTCGCAGCTGTGAATGGGGAGGTGTTCGTCAAACGCCTACACCGCCAGCGTCACCAAGTCATTCTACTTTCGGAAAATCCCGATTACGCGCCCCGCTACATTCTGGAGGGAGACGAGCTACTGATCTGGGGCGTGGTGCGCAACAGCATTCGCTGGTACGCCACCAGTGACAAGGCATGAGCAAGAGCTACGCACTGATCGACTGCAACTCCTTCTATGCCAGCTGTGAACGGGTATTTCGCCCGGATCTGGCACGAACGCCTATTGTGGTGCTGAGCAATAACGATGGCTGCGTGATCGCTCGCAGCGCCGATGCCAAGCCCTACGTTGCCATGGGTGAGCCGTTTTTCAAGATAAAAGATACATTGCAGCAACACGGCATCCTGGCCTTCAGCAGCAACTACGCCCTCTATGGTGACATGAGCGAGCGTGTCATGAGCCTGCTGGAGTCGCGGCTGCCGGCAGTTGAGGTGTACTCCATTGATGAGGCGTTTGCTGACCTGACCGGCCTGCCGGAACCGTTGCTCCAACTTGGACACGATGTTCGCGCCGAAGTACTGCAGAAAACAGGTATCCCGGTCGGTGTAGGTATCGCCCCCACTAAGACACTCGCCAAACTCGCCAATGCTGCAGCCAAACGCTGGCAAAGACAGACTGGTGGGGTGGTAGATATACGGGAACCGCACAGGCGTGATCGCTTGCTGCAGGTCATGGCTGTTGGTGAGGTCTGGGGAGTCGGTCGTCGGCTGCAGGCGCATCTGGCGGATATGGGCATCAAGACAGCGTGGGATCTCGCCAAAGCGGATCCCCGTCTGCTGCGCAAGCGCTTCAGCGTGGTAGTGGAAAAGACAGCTCGCGAGCTTTTCGGTGTCGCCTGCCTGGAAATGGAGCCTCAAGCACCAGCCAAACGAGAAATCTGCTGCAGCCGTTCCTTCGGTCATC
>AZIG01006978.1_pt1 | contig 12466 bp, 8 predicted proteins | sample 359071 | NCBI WGS metagenome assembly AZIG01 (sample SAMN02429714, study PRJNA222667) | marine sediment metagenome | biome: Sediment sample; isolation source: enrichment culture of sample MGS-AQ(UA) from oil contaminated terminal site... | place: Jordan: Aqaba | collected 2011-05-15 | depth 18 m m | reverse complement strand
ACAGATCGGTGGTGGACACACATCTGGGGTTGGACACAGCCCGCTGTAGGAGCGGGTTTACCCGCGAAGAGGCCGGCGCTGGTTGAATCGATTTCCGGTCAATACACATCCCGCCGATACCGCCCATCCTCGATCAACTGCTGTACAGCTTCTTCACCCAGCATGCGATTGAGCGCCGCATCCACCCCAGCCGCCATGCCTCGCAGGCTGCCGCAGACATACACGCAAGCCCCATCGGCCACCCAGCGCTTGAAATCCTCGGCCTGCTGCAGCATCACGTCCTGCACATACACCTTCTCGGGCTGATCGCGTGAGAACGCCAGGTCCAGCCGTGCCAGGTCGCCGTTGTCCAGCCAAGCTTGCAGCTCATCGCCGCACAGCAAGTCATGCGCCCGATTACGCTCGCCGAACAACAGCCAGTTGCGCTGCTCACCGGCATTGACCCGCGCGCGCAACAGGCTGCGAAGGCCCGCCAGGCCAGTGCCGTTGCCGAGCAGGATCATCGGCGCGGCGGTCTCAGGCAGATGGAAACCACTGTTACGCCGCAGGCGCAGGCTCAGGGTGCCATTCATTGGCAGGTATTCGGTCAGCCAGCCAGAGCCCAAGCCAAGGTTGCCGTCGGGGTGGCGTTCCTGGCGCACGATCAGCTCCAGCACACCATCGCTGGCGATCGAGGCGATGGAGTATTCGCGGCTGCCGATCGGTACCAGTGCATCCACCAGTGCCTGCGGCTGCAAGCCGATCAGGTGGTCGCGACGCATCGGCAACTGGCGGCCAGCGAGTGCCTGGGCAAGGGTTTCGCTCAGGCCATTCACCTGCACCTGGCTGCTGGCGTCCAGTGCCATGCCCTTGAGGAACGCGTCGATCCGTGGCTGCCCATTCAGCGGCAGTATCTCTACCAGGTCGCCGGCTTCCCAGCTTGCAGGTTCTGCAGCCTGCAGGCCAAGCAGGTACACCGGTTGGCCTTGGCTGCCGGGGTTGAGCAGTTTGCGGCGCACCAGCGACCAGTTGGCAAAGGTTGGCGGCTGCCAGGCGGCCACCGGCTGGGCGCCGGTCAGTTGCGCCAGTTCCTGCTGCCATTGCTGCAGGGCGGCCTGGTCGGCGTTGTCCACTTCCACCGGGCTGAATGCACTGCTGGCGCCGCGCTCCCCCAGCCACGCCTGGAGGCGACGAGCGAAGCCGCAGAAGTGCGGGTACTGACGATCACCGAGGGCGAGCAGGGCATAGTTGAGGTTGTTCAGTGCCCAAGGCTGGCCGAGCACCTTGCGCTCGAAGGCGCGGGCGCTGTCGGGCGCTTCACCGTCGCCGAAGGTACTCACCACGAAGAGCGCGCGATGGGCCTGGCGCAGGTCGTTTTCACCCAGCTGGGCAAGGGCGCGCACTTGAACGGACTGGCCGGCTGCCTGCAGCTGCCTGGCGCTCTGCCAGGCCAACTGTTCGGCAAAGCCACTCTGGCTGGCAAAGCCGATCAGCCAGCCGTCGCCATTGCCGTTGCTGTTGGCGACGTTGCCACGGGCTGCGCGCACCTGACGTTTCTTGCGGCGACGGTCGAGGTACAGCAGCCAGCCGGTGACGAAGAACAACGGCATGGTCAGGCTGGCGATGGTGACGATGATGCGTCCCGGCAAGCCGAAGTACTCGCCCACGTGCAAGGCGTAAACACTCTGCAGCAGTTGCGCCTTGAAGGACTTGTCGGTGTAGCGGTCGTGCTTTTTAACCTGGCCGGTGGCCGGGTCCAGGACCAGGGTATTGAAGGCACGTGGGTGCGCAGCGTTGTCGAGCAGGTAGAACAGGTTGGCCGGCTGGCCGCCAGCAGGCGGCAGGCGCAGGTTGTAGGTGGACAGGCCTGGGCCCGCGGCGTCCTTGAGGTTGGTCCAGATGGCGTCGTAGTCCACCACCAGCGGCGGTGCATTCCTGTCGACTCTCTGCGGCCCGTGCCGGCCACGGCCTTCACCACGTTTTTGCTGCTGGCCCGCAGCCGGCGCGTCGGCCAGCAGCTTGTTCAGGCCTTCGCGGTACCACTCATAGGACCAGAACAGGCCGGTCAGGGCGAACAGAAGGTAGAACAGCAGGCACCAGGTACCTGCCACGGCGTGCAGGTCCCAGTTGAAGGCGCGGCCTTTCTTGGCCCAGTCGAAGGTCAGCCAGGTGCGCCAGTCCAGCGCTTTGCGCGGCCAGCGCAGGTACAGGCCGGACAGGCAGAAGAACACCAGCATCAAGGTGCAGGCCCCGGTGATTTGCCGGCCAGTATCGCCCATGGCGAGGAAGCGGTGCAGCTTGAGCATGAGGTTGAAGAAGCCTTGCCCGGCCACTTCACCCTTGAGCTCGCCGGTGTACGGGTCGGCATAGCGCAGCTCGCCACGGCGTTCGCCCGGTGCCGGCATGAAGAAGATCCGTGCAGCGTTGCCTTCGCGCACGTCGACCCATAGCATCGACACCTTGTCGTGCTGCTGGGCTTCGACCCGTTTAACCAGCTCGGCCGGCGGCAGCACGCCTTCGGCGCGTACTTCTACCTTGAGTACATCGGCATTGAATGCGCGCAGCAGTTCTTCCTGGAACGAGTACAGCGCCCCGGTAATGCCCATCAAGGCCAGCACCAGGCCAGCGGTGATGCCAAAGAACCAGTGCAATTGGAACAGCGTCTTCTTCACCACGTTTCTCACCTTGAGTTGCTACCGCGACCAGCGCGGCGTGCATTATGCCTTGGTACGCAAAAGCCCCGCTCACGGGAATGAACGGGGCTCGGGGTGACTTGATTAGAAGTGGAAGTTGGCACTCATGAGTGCAGTTCGACCAGGCGCTACGTGAGCGTAATGCGTAGCGAATACTTGATCGAAGTAACGCTTGTCGGTCAGGTTTTGCACATTCAGCTGCAAGTCGACATTCTTCGTCAGGCGATAGGTAGCCATGGCGTCATAGCGCCAGTAGGAAGGTACCTCGACCGAGTTGGCTTCGTCACCGAAGCGCGAGTCGACAAAAGTCGCTCCAGCACCAACGGTCAGTTGCGGAATGATGTCGTAGGTCGACCAGAACGTGAAGTTGTTACGCGGCGTGCTAGGCATGTGGTTGCCTTCGTTCGCTGCGGTAGAGGTTTTCACGATCTCGCTTTCCATATAGGTGTAGCCACCATAGACCTTCCACTTGCTGGTCAGGTTGCCCGAGTAGGTCAGCTCCACACCCTGGACCCGTTGCTCGCCATCGAGCACCTGATAAGTGGCGTTGTCTGGATCGGTGACGCGTGCGTTGGTCTTGTCGGTACGGAACAAGGCTGCGGTCAACGATAAGTTGTCGTCGAAGAAGTCCCACTTCGTGCCGATTTCGTAGTTGCGGTTACGTTCTGGATCGAGGTTGCTGTTGTTGGCCGCCAGCTCCAGGCCGCCATTACCGCTGGTTTCGCCCGATGGGTTACTGGAGGTCGACCACGCGGCGTAAATACTACCGTTGGGCAACGGCTTGTAGACTACGCCAACCTGGTAGTTCCACAGATGCGCGTTGTTTTCGCGAGAGAAGTCCCCCGCAACCGAGCCACGCCCACCTGTGCTGTATCCGCTTGATTTGGTCTGGTAATCGTCGTAACGCAGGCCAAGGTTCAGCGACCACTGTTCGTTGAAAGTCAGTGTGTCAAATACGTAGGCAGCGCTGGTCTTCGTATCCGTATCGGTGAAGGCTTGGCTGTCGGTAATCGTGCCAGACCAGCCGTCATCCGGGGATGGGTCGTAGAGGCTGGTGCAGTCGCCCGAAGCCAGCAAGGCGGGGGTGCAAACAGTGCCTGTGCCAGCGGCCGAGGTGACGTCATACCCGCGGTTATGCGTGTCGCTGTAGGTGAACTCCAGGCCTGTCACCAGGCTATGCTCGATGAAGCCGGTATTGAACTTGGCACTCAGGTCGGTCTGGTTCACCCAACCTTTGGACGTCGAATTACGGTTCTTGGTGGCGCGATAGACCGCACCGTTGGCGACGTTACCTTTACTGTCATCCGGGTTGGTCACGATGTAGTCGAGGGTCGAGCGCGACAGGCGGAAGCTGTTGGACAGTGTCAGGTTTTCGTTCAGGTCATGTTCGATACGGATCGTGCCGCTGTCGTTGCTGGTCTTGCGATAGTCGCGTCCGTTCAAACCGTAGAAGTTGTCGCGGTCAACATGAGCCGGGCCATCTACATTGTATTTGCTGCGCGTGGCGCTGCGATTCAGCGGGATGCCGTAGTCAGGCATATCGTCGGTTTTCAGGTGGTAGTAACCCACTGTGACCCGTGTATCGGTGCCCAAGCCAAAAGCGAACGACGGTGCCACCCCCCAGCGGCTCACATCCACATCGTCACGACCGGCGACGTTGGCTTCGTGCTTCATCAGGTTCAAGCGAAAGGCAGAGGTGTCGGTCAGCTGCTTGTTCAAGTCCAGGGTGGTGCGTTTGGTCTGGTCTGAACCCCAAGTGAACCCACCGTTGTAGCTATCGCCAAGTTTTGCGCTCTTGGTGACCAGGTTGAGGCTCCCGCCCGTCGAGCCAGCACCGGTAAAAGCGGAGCCAGGGCCTTTTGCGACCTCAATGGACTCCACGTTGAAGATCTCCCGGCTTTGGGATGCGACATCGCGCATGCCATCGACAAATACGTCACTTTCGGCGTTGAAGCCGCGGATGATAGGGCGGTCACCCGCTGGGTTGCCGCCTTCGCCTGCGCCAAAAGTGATGCCTGGGGTTGTACGCAAGGCGTCTACCAAGGACGTCGCACCCGTGTCACGAATGACTTGCTGAGGGATCACCGTGACACTCTTCGGTGTTTCACGCAGCGGGGCGGTGTACTTCTTCGAGCTGGCGGTGTCCGTCTTGTAGCTGGTGACATCCTGTGCCGCGTTGACGCTGGTTGCGTCGAGTGAAATGACAGAATCAGCAGCCTGATCATCTGCATATGCAAGCTGAGCAGTCGATGCAGCAGAGATGGCAACGCCAATGGCGGACGCAAGCAGGCGTTGTGAGCTCACAGCAGATGGCACGTAATGACGCATTGGTAAGGACCTTCCCCAAGGTTTCGAGGCGGTGGATCTTAATGTAAGCAATTTTGACTAACAATTGAGATTCGTTACCATTCGTGAAGAATTTACAATCTTTACAATTTGTCTTTACGGTTTCATGCAGCTGAAACGTCTTAACTGGCGAATGGGGCTTGTGTAGCGCAAAAGGGAATCAATATCATTGAGCCTTTACATTTCCCAACGGTGCTGTTGCCATGCTGCTTCACATCCCAGGTCTGTTCGACGCTGATGAACTGGCCCGTATTCGCGAGGCGCTGGAGCAGGCCGACTGGGCCGATGGCAAGCTTACGGCGGGTTATCAGTCGGCCAAGGCCAAGCACAACCTGCAGTTGCCGGAAGGCCATGCGCTGGCCAAGGAAATTGGCACTGCGTTGATCGACCGCCTGTGGAAAACCCCGCGCTTCATGTCGGCAGCGTTGCCGCACAAAGTGTTCCCGCCGCTGATCAATTGCTACCGCGAAGGTGGCAACTTCGGCTTCCACATCGACAACGCCCTGCGCCAGCCCAAGGGCAGCCCGGAGCGGGTGCGTACCGACCTGTCTTCCACGTTGTTCCTCAGCGACCCGGAAAGCTACGACGGCGGTGAGCTGGTGATCCAGGACACCTATGGCGTGCAGCAGGTCAAGCTGGCCGCCGGTGACATGGTGCTGTACCCCGGCACTAGCTTGCACAAGGTCAACCCGGTGACCCGTGGCCAACGCTATGCCGCATTCTTCTGGACCCAGAGCCTGGTGCGCGATGACAGCCAGCGGACGCTGCTGTTCGAGATGGACAACGCAATCCAGCAACTGACTGCCGATGTGCCGGACCATCCTTCGTTGTTGCAGCTGACGGGCACCTACCATAACTTGCTGCGCCGCTGGGCTGAGGTCTGAGCCGTGTCCTACCTGTTGCGGCGTGAGGAAGTGGTGGATGTGGCCGGCTTGCAGGCCATGCTCGAGGAATCCCCCGGCAAGGCCGCCCAGGCAATTCTGGCGGCAGCGGGGCAGGGTGCGGTCGAGGCGCAGTTGCTGCTGGGGCAGATCCTGCTGGATGGGCTTGGCATCCAGCAGGATGCCACCGTCGCCCGGCGCTGGTTCGGTATCGCTGCACAGGGGGGGAATGCCATGGCGCACAACATGCTCGGGCGTTGCCTGGAGCATGGTTGGGGCGGTGAGGTGAATTTGGCGCAGGCTGCCGTTCACTACGCCCGTGCGGCTGATTCCGGTTTGGACTGGGGCCTGTATAACCTGGGCAACCTTCTGGCGACCGGGCGTGGGGTGCCGGTCAATCAGGTGCAGGCGCTGATGTGCTACGAGAAGGCTGCACAGCTGGGGCATGCCAAATCGATGAACCTGTATGGGCGTTACCTGGAGCAGGGCATCGCCACGGCGCCCAGCCCGGCGCGGGCGGTGCGCTGGTATCGGCGTTCGGCCGAGGCGGGGGATTTTCGCGGGATGTTCAGCCTGGCGCTGGTGCTGGTCGAGCGTGGGCAGTTGGCCGAGGCAGGGCAGTGGCTGGAGCAGGCCCGGGTTGCGGGGAACATGAATTTCCTGCGTGCTGCGTTGGTAACCCTGCAGGACGCGGGGCCGGTGTTGATGGCCTTTGCGGCGCGGTATGCCGAGGAAATCGATCGGCGCGAAGAGGCCGGTACAGGAGAGCACACATGAAAACGGGGCCTTTCGGCCCCGTTGTGCATTACAGGTAGTAAGCCTTCAGCGGCGGGAAGCCGTTGAATTCCACTGCGCTGTAGCTGGTGGTGTAGGCGCCGGTCGACAGCCAGTACAGGCGGTCACCGATGGCCAGGTTCAGCGGCAGCCCGTACTTGTAGTTCTCGTACATGATGTCGGCACTGTCGCAGGTCGGGCCGGCGATGACCACTTCTTCGGCTTCGCCTTTCTTCTCGGTCCAGATCGGGAACTTGATGGCTTCGTCCATGGTTTCGATCAGGCCGGAGAACTTGCCTACGTCGGTGTAGATCCAGCGCTCGACGGCGGTACGCGACTTGCGTGCGACCAGCACCACTTCGCTGACCAGGATACCGGCGTTGGCGATCAGCGAACGGCCAGGCTCGAGGATGATTTCCGGCAGTTCGTCACCGAAGTCTTCCTTGAGGAAGCGGATGATTTCTTCGGCGTAGGTTTCCAGGCTGTTGGTACGGGTGATGTAGTTGGCCGGGAAGCCACCACCCATGTTGATCAGCTTCAGTTCGATGCCGTCTTCTTCTTTCAGGCGCTCGAAGATCACCTTGACCTTGGCGATGGCGGCGTCCCACACGCTGATGTCGCGTTGCTGCGAACCCACGTGGAAGGAGATGCCGTAAGGCACCAGGCCCAGGTCGCGGGCGAGGATCAGCAGGTCCATGGCCATGTCTGTCTGGCAGCCGAACTTGCGGGACAGTGGCCAGTCGGCAGTGGTGGAGCCTTCAGTCAGAATGCGCACATACACTTTCGAGCCCGGTGCGGCCTTGGCGATGTTGCGCAGGTCGGCTTCCGAGTCGGTGGCGTACAGGCGCACGCCCTTCTCGTAGAAGTAGCGGATGTCCTTGGACTTCTTGATGGTGTTGCCGTAGCTGATACGGTCAGCGCTGACACCGCGGCCCAGTACTTTGTCCAGCTCGTAGATCGAGGCGATGTCGAAGCTCGAACCTTTCTCTTTGAGCAGGTCGATGATTTCCACGGCCGGATTGGCCTTGACCGCGTAGTAGACCTTGGCAAATTCGAAACCGGCGCGCAGGTCGTCATACGCCTGGCTGATCATCTGGGTGTCGATGAGTACGAACGGGGTTTCCTGCTTGTCAGCGAACGCCTTCATTTTCTGGAAGGTTTCACGCGCGAAATAGTCTTCGACCTGGATCGACATGCTCAGGGACTCCATGGGCAAACTGAAAGATTAAGTGGCTGCAAACTGAACGTCCTCCGTATCCCCACTTTGGTTCGCCTACTCAGTACTTGAGCCGGATGGATCGTTTCCAGCATGGACGTTCGGCGCGCACTTTAGGGCGTGAAGAATGCAGAATCAACAGGCAATCCGGGCGTGGTCGACGTGGATCGACGACCAGCCATTTGAATAACCGACTCGTGTGACCGGCTGATGTTCCCTGCGATCTTTCAAGCGTAAAAAATTGTGGAATGGAGCGTGTTGGGCCCTTCGCGGGCAAGCCCGCTCCCACAGGGGATACGTGTTCAATGTGGGAGCGGGCTTGCCCGCGAAAGGGCCGGAGGTGTTCATATTTATGGCCACATTTTCCTGGTACCCCCGTACAGGAAATCGCCCATAAATTTTTTGTTACCGACTGGCGGATTTGCTGCTTTTGATGCGAAACATTACTATTCGCACCCTTATCTGCCTCCCTGATGACCCCGACCGTGTCCGGACACAAAGGCTTCCTCGACCACTACCATGAGCTGATCGGCACCTGGACGCGCAAATTGCGCAGTCGGCAGCAGGCCGAGGACCTCACCCACGATGCCTTTGTACGGGTACTGGAAACCCCGCGCGAGCAGGTTGAGCAGCCACGCGCCTACCTGCATCAGGCTGCGCGCAACATCGCTGTGGATGGCTTCCGTCGCGAGGACCGCCGCCAGGCGCTGGAGCGGGAAGCCTTCGAAGAAGGCGCAACCGGCAGTGGCGACCCGGAAGCCTACGTGCATGCCCTGGAGCTGGCCGACAGCGTCGAGCGGGCCCTGGCCGAGCTGCCACTCAACTGTCGGCAGGTGTTCATCTGGCAGAAGCTCGAAGGCCTGACCCAGGCCGAGATTGCCGAGCGCATGGGGTTGAGCAAGAACATGGTCGAAAAGTATATGATCCGCACGCTCCGGCACCTGCGTGAGCACCTGGATGTGTCGGCATGAAGAGTCAGGAGATCTTTTCGATGGAACAGCACGGTACCGATGCCGTCCGCGAGCAGGCGGCCGCATGGTTCGCCCGCGTGCAGGACGCACCTCGGGATGCCGGGCTGCACAAGCAGTTGCGTGCCTGGCTGGCGAGCGACGAGCACCACCGGGACGAATACGAGCATCTCTGCCGCGTGTGGCAGGCCGCCGACTTCATTCCACGCCAGCGCCTGGAGGCGCTGTGCCAGCCAGACCCGGTACAGCAGCTGCCACGACGGCGTTTCATGCGCCAGGCGTTGGCCGCCAGTGTCGCGGTAGTGGCGCTGGGCCTGGGCTGGGGCGGCTGGCACCACCTGCAACTGAACCATCAAGGCAGCCTGCAGACGGCCTTCAATGAGCGCCGTCAGGTCGAACTACCGGATGGCTCGCATCTGGAGCTCAATGGCAACACGCAGTTGCAGGTCGAGTTCAGCGCCGGCCGGCGGCACGTGCGCCTGAACGCCGGTGAAGTGATGTTCAGCGTCGCCCATGACAGTAACCGGCCGTTTGTGGTCGACACTGCCCAGGGCAGTGTGGTCGTCACAGGTACCCGCTTTGACGTCCGCCTGGACCCAGCCAGCACCCGTGTGGCGGTGGAGCAGGGGTCGGTGCGGGTGCAGGGCAAGGGCGACTCGCCGGCGCAACTGTCGGCCGGGCAGGGGTCGCATATAGATGCACAGGGCCTGGTCGCCGCACCCTATGCGGTCAACACTGGCGCCATGACCGCATGGCGACAGGGCAAGCTGGTGTTCGACAACGCAACCCTCGCCGAAGTAGTGGCCGAAACCTCGCGCTACCGTCGCCAGCCATTGCGGGTTGCCCCTGGGAAAGTCGCCAGGCTGCGCCTGTCCGGCACCTTCAGTACCAACGATACAGACGCTCTGCTGCGGGCCTTGCCGAGCATTCTACCGGTGGCCATCAAAGCCCATGAAGACGGCTCCAGCGAAATAATCGCCAAATAGATTCAGGTTTTTTTTCACTCGTTCGTCTTCCTCGCCAGCTGCAACTGCCAAGCATTTCCATTTGCACGCGGTTGGCGTTTATTCCGCATTCCAGGATGTTTCGACGACGTGAACAACAACAAACCTCTCCCACGCTTTCGCGCCCTGGCGCTGGCCCTGGCGGTCAGTACTGTGGCCGTTGGCAGCCAGGCCGCAGAGGCCGCTAATGCCCTCCACATCCAGGCCCAGCCGTTGGGTTCGGCGCTGAACCAGCTCGGCCAGCAGACCAGCCTGCAGCTGTTTTTCAGCCCCGAGCTGGTCGCCGGCAAACAGGCCCCGGCGGTATCGGGCAACCTGGCGCCGGTGCAGGCGCTGCAACAGCTTTTGCAAGGCAGCGGGCTCACCTACGAGATGTCCGGGGACACCGTTGTGGTGAAGCCTCTGCCGACTACCCTTGACTTGGGCAGCGGCAGCCTGGAGCTGGCCCCCACCGACATCAAGGTGGTCGGTGACTGGCTGGGTGATGCCCAGCAGAGCGTGGTACAGAACCATCCCGGGGCACGCACCGTGGTACGCCGCGAGGTAATGGTGGAGAAGGGCGCAATGAACGTGCGCGACGTGCTGCGCGGCATCCCTGGCGTGCAAGTGCAGGACTCCAACGGAACCGGTGGCAGCGACCTGTCGCTGAACGTGGGCGTGCGCGGCCTTACTTCGCGCCTGTCGCCGCGCTCCACGGTACTGATCGATGGCATCCCGGCCGCCTTCGCGCCGTATGGCCAGCCACAGCTGTCGATGGCACCGATTTCCTCTGGCAACCTCGACAGCATCGACGTCGTGCGCGGTGCCGGTTCGGTGCGCTACGGCCCGCAGAACGTGGGCGGGGTGATCAACTTCGTAACCCGGGCGATTCCGCAAAAGGCCTCGGCAGAGCTGTCCACCACGCTGGAAACCTCCCGGCACGGTGGCTGGAAACACACCGAGTCAGCCTTCGTCGGCGGCACGGCCGACAATGGCATGGGCGTGGCGCTGCTGTACACCGGGGTGAATGGCAACGGTTACCGTGAAAGCAACAACGGCAACGACATCGACGACGTTATCCTCAAGACGCATTGGGCGCCAACCGATGTCGATGAGTTCTGGCTCAACTTCCATTATTACGATGGCCGTGCCGACATGCCGGGTGGCCTGACCCAGGCCCAATACGACAGCAACCCGTACCAGTCGCTGCGCGATTACGACTACTTCGCGGGCCGGCGCAAGGATGTGTCGTTCAAATGGCAGCGGCAGCTCGACGATGCCACCCAGTTCGAAGTGCTGACCTACTACACCGACAGCTTCCGGGGCAGCACCATTGCCTCGCGGGACATGAAGACGTTGTCGTCGTACCCGCGCAACTACCACACCTTTGCCATCGAACCCCGTGTTTCGCGCATCTTCTTTGCCGGCCCAACCACCCAGGAAGTCAGTGTCGGTTACCGTTACCTGAAGGAAGCGATGCGCGAACAGACGACTCGGCTGGCGCTGATCGACAACGTGCCGACGGAGACCCCGACTTCCGACGGCCACGTGTTCCAGGATCGCAGCGGCGGCACCGAGGCCAGCGCCTACTACATCGACGACAAGATCGACGTGGGCAACTGGACCATCACCCCTGGCGTGCGTTTCGAGCATATCAATACCGACTGGCGCGACCGCCCGGTGCTGGGCGCCAACAACCTTCCGGTAGCCGAGAAGAAGCGCAGCATCACCAGCAACGAGCCTTTGCCGGCGCTGAGCGTGATGTACCACGTTTCCGATGCCTGGAAGGTGTTCGCCAACTACGAAACCTCGTTCGGTAGCCTGCAGTACTTCCAGCTGGGCCAGGGCGGTTCTGGCAACAGTACGGCCAATGGCCTGGAGCCGGAGAAGGCCAAGACCTACGAAATAGGTACCCGTTATGACAATGGTGGCTTTGCCGGTGAGCTGACGGCGTTCTACATCGACTTTGATGATGAGCTGCAGTACATCAGCAACGACGTGGGCTGGACCAACCTCGGTGCGACCAAGCACCAGGGCATCGAGGCTTCGGTGCGTTATGACCTGGCCGGGCTGGACCCGCGGCTGGACGGGCTGTCGGTGAGCGGTGGCTACACCTATACCCGCGCGACCTATGAAGGGGATATCCCAGGGTTCAAGGGCCGAGACCTGCCGTTCTATTCACGCCAGGTGGCCACTGCCGGAGTGCGTTACGCGGTCAACCGCTGGACCTGGAACCTGGATGCCTACGCCCAATCCAGGCAGCGCGCACCCGGCACCGGAATCAATGCCGATGGCAGTTTCAATGGCGACTACATCACCGAGCCGAGTGCTGACGGGCGGTATGGCGATATTCCGGGCTACGTGACCTGGCATGCCCGTGGCGGTTATGAATTCGGGCCGCAGTGGTCCAACCTGAAGCTGGCGGCGGGGGTGAAGAACCTGTTTGACAAGCAGTACTTCACCCGCTCCAGTGACAACAATGCCGGCCTCTATGTGGGTGAACCACGGACCTTCTATGTGCAGGCCAGTGTAGGGTTTTGATCCGAGGCTGCCTGGGCCGCTTTGCAGCCCTTCGCGGGTACCGAAAGCCTCCAGGCCTTCTAGGTTTGGGGGTAGGAGCGGGTTC
>AZIG01002272.1_pt1 | contig 12538 bp, 9 predicted proteins | sample 359071 | NCBI WGS metagenome assembly AZIG01 (sample SAMN02429714, study PRJNA222667) | marine sediment metagenome | biome: Sediment sample; isolation source: enrichment culture of sample MGS-AQ(UA) from oil contaminated terminal site... | place: Jordan: Aqaba | collected 2011-05-15 | depth 18 m m | reverse complement strand
GCAGCCACGTCGGCAGCGGCTGCCGCTACACCGGACCAGCCAGCGGACAAGCCGGCGCCTGCTGCTGCCGATACCGCACCCAAGCCTGTGCCGGCCGCTCAGCCTGCACCCGTCAGCCAGCCGAAGGGTACGCTCGACTCGGTCCTGGGCAACCCGTGGCTTTTGGGGGTGATTGCCGGTTCCAGCATCCTGGTGCTGGCACTGCTGCTGTGGCTGCTGGCGCGCAAGCGCAAAGCCCAGCAAGAAGCTGAGAAGCACCTGCGCATGGCGCGGGCGCTGGAAGAAGAGCAGGGCACAGGTTTCGACAGCGATACCGAGAGCTTCGACGGCGTCGAAGCCCCGGAGCCTGGCGTAACCCTGTCGCCGGCTGTGGTCGCCGCTTCGGCTGCAGCTGCCGTCGCTGCGGAAAAAGTGGCGGAACCGGTCGCCGAGCCCGAGCCTGAACCGCAAGCAGACCCGCACGCCGCGCTGCTGGCGCAAGTCGATCAATGCCTGGCCGAAGGCCGCCTGAATCGTGCCACCGACCTGCTGGAGCCCGCCGTGGCCGCCGCACCGGAGCGTGACGACCTGCGCCTTAAACTGATGGACATATACGCCCGTCAGGGTGATCAGAGCGCGTTTGCCGAACAGGAGCGCCAGTTGCCAGCCAGCGAGCAGAACGTTGCCGAAGTCGCCGGGCTGAAAGAGCGTTATCCAGCCATGCTCGGCCTGGCTGCTGCCGGCCTGGGTGCGGCGGCGCTGGCTGCCGAAATGGATGAGCAGTACGTGCAAGAGTTGCTGCACGATGAGCCCGAAGCGCCGGTGGTTGCCGATGTGGCGCCTGACGAGGTATCTGGGTTTGAGCAGCAAGTGGAGGCTGAGCCAGAGGCTGTCGCGCAAGCAGAGCCTGATGCAGAGCTGGATGCCTTCGATGAAGTGCCAACGCTCGATGCATCCGGCCTGGATGAGCAGGATCTGGACAGCACCTTCGACCTGAGCCTGGGTGAAGACCTGGCCGGTGAAGACCCGCTGGCCGCGTCCGTGCTGGACGAGCCGGTGGCACAGGTGGGGGTACCCGATGAGCTGGTAATCGCTGAACCTGTGCTGGATGAGCCCGGACAGGAAGAGGCTCAGCCAGAAGAGCCACCGTTTGCCGTGGATGCCGAGCTGCAAGCCGACGCCGACGCTGATTTCGAGGCCATGCTGGCGCAAGCCGAGCCTCAGCCTGCCGTGGACCTGTCTGATTTCGACCTCGACATCAGTGAACCTGTGGCTCCAGCCACTCCGGACACGGTGGAGCAGGGCCCGGTCGATGTCGCCGCCGAACTGGCTGCCTTCGACAGCGAGCCTGAGTTTGACCCGGTCTCCGAGTTTGACCTGCCATCGGACTTCGACTTGTCCCTGTCGCTGGACGACGATTCGCCGGCAGCCAAGAGCTTCGCCTCGGAGCTCAGTGACGTCAACGCCGAGCTGGACAAGCTGTCGCAGAGCCTCGAAACGCCTTCGTTGGAGCCGCACTTCACCAGCGAAGACGCGGTTGCGCAGCCAGAGCCCGAGCCCTTGGACGACTTGGACTTCGACTTTTTCTGCGGCAGTGACGAAGTCGCCACCAAGCTCGACCTGGCCCGTGCCTATATCGACATGGGCGATAGCCAGGGCGCGCGCGACATCCTCGATGAAGTGGTCAAGGATGGCGACGATAGCCAGCGTCAGGAAGCCGAGGACATGCTCTCCCGGCTGGTCTGATGCAAGCAGGGCAGGCCTCTTCGCGGGCTTGCCCGCTCCCACGGGATCCCCACAAATTTCGACCTTGTGAGTGACCTGTGTGGGCGGGCGCGCCCGCGAAGAGGCCCGCAAATGCAGTGCGCATCCACCGGCAGCCCTACAAGGCTGCCGTTGTCGTTATAATCCCCGCCATTCCGTACACCCCACAGGTTTCATGCTCTTGGACATCATCGACACCGCTACCGCCGAATCCGCGGCCGAAGGCTACTCCCGCATCGCCCTGGGCGTGGAATACAAAGGTGCGCGCTACCGCGGCTGGCAGCGCCAGGCCAGCGGCGTGCCGAGTGTCCAGCAAGCCCTGGAGCAAGCGCTGTCCAAGGTCGCCAACGAGCCGATTTCGGTGGTTTGCGCCGGGCGTACCGACGCCGGCGTTCACGGCTGCGGGCAGGTCGTGCACTTCGATACCCGTGCCGTGCGTGACGAGCGCGCCTGGACCATGGGCACCAACTTCAACCTGCCGCACGACATCAGCGTGGTCTGGTCGCGGCCAATGCCGGCCGACTTTCATGCCCGCTTCAAGGCCTGCGCGCGGCGCTACCGCTACGTGATCTACAACGACCCGATTCGCCCGGCGCACCTGGCCGAGGAAGTGACCTGGAACCATCGTCCGCTGGACGTCGATCGCATGGCCGAGGCCGCGCAGTTCCTGCTCGGTACCCACGACTTCAGCGCCTTCCGCGCCAGCCAGTGTCAGGCCAAATCACCCATCAAGCACATCTACCACCTGCGTGTTACCCGCCATGGCCAGATGATCGTGCTGGACGTGCGTGCCACCGCCTTCCTGCACCATATGGTGCGTAACATTGCCGGTGTGTTGATGGCCATCGGCGCCGGCGAACGTCCGGTTACCTGGGCCCGCGAGGTGCTGGAAGGGCGCAACCGCCGTGAAGGTGGGGTAACGGCCCACCCATACGGGCTTTACCTGGTGCAGGTGGAGTACCCCGAAGCGTTTGCGTTGCCCAAGCGTTACATCGGCCCACACTTTTTGAGTGGTTACGAGGCGTTGGCAGACTGACGGGCGAAAAGCCATTTGCTAACATCCGCCCTTTCGCCGCAACAATCAGGGTTCGTGTTCCATGAGCAATGTTCGCAGCAAGATCTGCGGGATTACCCGCATCGAAGACGCACTGGCTGCTGCCGAAGCGGGTGCCGATGCCATCGGCTTCGTCTTCTATGCCAAGAGCCCGCGGGCAGTGGACGTGCGCCAGGCGCGGGCGATCATCGCCGAGTTGCCGCCATTCGTGACCACGGTCGGGTTGTTCGTCAATGCCTCACGTTGCGAGCTGAACGAGATCCTCGAAGTGGTTCCGCTGGACCTGCTACAGTTTCACGGCGATGAAACCCCGCAGGACTGTGAAGGCTACCACCGCCCCTGGATCAAGGCCCTGCGTGTGCGCCCTGGCGACGACCTGGAGGCCGCCTGCCGGCTTTACGCGGGTGCCCGCGGCATTTTGCTGGACACCTATGTGCCGGGCGTACCCGGGGGAACCGGTGAGGCGTTCGACTGGTCATTGGTACCGGCGCGTCTTGGCAAGCCGATCATCCTCGCGGGTGGGCTGTCGGCCGATAACGTTGGCCAGGCCATTGCACAGGTAAAGCCTTACGCGGTGGATGTCAGCGGTGGCGTCGAGCAGGCCAAGGGCATCAAGGATGCGGCGAAGATCGAGGCCTTCATGAAGGCGGTGAAACAGGCTTGATGGCAGATGTGACGGCTGGCTGCGCGCCATCGTCCATAGCTTTCGCAGCCCTGCTGGGCCGCCGCCAGTACCTGTGGCGGCAAGAAAATACATTAGCGGTGGAGTGGCGCGCTGGAAGCCCCGGTGGCCGGTCCACCATCGTTTCATAAAAGATTTTGAGCTCAAGGGCAGGGCAGGGACGGTGACGCTGTCCCCCCGCCTGCCAATACTGGAGAAAGAAAGCATGAGCAACTGGTTAGTCGACAAACTGATCCCTTCGATCATGCGCTCCGAGGTGAAGAAGAGCTCGGTGCCCGAGGGCCTGTGGCACAAGTGCCCGTCCTGCGAGGCCGTGCTGTATCGTCCGGAGCTGGAAAAGTCCCTGGATGTTTGCACCAAGTGCAATCACCACATGCGTATCGGCGCACGTGCGCGCATCGACATTTTCCTTGACGCTGAAGGCCGGGCCGAACTGGGTGCTGACCTGGAGCCGGTTGACCGCCTGAAGTTCCGTGATGGCAAGAAGTACAAGGACCGCCTGACCGCTGCGCAGAAGCAGACCGGCGAAAAGGACGCGCTGATCTCCATGAGCGGCACCCTGATGGGCATGCCGATCGTGGTGAGCGCCTTCGAGTTCTCGTTCATGGGCGGCTCCATGGGTGCCATTGTCGGCGAGCGCTTCGTACGCGCGGCCAACTATGCTCTGGAAAACCGCTGCCCAATGGTTTGCTTCTCCGCTTCGGGCGGTGCGCGCATGCAGGAGGCGCTGATTTCGCTGATGCAGATGGCCAAGACCTCGGCCGTGCTGGCGCGCCTGCGCGAAGAAGGCATCCCGTTCATCTCGGTCCTGACCGACCCGGTGTATGGCGGTGTTTCCGCCAGCCTGGCGATGCTCGGCGACGTCATCGTCGGTGAGCCGAAGGCCCTGATCGGCTTCGCCGGCCCACGCGTGATCGAGCAGACCGTACGCGAGAAGCTGCCTGAAGGCTTCCAGCGCAGCGAGTTCCTGCTGGAGCACGGTGCCATCGACCTGATCATCTCCCGTGGCGAATTGCGCCCGCGTCTGGCCCGCCTGCTGGCGCAGATGACCGGTCAGCAAACCCCGGAAGAAGCGCGTGAGGCGGCTGCCGTCGCGTGATGAAACAACGATCCCTGGGCGAATGGCTCGCCTACCTCGAGCAATTGCACCCCTCGGCCATCGACATGGGCCTGGAGCGGTCGCAGAAGGTGCTTGCCCGCTTGTCGCTGGGCAAGCTGGCGCCGCGCGTGGTGACGGTAACCGGCACCAACGGCAAGGGTTCGACCTGTGCCTTCGTGGCTTCGTTGCTGCGTGCCCAGGGGCTCAAGGTCGGTGTATACAGTTCGCCGCACCTGTTGCGTTACAACGAGCGGGTGATGATCGATGGCCAGGAGGCCAGCGATGAGCGCCTGTGCGAAGCCTTCGCCGCCGTCGAGGCGGCACGGGGCGATATTTCCCTGACCTACTTCGAGATGGGTACGTTGGCCGCGTTCTGGTTGTTCTACCAGTCGCAGCTGGATGCCGTGGTGCTCGAGGTGGGCCTTGGTGGTCGCCTGGATACCGTGAACGTAGTGGATGCCGACTTCGCCCTGGTGACCAGCATCGGTGTCGACCATGTTGATTACCTGGGGGATACCCGCGAACTGGTGGCCTTCGAGAAGGCTGGCATCTTCCGCCCGGGCAAGCCGGCCTTGTGCGGCGACCTGGATCCGCCCAGGCCGTTGCTGGACAAGGCCGCCGAACTGGCTGCGCCACTGTTCCTGCGCGGTCGGGAATTCGACCTGGCCAGCACCGATGGCTGCTGGAGCTGGCGTGGTACTGCGGCTGATGGCGCGCAGGTAGAGCTGCATGACCTGCCTTTGCTTGACCTGCCCATGGAAAACGCCACGCTGGCCTTGCAGGCTTACCTGCTGATGGGGCTGCCGTGGGACGCGGAGCAAGTTCGCCAGGCGCTGCTGGATACCCGTATCACTGGGCGTCTCGACCTCCGTAATTTGAACTGGCAGGGCAAACCGGTAGCGTTGCTGCTGGATGTCGGGCACAACCCGCATGCGGCGCAGTATCTGGCCAGGCGCCTGGCTGCCCGGCCGCTGAAGGGGCGCCGCCTTGCGGTATTTGGCCTGCTCGCCGACAAGGATCTGGAGGGCGTTGTCGCGCCGCTGCAGGGCCTCATCGACGACTGGGCAGTGGCGCCGCTGGATACCCCGCGCAGTCGCCCGGCCGCAGAGCTGGTCACGTCCTTGGCGAACCTCGGTGCCGCGGTGAAGTCTTATGCCAGCGTCGACGCCGCCCTTGAGGGGCAATGTGCGCAGGCGACGGCGGATGATCAGATCCTGCTGTTCGGTTCGTTTTTCTGTGTCGCCCAGGCGCTGGAATGGCTGGAGCGGCACGCCCAGGAGGGTGGAATAGATGGCTGTGCTGGATAAAGGGATGAAACAGCGCATGGTGGGTGCGCTGGTGCTGGTGGCGCTGGCGGTTATTTTCCTGCCGATGCTGTTTACCCGCGAGGACGAGATGCGCCAGGTGCACGTCGAAGCCCCGCAGGCACCGGCCATGCCCAGCCTGCCGGAAGTGAAGGTGGAGCCGGTTGCCGTGCCGGAGCCGCAGGTTATTCCGGAGGCGCCGCAGCAGGCGCCCGTGGTGATCGACGAGTCGACTGCCCCGGCCAGTACACCGAGCCAGCCAATCACTCCGTCGCCGCAGACCCAGGCGCAGGTCCAGCCGCCCAAGCCGCAGGCGCCCGCGCCCAAGGTAGAGGCCAAAACTGCTGCAACACCAGCGCCTGCCGCGCCATCGAAGATCGACGTCAATGGCCTGCCTGTCAGTTGGTCAATCCAGCTGGCCAGTCTGTCCAACCGCGCCGGTGCCGAGAAGCTGCAGCAAACCTTGCGTAGCCAGGGTTATAACGCCTATATCCGTACAGCGAGTGGCATGAACCGCGTGTACGTGGGGCCGTTGATCGAGCGCGCCGAGGCCGAGCGCGTGCGTGACGCGGTCAACCGTCAGAACAGCCTCAAGGGCTTTGTGGTGCGCTTCCAGCCCGAGCGCAGCTGATTCCCCGGGGCGGCCATGCCGCCCATTTGCGAGTTGGACCCGCTCTTACAGGTACCGCGTCGCTGCAAGGCGCACACAGAACCTGTGGGAGCGGGCTTAGCCGCGAATCGCCCAACACCAATCCAGCTGACATTCCGCTTACTCCCGGCCCGCCGCTCTGGTAAAATGCGCCGCCTCAAACGTCTGCAGGCAGCACCGTGGCATTTACCTTGGTTGATTGGGCGATCATCGCGATCATCGCCGTCTCCACATTGATCAGTCTCAAGCGCGGCTTCGTCAAGGAGGCCTTGTCCTTGCTCATCTGGATCATTGCCGGTGCGGTTGCCTGGATGTTCGGCGGTTCGCTCTCGGTGTATCTTGAGAGCTATATCCAGACGCCATCGATGCGCGTCATCGCTGGCTGCGCCATTCTTTTCGTCGCCACCTTGCTGGTGGGGGCCATGGTCAACTTCCTTGTCGGTGAGCTGATCCGCGTGACCGGGCTGTCCGGCACCGATCGTTTCCTGGGCATGGCCTTCGGCGCAGCGCGCGGGGCCTTGCTGGTAGTGGTGGCCATAGGCCTGATCAGCCTGGGGCCGGTTCAACAAGACACCTGGTGGCAGGAATCACGCCTGATACCACAGTTTCTCTTGGTCGCCGACTGGTCGAAAAACCTGATTCTGGGTTTCACCGACCAATGGACGCCCAGTGGCCTGATCAGCACTCCGGCTGATCTTCCGTTCAAGGAACAGTTGCTCGGGCCGTCCAAGCCCTGAGCACTATTCACTCAAGTTTCATCAAAGTAGGGGTTGCGTCGCATGTGTGGCATCGTCGGTATCGTCGGTAAGTCGAACGTCAATCAGGCGCTGTATGACGCGCTTACGGTCCTCCAGCACCGCGGCCAGGACGCTGCCGGTATCGTGACCAGCCATGACGGCCGGTTGTTCCTGCGCAAGGATAATGGCCTAGTGCGCGACGTGTTCCAGCAGCGCCACATGCAGCGCCTGGTAGGCAACATCGGCATCGGCCACGTGCGCTACCCGACTGCGGGCAGCTCGACCTCGGCCGAGGCCCAGCCGTTCTACGTCAACTCGCCTTACGGCATCACCCTGGCTCACAACGGCAACCTGACCAACGTCGAGCAGTTGGCCAAGGAGATCTACGAGTCCGACCTGCGTCACGTCAACACCAACTCCGACTCGGAAGTGCTGCTGAACGTGTTCGCCCATGAGCTGGCGGTGCGCGGCAAGCTGCAGCCGACCGAAGAAGACGTGTTCGCTGCGGTCTCCCATGTGCACAGCCGCTGCGTTGGCGGTTACGCCGTGGTGGCCATGATCACCGGCTACGGCATCGTCGGTTTCCGCGACCCCCATGGCATTCGCCCGGTGGTGTTCGGTCAGCGTCACACCGACGAAGGCGTGGAATACATGATCGCCTCGGAAAGCGTCGCCCTGGACGTGCTCGGCTTCACCCTGATCCGCGACCTGGCACCGGGCGAAGCGGTGTACATCACCGAAGAAGGCCAGCTGTTCACCAAGCAGTGCGCCGAAGCGCCAACGTTGCAGCCGTGCATCTTCGAGCACGTCTACCTGGCTCGCCCGGACTCGATCATCGATGGGGTTTCGGTGTACAAGGCGCGTCTGCGCATGGGTGAAAAGCTGGCCGACAAGATCATGCGCGAGCGCCCCGATCATGATATCGACGTGGTCATCCCGATCCCGGATACCAGTCGCACTGCCGCGCTGGAACTGGCCAACCGGCTGGGCGTCAAGTTCCGCGAGGGTTTCGTCAAAAACCGTTACATCGGCCGTACCTTCATCATGCCCGGTCAGGCCGCGCGCAAGAAGTCGGTGCGTCAGAAGCTCAACGCCATCGAGCTGGAGTTCCGCGGCAAGAATGTGATGCTGGTGGACGACTCGATCGTGCGCGGCACCACCTGCAAGCAGATCATCCAGATGGCCCGCGAAGCCGGCGCCAAGAATGTCTACTTCTGCTCCGCGGCCCCCGCAGTGCGCTACCCGAACGTCTACGGCATCGACATGCCGAGTGTTCACGAACTGATCGCCCACAACCGCACCACCGAACAGGTGGGTGAGTTGATTGGTGCCGATTGGCTGGTCTATCAGGACCTGCCAGACCTGATCGATTCGGTCGGCGGCGGCAAGATCAAGATCGAGCAGTTCGATTGCGCGGTATTCAACGGTGAGTACGTCACTGGCGATATCGACGAAGCCTACCTCGACCGCATCGAGCAGGCCCGTAATGACCTGGCCAAGGTCAAGAACCAGGCCGTCAGCGCGATCATCGACCTTTACAACAACTGATTTTGGGAGCGACGGCATGACGGATCAATGGGATGCCGGGCGACTGGACAGTGACCTCGAGGGTGTCGGTTTCGACACCCTGGCGGTACGCGCTGGCCAAAACCGTACCCCGGAAGGCGAGCACAGCGAAGCGCTGTTCCTGACCTCCAGCTATGTGTTCCGCACGGCAGCCGATGCTGCTGCGCGCTTTGCCGGTGAAACACCGGGCAACGTCTACTCGCGCTACACCAACCCGTCGGTGCGTGCCTTCGAGGAGCGCCTGGCGGCCATGGAAGGGGCCGAGCAGGCCGTGGGTACGTCCACCGGCATGGCGGCGCTCCTGGCCGTGGTCATGTCGCTGTGCAGCGCCGGTGACCATGTGCTGGTGTCGCAGAGCGTATTCGGCTCCACCATCAGCCTGTTCGAGAAGTACTTCAAACGCTTTGGCGTACAAGTGGACTACGTGCCACTGGTCGACCTCACCGGTTGGGAAAAGGCCATCAAGGCCAACACCAAACTGCTGATCGTCGAGTCGCCATCCAACCCGCTGGCCGAGTTGGTCGATATCACTGCGCTCAGCGAAATCGCCCATGCCCATGGTGCCATGCTGGTGGTGGACAACTGTTTCAGTACCCCGGCGTTGCAGCAGCCGCTGAAGCTGGGTGCCGACATTGTGTTCCACTCGGCCACCAAGTTCATCGACGGCCAGGGCCGCTGCATGGGCGGTGTGGTGGCCGGCCGTACCGAGCAAATGAAAGAAGTGGTCGGTTTCCTGCGTACCGCAGGTCCAACCCTCAGCCCGTTCAACGCCTGGATCTTCACCAAGGGCCTGGAAACGCTGCGCCTGCGTATGCGTGCACACTGCGAAAGCGCTCAGGCCCTGGCCGAATGGCTGGAGCAGCAGGACGGCGTGGAGAAGGTGCATTACGCCGGCCTGCCCAGCCACCCGCAGCACGAACTGGCCAAGCGCCAGATGAGCGGTTTTGGTGCAGTGGTCAGCTTTGAGGTCAAGGGTGGCAAAGAGGGCGCGTGGCGTTTCATCGACGCTACCCGAGTGATTTCCATCACTACCAACCTGGGTGACAGCAAAACCACCATCGCTCATCCGGCGACCACCTCACACGGTCGTCTGTCGCCGCAGGAGCGTGAAGCGGCAGGTATCCGCGATAGCCTGATCCGCGTTGCCGTGGGCCTGGAAGACGTGGCCGACCTGCAGGCTGACCTGGCGCGTGGGCTGGCAGCATTGTGATCGAAATCAGCGGCAGTACCCCGGGCCACAATGGCCGGGTAGCCTTGGTCACAGGTGCCGCTCGCGGCATCGGTCTGGGCATTGCCGCATGGCTGATCTGCGAAGGCTGGCAGGTGGTGCTGAGTGATCTGGACCGCCAGCGTGGCACCAAAGTGGCCAAGGCGCTGGGCGACAACGCCTGGTTCATCACCATGGACGTTGCCGACGAGGCCCAGGTCAGTGCCGGAGTGTCCGAAGTGCTGGGGCAGTTCGGCCGGCTGGACGCGCTGGTGTGCAATGCGGCCATTGCCAACCCGCACAACCAGACGCTGGAAAGCCTGAGCCTGGCACAATGGAACCGGGTGCTGGCGGTCAACCTCAGTGGGCCCATGCTACTGGCCAAGCATTGTGCGCCGTATCTGCGTGCGCACAACGGGGCGATCGTCAACCTGACCTCTACCCGTGCTCGGCAGTCCGAACCGGACACCGAGGCTTACGCGGCAAGCAAGGGCGGCCTGGTGGCTTTGACCCATGCCCTGGCCATGAGCCTGGGCCCGGAGATTCGCGTCAATGCGGTGAGCCCGGGCTGGATCGATGCCCGTGATTCGTCGCAGCGCCGTGCCGAGCCACTGAGCGAAGCTGACCATGCCCAACACCCAACGGGCAGGGTAGGGACTGTGGAAGATGTAGCGGCCATGGTTGCCTGGTTGCTGTCACGCCAGGCGGCATTTGTCACCGGCCAGGAGTTTGTGGTCGATGGCGGCATGACCCGCAAGATGATCTATACCTGAGCACCTTGTTTAATCTGCGTCTGTCTCTTCGCGGGTAAACCCGCTCCTACAGTCGGACATTAACCGTCGTAGGAGCGGGTTTACCCGCGAAGAGGCCGGCACAGGCAATCACAGCACGTTGCCTTTTTGAAAAAAATTCAATGGGGCTATTGACTTAGCTTCGCCACCTGCGTAAATTTCGCGGCCTCAGCGAAGCAAACGCAACAAGCAACATCGCGAGGGTGATTAGCTCAGCCGGGAGAGCATCTGCCTTACAAGCAGAGGGTCGGCGGTTCGATCCCGTCATCACCCACCACTTCCTGAGATGTTCCTGGAGCATCGGATTCGCAAGAAGCCGATAGCCAGAGAGGAACGCACTGCGCAGCGGTAGTTCAGTCGGTTAGAATACCGGCCTGTCACGCCGGGGGTCGCGGGTTCGAGTCCCGTCCGCTGCGCCATTTTTCAGTAACAGATGGGTGCCTTGCACCGGTCTGAAGCCACAAGGCGAACGCCTTGGGCTGATCCCAGTTTCAATCGGGCGCAAGCCTGAACGATACGCAGCGGTAGTTCAGTCGGTTAGAATACCGGCCTGTCACGCCGGGGGTCGCGGGTTCGAGTCCCGTCCGCTGCGCCATCTTCGTTTCAAGGTCCCTAGAACGCCTTGAAGCAAACACAAAAGAAGCGATCACGTTATCGCTTTTTTTGTGCCTGCCCTGAGGCCATTGCGCCGGAAGGGTAGACCCAGTTTTCAAACGGGCGAAAGCCTGAATGATACGCAGCGGTAGTTCAGTCGGTTAGAATACCGGCCTGTCACGCCGGGGGTCGCGGGTTCGAGTCCCGTCCGCTGCGCCATCTTCGCTTCAAGGCCCCATGAACGCCTTGAAGCAACGTTAAAGCGACCTTCGGGTCGCTTTTTTCGTTGGTGCACCTGGCAAATGCCGGCCTTTGCCAGGCTTTACACCAACCTGACAGATTCTTCACCGACCAGCGGTTCCTGTGCCTGCCTGCTGTGTTGCACAATAGGCACTTTCCATATACCCGGAATTCGCAATGACCAGATCTTCCGTCTTTGGTGCGCTCGGGCTGGCCCTGGTGCTGGCGGGCGTGACCGGTTGTTCCTCGAAAAAAGCGGCCGTCTACGAGCACGAGAACTTCGATGACTCGGGCACCTTCTCGCGCAGCTTCCCGGTGAGCGATGCCGGCTCTTGCGAAGCCGCCCGGCGTGCTTTGCTCAGCCAGGGGTACATCATCACCAGCAGCGGCGCCAACCAGGTGGTGGGTAACAAGAGCTTTCAGCAAAACAGCGAGAACCACCTGCAGATCAGCTTCAATGTCACCTGTGCACCGGACGTGAGCGACGACCAGCACTCGACCATGTTCGCCAACGCCCTGCAGGACCGCTATGCGCTGAAAAAGTCCAACACCTCGGCCAGCCTGGGCGTGGGGGTGCTGGGTTCGGTGTCGATGCCGATCGGCTCCAGTGACGACTCGATGGTCAAGGTAGCCAGTGAGACGGTGACTGCGGCGCAGTTCTATGACCGCTATTTCGCCTTGGTGGAGAGTTACCTGCCCAAGCCGAAAAAAGTGAGCAAGGCCAAAGTTGAAGAGCCAGCGCCGAAGCTTGAAAAACCGGCGGTTGACCTCGGGCTTCCGGAGCAGGCGGCGGCGAACCCGGTGGCCCCGGCCCCGGCAGCTGCACCGTTGGTTGAGGCGACGCCTGCACCTGCGGGGGTAGCCCCGGCCAG
>AZIG01007260.1_pt1 | contig 12549 bp, 19 predicted proteins | sample 359071 | NCBI WGS metagenome assembly AZIG01 (sample SAMN02429714, study PRJNA222667) | marine sediment metagenome | biome: Sediment sample; isolation source: enrichment culture of sample MGS-AQ(UA) from oil contaminated terminal site... | place: Jordan: Aqaba | collected 2011-05-15 | depth 18 m m | reverse complement strand
GCCAAAGCCTGCCGCTGTACCGCCCCGAGGTCCCGGTTTATGCCGCAGCGCCACGGGGTGCCGCGATCATCGCCCGCCAGGCATTGGGCACCTTCCACCAACGCCAGGGCGACCAGCTGTTACTCCAGGGTGAAAGCGCCCTGCCCGCCAGCTGGGGGCAAGCCTACGGCGGCGCGCTGCGCCAGCAATGGAGCGGCACGGTCAGCCCGAGCCTGGATGGCGACCTGTACGGTTTCAAGGTAGGCCAGGACCTGTATGCCAAGGTTGGCGAGAACGGTTACCGCCAGCATGTCGGTATCTACGTAAGCCACAGCCGCCTGGACGCCGACGTCAAAGGTTTTGCCCTGGCCGTTCAAGACCGCAGCGTGGGCGACCTGAAGCTCGATGGCGATAGCGTGGGCACCTACTGGACGCTGGTCGGGCCACAGGGCGCGTACCTGGACGCGGTGTTGCAGTACACCCGCCTGGATGGCCGCGCCCGCTCCGATCGTGGCGACACGCTGAACGTCGACGGCCACGCCTGGACAGCTTCACTGGAATCGGGCTACCCCATTACTCTGTCCGAGCGCTGGCGCGTGGAACCGCAAGCTCAGCTGATTGCGCAAAAGGTCGCGCTGGACAGCGCCAGCGACAGCGTCTCGCGCATCAGCCATGACGCCCAGGTCGAGCTGACAGGTCGCTTGGGCCTGCGCCTGGAGGGTGCGTTCACAGGAAGCAGCGGCCGCCTGTTGCAACCCTATGCGCAGGTCAACCTGTGGCACGGCGACGGTGGGCGCGACACCTTGACCTTCGATGACGCAGACAAGATCAGGACCGATTACCGCTATACCTCAGTGCAACTGGAAAGCGGTGTGGTAGCGCAGGTCAACAAAGCGCTGAGCCTGCATGGCGGCGTGCAGTACACCGCCAACCTGGACAGCCGCCAGCAGGAAGCCAGCGGCGTGAACCTGGGCGTGCGCTGGCAGTTCTAGCGGCGCGCAGCCAGCAGACCGAGGCCCGCGCAACCCAGCAAGGAAGCGCTGACCCGGTTGAACATCCGGCGTGGGCCGGGCTGGCTGAACCAACGCTGCATGTAGGCGCCCAGGCCTGAGTAGATGGCAATGGCCGCCCATTCCAGCAGCAGGAACAACACACCCAGCCAAAGGAACTGCTCACTCACCGGGGTGCTGCTACCGACCGAGACGAACTGCGGCAGGAACGCGGTGAAGATCAGGATGGCCTTGGGGTTACCGGCCGCCACCCAGAACTCCTGGCGCGCCAGGCGCCAAGTGCCGCCTGGGTGATCGCTTGCCACCACGGTCTCGCTCACCGGTGCGCGCCACAGTTGCCAGGCGATGTAAAACAGGTAGGCCGCGCCCACCACCTTGATGGCCAGGAACAGGTATTCGCTGGTATGCAACACCACTGCCAGGCCCATCGCTGCCAGGGCGATCATGCCGCAGAAGGCAAGGATACGGCCGCCGCCTGCCACACAGGCGGTGCGCAGGCCGTAACGGCTGGCGTTGTGCAAAGACAACAGGTTGTTTGGCCCTGGCGCCATGTTCAAGGCGAAGCAGGCGGGGATGAAAAGCAGCAGGCTTGAAAGGTCCATTCTCGTTTTCCTCTGACAACAGCCCTCTATTTCGGCGCGTTCCGGGCCCTGCGGTCAAGTAACAGCCAGTGATAAAAACTGTACGGGTGCACGGTACCTGTTACCCTTCCGGCAATACCGAGGAGCCTGTAATGCCCCGTTCCCACGCCGCCCTGTGGCGCGACCCGGCCCTGGCACATGTCGAAAGCCGGCGCGCCTGCCACAGCCGGGCCTGCTACAAGGCCCACAGCCATCCGACGTTTTCCATCGGTGCGGTGGATGCTGGCCGCAGCCATTTCACCGGGGCTGCCGACGGGCAGCAGCACCTGGTACCCGGCACACTGGTAATGGTCCCCGCCCACCGCGTGCATGCCTGCAACCCGGCACCCGGCCTGGCCTGGAGCTATCAGATGCTGCATGTGGATGCTGACTGGCTGACGCAGGTGCGCCTGGAGTCGGGTCTTGGCAGTATCGGTGCCGGCGAACCGGTGCGTATCTGCAGGGAGGCTGAGGTATATCGGCAGTTCTGCGCGCTGAATAGGTTACTGTTTTCCAGTGCCTGCACCGGCGAGAAAGATGCGGCGCTGATTGCCTTTCTGGGCGACCTGGACTTTTCCGCGCACCCACCGCTGGCAGCGCCCCCCACCCTGGAAACCGCCACCTTGAGCGGGTTGCTTACACGCATCGAGCAGCAGGACCCTGCGCAATTGAGCCTGGAGGTGTTGGCGCGGGAGGCGGGGCTTGGGCGCTATCAACTGATCCGCGCGTTTCGTGCGGCTACCGGGTTCACGCCGCATGCCTACCTGCTCAATGCCCGGGTCAATCGCGGGCGGCAACTGTTGAGTGAAGGGCTGGCCCTGGCGGAAGTGGCCTATCAGCTTGGCTTTGCTGACCAGAGCCATTTCCAGCGGGTGTTCAAGGCCCATGTGGGGGTTACGCCGGGGCAGTACCGAGGGAACTGAAGGCTGCTGCAGGTGCAATATTGTTCAATACGCCAGAACGGGCCCGGCAGCAGACTGCGGTTTTTTCCGTAGAGCAGCCCCCAATGCAGCAATTCATGATCATCGCCCTGGCCCACTTCCTTGCCCTGCTCTCACCTGGCCCGGACTTTTTCCTGGTCGCACGCAACGCGATCAACAGCGGCTGGCGCATCGCCAGCGGCGCCTGCCTGGGCATAGCACTGGCCAATGGCGCGTTCATCGTCATGGCCTTCACCGGGCTTTCGGTACTGCAGCAGGGCGGCCCGCTGTTCACCACCCTGCAACTGGCAGGCGCCAGCTACCTGCTGTACATCGGCGTGCTGTTCCTGCGCCATGCCGGGCAAACCAGCCTGGGCGCAGTCGCCGGCAGCCAGCGGGTTCATGGCTGGTGGCGCAGTTTGGGCATGGGCTTCTTGTCCGGCATCCTCAACCCCAAGAACGCGTTGTTCTATGCCAGCCTGGCGAGCATGGTCGCCAGCGTCAGCCCCGGCTGGAAGGCTGCCTACGCCGTATGGATGTTCAGCATCGTCCTGCTCTGGGACTTGCTGGTCGCCGTGGCCATCGGCAACCAGCGGGTACTGAGGCGATTCGTCCGCAGCCTAGCGTGGCTGGAGCGGGCCTCGGGGGTCATGCTGGTGTTGTTGGCAGGGGCGTTGTTGCTGCATCTGGCCCAGGGCTGACCCGCTGCAAGGTGCGCATGTCGACCAAGGTGAAATGCCCGCTGGACCAGCCCCCCGTGTCCAGGTGCCACACATTGCCCAGCAGCTTGGCCTCCAGCACCGGGGTGTGGCCGACCAGCAGGGCTCGCAGGCCCTGCACCGGTTGGGTGTCTCCCTCTTTCAGGCGCCGACGCGACCACTGGCACACTTGGCGCACGTCAGGGTCGTCATCCAGTTCCAGCCAGGAGCGTAAGACTGCCCAGTCGGCAAACGGGCTGTCTGCATGCAGCAGGCCTACCAGCCCGTCTGCACTCTCCACTTCCATGGCAATCGGCAGCTGCTCGAAACGCTCCACGAAACGCAGTTGCTCGCGCCGCGGCAAGTCGAGAAACCAGCCACCGCCGGCGGCGCGGTACATGCCCAGGTCGAGCCGCCCCCCGCGCACGCGGGTGATTGCCAAGGCCTCATGATTGCCCTGGACGGCATGGAACCAAGGCTGGGCCAGCCATTCCAGCGCTGCCTCGCTGTGCGGCCCACGGTCGACCAGGTCACCTACGCTGAACAGGCGGTCCACCGCCGGATCGAACCCTACCGCATCCAGGCATTGTTGCAGGCGCTGGAAGTGACCATGGATATCGCCCACCGCCAGGTCCCGTCCCCGGATATTGGCGATCAGCCGCCGAAACCGTGCCATTACAGTGTTCCTCCGCTGGTAGCACCATGCCCGCTTTCGCGCAGGCCGTGCTCATGGCGCTGTCACTGGACAGCATGGCACAAGGTACCGTGGCTGCGCAGGTCGGAGGGCGTTTTGCCGCGCACCCCAGGCTTCCTGAAAAACCCTTCACTGGAACAGGCGTTGGTGCCGATAGTATGCTCGGCACGTCAATATTCACCAGGGAATGGTTCTGATGAAACTGTGCGCCGTACAACTGGCGTCGCTCAAGGGCGATTTGCCAGCCAACCTCCAGCGCCATCTGGTTTGCATCGAGCAGGCTGCGGCCCTGGGTGCCGAACTGGTCGTGTTCCCCGAGCTGTCACTGACCGGCTATGAGCCGAGTGTGGCACGCCAGGCCGCCCTGCCCGTCACCTCCGCGCGCCTGGACCCGCTGCAGGCAGCGTGTGACCGCTTGGGCATTACGGTTGCCGTGGGCCTGCCATTGCCGACACCCGACGGCATACGCATCGGCATGCCCATCTTCTGTCCTGGGGCGCCGCGCCAGGCCTATGCCAAGCAGCGCTTGCATGATGATGAGCTGCCTTACTTCACCCCAGGTGATCAGGCATTGCTGCTGGAGGTGGGTGAACATCGGGTGGCGCCGGCGATCTGCTACGAATCGATGTTCCTGGCGCATGCCGCCGTGGCCCGCGAGCGCGGTGCCGATCTGTATCTGGTCAGCGTTGCGAAAACCGCCAAGGGTATCCGCGAGGGATATGCGCACTACCCAGAGGTGGCGCGCGAGCTGGGCATGCCAGTGTTGATGGCCAACTGCGTGGGGCCGGCTGACACCTTCATCGGTACCGGCGGTTCTGCCGCGTGGGACAGCCAAGGGCAGTTGCTGGCCAGCCTGGATGACCACAGTGAAGGCCTGATCGTACTCGACACCCGCAGTGCCAGCGCGATCACCCTGCCCTTGAGTCCGTACCTTGCATGATCTATCTGTTTCTGGCGTTGCTGAGTTACGCCTGCACCTACTGCCTGGTCGGCTTGCTGATTCAGGGTCAACTTGCCGATGTGGCCGAAGGTTTACGCCATCGGCCCGATGCGCCTACGCCCGGCGAGTACCTGCGTGAGGTCGAGCCCCGCGCACGTCAGGCGCGGCGGCAATACACCCTGATCGCCGGTTCGGTGCTGGCTGTGTTGGCCTGCCTGATCGCCAGCGGGTTCGGTTGACGCCTTACAGGTCCAGTGCCAGGCTTTGCCGCCCTTCCAGCGCCAACAGATACTGCTTGGCCGCCAGGCCACCGGCAAAGCCGGTCAGGCTGCCCGACGCGCCGATTACCCGGTGACAGGGAGCAATGATCGAAATCGGGTTGCGGCCATTGGCGGCGCCTACCGCGCGTACCGCCCTGGGGTTGCCGAGCTGCCGGGCAATATCGCTGTAGCTGCGGGTTTCGCCGAACGGTATCGCCAGCAATGCGGCCCACACCTGGCGCTGGAACTCAGTACCGGCAAAGTCCAGCGCCAGCTCGAAACGCTGACGCTTGCCGTCAAAGTACTCACCCAGCTGGCGAGCGGCTTCCAGCAGTACCGGGCACTGGTCGTCCCGGTGCAGTGCGCCCAGGCGTACGCGGTTTTCCCGCTCTTCTTCCCACAATACGGCTGCCAGGCAGTTGCCACGGGCCACAAGGGTGAGCACGCCGACGGGCGATGGCATGATCGTGAATGCGCTGGACATAGCAGGCTCCTGCAAGTTGCGATCGACCCACTGTACGCATCCACAGTCTTTCATGCATCCGCTTTCTTGCTCAGTTCATTGCGCAGCCGGCAATGTGCCGCGCCTGGCTGAGCGTGACCTTGGGTATCAGCTCAGTGGGAATGCGTGATGTTGCCGACAGGTTGTAGACATGGAAATGCTCGCTGACCACTTCCTTGGCCATCAGCTTCAGCGACGGCAGGATACGGCTGTCCCAATGCTGGTCGAGCCCGCACGGCGAACACTGGCCTTGGCCGTTCTCGTAAAAGCGCCCGACGCTCTGATCGAGGTCTACCCCTACCAGCAACACGTCTTCGAAGCCCAAGTGATAGGCCAACTGCAAGGCCACATAAACCACCGTGCGGGCATCGAAAAAGCCTTGGGCCAGGTCTTTACTGAAGGCGATCGAGCGGCTGCGTTTGCTCCACAGTGCCCGGTTGCACACGCAACTTTCACCCTGGCCGCGCAAACCGTCCAGCAGGCTCGGCGTGTCGGCTTTGTGCAAGGCATAACACTGGGTGTGGGCTGGCACATCGACACGCGCATACTGCTCTGGCCACAGGGCCAGGCGCTCGCTGTCGCGCACGGCAGTGGCGAACAAGGCCGGCTGTTGCTGGCAAAAGCTTTTGTCGGTGCACACGTAGAAGAAGGGTTTGATGCCGTGTTCGGCAGTCATGGCGACCGAGCCGTTCATGGCGATGATGGGCAAATGCGCAAACTCGCCCAGTGGAAACTGTTTGGCAGAAGCGCCGGAGGCAAGGATCACCACGGGGCCCTGCTGGGTATTGCGACACGCCTCGAAATCGGAGAACGCCCCGCGTTCAGCGCTTGGCTGCAACGGAAGTGTGTTCATCAATGGCATCTTTAACCGGACAGTACAAACCACAATACTGATCCGTGTATATGCCGTGGCCGCTTTTACCTGACGTTACCTGGCTGAGCTTCAGTCAACCGCCATTCCCTTGCTTGGCGGGGTTTCAGCCTGGCGAATACCGGCTGGTCCAACTGCCATAACAGACCACCCCGGTGAAAAAGTGTTCCCCTACTGTGGATCAGGATTAGCGATGACCATCACCGAGGTGACGGACGGGTGCTAAGCGCCTTTCGTCATGAGCCTTCTTGATGCTTACCATTGGTGGGACTAATACTTAAATATCTGCCTGGGGAGGCACGAAAAATGCTACCAAGATTCGTTATCGTTCCCGCTGTGCCGATCGAAAAGGAGTCGTTCCGCGTAGGCAGCCGCTACTACGCCGCTACCGTTTGTGGAGGGTTCGACATTTATGACAATCAGGCGAAGGAGCGGCTCAAGCCAAGCTACCCGAGCCGGAAGGAGGCGCAGGTGAAGTGCGAGCATTTGAACAAGCGGGATGAGGCGGGGTAACCGTAGGGGTTCTGCGCGGCTCAGCAAGCTCAGGTAACTGACTCAATCCAGGCATTGCTTGGCAGCCTGGCGTAATTTGTCGCCAGACAGAAAGCTGCCCTTGTAGAAGGTCGCGCGGCTGCCCTCGCGAGCGTCGACCACGTCAAGCACATCATCGCTTGCCACGGCGCTTGGCGCCGTCAGCCGGTAGCCGTGGGCTATCGACTTCTGCGTGGCCTGTGGCGCCAGCGCCTGCCATTTTGGCAGGACACAGGCGGCGTACTGCTGCGGCGATTTTTTGGTCAGTTTGCTGGCAGTGGGTTTGCCAGGGGTTGCGCAACCGGCAAGGCTGGCAACCAACACAGTGGCGATAAAAATACGAAAGTCAGGCATTTGCAATCGACCGTTATGGATACGCTGCATTCTAACGGGGGTGACGCCGCGTTACTAATCAACCAAAGTCTTGCTGCAGGACGGCGCCCAAGCGGGTCAGTGTAGCGCACCTGATATTTCTGCCAGTAGCCGGGGGCACGCCGCAACAGTGAAACTCCCGATGAACTCCGGCGCCATTGCGAGCAAAACGCGGGGTCAGGGCTTGGCTTCCCTGTACAACACGATGGCTGCTATATCCAGGGCCAACACACTGCCGACAAACAGGAACATGATGTACAGATCTTCAGAGAGCATTGCCGTATCCCCCAGATGCGCCGGATTCAAAGGGGTATGCAATTACTGATCCCGTCAGCGCATCAGGTAGCGAGCTGTGACTCAGCTGAACTTCAACTTGACCACTTTGCTCAGCGCCCAGCCACTGAAGACATAGAACGCATCCAGGTAGAAGCGCCCTGCATAGTTGGGAAACGGCGTTTGATTCAATAGCACATCAGGCTCGGGCGCAGGAGGAAACAGTGCATAAAAGCCGTTGGGCAGAACTGCCAGTGCCAGCAGTAACAGGTAAGTCGAGGCTTGTAGCAGGGTGGCACGCTTACTGGATCTGGCGGACCACTTCAGCCCGTAGTAGGCCACCAGGCCGGCAACAGGCAAAACCCAGAAATGCGTCGGAATCCCAATGAACATTTCAGCGACTACGCTTCTTGCTTCCACCTGCGACTCTCCATCCAAATGCATCGATTATTACGGGCGGGGCCGGCAAATGCAAAAAACAACGCTGCTCAAGCCACAGGCCGTTTCTTGGGCACGCAAGGTTATTCGCCCCTCAGACAAGAAGCCCGCTCTCGACGGCGGGCTTTTTGACTTGGGTCTGAGATTTACGCTTTTGAACACATCAGTGCAGCATCCAGCAACCGCCCATGGTCGTACCAGGCATCACGTTGATAGGCCGTGAAGTGGCGCTCGGTTCCCGTGCCCCGCAACTCTACAAGACCCTCTGCCTTGTCGGGGTCAGTGCTTTCGACGAAAAGCCTGACCGCGTTATCACCCTCGACTTCATAGGTTTTCACATTGCTTTGTAGCTCGCCTTTGACGCACCCCAGGTACGCTGGTGGGCTTTTCATGGTAGTGCCAACCGTATAATCGTGGCTGTCACGCACATCAGGGTTTTGTGCGCAGCCTGCCATGAACAACATGGCTACCCCGGATACAAGTAGTGCGCCTGCTAGCGATCTTGAGTTATTCATGCGACACGCTCCTGCAGCCCCATCGAAAACCGGGAAATGTTGCCAAGCAGCCTGCCCTTTTTTAGGTTTTGGTATGCCCATGTTACTGCGCCATCGCGATCGGGCATTAGGTTTGTTTGCTATATAGGTTTCAGGGCGTTTCCCTCACGCCCTGCCGTGCCCCGATTACGAGTAAGGCCTACCCCATAACCGGGGTCAGGGGATGGCGTTGAGAAACACATAAGTCGCCGCCAGGTCCAGTACCAGCACAGCAACCACGCTGAAAATCATGTAATAGCGGTCATCCTGAGTCATATCTGCGTACCCCGCATGATCAATGTCTCAAGGTCACAGCAATTCCCGTTCCAGCAACCTGATGCAGGCCGCTGGCACCGCGCCAGCCAAACAGCGCGTTCGCGCAGTCAGTCCTTGATCTGGCATATGCCATTGGCTTTGTTCTTGCCGGTATACGAGACGTCAGGGGAGCCATCCGGGTTGATCGACAACGATACCGTTACCCCGCCGCCTTTGGCCTCGAAATAGTTGTCATTGAATTTCTTCAGCTTGGCCTCCTTGCCATTGATGTAGACGGGCCCGCCTTTATCGGCATGGACCTCGATATTTCCGGGGCATGTTGCATTCAACAGCGGAATACCGGCGTGGGCAACGCCCGACGCGGTGAACAACAGGCCTAGTAACAAACGCTTCATCTGCAGTGTCCTCATGGGGTTGTCGGGGTGCGAGCATTAACGCCGTCCTGCAATGGCGAAGATGCTCATGATTCGTTCGAGATTGTAGGCGAGCACAGGCAGGCTCATCGCGCTACGCATATTTTTTTCGTTCAGTGCATCCAGCCCGGCCGTTGGCGGGTATTGCTAATGGGCGGCCTCTGACTGCCCAGCCCAATGACTTTCAGGAGCACTGTCCATGAACTTCAAATACTCCGCCTGTGTGTTTGCCTGCAGCCTCGCCCTTGCGCTGCCACCCGCCCACGCTCAGTCCGCGCTGCCAGAATCGGTCAAAGTCCCTGATGGCCATCGCGTCCTGCTCGAAACCGTCGGCGTCGGCGAGATCACCTACGAGTGCCGCGACAAGGCCAACACCCCCGGTCAGACCGAATGGACTTTCGTCGGTCCCAAGGCAGTGCTCAATGACCGTACCGGTAACCAGGTGGGCGACTACTTTGGCCCGCCCGCCACCTGGCAGGCCAAGGATGGCTCGAAGGTCACCGGCACCCAGCTGGCAGTGGCACCGGCGGACAAAGGCGCCATACCCTATCAACTGGTCAAGGCCAACCCGGCCGAGGGCAAAGGCGCCATGCAGGGGGTCAGCTATATCCAGCGCCTCGCCACCCGCGGCGGTGTAGCGCCGTCAATCGACTGCACGGCGCAGAACAAAGGTGCCAGGCAGATCGTCCAGTACCAGGCTGACTATGTGTTCTGGACAGCCAAGTGAAGCGCTCTTGAGCCTACGCCCTGCGAGTGATGATCTACGCTCGATGGCAAGCCCCCGGCTGGATGGCCGGGGTACCTTGCCTTACACAAGGAAGCCACACACGTTGAACTCGCCGGCCGCCCCCTTCGACTTCCACCGCTGCCTGTTAGCCTGTGCACAGGGTGATCGGCGGGCCCTGCAGGCGCTCTACGATCACGAAGGCGCGCGCCTGCTGGGCGTTGCCCGGCGTATCGCACGTGACGACGCCACCGCAGAAGACATCGTCCACGATGCGATCATCCGCATCTGGACCCGCGCTGCCAGCTACGACCCGGCGCGCGGCTCGGCTCGGGGCTGGATCTACAGCATTACCCGCCACCTGGCACTGAATTCGATACGCGATACCCGCCGTGAAACTGTACTGACCGATGCCGACACCGAAACTGCGTCAACATTGCACGGGAGGGTTGATGACCTTGACCTCTGGTCCGGCTCAGCAAAGATCTACCGCTGCCTTGAACAACTGCAGCCCGCACCGCAACGCTGCATCCTGCACGCCTACGTGGACGGCTGCAGCCACGCCGAGATAGCCGGTTTATTGGGCGCGCCACTGGGCACTGTCAAGGCCTGGATCAAACGTAGCCTCAAAGCGCTACGGGAGTGTCTGGAATGAAGCCCGATTCTGCCGAAGAACTGGACAGCCTCGCCGGGGAATATGTGCTGGGGACCTTGTCGCCGGAGCGTTATGCCGCAGCGGCCGAACGCCTGCGTACCGACCCCGCGCTCCGCGCCGCCGTGGATGCCTGGGAGGCCCGGCTGCTGGAGCTGACCGCGTTGTCTACCCCGCAGCCACCAAGCCCCCGTCTGTGGCGCCGTATCCAGCGCAGCCTCGACGAGCTACCCGCACCGCGCACGCAGACGCGTTTGTGGCAACGCCTCGGCCTGTGGCAAGGGCTCAGCGCCGCAGGGCTGGCTGCAAGCCTGCTGCTGGCGTTTATCCTGCTGACCACGCCCCCCTCTACCACGGAATACCTGGTGGTGCTGGTGGCGCCAAACAGCCAGGCCCCCGGCTGGGTAGTACAGGCCAGTGACAGCCACATGATCGAACTGCTGCCGCTGGGCCAGGACACGGTCCCCGACGGCATGGCCCTGCAGTTCTGGACCAAGGGCGAGCAATGGCGTGCCCCGGTTTCGCTTGGCCTGGTCAAACCAGGCGAACCCTATCGGGTTCCGCTGCAAAGTCTGCCCCCTTTGGAGGCCAATCAATTGTTCGAGCTGACGCTGGAGAAAGCCGGTGGCTCGCCCACCGGTCTGCCGACAGGGCCGGTGAAGTTCATTGGTCGGGCGGTGAAAGTGATATGACACGAAAGGGCCGCAGCACGTGTCTGCGGCCTTCGTAAAGCTGGAAGCCAGGGTCAGGCGCGGATCACCTCGAGGCGATCCCGCCCAGCCTCTGTGATGGCGTTCTCTCCTTCATCGCTGATGCGATAACGTCCTGACACCATTTTGGTAATTGAGAACCGGACCAGCCCGCTTTGGGACAAGGCTTGGCCTGCTTCGAAGCTCATTGCCTGCTCCAGGTCGAAGATCTTGATTTCTCCGATTTTGTAGCGTGCAAACGCGACCAAGGCGTTATCCAGTTCTTGTTGACTGATCGTTGTAGCGACTTCCATTCGACCTCCCAGGTCATGAGAGCCCCGGTCCGTGGGGTTGAAGGCAACGAACCGGGTGGCTTGTTGAAGGCGGACCGTACTATGCAGTCACGGAAGTAGCTACTGGCTTTCCATCCATGCTGGATGGGTAGGCAGCACGACAGCCGCCACACCTACGGTCACTTCAGGAGCCGTCGCCGCATGCCCCGCGTCACCTGCTTCGCGGGTAAAACCGCTCAGAGCTCCGAGCCATGCGGCCCTGCTCAGACCATGCTCATCGCCGCACGCAGCGCCAGCAGGTAGGTTTCGACACCAAACCCGCAGATCTGCCCGCGCACCACCTCGGCAAATACCGAGTGATGGCGGAACGGCTCCCTGGCATGGATGTTGGACATGTGCACTTCTACCACCGGCACTTCGATGATGGCCAATGCATCACGAATGCCGTAGCTGTAATGGGTCCAGGCACCGGCATTGATCAGCACCGCATCTACCCGGTCCTCATAGGCCTGATGGATGCGTTCGCACATGGCGCCTTCGAAGTTGCTCTGGAAGCTCTCAACCTGCGCCCCCAGCTCTTCGCCCAGGGCCTGCAATGCCTGGTCGATGTCGGCCAGGGTCGCCGTGCCGTACTGGCGCGGGTCGCGCTTGCCGAACATGTTGTGGTTGATGCCATGCAGCATCAGTACATTGGCGGCCATCGACCTACTCCAGGGGAATCGTCAGCTGATCGATCACCGCGCGTGTGTCGGGCCGCACCCCGAGCCACCAGGCAAACGCCTCGGCGGCCTGCTCCACCAGCATGCCGACGCCATCGGCCAGGCGCGCCTGACCCTGCTCGCGGGCCAGGCGCAGGAAAGG
>AZIG01008334.1_pt1 | contig 12587 bp, 13 predicted proteins | sample 359071 | NCBI WGS metagenome assembly AZIG01 (sample SAMN02429714, study PRJNA222667) | marine sediment metagenome | biome: Sediment sample; isolation source: enrichment culture of sample MGS-AQ(UA) from oil contaminated terminal site... | place: Jordan: Aqaba | collected 2011-05-15 | depth 18 m m | reverse complement strand
CCGGGCTTGTGCGCCGCCTGGGCAAGCGCATGCCGGCGGTGGCCAGCAACCCCAGCCTTGGCGGGCTTACGGTGCTGTTCGGCTTACAAGCCAATGCGGACGGGGCATTGCTCACCACCCACCTTGCCCGCGTGGTGCAGGAAAGCGGCCAGCAAACCCTGCTGCTGGACCTGGGCCTGCCGCGTGGCGACAGCCTGGCGCTACTCGGCCTGGAGGCTTCGTTCTTCTTCGGCGACGCCCTGCGCCACCTGCGCCGCCTCGACACCACGCTGATCGACAGCGCATTCGCGCGTGACAAGAAAGGCTTGCGCCTGCTGACCTACGCCGAGGCCGACGAACCGCTGCAACAAACCAGCGCCGCCGAGCTGTACATGCTGCTGAGCGCTTTGCGCCAGCACTTCCAGCACATTGTCGTGAACCTGACCGGGCATGCCGACAGCGAAGCCCTGCGCACGATGGTGAGCCATTGCGAAAAACTGGTCGTCTACACCGACCAGAATATCCTCGACTGCCGGCGCAACCTTGAAGTGCTCGACCTGTGGCGTGACCACGGCATGAAGCTGGAGCACGCCAGCCTGCTGGTTGACCGCTACCTGGGCAGCGTTGCCCCCGACGCCGACACCCTGGCCAAACGCTACGGGCTGCCCTTGCTCAAGGCCATCCCTTATAGCCCCGAAGTACGCCTGAACGTTAAAAACCAAGGCCTGAGCCTGTTCGAACTGGCCCCGCGTGAAAGCCTTACTCAAGCCCTGCGCAGCCTGGGTGAACGCCTGGCACGGCGCTCGGAAAACCTCGCACCACCAGGCTTCACCTGGCTGCGTCGGCTTTGGGGCAGCAAATGAGCAATGACCAACCCTTTGGTGGCCAGCAACACGCCTCGGGCGACCCCTACGCGCTAAAGCGGGCCCTGCACCGCTTTGCCATCGACGCCATCGAGGACAGCGGCCGCAACCTGCTGGAAGGCGCGCGGCCAGCGCTGACCCAGTTCGTGCTGGAGCAGGTGGGTGATTACGTCGCGCGCCTGCACCTGGCCATGTCGCGCTACGAAATGGAGCGCCTGGCCGAAGAGCTGGTGGATGAGCTGACCGGTTTCGGCCCGCTGGAGGTGTTGCTGCGTGACCCCACCGTCACGGAAATCCTGGTCAACGGCCCCCACCGGGTGTTCGTGGAGCGGGCGGGCCAGCTGCAACAAATCGACCTACGCTTTATCGACGCTCACCATGTGGAACGGGTGATGCAGCGCATCCTCGCACCGCTTGGCCGACGCCTGGACGAATCCTCGCCAATGGTCGACGCCCGCATGCCCGACGGCAGCCGGGTGAATGCGATCATCCCGCCTGTGGCACTGGACGGCCCATGCCTGTCGATCCGCAAGTTCCGTCAGGACATGCTCAAGAGTGCCGACCTGCTGGCCACCCGCGCCATCGACCAGCCCATCTTCGACTTCTTCGAGCGCGCCGTGGGCAAACGTTGCAACATCCTGGTCAGTGGCGGTACCGGCACCGGCAAGACCACCCTGCTGAACATCCTCAGCCAGATGATCGCGCCCCGCGAACGCCTGGTGACCATCGAAGACGTTGCCGAACTGCAACTGCACCATCCCCATGTGGTGCGCCTGGAAACTCGCCCGCCGAATGCCGAAGGGCATGGCGAAATCAAGGCCAGCGAACTGATCCGCAACGCCCTGCGCATGCGCCCCGACCGCATCATTCTGGGCGAGATCCGCGGCAGCGAAGTGCTCGACGTGCTCACAGCGATGAACACCGGCCACGATGGCTCGATGAGCACGGTGCACGCCAACTCCGCGCAGGATGCGCTGCTGCGCCTGGAAACCCTGGTCGGCCTGAGCGGCCGGCAGATTGCCGAAAAGACCTTGCGGCAAATGGTCTGCGCGGCGCTGGATGTGGTGATCCAGCTGACCCGTCTGCCTGACGGCCGACGTTGCGTCAGCGAGGTGCTGGAAGTGGTCGGCGTGCGCGATGAAGTGTACGTGACCAACACCTTGTTCCGCCTCGATCGTCGTGGCGGCGATACCTTTCTTCGCGAAGCACCTAACCCGGCGGGCAGCAAGCTGCGCGCAGAGGGCGTGCTGTGACCGGCCCCCTGCTGCTGGCGCTGTCCCCGCTGTTGATGGGCGTCGCCCTGCTACTGTTGCGCCGTGGCCTGTACAAGCGGCACGAAGAGCGCATCCTGCAACGCCTGGGGCGGGCGTTCAGCATCGTGCGCAATGGCACCGGCCGGCGCGAATGGCTCGACGCTCTGCTGCAGCGCGCCGGCTTGGGGGCTGTCGACATCAAGCCACAGCGCTGGTTACTGGCGTGGCTGGGCGTGGTGGTGCTGGCGCTGATCGCCGCCGGCTGGGTGGCCGCATTGATGCTGCTGATCGGCCTGCCAACCCTTGCGTACTTGATCCTGAGCTGGCAAAGCCGCCGTCAGATGCGGCAAATCGTCGACCAGTTGCCTGGCCTGCTGGACTATAGCGTGCGCAGCCTCAAGGCTGGCCGCACGCTAAATGATGCGGTGCTGGGCGGTATCGACAGTAGCCGCGATCCCCTGCGCTCAGCCATGGCGCGTGTGCGGCGCAACGTACAGTTGGGCGTGGCGCTGGAGGATGCTGTGAGCGAGCTGGCCGAACTGCACAAGCAGGACGAACTGCGGCTGTTCGCCCTCGGTTTGCGCATCAACCAGCGCTACGGCGGCAATGCCAGCGAGCTGATGGAGAACCTGATCAAACTGATCCGCGAGCGGGAACAAGGGGCGCGTCAGCTCAAGGCGATGACCGGCGAAACCCGCATCACCGCAATCATTCTTGGTTCGTTGCCGCTGGCGATGGTCGGTTACTTCCTGATGGCCAACCCGCATTACCTGCTGGCCATGTGGCGGGACAGCAGCGGCCAGATGATGCTGTTGCTGGCCTTTGCCCTGCAGGTACTCGGTTGCCTGGTGCTGTGGCGAATGATGAGGAGCCTGTGACCATGGCCTTGCTGATCTGCGCCCTGTGCCTGTTCATCGCTGCCAGTCTGTTTGGCCTGCAGGCTATTCGCCAATGGCGCGCGCGGGTACTGGTGGCCCGACGGCTGCAAGGGCGGCTGACCCGCGACGAGCGCTTGGGCGACTGGTTGCACTGGCTGGGCAGCAGCCCGTGGGGGCTGCGGTTACAGAAATTGGACGGCGAAAGCCAGGCTCTGCTCGAACGTATCGGCTGGCGCCGCAGCCGCCAGCGTGCCCTTTTTGCCGCTGTTCAGTTGGGCCTGCCGCTGGTGGCCGTGGCAATGACGCTGCTGTTGCAACAGGCGTTCAAGGGCAGCGCAGCAGCCGGCTGGGTGGTCTGGCCATCGTGCGCGCTGGGCGTCGGTTACCTGCTGCCCAAGCGACTGCTGGCCGTGGCTGCGGCACGTCGCCAGCAGCGCATCGCAGAAGAAGTCAGCCTGATGATTCCCTTGCTGCGGATTCTCTTCGAGACCGGCCTGGCCGTTGAACAGGCACTGCGCGTGCTGAGCCAGGAAGGCCGGACACTGATCCCGCACACCAGCGCAGAGTTGCGCCAGGTGCTGCAGCGGGTGGATTCAGGCATGGCGCTGGGCCCGGAGCTGGAAAAGGTCGCCCAGTTGCTGGCTGTAGATGAGTTCACCGATACCTGCGTGATCCTGCGCCAGTTGCTGACACAGGGCAGTGGCGCGATGAAGTCGTTGCAGGCACTGAAGGCGCTACTCGACGACCGTCGCCTGACCCGCCTGCAAGAACGGGTGTCGATGATGTCGGCAAAGATGTCGGCAGTGATGATGGTGTTCCTGTTCCCGGCCTTGCTCATTGTCCTTGCCGGCCCGGGTTTCTCTGCATTGGCGCGGGCGTTAAGCCCATGAGGACTGATTGATGAAGACAATCCTGTTGTGCGCGAGCCTGGTGTTGTTGACCGGATGCGCCGGGCAGCAGCCGGAAGGCCTGCGCCAGTTGTTAGCCAGCGCCAGTTGCAGCAAGCCGGACGCCGACCAGCAACTGTCACTGAACCTGGCAGACGAAATGCTCAACGACGGGCGCCCACACGCCAGCCTTGCCCACTTGCAGCAACTGCCGGACACCTTCGAACAGGTTCGCCTGCGCAAAGCCAAAGTGTCACGGCTGCTTGGCCTCAGCGAAGCCGAGCCCTTGTACCGTAGCCTGCTTGGCGGTTGCCTGGCAGCCGAAGGCGAACATGGCCTGGGCCAATTGGCTTCGGCCCGGGGCGACGACGTCCAGGGCCTGCAGCACCTGCAACGCGCTGTACGGCTTGCGCCTACCGACGAACGGGTGCGCAACGACCTTGGCGTGGTTTTGATGAATCTGGGGCGCTATGAGCAAGCTCGCTTCGAGTTGCTGACGGCCATTGAACTGAAGGACGACAACACGCTGCCTGCGGTCAACCTGGTGACCTTGGCGCTGGTGCAGGACAACTGGCAACAGGCCAACGACCTGGTATACCGGCTGCAGCTCAAAGCCTGGCAGTTTGCCGAAGCCCAGGCGCGCGCCAGCAAGATCAAGGCCGGCGGCCGAGGCCCGATCGCATCGACCAGGGCCCAGGACATGATGGTCAATTGATACGCGGAGGTGATCATGATCAGGTATGTGATGGTACTGGCCTGCTGGGTTGGCAGCGCGACGTTACTGGCCGAGGAAAACCCGCACCATCCCCCTCTGGACGAGACGGCGACCGAACGGCTGCTGCGCTTGCAGTCCAGCGGTGAGCAGGCATCCAGGCACCTGCAGGTGCAAACCGCGCGGGAGCGTGACCAGTCCATGCAGCGCTGGCTGGATACCTACAAGTACGAAATCCCCGACTTCTACCGCTGGACAAAGATGGCAGAGCGAAACAACTGACTCGCTGATTTAGCGGGGGCTCTGTGGGCGGGGCAATCGCCTACAGATTCTTTGCATACCTTGAAGATGTTTAGCCAGCCCAGGCCAGCGAAACGGCAAAGCCTACCAGCAAGCATGGCGCAAACGGCCTTTTCTCCCCTGGCTGGCGTGACCTGCGCCGTACCATTTGCCACACAACCATTGCCACACCGGCGCCAATGAACGTGCCGAGTACGTGGTCCAGGCTGGTGGCCAAGGCAAGCGCGCCGAGCAGCTTGACGTCGCCAGCCCCGAACTGGCCGAGCATGTAGCCGGGCAACGTCAGTAGCAGGACGATGACGAAAGCAAGCGCTGCATCGCTGCCCTGAGCACCTAGCCAACTGTGCCCGGTGGCCAGCAACCAGGCCAGCGCACAGGCAGCAGCCCCCAGCGTCAGGACATTGGAAATCTGCCGCTCCCAGGCATCCTGCCCAGCGCACAACACCACCCAGACAAGCACTGCAAGGCTATGCATAGGCAAATGGCCATCCCTGTTCGACGATCGGTTCTATGCTGTTATTCAGGATTCATGGTCAGGGTAGACGCAATCATGAAAGCAGGCCCGGCAAAACGGCAAAAAGGCGCAGCGGCCATTGAGTTCGCGGCCGTATTCATGATCTTTTTCGCGGTATTCTACGGCCTGGTCAGCTACACCCTGCCCATGCTCATGCTGCAGTCATTCAACCAGGCCAGTGCCGAAGCCGTGCGTCGCTGCGTGGCCCTGGACCCGGACAGCGCCAGCTACAGCGCCGATGTGCAGACCCTGGCCCACCAGGTCATCAGCCAACAGTTGCAGTGGATGCCCGCCGCATTCGACTTCCAGCCCGCCAGTGATACCCAGGTGACCCTGGGCGCCGACAAATTGCTGACCGTGACCATCAACTACCCCAAAACGAAACTGAACAACGTGCTGCCTATGCTGGTACTGCCGCTGATCGGTGAGGTGCCGCGCCTGCCCGATCGCCTGCGGGCCGAAGCGAGCTTGCAGCTATGAGCGGCTTGTTCGATCGCTGGCTGGGCGACCAGGCCACCGCGCAGGTAGCGCCCGCCCCGCAAGCAGTGGGGCTGCAACTCTGGCTGGATGACCTTGGGCACGTGCTGCGCCTGGCCGGTCCCTTGCGCACGGTGCTGCCTGCGAGTTCGCACAGCGCCCCCCGTGTGCACGACTACCTGCAACGGCACAGCTGGCTGGTGCTTGAAGGCCCCCCTGCCGACTGGCAGGGGCAACCGCTGGACCTTGACTTCACGACCGTGCACGGCCCTGCCCTGCACACCCGCGGCTGGCTCCAGCGGCAGGGCGACGGCTGGCTGCTGCAGCTGTTCGATATCGGTGACCTGCTGGGGGAACTCGAGCAACAAGACCATCGCCTGACGCAACAGGCGCTGGCAGCGGCGCTTGGCCGCGCCCTACGTGACTGCGACGAAGAACGTCTGATGCTGACGGCCACCGAACAACTGAAGCGCCTGGCCGAGCACTGGCATGCTGGCTCTCTGCGCCTGATGCTGGCGGGCGATTGCGGCTGGTACACCTACACTTGCAGCGACAACGAATGGCCCTGGGCCGATGACGAGCGCTTGCGACCCTGGCTGCAAACGCTACCGCCACGGGGTCGAGAAGTGGCTGCTGGAAACTCGCTGTTGCAGCCATCGTGTGCCGGCTTGCCATTGCTGGCCGTGCCCTACCTGCACGGCCATACCGTGCAGGCCTGGTTGCTGTGCGCAGGCGCGCAACGGCCGCCGGCAAGCGAAACGGTCGCAGCCCTGTTGCAAGCGTTGATCGAACCCCTGCTCAGTCGCCTGCGCCAGCACCAGTTGCGGCAACGTTCACGTCACCTGGATGAACTGCAACAGCAGCTGGGGGCCGGCTGGTGGACATGGCCTCTGCAAGGGCCGCTGCAGTTCGACCCAGCGCTGGCCTTGCGCCTGGGCATACCGACTGAGGCCACCGCCGAGCAATGGCTGGGCCGGGTGCACCCGGCCGATCGTGAAGCCGCACGCATGGCGTTGGAACAACTGCGCGCAGGCATTGCTTTGAACATGAACCTGCGCCTACTGCCAGCCAACAGCCTGGCAAGCCCGCGCTGGCTACAGTGGGCAGGCCAGTTGCAAGGCCATCAGGTTCAGGGGTTTGTGCTCGATATCAGCGTGTTGAAGGCCCAGGAACTGCAGGCCGGGGCCGCGCGCGCCCGGCTCGAAAACCTGATCGCCAGCTCGCCTGCGGTGATTTACATCCAGCGATATGCCGAAGGTGCACTGCACAGTGAATTTTTCAGCGCCAGCCTGACACCATTGCTGGGCTGGCCCAGAGACAGTGAACTGGCGCGCCACCCTGCTCAGGCAGTGCATCCCGACGACCGCCCGACGTGGCTCGAACGCACCCGTACGCTGCTGCGCGATGGCCAGGTGCGCAGCCGCTACCGCCTGCGCGATCACCTTGGCACCTACCACTGGATACTCGACGAGGCCCGCCTGCTGCGTGACGATCTGGGCCAGCCTGTGGAGGCTGTGGGACTGTGGCTGGACGTCAGCGAATTGACCGAAACGGCCGAGCGGGTGCGCCAAAGCGAGGAGCGCTACCGGGTGCTGGTAGAAGACTCGCCGGCCATGATCTGTCGCTATCGCCCAGACCTTGAGCTGCTGTTTTGCAACCACCCGCTTGCCGAACAGCTGGAATGCGCGCCGCAACAATTGACGGGCATGAACCTCGGTCAGTGGCTGTCCGACAGCCAACGCGCGGCCTTTCTCCAACGCCTGTCGGTGTTGACGCCGGCGCAGCCGTTGGCCAGTGCCGAAATCTGCCTGCAATTGCCCGGACGCCGAACATCCTGGTGGGTGTGGGCCGAGCGTGGCCTGTTCGATGAGCACGGTCAGCTGCAGGAAGTGCAGGCGGTGGGACGCGACAACACAGCAGTACGCCACAGCCAGCAACAACTGCTGCAAGGGGCCAAGATGGCCACTCTAGGCGAATTGGCAACGGGCTTCGTGCATGAAATCAACCAACCGTTGACTACCATGCGCCTTGCGCTGGTCAATACTCTCAAGCGCCTGGAAAGTGGCGTGGTCGATGCCGAGTATGTGGCGGGCAAGCTGCATCGGATCGATGCCCAGGTCGAACGCATTGCGCGCCTGATCGAGCATCTGCGCACCTATGGGCGCCGGTCCGAGGTCGAACAGCAGGTGTTCGCCGCCTGGGTAGCGGTGCAAGGTGCGCTGGGGTTGCTGGCTGAGGGGTTGGGCGGCAAAGGTGTAGCCTTGCATATTGAAGAGCCAGACCTGTGTCCGGAAGTACTGGGCCATGAGGACCAGCTCGAGCAGGTCCTGATAAACCTGCTGGTCAATGCCCGTGACGCGCTGCTCGAACGGCGGGTTGCCAAGCCGCGGATCAGCGTGAGCCAGCGCGTCGAGGAAGGGCACCTGTGCCTGGTGGTGGAAGACAACGGCGGCGGTATCGAGCCACGCCTGCTCGAACGCATCTTCGAACCATTCTTTACCACCAAGGCCGCCGGAGCAGGCACCGGCTTGGGCTTGTCGGTAAGCCACAGTATCGTCGAGGCCATGGGCGGCAGGCTGGAAGCACACAACAGCAACGAAGGTGCGTGCTTCCAGGTTTGGTTGCCCGTCTACAGCGCTAGCTGAGCACGGCCGCCGGAGCAACTGAGGTTGGCCCCGACCTCGGCATTGACCAAGTCTATGCCGAGGACCTTGAGTAACACGTTGACCAAGGGGTCGAGCAACGGGCTTAGCAGATTTTTGATCAGGGGTTCGACGATGCCTTTGACGCCGCCAAGGACGTTGCCGACGATTACCAGTACTTCGCCGAGGCCACTGTTGGCAGTGGGCTTGTAGGCTTCCAGCTGTATTCCCAGCAGCGTGTCGGTGAGGCTACCAACGACGTTGTTGTTGGCGGGTTGCATGCTCTGGTAAGCCGAGGGAAGGCCGATGTTTGGCGGCGTGCTGTTAGGGGCCTGGAACACCAGCGGGCGTTCGACCGCTCCGCTGCCCAGCAACTTGCTGTTGACGCGCACGCCTAGGCCGCCACCAGCGAAGGGGATACGTGCATCACAGATCGCAGGCAGTATGAGCAGCCGGGTGCAGCGTTTGGTCCCGATATCGACCAACGGCAACGCTTTGACAACGGTGGTGCCATTGGTGAAAAACGCGTCCACAGACTCAAAACGCCCCACCGCAACCTTGGCGGCTGAACTCTGAGTCTGTGTCGTCAAACGCTTGGGTGAGCAACTGAAGGTTTCTGGCGATAACGGGTTGAGCCTCGTCGTCGCTTCTGCCACTTCAAGACCGATGTCCAGCGACAATTTATCCGGGACCAGGATTATATCGGTGACCGTACATGGGACGCCAACCAGGCAAAGCACCGATTGCAATGTACTGGCGAGGTTCAGGCTGAGCAGATTGTTAAGCACACTGGTTATCGGCCCGACGAGGTCCAACACTGCATTGAGCAACCCAAGCACCGAGTTGAGCAAAGGCAAGTCCAACGAGATCATCGCCCGCACCTGTGCGGTATGCACCCGCAACTCATCTGTACGCGGGTCTCCCACCGCAGAAATCTGCTGGGGTTCGATCACCTTCAGTCGCACCCGACCATTGACCAGTCCCAGCACGCTGATTGGCAAGTCCACCGTTGCTGCACTTTCGCTGACCGCCAGCTGGATTACCCCCTGCACCAGTTGCAGCAACTGAATACTGGCATCCAGCCCGGCCTGCGCCGTGCCGTTCTGAATATCGAGCAGGTCCCCAAGTTGCAGCAGCGTACTGTTGCTGGCGCCCAGTGCCACCTTGCCCAGATTGGTTACCACATCTGCCGCCGCACCACTCTGCTGCAGTACCTTTACCGCCGCTTGCAGCAACTGCGTAGCGGTGGCGTCGGCAGTGAGCAGTTGCTGATAGTCGCCTGCCTTGAGGTCAAGGTCGACGGCCAGTTGGTCAAGGTAGCTGAGCAGATTTAGCTGAGTACTGGCGATGCCTTGCCAGCCGGCCACATCAAGCTGAACCGCACCGCCCAGGGCGCCGAGCAGTGCATCTAGCAGAACCGACTGCCGCGAGTCGACGGTCGCCAGCGTTGTACGAATACTCAACATAGCCTGCGGCGGCAGGGGCGACGATGCCACCGCATGTGCTTGCAAGGTCGTGGTCAACGGCAATCCACTGCCCTGCGCCAACGTGTAGACCCCCGCAGCAACACTGGTGGGCACCGTGTTGCTCACATCCACCCGTATGGCTTCATTACGATTGTTGTCACTGGTGAAGGTACGCAAGCTGTTGGCGCCGGTCTGCAAGTACCCGCAACTGGCCGTGAGCGGGTTGCTGGCCGCATGGCCGTTGCGTGTGGCGGCAGTCCGGGCAATCACGGTGGCCTGGGGACCGCTGCCGGTACAGACGGCAAACTGGCCTGCCGCCTCCAGCGCCGACATGTCGGCAATACGCTGCAGCTTGCGCTGCTCAAGAAAAAGCCGGCCGCTGTCGATCACCACCAGCATGAACAACAAGGCCAGGCCCAAGGTAACCACCGCCATGAGGCCGATTGCGCCACGCTGGCGGGCAGCAGATGAGGGAACCACGGGCACTCCTTTGCCGGCCATTGGCCATGCGTCGCGGCTGCGATTCCAGGAGTGTAGTTGCGATAATGGCTAATTGCCTGCTAGGAACCAACCTGATGGTGGCCGGTCAACTTCAGCAGATACCTTTTTACAGGCCCCCAGCCATGAACAACCCTTTCGACCGAATCAGTGCTGCATTCGCCCCCGAATACCGCGTCAACCTTAGCATTACCAACCTTGACGGCAGCATCATGCTGACCCTGTCCGACGACGCCGGCGTGGTCGCCAAGCGCCTCATCACCCCGGCCCAACGCAACGACCCGGTGCGCCTGCAACGGGTGATCGACAGCATCCGCCTGGGCCTTGCGATCGAACTCAGCCAGAACCCCCTGCAAGTGCTGGCCGCGCTGACCCGTGACGCCCGCCACGAGCCGTGCCATTTCGTTGCCAACTGAGGGCTACTTGCCCTCCTCCACTGCCTTGCCGTTGGCGTCCAGCACCTTGGTCGAGGGGTAGCGGTACGAAGCGTAGCGCACCACCAGGATCGAGAACGCCAGCAGCAGGATGCCGCCACACAGGTACAGCAGCCCTTCATCGGGTGCCTTGTGGTGCGAAACATCGCCGATCAGCAAGCGAGTGAGCGCGGTGATTGCCACGTACAGCAGGAAGCGGATCGGCATGTGGTTGGTCTTGAAGTAGATCCCCACCATCGCCCCCAACTCCAGGTAGATGAACAACAGCAGGATGTCATCAACACTGACCCCGCCCTTGCCCAGCATGTCCAGGAACGTCACTACTGCCGCGTAAGCGGTGATGGCGCCAATGCCGAAAAGCGCCAGGTAATGGAACGCCTCGACGCACAGGTTGCCCAGCGAGTCGGCCGAGCCGTGCAGGCCCTTGCGCAGTTTTTCTGCCCATTTGATGTTCACGATGTTCCATTCCCCGATACGTCTTTAAGGATGATGCGTCGCTGATGTGACGCTTGTGCCATGCAGTTAAAGGGCCAAGCCCCTGTTCTTGGAAGGCGACCGATTGCCGCAAGGCACCTTGAGGCATGGTCCATTGCAGAAATGTACGGCCGTGCTTGGGGAAAAATCAGATTTAACCCCTTCCTTGTAGGGCATTTCCCAAAGATACTCTGGCCGCCTGTTTTCCATTGCGGCCGTTTTGGCAGCGATCTAGTCTCGGCGGGTCGCTGCATATCAGCGATCGGCTTTGACAGGCCGCGATGAGATACTTTGCATAGCTTTTCCCTTTATGGTGGCTGTGCATGGGGCACGTTCGCGTGCGCCGGTTCTGGTATCCGCCGGTCTGTCAACCTGTGCACAGCTGCCACCTACCTGTTTGACAGCAAGTGGGGAGCGGCCCCAAAAATGGATACCAGAGCATGCTGAAAATAGTTCCCGATCCACCCCACACCCCCCATTCCCTCGAAGACACCCTGATCCAGGCCACCGACTACGCGTTGTGCGCGGCCACCGTGGTGCATCAGGCGTTGCTGCTTCAGCCCAAGTCACCGGTTTCGATCCTGATGATGACCTCGATGCATGAGCTGGAGGCGCTGCGGGCTCTGCTTGAGTCGGCACTGGTTCAGGTGCAGATGCCCGCTGAGCCCAGGACTTCGCACTAAGGCTGGTTAATGCGCCGGGAGGCCGGCCTCTTCGCGGGCTCGCCCGCTCCCACAGGATCACCACAGCCTCAAGACTTGCACAGTACCTGTGGGAGCCTGTGGGAGCGGGCATGCCCGCGAAAGGGTCGGCCAGGCACTAGAGAAACTTCAGGGGATTGAACAATGACAACAGAAGACACCCAATTCACCGTCGGCAAGACCACTTTCTATCAAGGCGAAAACAGCACCCATCCACTGTTCCGCATCGAGCCCGGCATCCCCTGCAGGGACGCCCGCGAGCAGTCGTCGGAATTGATGGGCTATGTGCGTGAATTGACCATTATTGGCCTGATGGAGGAGAAAACCATGATGATCTGGGCCGCCCATTATCTGAGTGCCATGGCCAAGGCGCTGATGGATGATGCCGAGTTGGGTATGAAGCCGTGAGGATTTCGCTTCAGGTTGGATGAAGGCCTCTATGTGTTTGCCTGCCGCAGCAGTTTCAGCGCCTGTGAGATCGAGCGCCGCCCGCGCGGCGCATCGCGAGC
>AZIG01000797.1_pt1 | contig 12748 bp, 13 predicted proteins | sample 359071 | NCBI WGS metagenome assembly AZIG01 (sample SAMN02429714, study PRJNA222667) | marine sediment metagenome | biome: Sediment sample; isolation source: enrichment culture of sample MGS-AQ(UA) from oil contaminated terminal site... | place: Jordan: Aqaba | collected 2011-05-15 | depth 18 m m | reverse complement strand
GGTGGGCGCGATATCAGGATACTGCGAGATCGGCAGACCCGTCATACTGAAAGCGCCCAGCAACATGGTGGCAATCGCCAGAACCCAAGCAAAAACAGGGCGGTGGATGAAGAAACGGGCCATAGATCAATCCTTCGCCGCGGGGGCAGCGATATCGCGAGAGACGCCATCCTCGTCGATCGTCACGGCCACGGGGCTGACCTCTTGCCCTGCGCGGACGGATGAAAGGCCGTCCACGACGAGCCGATCCCCATCGTTCAGCCCCTCACGCACGATCCATGCGTTCTGATAGGTACCGTCATCTTCGAGAGTCACCTGTTCGGCCTTGCCGTCTTCACCGATAACATAAGCAGTCAGTTTACCTGAGTTGCCACGCGTCGCTGCACGCTGCGGAACAAGGTAGGCTTGCATCGTGCCAAGCACGATTTCCCCCCGCACAAACATGCCCGGAAGGATAATGTGGTCAGGGTTGTCGAAGGTGAAACGGATGGTCACGGTTCCGGTGGAGGTCGAGACATTGTTGCCGGGTGTGACCAATTGCCCGGTACCGCGATAGATGTCGCCGTTCTCCAGCGTCAATGTCGCTTGAAGGGTGTCGTTTTGTTGCAGATCACCCTCGGCAATGGCGCTGCGCACCGACAAGATACGCGCACTTGCCTCCATCATATCCACATAGATCGGATCTGAGGTGACGATGCTCGTCAAAGCGTCGGCCTGCCCAGCCGTGACCAAATCCCCAACCGAAACGGTTGAAACATCCGCACGCCCGGCGATCGGGCTGGTCATCGTCGTCCACGACAGTTCGGTCTCGGCATATTCAACCGCCGCTTTGTTTGCATCAAGCGTGGCCTTTGCTTCGGCCAGACTGGCACGCGCCGCTTCGACCTCTGCCTCGGTGTAGCCGCGTCCGGAGAGTTGTTCGGCGCGGTCATAGGCCGCCTGCTTCACAGGCAGGTTGGCTTCGGCAGTGGCCAGATTGGCACGGGCTGTCGCGACAGCCGCGAGATAGGAGGCATCGTCGATCCGGAAAAGCGGATCCCCGACCTCAAGCAATTGTCCGGGCGTGTAGAGGATCTCTTTGACCACACCGCCGACACGCGGGCGCACTTCAACGTCTTGAAACGCAACGGCCCGGCCCGGCGTGGTCACAATGCGTGGGATTTCCTGCATCTGCATGTCGATCACACCTACTTCAAGCGGCCCCGCCGCGGGCATGCCATCGGAAGGGCCGCCCTGCGCGCTCGCCATTGTGGCAGCCCCCGCGAACGCAAGCGCTGCGCCTAACATTTTCCAAACGCCGATTTTCATGTGCTTCTCGATCCTTGACTATCCAGCAGGTTTGGTGCCTTGTAGGCAGACGTTGCACAGTACGCAAGGAATTCAGACATGACAGTTTCGTTACGAGAGCGAAGACGACAGCAGACGGCGCGTGACATTCAGCTGGCGACGCTGGATCTGGCCGTTAAAAAAGGGTTAGAGAATGTGACGACCGAGGAGATCGCTGCGACAACTGGCATCAGTACGCGGACTTTCTTTAACTACTATACCAACAAGGAAACGGCTGCGGTTGGGGCCCCGCCCCCCTTTTCGGAGGCTGCGAAAGAAGCGTTACGCAGCGGAAACGGACCGCTTGCGGACGACCTCAAGATGTTCTTGGATCAACACTTCGCAGCGCTGACCAATGATGAACCTATTCTCAAGATGATCGGCACGGTTCTGCGTTCAAACGAAAGAGCGAGAGGTATTCTGCAAGGGTTCCTCATGATGGAGCGCAGAGAGCTTACAGAATGCCTGAGCCACCGCATCGAGCACTCCCAAGCCGCCGCCGCGCTCGCAAGCCACACTACCGAAGCAGTGGGCAGGGCGATCTTCCTCTGGGAGCACGGAGAAGGAATATCACTGAGTGCTGCCTTAGACACGGTTTGGGAAGGAACAATCGCCGCGGCGGCCCTGTTGACGCCGCCGTCCTGATTTTTCCAAGCGTTACGTTCGGGCACTTCGGGCAAAGGGTTTAACTTTTGCGGCAACCCTTTGCCGAAGCTATTCTGGGTGCAGAATGCCGAACGATCAGGCGAAGGTTTCCGCCACTATTTCGTTTGCGAACCCAGCGTCCAACACCCCGCGGTTCAGCAAGCGATACCAGAAAGCGCCATGTATCAAGGTCGACAGTGTCTCCACGTTCCGCCCCGCCGAAAGCTCTCCGCGGTCCTGCGCCCGGCGGAGCAAAGCGGTGATCATCTGCTCCCGAGGCAGAACGAAATTAGCAAGACGACTTGTGGAATTTTGCATCCTGCTGAGAGGCCGCGATTAACGCGCGTAGGGTGTCCCCGTCGATGCGCAAGTGTTCGAAAATACGGATCAGGAAACCTTCGAGCAAGGTCCGACAATCCTCTGTCCCGTCCCAAGAAGGTTCGGCGGCATAGGTGTTGGTCTGCTCAAAAACGGCTTCGAGAACAAGGTCAGCCTTCGTATCCCAGCGGTTGTATAGCGTTTGGCGCGCCACGCCAGCCTGCTCGATGATTTCCGAAACCGAGATTTTCTCATAGCCCAGTTCCCGAACCAGACGTAGAGCCACAGCCTTCAATGCCGTGCTGGCGTCTTGATTTGCGGGCCGCCCGCTTGGCCTTTTTCCCGACAGGTACAGTTCCTGTTCATAGATGCAGAATAGTCCGCGATTGATTATTAGACTGCCGTCCACTAATTGCCAATAGACCGCCGTCTAATATTATTGTCGGAGCCGAGCTGTCACAGATCTCCCTTACCCCAAAACGGGCCTTTGCCGTTACCGCCACCTTGGGCCTTTTGTCCCTCTTTCCCCCATTGGCCACCGATATGTACCTCGCCGTACTCGGTGAGCTCGCGGCCTCAATGAACGCCACCAATACGGCGGCTGAACTTTCGCTTTCGATTTTCTTCCTCGGCCTCTGTTTCGGGCAGATCCTCATTGGCCCATTGGCTGATACTGACCTGGGCGACACAATCGCGGCAACCAACAGACCTCGTGCTGCAAGCCCTTCTGATGGCTGTCTGGCGACGCAAACTTAAGCGACGCGTCCTGATCCACACGGATCAAGGCTTGACGAATATAGGAGCTTCAATGCGATCGTTGAGAGCTTCTTCAACCTGCTCAAACGGGAACGCGTCCGGCGTCGAACATATAAAACCCGCGAGCAGGCCAGACAGGACATCTTCGACTACATCGAAATGTTCTATAACCCGAAACTCAAACATGTCAGAAACCGTATGCTGTCGCCTGTCGACTTCGAAAACAGACAGTTCAATGTGAACCAAGAAGGTGTCTAGGAAACCAAGGGCCATGCACCTTAAGAGCAACTTTACACTTGCAGCAAATGACCGCTTCCCGCCGAAGATGTCGGTCGATACGAACGACCCAAAGCCGACATTTTCCCAAGTCCTTCGATGCGGCGGTTGCAGCACACATTGCCGACCTATGCTGCAAGAGCAAAACGTGATGCGGGCCGAACTGACCCAACGCGGGACAAAGCTGCCACGTAGCCACTTAAACTGGACCTCCTCTCCGACACCCGGATGCTCGTGATGAGCCGGGCCTTGGGTGGTAGTTCAAATGGTTTCGGTTCCGCTGAGCGTCGCCTTGGCGGACCCGAAATGATCGGAAGCTATGGCTGGGGCTGAGGCAAACGGCGGGTGGGCCACCCTTACAAAGGCAGTGACAGTTGCACGGGTTTGAACAGCCGGTGGTCTTTGGTCGTGGCCTGCGCCCGCAGAACCACCATCGCAGCGGCGCGGGCGTCTTCGCCTGCGTCATGGTGGTGAAAGTCAAGGTTCAGCACCAGTTTCAGGTTGGCCAGACCGTGGCCGCCGTTGCCCTTCAATTCGGGCCAAGCCCTGCGCGCGATGCTCACGCTGTCGTGCCATGTCAGACGTGGTCGCGGAAGGCCCTGCGCTTTGCACGCGGCGTTGATCGCATATTCATCGAACCTGCTGTGCTGCACCATCGGGTGGCGTGACAGCAACGGCCAGATTTGGGGCCAGACCTGCGCAAAGCTTCCGGCGCCGCGCACAGTCTCCGGCCCAATCCCGTGCAGGTCAACATTGAAGGGCGCGAACGGCATAAGCGGGTCGACATAGGTAGACCATGTAAGAATGCTGTCATCAAAGCCGACGCAGGCGATCCCGATCTGGCAAATACTGGCGCTGTCACCACAGGCGGTTTCTACATCCAATGCAATGAACTGGAAATCACCCACGGGCAGAGGCAGCATCAATCCGGTGTTCCCCGAAGCCGGGCTTTCAACACAGCGATGAGCATGTCAGACGCCGCACGCAATTCCGCGACATCCCCTGTCAGACGGGAGTAAGACCAAATGCCCTGCACCGTGATCATGGTATAGCGCGCAAGCGCCTCGATTTCGGCATCGCTCAATGAGCCATGATCCCCATTCTCATGGGCCAGCACCTTGCGAAAGCCTGCCGTCAGGCGATCGCTATGCGCGCGCAGCTTTTGGCGGGTGTCCAGCGCATCTTCAGGGATCTGGGACAGTGTGTTGCCCACAAGGCATCCCTTACCAAAGCCGCCCGCGTCTTTGAAACGCGCCAGAAGGTTATCGAAATACTTTTGAATGCCCTCGATTCCCGCGCCTTCGGCCTCGACCGGGGCAAAGGCTGGAGTGACGACGGTGTCTTGGTACCTGTCGAGACAGGCATGGAACAGGTCTTCCTTGCCGCCAAAATCGCTGTAGATTCCAGCTCGGCTCACGCCGGTTTCGCGCACCAGATCGCCCATGGAAACAACGTGGAAACCAGTCTTCCAGAACGTATTGAGCGCACTGTCCAACAGGTTTTCGCGGGATTGAGATTTCGCTCTTGGCATTTTTAACCTTGTTTTAGAATGATCGTTCTTCCACATCTTCCCCGACTCAAACACAAGCCCGAGGTGCTCGCATGACTACGTCTTTCCGCGACAAAAAGAAATTTGCCACCGTCCATGGTAAGCAGATGGCCTATATCGAAGAAGGGACCGGCGATCCGATTGTCTTCCTGCATGGCAACCCGATGTCGTCCTATCTGTGGCGCAATGTGATGCCCCACCTTGCAGGCAAGGGACGCTTGATCGCGCCAGACCTGATTGGCATGGGCGATAGTGACAAGCTCGATAACTCTGGCCCGGACAGCTATACCTTCGTCGAACACCGCAAATATCTGTTTGCTTTGCTTGAACAATTGGGCGTCACCGACAACGTCACACTGGTCATCCATGACTGGGGTTCCGGTTTGGGTTTCCATTGGGCACATACGCATCCCGAGGCCGTCAAAGGCATTGCCTTCATGGAAGCTATCGTCGAAACCCGTGATAGCTGGGACCAATTCCCAGACCGCGCCCGCGAAATGTTCCAAGCCCTACGCTCGCCTGCTGGCGAGGAGATGGTTCTTGAAAAGAACCTCTTTGTCGAAGCGCTGGTTCCGGGTTCCATCCTGCGGGATTTGACCGAAGAAGAGATGAACGAATACCGTCGCCCCTTTGCCAACGCGGGCGAAGATCGCCGCCCCACTTTGACATGGCCGCGCCAGATCCCGATTGAAGGGCAGCCAGCGGATGTGACCGAAATCGTCGATGCCTATGTCGACTGGCTCGGCAAGACATCAATACCCAAGCTCTTCGTCAATGCGGACCCCGGCGTGTTGATCACTGGGGCGGTACGGGACCGTGTGCGCAGCTGGCCGAACATCACCGAAGTGACTGTGCCCGGATTGCACTTCATTCAGGAAGACTCCCCTGACGAGATCGGTGCAGCCGTCCGTGATTGGCACGCCAACCTGTAACCCACACCAGAAGCGCCGCGCGCGGATCCCAATCGACCGCCGCAACAGTCGGCTTTCAAGGCAATGGCTCGGATGAGCCTGCAGCGGCGGCCGAGCTTGCCGCTGCAACTCTCTCGGCTGATTTGCCAAAATCATCCGCAGTTTTTTCCAAATAACTGAACGACACGAAGGGCCACCGGCATGTTCAAAAAATTTATCATCGGCACTGCGTTGCTGAACTTTCTCTTTGCGCCAATGATCATCGGGCAGGCTGTGCAAATGCCCAACCCCGCGAATTTCGTGTTTTCCTTCACGCTTGCGGGGTTTTTCATCATGGCCGCATCATTGTTGGTCTGGGCAACCCGCGATCTTGTCGCGCGCGCAGCCGTTGTGTTCTGGAGCGCTATATCGCGTTTGGCTGCAATCACGGCTGTGCTCTACGCCGTGCCAAACGGGTTGGCTGATCCGTCGCAATACGCCTTTGTATTGTTCGACGGCTTGGTCAGTTTGATCTATATCGTTGGGTCTCTTCGCGTCACAGGTCGTTCGGTGCTCGATTTCCTGCTGTGGCGGATCGCATGAGACCTGATTTCTCAGGTGCCATATTGGTTCATCATCATATCAACCGATTGGTCAATCATGGCGTCCATTTCGTCAGGACTGACCAAGGGCGCCCCCAACATGAACGGCCAAAAAGCCTTGCCCTTCAACAACGATATGAACTCTTCTGCCGCTTGTCGGGGGTTTGGGATGGTCAGCACCCCGTCGGCGGCGGCCTCTTTGAACAACTGTTCAAATGACGCCGTATAGTCGACTTCATTCTGGATTTCCCTGACAAGTTCCGGATCCCGCAGGATCTCAGTCATCAACATCTTGTTGGCGTTCATGACTTCGGGCGACGTGTAAAGTCGCGCCTGCGCGCGGCCCATCTCAATCAGTTGCTCTCGGATATCCATGCCGGGCTGGTAGCTGACCTTCAGGTTGTCCGCGATGACCCTCCACTGGCGCAGCATCAGGGTTTGGAAGAGCACTTCCTTGCTTTCAAAATACCGATACACGGTGCGCTTGGACGCACCGGCCCGCTTGGAGATTCGGTCCATGCTGGCCGCAAGGAACCCATTCTCGCAGAATTCATCAAACGCGCCTTGCAGGATCGAGTCACGTTTATCTACCGAATTTTCAGCCACTTCACTCATTCTGTCGGTCTACACACCACATCCAGGAATTGCCAATTTTTTCGGCTCGGTAAACTTGCGGGTTTACCTGCGGCTCTTTACGCCATATAAGTACACCGACCAGTTTACCCACATTCCAATCGTATCGCCAGATGGAGATTGACCATGACTATCAAGCTAAAGATTAACGGGGCCGAACGCTCTGTCGAAGCAGAACCGGGCACACCATTGCTGTGGGTGATCCGGGACGAACTGAAGCTGACCGGCACCAAATTCGGCTGCGGCGTCGCGTCGTGCGGCGCTTGCACCGTGCATGTCGACGGCGAACCGACCCGGTCGTGCCAGACCTATATCGAAGACGTCGAGGGTGCCGAGGTTTCCACCATCGAAGCGATTGGCGACGACAAGATCGGCGCTGCCGTACAGCAAGCCTGGAAAGAGCTCGACGTGGTGCAATGCGGGTACTGTCAGTCTGGTCAGATCATGTCTGCGGTGGGCCTGTTGAAAGAAACGCCAAAGCCAACGCTGGATGAGATTGACGACTACATGGACGGCAATGCCTGTCGCTGTGCCACCTATCAACGTATCCGCGCCGGTATCCAGCGCGCCTCAGAAATCGTGGAGGGCTAAGCCATGACCATCAACACATCCCGCCGCAGTTTCCTCAAAGGTGCAGGTGCGGCCGTTGCAGTTCTGGCCGTTGGCATTGACCCCAAGGGCGCGCTTGCCGCTTCGACGTCGGAGGCTGGCACAGCCATTACGCCCTTCGTAAAAATCTATGCCGATGGTACGGTTGCAGCCGTCATCAAGCACTTTGAAGGCGGGCAAGGCACCTCTACGGGCCTGTCCACGCTGATCGCGGAAGAGCTGAACATGGAGCTTAGCGATATCACCTTCGAAATGGCCCCGTCGGATACCGCCGTTTACAACAACCTGTTCTTTGGCGCGCTGCAAGGCACGGGCGGATCGACCGCGATGGCCAATTCGTTCATGCAATATCGCACCGCAGGCGCGGCCGCGCGTGACGTATTGTTGCAAGCCGCGGCCAAGGATTGGGACGTGGACACCTCTGAGCTGACACTTGCCAATGGCGTCATTTCAGGCGCGGGCAAAGAGGGCCAGATCGGTGAGTTTATCTCCACCGCTGCGCAGATCGCGGTGCCGGCCGAGCCCGTCCTGAAGGCCCCCGAAGACTGGACCCAGATCGGCAACACCCAAAAAGCGCGCCGCGACAGCCATGACAAGGTTAACGGCGAAGGCATCTATGGCATGGATATCCAACTGGATAACCAGATGGTTGCCGCAATCAAACGCATTCCGCAATACGGCGCGACTGTTGCCTCGTTCGACGATAGTCTCGCCAAGGACGTCACGGGATTTATCATCGCCAAGGCCCTGCCCAACGGTGCGGGCGTGGTGGCCTACGCCGAAAACACCTGGGCCGCGTTTCAAGCGCGCGACGCGATCGAAGTTGAGTGGGATCTGAGCAATGCCGAAACCCGCAGCAGCGACGAGATCAAGCAACAGCTACTGGCGGCTGTGAACACTGATCCGCAGTGGCAGGCATCCGAGACGACGTTGGATGCAGCGACGGAAGCGCTGCAAGGTGCCGCCCAAGTCGTAGAGCGGGAATTCTTCCTGCCAATGCTGGCCCACGCAACGATGGAGCCCCTGTCGGCCACCATCGCAGCCACCGAAGACGGCGGCGTGATCATGTATGACGGCGCGCAGGGGCCCACCATGAACCACGCCACGATGCACCAGATCCTTGGCATCCCGATGGACAAGATTGAGGTCAAAACCCTGTATGCAGGCGGATTCTTTGGCCGTCGCTTCAACGCGGGCGCGGACTATATCGTCGAAACGACATTGGCCTTTTCGATGACCGACCAGACCCGCCCGGTAAAGCTGGTCTGGTCCCGCGAAGATGACCTGTCTGGCGGCTGGTACCGCCCGGCCTATGCGCACAAGGTGCGTGTCGGTCTGGACGATGCGGGCAAGATTGTTGGCTGGGATCACCGCGTGGCGGGTCAATCCATTGCAAAAGATGGGCCGTTTGACGCTTTCTATGTCAAAGACGGTGTGGACATTTCTTCGGTGGAAGGGACGGCAGAAAATCCCTATGCGATCCCCGGAATGCACATCGGCTTGACGGACGCGGCCCCGGCAACAACCGTTAACTATTGGCGGTCCGTCGGTCACAGCCATAACGCCTATGTCATGGAAACCATGATGGATGTGGCCGCCGCAGCAGCGGGTCAGGATCCCGTCAGCTTCCGTCTTGCGTATTTGCCCGGCGACACAGCCGATCAAATACGCAAAGCTAACGTCCTTAAACTGGCTGCCGAGAACGCCGGGTTTGGCAAGCCGTTGCCGGACGGGCATTTCCACGGTGTGGCTGTGCACAAATCCTTTGGTACCTACTGTGCGCAGATCTGCGAAATCTCGATCGACGAAGATGACTATGTTCAGATCGAGAAATACACCGCAGCCGTCGACTGTGGCGTCGCGGTGAACCCCGATGTCATCAAAGCCCAGGTCGAAGGGGCGATCGGCTTTGGCGTCGGTCACATCATGCGCGATCAGATCACGCTGGATGGCGGCGTCGTAGTGCAGCAAAACTTCCCCGACTACGAACCGCTGCGGATGCGCGACATCAAGGCCATTGAGGTGCATATCGTCAAGACAAACGATGCACCCTCAGGCATTGGCGAGCCGGGTACACCGCCGGCGGGTCCAGCGCTCGCCAACGCAATCGCAGCCTCCGGGCGTGATCTGGTGACCCACCTGCCGATGATCGAAAACGGTGTGGATTTCGCCTGACGACCCTTTAGACCGCCGCAGCCATAGGGGTGCGGCGGTCTATCAATACCGGCTCCACAACCTTGCACGCGACACTGCGCCCCGCGCGGTTCAGAGTTCGGTCTACCGGCTGGCCATAATTGCGGTGCCACTGAGTGCCTGCTTCTGGCTGTATTTCAATGGCGGCTTCCAGAATACTCTACCATAGAAGCGCAATTGCAGCGAACTTCCGCAATCCGCCCTACCTACCGCAAGACGTAAGCGCCCCATAAGAGACGTTCGTCACTGCAATCGGTGCCGCACTGACCAATGACGGGATCCAAGAGCTGCCGGAAATGATCCGCGCCGCTCGCATCACCGATAAAACATGGCATCCTTCGCGCATCGTTCTCGGAAGGGCTGGCACTATCGAACCTACTTAGCAGCATCATTTCGAAAGGCGACCATACAACCCCTTATTTTCCGTAATAGCAGGCTCGGAAACCGTAGCGCTTCCTGTAGCAAAGCAAGCCTCTCCAAGGGAAGAAAGCCGCGACATACCCTTATTTACTCGGGCCAATCAGCTATATTCAGAGATTTAAATGGTGCCCAGGGGCGGAACCGGCAACCTTTAAATTCAATGCGTTATGGTACCCTCTATCGAATTTAGCGACATTTTAGCGACTTTTTCACCCACAAGGTTAAGTTTTAGTACAAGCATTAACGTTCGATCAGTACATTTAGCGACATTTCAAAGTTGTGGGCCAATTCGGATCTATTTGGCAAAAAAAACCACACAATTTAACCCATAAGCTAATTACTAACCAATTGTTTTAATTTGACTTTTTTTCTTTCATTAAATCGAGCGTTATGCCAGCTATGTGAGTGAGGCAAGAATTTTTTCAGGATAAATGAATCTGGTCGTATTGGGGGACACCATGCAGCGCTATCCACTATCGTACAGAAGAAAGCGATTTCTACGGATACAAGAAGTTGCAGACATGATCGGCCTTAGCACTCGAACCATACAGCGACTCGTGAAAAGAGATCAATTTCCGCAGCCTCTGCAACTCTCGGATCGAATTATAGGATGGACAGAGGCTTCCATCGATCTTTGGATGAGTGATTGTGAGAAAGCAGCCCATGAGCGTCGCATCGCTGAATTTAAAGCATTGAGGAAAAACTCAAAAAAGTAGCCAGCCGGAGAAGACAAAGCAGAGCCAAACCTCATCAACATGTGGATACCATCAAAGATAGTTCGGCAATACTGTCGAAAAGGGATTGCAACGTCATTTTCGCAGCAGGCTTCTTCCTATATAACAAAAGTTCCCCCGCTGACGTTGGCTCGGGATCACCTGCCTTGAGGTAATTTCGCGCGGTTTTTGAAAAGCTCATCTGCGCTTCTCTACTATCATGCGCCACAAAGTTTCGTATTCTTTGAAGGTCTGTCAATGTCGCCTGCTTTGCAAGAACGATATCTGAAATCGGGAAACCGTCTTTAAATATCAGGTTAGAAAGATTTCGCGTTGTTGTCGGGTTTCCCCAATCCAAAAACCGGTTTCCTGCTTTCAGGATACCTTCCGCCGTTTCCCAATCTTTGCACCTTAACTTGGACACGATCTTATTTTTGCTCGGAGTGCGCGTCTTAACACAGCACTCAAGAAAAAAAATCCTAACCAAGCGCTCCTGGTTTCGATACAATCTAAACGCGATAGCTTCTGCAAGAAACTTTTCGTCCTCAAGCGGTTTCTCGACAGCAGCAAGCGTCGTGATCCTCGCGGCCAAGTGGACGCAAGAATCTTCAAATCTCTTTATTTCGCTATTTAACGTCAAAAGCCTCTTCGAGCCTCGATAAAACGTACTCAGAACGCTCTACTCTGGCACGCGCATCCGTAGTTGCAAGCGTAGAGTTTTTGATAAATTGTGAGACGTACTTTGGAGCTCCCGCGCGTTTGGGTTGAGGCGTGTACTGTTCGTGGTCGGTGCCTATTGCGTTTAATACCGAGCGCATTTTCTCGATATTCCCCATAATACTCGCGTCAAGATCCGTTTTACGAAGCCCGCAAACGGGATCAATTATGTGCCCCAGAGTAACGACTAATGTATAATATAGGTGCTTGCGCCGCCAAGCTGACTGAGACAGTTCTTCATCGGGAAAGATACGCGCAGCCGCATTAATCGCGCCTATTAACCGCTGCTCGGCCGCAGGCAAAGCACCTTCTTCTTCCTCATATTCGCGATATAGGCGTTCAATAGCTTTATTTGATTGTATCTGCTCGACAAATGCTACGAGAAGATCCGAAGCCATTTCTGCCTCACCCATTCTATTCACAACGGTTTGAGTGAGAATCTTAGAGTCCATCCAGTAATCAACGAACGAATAGCCTATACCGAACGCCGTTGTTTTGAAGAATCCGCTATAATTGGCATTCCGCAACTCTTGCGAGTTTAGCTTTACAGAATACCGATTGATCCGCGCAAATATGTCCAATAGTTCACTGTCTGGAGCTTCGCCTAATACATCGCACCCTACTTCGTAGGATTTGAAGTCATTCTGTTGCTCATTAGAAAGTTGAGAAAACACTTTTCCCGCTAGTTCCTTATTGTGTGCTCGAGATATTTTCACCCCATCGCTAAGAAATTCTAAGATTGTTCGTAGGCGCTGCTGGCCATCGACAACTACGCGAATTGTGCGGCCATTAACAAATTTCTGCATAATAATCACTTTGGGGAAAGGTTTGCCCCTTAAGATAGTGTCCGCAAGAAAAGCTTTGGCCGTACCACTCCAAACAGAACGACGCTGAAACTTTGGGGAAAGCTCAAGCTTGCCAGTTTCGTACCACTCCTGAAAATCTGAGATAGGATAGGCTCGGGCGTCGAAGGCTTTCATATACTAACTTTCAAATATTCTTTGCATAGCGTAGCTGCGATTGAAAATTTCAACAATAGCAACTTGTGCGTTCGAAGCGCATCGCTCGAAAAGCCGTATCGCTTCAAAAATCACACTCAGA
>AZIG01007313.1_pt1 | contig 12884 bp, 14 predicted proteins | sample 359071 | NCBI WGS metagenome assembly AZIG01 (sample SAMN02429714, study PRJNA222667) | marine sediment metagenome | biome: Sediment sample; isolation source: enrichment culture of sample MGS-AQ(UA) from oil contaminated terminal site... | place: Jordan: Aqaba | collected 2011-05-15 | depth 18 m m | reverse complement strand
CTGACTCAAACAAAACAGCCTCCGCGAAACCCGGGGCGGTTCACTCTAGCCTCATGGGACAACACAAAAAAGATCCTGAGTTCAACTCCAAAAAAGGGATTTGAACCCATTAGCGCGGATGAAAATATCCACAACAGGGCAGCATGATCAACGCCGTGCGCGCTAGCCATTTACAACTAACGCAACACCGTTGCTGACAGGTGGAGCGCTTCTTAAGAGCCTCTCTGAATACTTGACACGCAGCCAAGATCCCATAATATCTACCGCACACTTTGTGAAATCCACCAAGTCCAGAGTTCGCACGAAAATTGACTAGGACCCCCGGAATAGAGCGCTCAAGCAAAGATAGATTGCAGCTCCCCCCGGCTCCACCAAATGCAAGTTTTCACATGTACCCACATGACTGAAAACACCCCCTGAAAGCCCGCCCCGTGCGGGCTTTCTTGTATCTACACGTTCCCCGGTAAATCCATGCCGCATTGCGCTTCGTGTATCCCCTGCGCGTCTCCCACGCAAACGTCAATTGCCGGCCGGGTATATGAGCACGCTGAAATTGAGCATCGCACCTTCACCGGTAAGCTGGTCGCCAGCCTTGATGCGGATGTTTCGCTGTTTCTTGAGCCTGGCACCCCGACCTCCCGAGGGCACCGAATAGGCATTGGGACGTCCCACCAGTTACGAATCTGACAGGCGACTGTTTATGGTCGGCCATGTGTCTGTCAGCTGCCCAGTGCTCACTTCGCTGCTAAGTGCGTTCCCAACGCCCGGCTGATAGCGTCATGGAGGCGTGTTGTATCCACCGGCTTGTGCAGCAACAGGGCGCCGGTGCTTTGCGCTTCACGCAGGCGATCGGGGGCGGTATCGCCGGTGATGATGAAGGTGGGCGGCAGGACGCCGAGGCGCTCACGCAGGGCTGCCATCACATCAGCGCCGGTCTGACCGTCACGCAGCCGGTAATCGACAATCAGCAGATCGGGCAATGCGCTGCACACCTGCAGGGCGCTGGCGGCGGAGTCGGCAACCAGACAGCGGCAGCCCCAGGAGGAAAGCAGCTCACTCATTGCCACGCGGACCGCTTCGTCATCATCGACCACCAGCACCGAGACGCCATCGAAATTGGCCAGCTTTCGGACCGGTGCGCTGGTGTCGCTGACGACACCGCCCTGCTCGACCGGGACAATCAGACGAAATACCGAGCCTTTGCCCAGCACCGATGCCAGCTCCAGCTCGACGCCCAGGGTATTGCATAGCCCCTGCACAATGGCCAGCCCCAGGCCAAGCCCTTTGCGCCGGTCACGCTCGGGGTTACCCAGTTGGAAAAATTCCTGAAAGACTGCCTGGCGGTTTTCTTCGGCAATGCCAATGCCGGTATCCCAGACTTCGATATGCGCCATGGCACCGCGCCTGCGGCACGCCACCAGCACACCGCCCTGTACGGTATAACGCAACGCGTTGCTGATCAGGTTACGCAGTATCAGTTCGACCAGTGAAGGATCGGTATCGACGGCCAGTACGGTATCCCGGCAGCGATAGACCAGCCCCTGGGCATCGGCCTGCGGACCGAACTCGCGCTCAAGTTTGCTGAACAACGTCTGCAGCCGGAACCCGCAGGGTGCCGGTTCGATCACGCCGGCTTCCAGCCGGGAATAATCCAGCAGCGTGTTGAGCATATGCCGGGCCGACGCCGAGACCGCCGCGGCGTTATCGAGCATTTCCTGCTGACGGCCATTGATGCCACTACGCCCCAGCGCCTCCAGAAACAACCCAAGCGCGTGCAGCGGCTGGCGCAGGTCGTGACTGGCCGCGGCGAGAAAGCTGGACTTGGCCCGGTTGGCAGCGACCGCTTCGGAACGGGCCAGCTCACGCTGTTCGGACTCCGCTCGGAGCTGCTCCACCAGTTCCAGGTTGGTGAACTGCAATTGCAGACTGTGCCGAGCGGCCTGTTGCGCACCACTGGCGAACATGGTCATGCAGAGCAGGTAGATGAAACACAGACCGCCCAGACCGAGCATCAGCGGATCAGAGCTGAACAGGCTGACAATCATCAGCGGTGCTACCGCCGGGTAAATGTAAGCACAGTAAAGCGGCATACTGGAGGCATTGATGGCAAAGGTGCCCGCTCCGTGGGTAATGATCACCACCATGATCAGCAACAAGGGGATGGGGGAGCTGGCATCCAGAATGAGTAGAGGCAAAACGCCCCAGACGATACCGGTACTGGCAAATACACCCACCAGCAACCAGAACCGCCGTGGCGCGGTCATCGTTCGATGTACGACGTTGCGCAGCAGGACGTAGGTCGTGCTGTTAAGCAACCAGCTGCAGGCCAGCCAGAAAAACCCGGTACGGTCATCGAACAGCCAGTAGAGGGTCAACGCACAGAACAGGCCCAGCATGCTGGCGCCGACAATGCCTACGCCCAGCAGGTGTTGGGTAATGAGCTTGGCCTGTTCATTAAACAGGCGCGCCTCAGGCAAACGCCAGGGGGCAAGCATTTGCCCTGCCAATCCGTCGGACACTGCCACGCCCCTCCCCAAGGTCACGATGACACGCGGCATCACCAAGGCGGCGGCACGCAGTAGTCCGAAATATAGAGCATCATCGTGCCATCACCAAACAGAAAGAGGCCCGACTGCAACAGCCTGTCAGCCGAGCGGTACGCTCAACGAATAATGCCCCGGACACGGGCGGCTACCGCGGCCTCCGTGCGACTGCTGACGCCCAGCGCGGCCAATAATGCCGAGACATGGACGCGCACCGTGTTCTCAGCCATGCCAAGCTCTCGGGCAATAGCCTTGTTTGAGCGCCCCTCGGCGAGCAAGCAGAGCACCTCGACCTGCCGCGCGGTCAACGCCGGGGCGACAGCGCTCACCTCGGCGTTATCCGCATCGCTCCAGCTTTGCTTCCCACTGAGCAGCGCGTCGATCGCAGCGGCGATCTGGTCGGCATCGGCAGCCTTGCTGAGAAAGCCATCAGCCCCCTTTTCCCGCGCCTGCGTGCGCCAGCCGAAGTCATCATTACCGGACAACACCAACACCGAGGCTACCGGGAATTGCCGTCGCAGCAGGGCGATTCCCTCCAGGCCATTCAGGCCCGGCATGCACACATCCAGAATGATCAACGCCACATCGGGGCGCTCGATACGTCTGGCTTCGGCAACTGACCCGGCTTCCAGCAGCTCGCCCAGCTGCGGATGCTGCGCCAGCAACATGGCCAGTCCGGCCCGGAATAGTGCATGATCATCAATCAGCAGAGCGCACTTCTGCGCGCTGCTTGTTCCCATTGTCACTAGCTGTGTCACTCCTGTGAAATCCTGAACCCGGCATGCTCTTCAAATACGGGTTGATGCAGACCTTGACAGCCGAAGCCACCAGCAATCGAGATTGCTGGCTCGAAGCGCACCAATCCGTTCTCGACCTCAAGATAACCATCAACAAAGCGCAAGGTTGCAGAGTTCGTCCATAAGGGGTCGCCGGTGCGACTCCCGATAATAACTATATGACTACCCTCCAGCCGCCAGCGGCCAACACTGATCACTTCGTCTCCAACCTGGTGACAGCCGGGCAAACCCGGCACATAACTACGATAGAACTGGGTCCAGTAACCATCGGCATGAAACTTCATATCGGCGTAGACGTAGCCTGGTTGCCCATACAGCGATACAGAACGGGCCGCGTGCCAATAGCTGCCCGTCAACTGCGCCTCCAATGAGTCGGCGTGTGCAGCGCTGAGGTATGCCATCGCTGCACAGGCTGCAGCCAGCCAGGCGCAACGAATCCTGCATGCGCTCATATACCATCCCCCTGGTCCGGATGCCTGCCATGGCCATCGAACGTCCTGCAGAAAAGGGTACGTGGTAGCTTCCGGCGAAACCTATAACTCAGATGGACTAGCCTCTGACCCTGATCCCGCGCCTGTCGACTTTAACCTAGCGATGGACACCCAGTTATTCGAAGATCAGAGCAGTTTGCCTTCCCACCTGGTAGCCTCCATCACCAACGGCACCTCCTAGTGGGCCGTATTATGAGGCCAAGAGGTGTCTACGAAACTAGGGGCGATTCAGCCTGCTGACCTACGCACTCAACTTCGGGGCCATGGTCGATAACGTGGAAAACGGCATGCTCTGCGCTTGGAAAGAGCCGGCCGGCGGCTACCCCGGGCAGTTCTAGCTGCTGCCCTACCGCGACATGATCAGCGAATACAGCCGACTGGAAAACCGTAACCTGTGGGCGTACCAGCTTGATCTGAGCCCGAAAAAAACCACGCGCATGGTCGAGCATGTGTGGGAGCTGAGGTATGTCCGCTTCGACGACTACTTCTTTGACGAGAACTGCTCCTTTCAGCTGCTCGAACGGCTGGAAGTCGCCCGGCCGTCGCTGCGCCTGACCGACCAGCTCCCGCTGACCGCCATCCCCGCCGATACCGTGCGTGCGGTTGCGCGAGGCCGGACTGATCACCGAGGTGAATTACCGGCCTTCCCGTGAACGAGAGTTGCTGGCCCGGGCAGAACCATTAACCCCTGACGAGGTCCAGTGGGTCATCAAGCTGGCCGGCGACCGCGCACACCTGCAAGACGATGCGTTTAGCGCCCTGCCGCGCCAGCGTCAGGCATTGATTCAGGAAGCCGCGAGGGGCGCGCCTTCGCCGAGTACGGGTTGCGTATGGCCCACCACGATCTGGCGGACAATCTGGCAGGCTTTCGACTTGGCGTGCAGATCGAGCTGGTCAACATCCGCTCGCTGACACCCCGCAGCGCACTGCTCAAGCCGTGGTCCTGGCAGGTTGCTACCGGCTGGGAGCGAGTCGCGGGCGAGAACGGCAACCACCGGCTGGTGCCGCACCTCAACGGCGGCGGCGGCTTTGCCTGGCAACCGCGGGACAGCGTGCTCGGCTACAGCCTGGCCACCCTGCGGCTGGAACATCATCGTGACTTCGATGCACCGCTGAATGCCGCTGCCGGTTTCAACCTGGGGCTACTGTGGCGCAACCCGCTCGGCAGCCTGCTGGCAGAAGGCCGCGGCGACTACTTCGATAACGGTGAAGTGCGCCGCAGCCTGGCTCTGGCCCAGCAATGGGAGCTGAGCCGCAACCTGGGGCTGCGCCTGCAGGCCTCACGCGAGTTCAGCCAGTTCAGCGCACCGCAGACGGAGTTCGCCCTGCAGCTGCGCTGGTATCACTACTGAGTGCGCGGGGCCATAGGCCCCGCCGACTCACGCCCTCGCCTTGGCTGCCGCCAGATAGCTGGCCAGACGACTGCCCATCTCCTGCCCCAGCGCCTGCAAACCGCTCATCGGCCGCACCATCACTTCAAACTCGACGATCTTGCCTGCCTCGTTAAAGCGCACCATATCGATGCCCTTGAGCTGACGACCGTTCACCTCGGCGCTGAACTCCAGCACCACATTCAAGCCATCGGCCGTGGCCAACTGGCGGTGATAGGTAAAGTTCTCGAACACCTGCAGCACCGTGCCGAGGATGGTCGCCACCACCTCAGCCCCCGGATATGGCGAGTGCGCCATGGGCGAGCGAAACACCGCGCCGGCATCCAGCAGGCTGGGCAGATCGCTCAGGTCATTGCGCTCAACCATCTGATGCCAGTGTTCCAGTGAGGCGGCGGCAGCGGGCTGAAGTTGCAGGTCTGACATGGTACTTTCCTTCTTGTAAGCGGCCACAAAGGCCATCATTGTTCGGCGCGCAACTCGGCGCGCAGTATCTTGCCAACGGCTGACTTGGGCAGGTGTTCGCGGAATACGATTTGCCGCGGCACCTTGTAGGCTGTCAGGCGCTCGCGGCAATGAAGGATCAGTTGCTCGGCCGAGACGCCGGCGCTGTGCAGAGCGACGAATGCGCGGATTGCTTCACCGGTGCTGTCGTCCGGCACCCCGACCACGGCGACCTCGGCCACATCCGGGTGTTCGGCGAGTACGTCTTCGACTTCATTCGGGTAGACGTTGAAGCCCGACACCAGAATCAGGTCCTTCTTGCGATCCACGATGCGCAGATAGCCCTGCTCATCCATGACGGCGATATCACCGGTGTTAAACCAGCCGTCGCAAAAGGCCTCACGGGTTTCATCCGGGCGGTTCAGATAGCTGGCCACCACATTGGGGCCACGAATCAGCAACTCTCCCGGCTCACCTGGAGCGCATGACTGACCCTCGGCTGTCCGAATCAGAACCTCACAGCCGGGCAATGGCAGGCCGACGGTACCGGGCCGGCAGTGTTCGCCCGGCGGATTGAAGGCCACAAAGCAGCTGCTCTCGGTCAGGCCGTAGCCCTCCAGAATCTGCCCCGCAGCAGCAAGCCAGCGCGCATGGGTAGTCGGACGCAGCGCAGTGCCACCCGATACGGCGGCCTTGAGCGCCGGCGGCGCAGCCTGAAACCAGGGCTCGGCAAGCAGACCGGCGAACAGCGTGTCAACGCCGGTCATCCATTGCACGGAGAATTGCTCAAAGGCCGGCCGCAAATTGCTCAGTGGTCGCGGATTGGGTATCAGCAGGTTGCGACCGCCAGCGCGGTAAAGCAGCAAAAAATTAAAGTTGAAGGCGAAGATGTGGTACAGCGGCGGCACGGTGAGAATGATATCGCCTGGCTCAAAGTGCATGCCGAACCCGTTGATATAGTCCTCAGCCATCTGCAGCACTGCCTGCAAGTTCCCATGGGTCAGCACTGCGCCCTTGCTGCGTCCGGTAGTACCGCCAGTATATTGATAGAGCGCCACCGGATTGGTGCGATACGCTGTTCGCGTTGCTTGTGCCCCGCTCTCCAGCGCATCAACCAGGCGCGGCAAGCCGGCTGCAGCGTCAGCGCCGGTCTGAGCAGCAATCGCCCGGCCAATCTCCGCAGGGAAGAAGTCGCCAAGGCTGGTCGTCAGCAGGGCAATACCCAGTTCTTGCACCACCGGCACGACTCGCTCAACAAACAGATCGCAGGCAATCAACAGGCTCGCACCGCTGTCAGTCAGTTGGTTACGCACCTCCCGCTCGGTATACAGCGGATTCACGTTGGTCACGATCAGTCCGGCCTTCCAGGCACCCAGCACAGCAATTGGATAATGCAGACTGTTCGGCAACTGAATCGCCACCACTTCACCCACCTGCATCTGCTGCTCGCCAATCAGCCAGGCAGCAAATTGGTCGGACAGCTCATGCACCTGCCTGAAAGAAAGATCGGCAGCCAGCCCGTTAGGCAGCACTACCGTGAAGGCTGCGCTGTCACCATGGCGGTCAGCCAACTGTGCCGGCAACTCGACCAGATTGCCCTGCAAGACCTCGGGCGCCAGTTGGTAATCCTGCAGCGTCGCAGGATAACGGCGCTCCCATAGACGGGACTCATTCATGAATAGGCTCCTTGTCTCGCGACCTGCAGAAAAACTTATCGCCGTTAAGATTTCGACGATTATCGCTGCGGCAGCTCTTGTTAACTACGTTTGACTCCAATGACGGCAAAGTACGAAGCAATCTTATCAATGTCAAGATACTTATCTATGCTAAGATCGCGGCCTTCCTGTTTGAACATCTGCAGAGAAACCGGTTGATGGCCAAATCCGCAAAACGCGCACGCGACACCTACCACGTCGGCAACCTGGCTCCGCAATTGCTGACGGCAGCGCGCACGCTGCTGGAAGAAGTCGGGCCGACCAAACTGTCGCTACGCGCGGCATCCGAACGGGTAGGTGTCAGCGCCACGGCGGCCTATCACCACTTCCAGAATCGCAACGAGCTGATCAGCCAACTTGCCGCACAAGGGTTTGCAGAGCTGGCCAAGGCGCTGAAACGTGCCAGCAACACCGGCTCCGGGCTCGACAAGATACGCGCCGCCAGCCTCGCCTATCTGCATTTTGCCCGCAGCAACCCGGCGCTCTATCAACTGATGTTTGGCCCCGAATTTACCGACGAAAGCATGATTCCGGCGCTGCAGCGCGAACGCCTGACAGCCTTTGGCGAACTCAAACACGTGGTGGCCGATACGCTCGGGCAGGATCCTGACAGCGCCGATGTACGCAAGGCATCGGTGGCTGCGTGGTCCTACACCCACGGACTGACCTCGCTGGTCATTCACGGATTACTGCCGGGGGCTGCCGAAAACAGCGACGAGCGCTTTGTTGATCGGACGCTGGAGGGCTTCGCCGCTCTTGCCGCGAGCTGTTCGCCGCCGCTCGAATAAACCAAACCGCCTTCAGCCCGACTGCTTCCTGATTACCCAATGACACCAGCGCTACTGGCCAGGATTGCTTGGCTCCTGGCCATCACTCCCCGCCCGGGGCAAGCAACAGCCGCCTCGTCATAAAATGGACGAATAAGAAAATCGTGCCATTTTCCGCCAATTTCTTGCCTTAACCAGCTAAAACCTCAAGACTGTATGGACACAACCAAGGAGGACAGCATGAAGATTCCATTACGGACTACTCTCAGCGCAGCCATCGTGGCGGCCGCCCTCGGCGCAGCGCCGATGACCGCCAGCGCCAGCGGTATCGGCTACGGCGTCGGCGTTAGCTATGTCTTTGGCCAGGGTCTGGCAGTCGGGATAAAGGCCTTCGCTGACGACGAGGCCAACGAAGGTACGGTCGGCATTGGTATGGACTATGTGTTCAGCAACAGCGGATTGCGCCCGAATGTCGGCATTGGCTACCTCGGCGACGGCTACTATGGCGATCTGAACCTCGGCTACAACTTGGGTATAGGCCAATTCGACCTCGGCGTTGGTGCCGGCTGGTCCGATGCCGACGACAAGTCGAATAACCGCCCGGCGGCATCCCCGGATATCCAGCCTCCGCCACCCCCGCCGCCCCAGCAACCCGGCTGATGCGATGTTGCAGAGGTCGTCGACACGACCTCTGCTCTGCTTCACAAACACCCGTCTTATCTGTCCTCAGCTGACCCCGATCAATAACCGCACTCCGGCACTCCGCTAAGCTCGCCGACTTTCTGTCGACCATGCGGTACATCATCATGCCCAACGCCCCCGAACTGCTGGCACCCGCCGGCACCCTCAAGGCCATGCGCTATGCCTTTGCCTACGGCGCCGACGCGGTGTATGCCGGCCAGCCGCGCTACAGCCTGCGCGTGCGCGAAAACGATTTCCACGATCCCGAGGTCCTGGCAGCCGGCATTCAGGAAGCCCATGCACAAGGCAAAAAATTCTATCTGGCCAGCAATATCGCCGCCCATAACAGCAAGGTCGCCACCTATCTGCGCGACCTCGAACCGGTAGTGGCCATGGGGCCGGACGCGCTGATCATGTCGGACCCAGGGCTGATCATGCTGGTGCGCGAGCGCTGGCCGGAGCTGCCGATGCACCTCTCGGTGCAGGCCAACGCGGTGAACTGGGCGACGGTCAAGTTCTGGCAGCAGCTGGGGCTGGAGCGCATCATTCTGTCGCGCGAGCTATCGCTGGAAGAGGTCGAGGAAATCCGCCAGCGCTGCCCGGATGTCGGCCTTGAGGTGTTCGTGCACGGCGCGCTGTGCATCGCCTACTCCGGGCGCTGCCTGCTGTCCGGCTACTTCAACCACCGCGACGCCAACCAGGGCGCGTGCACCAACGCCTGCCGCTGGCAGTATGACGTAAAACCCGCAGTCGAAACTGCCGAAGGCAACATCGAGCCAGTCGCACAGCCGGTGCAGATCATCACCCAGCACGACAAACCCGACGAGCCGATGGCAATCGAGGAAGACGAGCACGGCACCTACATCATGAACTCCAAAGACCTGCGCGCGGTGCAGCACGTCGAGCGCTTTGTGCAGATGGGTGTCGATTCGCTGAAGATCGAGGGCCGCACCAAGTCGCACTTCTACGTCGCGCGCACGGTGCAGGTCTACCGTCAGGCCATCGATGACGCGGTCGCCGGCCGCCCCTTCAACCTCGGTTTGATGGACGACCTGGAGAGCCTGGCCAACCGCGGCTACACCGAAGGCTTCTACCGCCGCCACCCACCCGGGGTCTACCAGAACTACGAGCAGGGCGCCTCGCGCATGACCCGCCACCAGTTTGTCGGCGAGCTGACCGGCGAAGCCAGCGACTGGATCGAGATCGATGTGAAGAACCGCTTCGGGCTTGGCGATCAGTTGGAACTGATGACCCCGCAGGGCAACCACAGCTTTGTGCTTGAAGCCCTGCAGGACCGCAACGGCAACGCCATTGAGGTCGCCCCGGGCAACGGCCACCAGGTGCGCATTCCACGCCCGCCGCTGGCCGATCTCAAGTACGCATTGCTGATGCGCTGGCTCGCGGCCTGAAGTAGCCTTGCCCGCCAGCAACCGGCGTGCGCCTGATCAGTCGCGCGCCGCTTTCAACAAGAGGCCGTACAGTTGATCCTTGAGATGGGCACGCTGCTTTTTCATCTGCTGAAAGGTTGTGTCTTCCACCGGGGATTCACGCTTCTCCAGCCGCATGATCTCACGATCCAGACCGGCATATTCGTTCAGTAGCTGCCTGAAGTGCGTATCAGCCTCGGCCAGTTGATCGATAAGGTCACTGTATTGCGGGAACTCCCCGTGCAGCTCGTGGTTCTCGATGCCCATTGTCTGTACCTCCATTGGTTGATCCTGACATACCCCATGAGCCTAGTAGATTAGTGCTCAAGCGCCCAACCAGCGCCAGGCAAGCACCACTGCAGGCAGCAGCAAGGCGGTCAGCACACCGAGCGCCCCCATCGCCAGCGCGGCAAAGGCGGCGCATTCATCGCCCTCCTCCAGCGCCCGCGCCGTGCCCACCGCATGCGCGTTCATGCCGTAGGCCATGCCGCGTGCTGCCGGATGCACCACCCCGGTCAGTTTCAGCAACGGCGGCAGCATCACCGTGCCCAGCACCCCGGTGAGCATGACCAGCACGGCGGCCAACGCTGCCAGCCCGCCCAGTTGCTCGGCCAGCGGCATGGCAATCGGCATGGTCACCGACTTGGTCGCCAGGGTCATCAGCACCGGCAAATCCGCGCCTAACAGCCCGGCGGTCAGCAGGGTAATCGCCACGATGGCGATTCCGCCGACCAGCAGCGTAACCATCACCGGCCAGAGATTGGCCCGGATGCGCCGCAGATTGCGATACAGGGGTACGGCCAGCGCCACCGTCGTCGGCCCCAGCAGCCAGGCAATCGGCACCACAGCCTCGCGGTAGGCGGCATAGTCCAGCTGCAACAGGCGGATACCGGCGATGATCAGCAGCATGGTGATCAGTACCGGCTGCAACACCAGCCAGCCGGTGCGCCGGTAGAGCCAAAGCGCAAACACAAAGGCCGCCAGGGTCAACGCGATAGCGGTCAGTGGCGCATGGGCCACCTGCAAAAGGGCATCAGTCATCCTCGCGCTGCCCTGCCATCAGCCGCTGCATCAGCACGCCGCACAGCGGAATACACAGCAACAGCGAGACCACCAGGCCCGCGCCAATAGCGGGCAATTGCGCCAGCAGCACATCCCCGCCGAGCACAATACCGGTCGCCGGAATCGCCAGCATCAGCGGCAGGTAACCCAGCAACGCCGCGCTGGCCTGTTCCAGCGACTCAGGAATCCGGCCAAGAAGCACCAGCAACGCCAACAGCAGCAGCAAACCGATGACCGGCGCCGGCAGCATCGGCAGCCAGAGCGCCTGCAGCAACGCCCCCATCGCCTGCATCACCACCAGCAGGAGCAGCCCCTTCAGCACGCGCGAGTCCGCCGGCGAAACAGCGGCCGCGGTTCAATCGCCGAGCGCCCGTAGAGCACGCTCATGCCGTTCAGCCCCTTCAGTGCATCCTCGGCCGACTTGTCCTCGCGCACGGCAAAGGCATCAAAGCCGCACTGGCGCATGTGGCTGAGCTGATCGCGCAACACATCGCCGACCGCACGCAGCTCGCCAGTCCAGCCGATACGCGTGCGCAAAAGATACGCCTGGCTATAGCCGCGGCCATCGCGAAAGCTCGGGAACAGCACCGCAATCAACGGCAGTACCGCGAGGTAGGGCTGCAGCTGCTCGGCCTCGTCATCGGGTTGCAGGCAGACCGCGTCCGCGCTGACGTCAAGACCGTTCAGCACCGCCTCGGGCTGGGATTGCAGCCACGCGGTCAGGCTGAGAATCCGGGGACCGTCGGCGGGCGCCTGCTCGGTCAGTACCAGCGTCCAGGGATCAGCGCTTACCAGCTCAGGCCCATGTTCGGTCAGTCGAATCAAATTGTTCATGCGCGTGCCTCCTGCGCCGGATACACCCGTGCCTTGAACGGGCCAAGACCAATCCGCTCGACGGTATCGACAAAGCGCTCGGCCCCGAGCCGCTGCTCGCGATACACCTCGGCCAGTTGGGCGATCACCTCCGGGACGTCCTCGGCACTGAAGGCCGGGCCGATCACCTTGCCCAGCGCGCTCTGCTTGCCCTGCGCCCCGCCGATGGTCAGCTGGTACCACTCGCTACCATTCTTGTCGACGCCGAGGATGCCGATGTTGCCGATGTGGTGGTGGCCGCAGGCATTCATGCAGCCGGAGATATTCAGGCTGATCTCGCCCAGGTCCTGCAGCAGCTCCGGGTCGGCAAAGCGCTGCTGAATCGCCTGCGCCACCGGGATGGACTTGGCGTTGGCCAGCGAACAGTAGTCGCCACCCGGGCAGGCAATCACGTCAGTCAGCAGGCCGATATTGGGCGTCGCCAGACCGAACTCACAGGCCTGCTGCCACAAGGCATGAAGATCCGCCTTGGCGACATCCGGCAACACCAGATTCTGTTCGTGGGCGACGCGAATCTCGCCAAAGCCGAACCGCTCGGCCATCAGCGCGACCTGCTCCATCTGCTCGGCGGTCACGTCACCGGGCGGCATGTCGGCCCCCGGTTTGGTCGACAGCGTGACCGACACATAACCCGGCTGCTTGTGCGCATGGGTGTTGCGCTGCACCCAGCGGGCAAACTCGGCGTCGCGCGCCAGC
>AZIG01007289.1_pt1 | contig 13083 bp, 16 predicted proteins | sample 359071 | NCBI WGS metagenome assembly AZIG01 (sample SAMN02429714, study PRJNA222667) | marine sediment metagenome | biome: Sediment sample; isolation source: enrichment culture of sample MGS-AQ(UA) from oil contaminated terminal site... | place: Jordan: Aqaba | collected 2011-05-15 | depth 18 m m | reverse complement strand
GGCGGGCGCATGCCGCTCTCGAGCGAACTGGCCGAGGCGCTGGTCGAGCAACTGGATGCTGCAGCCCATGAACGCTTTGACGGGCCGGAAATGCGCGCAGTATGCCCGCTGCTTGCGCTTCAGGCGCAGTGGTCAGCCTTGCCCACCACAGGCACACTGCTGGCCGAGACCTTCAAGTCCCGTCAGGGCTGGCATCTGTTCCTGTACCCCTTTGCCGGGCGCATGGCCAACCTGGGCTTGGCCAATCTGATTGCCTGGCGGGTCAGCCGCGCACAACCGCTGTCGGTGTCGATTGCCGTCAACGACTACGGATTCGAACTCCTCAGCCCGGCCAAGGTGGACTGGGCCAGGCACTTGCCGCAAGCGCTCGGCACCGGGCACCTGCTGGAAGATGTGCTGGCCAGCCTGAATGCCGGGGAAATGGCACTGCGGCGCTTTCGGGAAATTGCCCAGATTGCCGGGCTGGTGTTTGGTGGCTATCCCGCCGCGCAGAAGAGCACGCGGCAAATCCAGGCCTCCAGCGGGCTGTTCTATGAGGTGTTTCGCAAACACGATGCGGGGAATCTGCTGCTTGGCCAGGCGCGGGATGAGGTATTGAGCGAAGAGCTGGAAATCGAACGGCTGCGTCGGCAATTGCTGAAAATGAGCGCGCTGCAACTGGACCTGCGGGCGTTGAAGCGGCCAGGGCCACTGGCGTTTGCCTTGCTGGTGGAAGGCATGCGCGAGACATTGAGCACCGAGAAGCTGGCAGACCGCATTGCGCGGATGGTGGCGGACCTGGAGCAAGCGGCGGACGCGGAATGAATTACCAACCCATCGAACACTGTGGTCAGGTGCTCTGGCTGCTGGCCGACAAAGCCATCTACTGGCCCGCTCGCCGCGCCCTGCTGGTGGCCGACGTGCACATTGGAAAGGCCGCCAGCTACCGCGCCCTGCATCAGCCGGTGCCACGCGGAACGACTGAAACGACACTCGCCCGTCTCGATAGACTGCTGGCCGAGCACGACTGTGAGCAACTGATCATCCTGGGCGATTTTATTCACGCCCGCACGGCCCGAGCACCAGCAACACTGGCCAAGCTGGATGATTGGCGCGAGCGACACAGAAAGCTGAAAATTGTCCTCATACGTGGCAATCATGATCGCAACGCCGGCGACCCACCTGCCTCGCTCGATATTCAGGTTATGGACGAGCCGTGGGTTCTGGAACCCTTTGCCCTGCAGCACGAGCCGCACCCCCACCGCACCCACCCGGTGCTGGCGGGCCATGTACACCCGGTGTTCGCCCTGCGAGGCAAGGCCCGCCAGCGCCTGCGCCTGCCGTGCTTCCTGATCGATGAGCAGGTCAGCCTGCTACCTGCATTCGGTGAGTTCACCGGAGGGTGGGAAATAACGCCCGGCAGCGCCAGCCGCGTGTACCTGACTGGCGCTGACCGCGTCTGGACGCTGTAGCGACGCTCAGGCGACAGGTGCAGGAGGCGCCTCATCCGGCAAGGTTGGCTCGCCTGGTTCCATGGGAGGCGTCTCACCGGGCTCCGGCGGCTGCGGGGTATCGGGGTCCGGCTGATGGGGCACGCCACCCGCTTGCATGGGCAGCGGGTGCGCCAGCAGTGACCAGGGCAACAACCCTACGTGATTGGGCTGCAGGCCTGCCAGCTTGGCACTGATTGCGGGATGGAGTTTCATTGGCTGCTCCTGACGAAAGCCGATGCACATCATGCACACCGGCGTTACTTCGTTGGAGTGCCAAAGACGCGGGTAATTCCCCGCGCTTGTCGGCTCAGGTACGCGGCAGGGTGACGCCGCGTTGGCCCTGATATTTGCCGCCACGGTCCTTGTACGACACTTCGCACTCTTCGTCGGACTGCAAGAACAGCATCTGCGCCACGCCTTCGTTGGCATAGATCTTCGCCGGCAAGGTGGTGGTGTTGGAGAACTCCAACGTCACATGGCCTTCCCACTCGGGCTCGAGCGGCGTGACGTTGACGATGATGCCGCAACGGGCATAGGTGCTCTTGCCCAGGCAAATGGTCAGCACGTCACGCGGAATGCGGAAATATTCGACAGTGCGCGCCAGGGCGAAAGAGTTTGGCGGGATGATGCACACGTCGCTCTTGATATCGACAAAGCTGCCAGCATCGAAATTCTTCGGGTCGACGGTGGCCGAGTTGATGTTGGTAAACACCTTGAATTCGTTGGCGCAGCGCACGTCGTAGCCATAGCTGGAGACGCCGAAGGAGATCACACGGCTGTCCTGCTCGCCGCGCATCTGGCGCTCGACGAATGGCTCGATCATGCCGTGTTCCTGCGCCATGCGGCGAATCCACTTGTCCGATTTGATGCTCATGGCGGGGTGTCCTGAAGAGTTGCGTGGTGAAAATCGTGATGCGCATATTACCGGTCCCGACGCCCAGGTTAAAGTTCCATCCCTAATTCCGCGCCGGGTGGGGGCTGCAGCCGCCGCCGATCCGAATTTGCCTAAAGCGCCTTCTGACCATTGGCAGGTTGCGGAAAGTGGGGTAAGGTGTTGCCACTGTGCTGCACGTGACACCGAGAATCTCTAGTTTGATGCACGATCCTGATCGGCCCATCGCTGAATTTTCTGCTCTCTTTGCGCTCAGTCCCGGGCAGGGTTTTTCCTGACCGTTATCAAATTGTCCAAGGAGACAGAAAAATGTCCAACCGTCAATCCGGTGTTGTTAAGTGGTTCAACGACGAGAAAGGCTACGGCTTCATCACCCCTCAGTCGGGCGACGACCTGTTCGTGCACTTCAAAGCCATCCAAGCTGACGGCTTCAAAACCCTGAAAGAAGGCCAGGCTGTTACTTTCGTCGCTACCCGCGGCCAGAAAGGCATGCAGGCTGAAGAAGTTCAGATCGCCTAAGTCGATCTAGCTTCCTAGCTTTCAAAAAACCCGCCTTCTGGCGGGTTTTTTCATGCCTGCTCGAAATAGGCGCTGGCCTCTTCGCGCTCGCCCGCTGCCACAGGGACTGCACAGACTTCAAGTGCGGCGCAGTCGCTGTGTGCGGGCAAACTCGGTATGACAGGTCAGTCTTCGCTGATGGTAATGCTCGGCATTGCTGGCGCCGCTGCTTCCTGCAGCACGATCCGCGCGCCCACCTGGCGGGCCAGCTCCTGGTAAACCATGGCAATCTGGCTTTCCGGCTCGGCAATCGCCGTCGGCTTGCCGCTGTCGGCCTGCTCACGTATCAGCATCGACAACGGCAGCGACGCCAGCAGGTCGACGCCATACTGGCTGGCTAGCTTCTCGCCGCCACCTTCACCGAACAGGTGTTCGGAATGGCCGCAATTCGAGCAGATATGCACGGCCATGTTCTCGACCACGCCCAGCACCGGAATGTTGACCTTGCGGAACATTTCCACGCCCTTCTTGGCATCCAGCAGAGCCAGGTCCTGCGGCGTGGTGACGATCACCGAACCGACCACCGGCACCTTTTGTGCCAGGGTCAGCTGGATGTCACCGGTACCCGGTGGCATATCGATCACCAGGTAATCCAGGTCATCCCAAGCGGTCTGGGTGACCAGTTGCAGCAGCGCGCCCGACACCATCGGACCACGCCATACCATTGGCGTGTTGTCGTCGGTGAGGAAGGCCATGGACATCACTTCCACGCCGTGGGCCTTGATCGGCACGAACCACTTCTGCTCGCGAATCTGTGGACGGGTACCCTCGGCGATGCCGAACATCACACCCTGACTGGGGCCGTAGATATCGGCATCGAGAATACCTACCCGCGCACCTTCACGGGCGAGGGCCAAGGCCAGGTTGGCAGCGGTGGTCGACTTGCCCACACCGCCCTTGCCCGAGGCCACGGCAATGATGTTCTTGACGTTGGCCATGGCTGGCACCTGGGCCTGGGCCTTGTGCGCGGCCACCACGCAATCGATCGAAACCTGGGCGCCAGTTACACCGTCGAGACTGCCAATGGCGGTCTGCAGCACCTGGGCCCAGCCGTTCTTGAACAGCCCTGCGGCATAACCCAACTGCAACTGCACGCTGACCTGCCCGCCCTGGATATCGATGGCGCGCACGCAGCCGGCGCTGACCGGGTCCTGGTTCAGGTAGGGGTCGGTGTACTGGCGAAGCACGCCTTCAACGGCGGCACGGGTGACGGCACTCATGGAGACTCCCATTGGCAAACTGAATGTAAAACAGCCGCCTATCCTAACCCGTCAATCGTCAGCAGATACGCTTGCTGGGTGAAATATCTTCGCCAGCCCTTTATAGTGGCCGATCATCCTCATTTTTACCCCGTAGCCAGATAAGTAGCCGAGCCACCATGTCCGAGCCACGCCAGATTCTCGTCACCAGCGCCCTGCCCTATGCCAATGGATCGATCCATCTCGGCCATATGCTGGAGTACATCCAGACGGACATGTGGGTGCGCTTCCAGAAGCTGCGCGGCAACCAGTGCATCTATGTCTGCGCCGATGACGCCCACGGTTCGGCCATCATGCTGCGCGCCGAAAAGGAAGGCATCACCCCGGAACAGCTGATCGCCAACGTCCAGGCCGAGCACAGCAGCGATTTCGCAGACTTCCTGGTGGATTTCGACAACTTCCACTCCACCCACAGTGAAGAGAACCGCGAGCTGTCGAGCCTGATCTACTCGCGCCTGCGTGAAGCCGGGCACATCGCCACCCGTTCGGTGACCCAGTACTTCGACCCGGAAAAAGGCATGTTCCTCGCCGACCGCTTCATCAAGGGCACCTGCCCGAAGTGCGCGGCCGAAGACCAGTACGGCGACAACTGCGAAAAATGCGGCGCCACTTACGCACCCACCGAGCTGAAGAACCCCAAGTCAGCGATCTCCGGTGCCACCCCGGTACTGCGTGATTCCCAGCACTTCTTCTTCAAGCTGCCAGACTTCCAGGCCATGCTGCAGCAGTGGACCCGAAGCGGCACCCTGCAGGACGCGGTAGCCAACAAGCTGGCGGAGTGGCTGGATTCCGGCCTGCAGGAGTGGGATATCTCCCGCGACGCGCCGTACTTCGGCTTCGAGATCCCGGGTGAGCCTGGCAAGTACTTCTACGTATGGCTGGATGCGCCGATCGGCTACATGGCCAGCTTCAAGAACCTCTGCGCACGCCGCCCGGAACTGGACTTCGACGCCTTCTGGAACGAGGGCTCCAAGGCCGAGCTGTACCACTTCATCGGCAAGGATATCGTCAACTTCCACGCCCTGTTCTGGCCAGCCATGCTCGAAGGCGCCGGCTTCCGCAAGCCGACCGCGGTCAACGTGCACGGTTACCTGACGGTCAACGGCGCCAAGATGTCCAAGTCGCGCGGCACCTTCATCAAGGCCCGCACCTATCTGGACCACCTGCAACCGGAATACCTGCGTTACTACTATGCGGCCAAGCTGGGCCGTGGCGTCGACGACCTGGACCTGAACCTGGAAGACTTCGTGCAGAAGGTCAACTCCGACCTGGTCGGCAAGGTCGTCAACATTGCCAGCCGTTGCGCCGGTTTCATCCACAAGGGCAACGAAGGCGTGATGGTAGGCGGTGATGCCGCGCCTGAGCTGACCGAAGCCTTCCTGGCTGCCGCGCCCTCCATCGCCGAAGCCTATGAGGCCCGTGATTTTGGCCGCGCCATGCGCGAAATCATGGCACTGGCCGACCGCGCCAACGCCTGGATCGCCGACAAGGCACCGTGGTCACTGGCCAAGCAGGAAGGAAAGCAGGATGAAGTCCAGGCCATCTGCGCCGAAGGCATCAACCTGTTCCGCCAGCTGGTGATCTTCCTCAAACCGGTACTTCCGGTGCTGGCTGCTGACGCCGAGGCATTCCTCAACGTGGCCCCGCTAACCTGGAACGACCACCTGACACGCCTGGAAAACCACCCGCTTAACCCGTTCAAGGCCCTGATGAGCCGTATCGAGCCAGCCAAGGTCGAAGCCATGATCGCTGCCAGCAAGGAAGACCTGCTGGCTGCCGAAGCCAAGGCCCCGGCGGGCAATGGCGAACTGACCAAGGACCCGCTGTCGGCAGAGATCGAGTTCGATACCTTCGCGGCCGTCGACCTGCGCGTGGCGCTGATCGTCAAAGCTGAAGCCGTAGCGGGTGCCGACAAGTTGCTGCAACTGACCCTGGACATTGGTGACGAGCGCCGCAATGTGTTCTCCGGCATCAAGTCGGCCTACCCAGACCCATCCAAGCTGGAAGGCCGTCTGACCATGATGGTGGCCAACCTCAAGCCACGGAAGATGCGCTTTGGCGTGTCCGAGGGCATGGTCATGGCTGCCGGCCCTGGCGGTGAAGAAATCTACCTGCTGAGCCCGGACAGCGGCGCCAAGCCAGGCCAGCGCATCAAGTAATACCCCTGCGGGCCATTGTGGGAGCGGCCTGCCCGCCCCCACAATACGCAGGCCCCTTCATGTCAAACCCGGACAATCACCCTGATTCCCGGCTATCGTCATCTCATGAATGACTACATCCTGGTCCTGATCAGCGCCGCACTGATCAATCACCTGTGCCTGCTCCGACAGCCACTCTCCGGGTTGCAACTGCAGGTGCACGGCCTGGCCTGCGCCCTGTGCATTGCAATGGGCATAATCGGCGCGCAACTGTTGGCGCACGCCGTACTTGCCCCGCTGCACATCCACGATCTTGCCCTGTTCCTGCTATTGCCTTGGCTGGCTTTGCTCGCCTGGGGCCTGCCCTGGCTACTGGCCAAGTGGCGCCCAGCCTGGCCCCTAGTGGGGTTGCCAGCGCTGCTGTTGAGCAATGCTGCCGCGCTTGGGGTGGCTCTGCAACAGGCAAGCGACGACGTCAGCTGGCCAACCACGCTACTCCAAGGCTTGCTGACGGGTGGCGGCTTCTGGCTGGCGCTGATGGTGTTCGCCGACCTGCACCAGCGCAGCGCCCACGTCGATATCCCCGACGCGCTGCGCGGCCTGCCCATCCAATTGATCGGTGCCGGGGTAATGGCCATGGCGCTTTCCGGCTTCAACGGGATGTTTGGCCAATGAGCAGTCCCGATCCGCGCCTACGCACCAGCATGGGTCTGGTCTTGCTCGCCTGCACGCCTGGACTGCTGGCGCTATTGTGGCTGCATGGCTGGGGCATGGTGCTGAACCTGTTGCTGTGTGCCAGTGCCGCGCTGCTGTGCGAAGCATTGCTGCTAGCACTACGCAATCAATCACTGAGCCAGGCGCTAAACGACGGCAGCGCACTGGTAACCGCCGTGCTACTGGCGGCCGCCCTGCCCACCCTGGGGCCATGGTGGCTGCCGGTCATCGCGGCATGTGCTGCGATCGGCATCGGCAAGCAGGCCTATGGTGGGGTCGGGCGAAATCTGTTCAATCCGGCCATGGTGGGTTACGCCTTCGTGCTGCTCAGCTTCCCGCTGCAGATGAACCATTGGCCAGGACAGCTCCCGGGCCTGCTCGACAGCTTGCAGCAGGTGTTCGCTGGGGGCGAACAGATCGATGCCTGGGCCCGTCCGACATTGCTCGACGGCCTACGCCACAACCGCAGCCTGACCATTGACGAGCTGTTTGCCAGCCATCCGGGCTTTGGCAGCATTGGTGGGGCAGGCAGCGAGTGGGTCAACCTGGCATTCCTGCTTGGCGGCCTGTTTTTGTTGCAGCGCAAGGTGATCAGTTGGCATGCACCGGCAGGTTTGCTGGCAGGGCTATTGATATTCAGCCTGTTGGGCTGGAATGGTTCCGGGTCGGACTCCAATGGCTCGCCTTTGCTGCACCTGTTTTCCGGCTCAACCATGCTGGCAGCATTCTTCATTGCGACCGAGCCAGTGTCCGGCCCCAGAAACGACTGGGCCAAGTTGTGCTTCGGCCTGGGAACAGGGCTACTCATCTACCTGATTCGTACTTGGGGCAGCTACCCGGATGGCACCGCGTTCGCTGTCCTGCTGATGAATATTTTGGCTTCGGCACTCGAGCGCATGGCTGTGCAACGTCAGCAGGCAGCCCGATGAAGCGGGGGGTGCGGGATGTGAGCCTGCTGCTGCTGACTGGAGTATTGGCGGTGTCTGCCACCCTGGCCTGGCGGCAGTGGACCAGCCCGGCCATCGCCGGCGCCGAAAAGCAGCTGCAGAGCCGCCAGCGGCTGGCCGTGCTGCCCGAAGGCAGCTACGACAACCAGCCCCTGGAAAGCCCGCTGCCAAGGCCCGCCGCACAGAGGCCCAACAGCCGTATCCTGGCAGCTTACCGCGCCACTATGGCAGGCAAGCCAAGCGCCATTGTTCTGGTCACACAGGCCCAGGGGTATGCCGGGCCGATCGTGCTGAGCGTCGCCATCGCCACAGACGGCCGGCTGATCGGCAGCCAGGTTGTCGAACAACAGGAAAGTCCCGGGCTGGGCGCTCACCTGGCTGACCCACAGCTGCAGTGGCTGAAACAGTTCGACAACCGCCATCGGGGCGATCACTGGGCGCTAAAGCGGGACCAAGGTGACTTTGACCAGTTGGCCGGCGCAACCGTGACCTCGCGAGCAGTGATCGCCGCGTTGCAGGACGCGCTAAATTATTTCGATGAGCAGCGTAGTGTATGGCTGGAGGGCGCCGCACATGACTAGGTTCGGCCTGCTGGCCATGAGCATCGCGCCCCTGTTGGGCGCCACCCGAACGCTGGGTGAAGGCGCGACCATCGGCCTGTGCGCAGTGGTGATGGGATGCCTGCACCAACTGTTGCTGTCCCCCCTGCGTAAACGCGTCGCCAGCTGGACATATGTACTGGCCAGCCTGCTGCTGCTGGCAGCCCTGGCCAGCTGCCTGCAGTTGGCCTTGCGGGCCTGGCTGCTACCATTGGCCATTGCCCTGGGTCACTATCCCGCATTGTTGTGCCTGCAATGCCTGGCCAGTGACCACCTGCTGCCTGACCAACGCCGCTGGCACGTGCTCGCAAAGCACCTCGGCGCTGTCTTTGCCAGTTGCCTGCTGCTGGGCGCCAGCCGCCAATGGCTGGCTGACCATACCGAGCTGCACCTGGCCAGCCTCGCCCCTGGTGCGCTACTGCTGCTGGGACTGCTGTTGGCCTTGTACAATCGCTTGCGTCCGGGCCCTGCCCACCCAAATCGTCAAGGAAAACCCTGATTTCATGAATGCCGCCAAACGCCTGGAGATTTTTCGCAGGCTGCACGAAGACAACCCCGACCCAAAGACCGAACTGGCCTACACGACCCCGTTTGAACTGCTGGTCGCCGTGACACTGTCCGCGCAATCCACCGACGTCGGCGTCAACAAGGCCACTGCCCGCCTGTTCCCCGTCGCCAACACCCCCGAGGCCATCTATGCCCTGGGCGTTGAAGGCCTTAGCGAATACATCAAGACCATCGGGCTTTACAACAGCAAGGCCAAGAATGTCATAGAAGCGTGCCGGCTGCTGATCGAGCACCACGACAGCCAGGTACCGCAAACCCGCGAAGCGTTGGAGGCGCTGCCCGGCGTCGGCCGTAAAACCGCCAACGTGGTGCTAAACACGGCGTTTCGCCAGCCGGCGATGGCAGTGGATACCCATATCTTCCGGGTGAGCAACCGCACGGGTATCGCGCCAGGTAAAACGGTGCTGGAAGTTGAAAAGAAACTGCTCAAGTTCGTACCAAAGGATTACCTGCTCGACGCCCACCACTGGCTGATTCTGCACGGGCGCTATGTGTGCCAGGCGCGCAAGCCACGGTGCGGCAGTTGCAGGATCGAAGATTTGTGCGAGTACAAGCACAAAACCTCCGACGATTGAGCCGACAGACAAAAACCAATCACATCGATTGAAAAAATCTTTTTTACCAGCGTCTGCTTTCTGGTTATAAGGTCGGCCAATGGCCCTTTGGCTTGGAGCGACTCATGAGTACCGATAAAGACGACCTGTCGATCGATGATGATTTTGTTGCCGCAGACGATGACGCGGAACCACAGGTTGAAACCGCAAAGACCAACCTGAGCAAACGCCGCACCATCGACAACATGCTGGAAGAACGGCGCCTGCAAAAGCAACTGGCCGACTTCGATTACGACCTGTAGTTCTGGTCCTGTAGTGATGGATCGTTAGCCTTGGCAAAGCCTCCTGGGTGGAGGCTTCAAGGCCTGGCGATCAGTTCAGACCTTGCCGTTGCGCCAGCTCGATCAGGTCAACCAGTGACCGTGCATTTAGCTTGAGCAAGAGCCGCGACTTGTAGGTACTGACCGTCTTGTTACTGAGGTACATGCTGTCGGCAATCTCCTTGTTCGAACGCCCTCGCGCCAGTTGTTGCAGCACCGTCATCTCTCGCGCAGAAAGGCGATTCACCATATCCGTCTCGCTGCCTGCGCCCCTGCCACGTGACGCATGCAAGGCCTGGTTGGGGAAGTAGCTGTAACCCGACAACACAGCCTTGATAGCGCTAAGCAGCTCGGTAAGCTCCTGCTGCTTGCACACGTAACCCGCCGCCCCCGCCTGCATGCAGCGCATCGAAAAGTTGCCGGGGGCCTGCGACGTCAGCACCAGCACCTTGCTACCCGGGCTGAATGTCGCCATGCGGGCGATTACCTCCAGGCCATCCAGTTTCGGGATGCCGATATCCAGCACCACAATATCCGGCAGGTGTTGCCGTGTCAGCTGCAGCGCAGCCACCCCATTGTCAGTCTCCGCCACAACGTCATACCCATGCCGCTCCATCAGCATGCGTACGGCCAGGCGTATGACCGGATGATCATCCACGATAAGCACTTTATTCATGCGATATCCATACATTGTTGTTGCTTTGGCACGCCACGATAACCGACAGGACGCTGGCTGGCGCGGCGATTTACCAGTGAAAGCCATCGACAGACAAAACCTACAGGACTTACAGAAACTTCCTACACACTACAACTAAGGTTGTAACAAACAAATTACTTATTACCGGAAGAAACGGTAGCACCCAGTGACATAAACGCACCAGTTGAATACTGATCTTCAACAGAGGAGAACTTCCGACTCGAACACGCTGAAAAAGCGACGCAACCAGGCCCTTTGACGATCATTCCTCCCCCGGGAAACAATCCAGCCTTTAGTTGAGTACAGCAGTAAGGTAAAGATGGGCAAAACCGCTGGAGACGGCCCATATGACCCAAGCACAACCTGTCGCCCCGCTGACGATCATTGCCATCTTCGCGGGGATTATCGAAGCCTCCGCCCTTGCCACACTGCCATTTCTCGGCGAGTCCAGCCAAAAGCTCTACACCTGGTTCCTGGTAGGCTTTCCATTCTTTCTGACGGCACTGTTTTTTCTGACGCTCAACTTCAATTACAAGTCGTTCTACAACCCGCTACCCAACAGCACAGCACACGACAACACGCCAGCACTGAGCAGTGTGGCCACACCTGCTATTACCAATGATGCCCGCGAGGCGGTAAAGGGCGAGCCTGTCACATTCATGTTCTCCGGCCCCGACGCCTGCCGCATGATGGAACAACAACTCTTGCACGCACTTGCCCACCCACCCGAGCCAGCGCGCGTCTGGCGCTTTTGTAATCTGGATAGACGTCAATGTGCGCAGCTTTCGATCAGCCCACTTGAGGGCGATGATGTGAACCCTCAAAGTTGAGCGACCCGCCTTTGCGCAGGCATAAAAAAACCCCGGACTGAGCCGGGGTTTTCGCACACACCAGTAATCAGAGCAGCGAACGGCCCTTGTTGGCGGCAATGCGCATACGCAGTGCGTTGAGCTTGATGAAGCCAGCAGCATCTTCCTGGTTGTAAGCACCACCATCTTCTTCAAAAGTGGCGATGTTGGCATCGAACAGCGAATCGTCCGACTTGCGGCCAACCACGGTCACATTGCCTTTGTACAGCTTCAGGCGCACCACACCATTCACGTTCACCTGCGAAGCATCGATCATCTGCTGCAGCATAAGACGCTCCGGGCTCCACCAGTAGCCGGTGTAGATCAGGCTGGCATACTTGGGCATCAGCTCATCTTTCAGGTGAGCGACTTCGCGGTCCAGGGTGATCGACTCGATGGCACGGTGGGCCTTGAGCATGATGGTACCGCCAGGCGTTTCGTAGCAACCGCGCGACTTCATGCCGACGTAACGGTTTTCGACGATGTCCAGGCGGCCGATGCCGTTGGCACCACCGATACGGTTCAGGTCGGCCAGAACGGTGGCCGGGGATTTCTCGACGCCGTCGATGGCAACGATGTCACCATTGCGGTAGGTCAGCTCGATGTAGGTAGCCTGGTCCGGGGCGCTCTCAGGCGAGACACTCCAGCGCCACATGTCTTCTTCGTGCTCGGTCCAGGTATCTTCCAGGACACCGCCTTCATAGGAGATGTGCAGCAAGTTGGCGTCCATCGAGTACGGCGACTTCTTCTTGCCGTGGCGCTCGATCGGGATGCCGTGCTTCTCGGCGTAGTCCATCAGCTTTTCGCGCGACAGCAGGTCCCACTCGCGCCATGGGGCGATGACCTTGACGCCTGGCTTCAGGGCATAGGCACCCAGCTCGAAGCGCACCTGGTCGTTACCTTTGCCGGTGGCACCATGGGAAATGGCGTCGGCGCCGGTTTCGTTGGCGATTTCGATCAGACGCTTGGCAATCAGCGGACGGGCGATGGAAGTACCCAGCAGGTACTCGCCCTCGTAGACGGTGTTGGCGCGGAACATCGGGAACACGAAATCACGCACGAACTCTTCGCGCAGGTCGTCGATGTAGATCTCTTTAACGCCCATTGCCTGGGCCTTGGCACGAGCCGGTTCGACCTCTTCGCCCTGACCCAGGTCAGCGGTGAAGGTCACCACTTCGCAGTTGTAGGTATCCTGCAGCCACTTGAGAATCACCGAAGTATCAAGGCCGCCGGAATACGCCAGTACGACCTTTTTTACGTCCGCCATGCCATCACTCCACGGGGTTGTACGGAAAGGCACCGATTCTACCGGCGTTGCGGATAAATTTACAGTGGGGCGACAGCTTCTGACGACAAAGCGACAGGAACTTTCGTAAGGGCGACGGGCGGTCGGTTGTGGGATGTGGCATGAGGACCATGGAGGGGCGTCGAGCCGCAGCGTGCATGCCTTGAGGAGTTCAGAGCCTGTGAGATCTAGCGCCGCCAGGTGTCCGCCTCGACACATTCTGCGCCTGTGAG
>AZIG01007385.1_pt1 | contig 13125 bp, 13 predicted proteins | sample 359071 | NCBI WGS metagenome assembly AZIG01 (sample SAMN02429714, study PRJNA222667) | marine sediment metagenome | biome: Sediment sample; isolation source: enrichment culture of sample MGS-AQ(UA) from oil contaminated terminal site... | place: Jordan: Aqaba | collected 2011-05-15 | depth 18 m m | reverse complement strand
GTAGGAGCGGGTTTACCCGCGAATACGGTAGCGGCGGCAACGGAGAACGACGGGTGGAAATTGGCCAGCAGGCCCTGCCCTCTCGCTCAAGGTCACCACCTGTAGCGAATAGGCTCGAATGGATAACACTTCAGGCCGTTTCGGGATAGCTGTACTCGAACACCCGAACCACCTCAGAAGCATGCCACGAGGCGGCCTCCATGCCATCGACCGGCCCGGTGAAACGCCCCAGGCGCTCGACACACTCAAAGAAGCCAGTACGCGGCAAACGGCTGGCGCCTTGGCTGATCACCAGCGAACTGCGCAATGGCTGCTCGGCACGGGCATCCAGCACCGCCAGGTATTCCAGCGCGGCAGTCAGCGTTTGCATGGCCGGGCTGGGCAACTGCAAGCGCTCGATCAGTGCTCGGTAGGTCAGCAAGTGACGTTGACGGCGGGCCAGGTCAAGCTCACCCAGCAGGTTATCCCAGTGCTGACGGCTGATCCTGACCTGGCTCATGATGGCTCGCTCCAGCCAGCCACCCCCAGATGCCAGGCCAGGGCGCGGCGGATGGCAGCATCTGGCTGGCGTTCACCCGATTCGATCATGGCCAGATACGCCGGGCTCACCCCGACATTGCGCGCCAGTTGCTCAGGGGCAATGCCCTTGGCCTGGCGAATCTGGGCGACTTCGCTGAAGGCTGGCAGAGGGGCACTGGCAACAGCGCCCTGCGCCTCACCGGAAACCGCCTCGGCAGGTGCCTGCCCTGCAGCCTTGAGCAACGCCTGGTATTGCTCCCAGGGAACGACGGCGTACTCGGGTTGACCGTCCCGGCTGATGACCTGAATACCCATTACAAACCCCTTTAAAAAGGATTACAGCATGTAATCCGTAGGCATAACCCTTATGCCAATTATATTACCAACTCCGAGGTCTGTGCAGTTGAGGTGAGATTCAGGCCGGTTTCATCAGCTGTTGCGTTCCAGCCGCAGCGCTTCCGGGGTAGCCGGCAGGCGCTCGACCACGCGTAGCCGTTCGGGTGCCAGGCTGTCGCGCCAAGCCTTGAAGCGCGCCAACTCGTCGGCCACGGTTTTCAGCACCCAGCCCAGCACCGCGATGTCATCAAGGAAACCCACCCCCAGCAACCAGTCCGGAATGGCATCGATGGGGCTGACGAAATACAGCAGGCCAGCCACGACAGTGACCAGTGCCTTGGGGCTGATGGCGCGGTACTCCCCCCTCCACCAGGCCAGGCACAGCGACTGCAGCAGCTTCACGTCTTCGCGCAGTTGGCCGAGGCGCGGGCCTTTGCGCGCTACCGCGAACAGCAAGGCCGGCAACCGACCGCGGCTGAGCAGGCGCTCGGCCAATGGCAGGAAACGGGCAAAATTCCAGGGTGCGCTCATGGAGCCTCCGAGAGGAAAAGGTTATCCACATTTATTGTGGATAACCTTGTGAACAGGGCGAGGTTTCCGACCCCAGGTGCCTGCCAGGCAAGGGGCCCAGTCAGATCGGGCGTTTTTTACACAGTCGTTTCACGCCATGGCTACCTGCGCCGCAAACGATTTGCGTCAGAAACATCCTACTTCTTCACGCTGCATTTCTTCGGACAGTATCAGCTGTTGCTGGTTCGTCCAATCGGCACAAACGAAAACGCCCCATCAATGTGGGGCGTTTTCGACAACTAGCCAATGTTACTTGGCAGGTGCTTCTTCAGGGGCTTCGGCTTGCGGCTCGGCGCCTTGCAACTGGGCCGGGTCCTTGATGGCGATCAGTTCCAGATCGAACACCAGTACCGAGTTGGCCGGGATCAGCGGGCTTGGGCTTTGTGCGCCATAGGCCAGTTCAGCCGGGATGAACAACTTGTACTTCTCGCCGACGTGCATCAGCTGCAAACCTTCGACCCAACCAGGGATCACACCGCTGACCGGCAGGTCGATCGGGCTGCCACGTTCGACGGAGCTGTCGAACACCTTGCCATCGATCAGCTTGCCTTCGTAGTGGACAGTGACCACGTCAGTCGGCTTGGGCTGCGGGCCGTCGGCCTTCTTGACCACTTCGTACTGCAGGCCCGAAGCAGTGGTGACCACGCCTGGCTTCTTGGCGTTTTCTTCGAGGAACTTCTTGCCGGCGGAGGCGGCTTCTTCGCTGGCCTTGGCCAGGCGCTCCTCGGCGCGTTTCTGCAATGCGGTGAACGCTTCTACCAGCTCTTCGTCCTTGATGCGTTGTTCTTTCTTGCTAACGGCGTCTTCGATGCCGAGGGCGACTGCTTTCGAATCAAGGTCTTCCATGCCTTCCTGAGCCAGGCTCTTGCCCATGTTCAGGCCGATACCGTAGGAGGCTTTCTGCGCCGGAGTCTTCAGCTCGGGGCTGCTGGCTTGTTGATCGCAGCCAGCCAGTACCAGGCCTACCAGGGCAACCGCAGCCGCCAAACGATGCTGTTTCATGCTATTTCCTTGTTCATGCGCCATAAGGGCAATCAGGGTAAAGCCGCGAGCTTAGCAGGCGGCCATGACCAATGGCTACCGGCATAGGAGCGGGTTTTCGTAAGGAAGTTCAGTCGTTAAAAGCTTCTTCATCGAAGCGTTGCAGCCATTGGCCAGTATTGACCCTTTGTGCCGGGCTCGCCGGGCTTTTGTGGCCTTTTATTTCTGCGGGTTCTGAGGGCGGAAATATCAGGGCAGGCAGGCCTCGGAAAACCTCAAGGATACCGACCCTCTCGATATTCCCCCGCCACCTCCCGCAGCACCTCGCCCACCCACTGCCCCGGCAAACTCAACGGCAAGGCGGCATTGCGGCAAATCCCCACCGACCCTCCCGGCTCGCGCACACCCAGGTCAAGCTCGACCAGTTCACCACGGCGCAGGTCGAGCAGCACGGCATCACGCGGCGCCACCCACAGGCCATCACTGCCCAGCAGGTAGCGCCGGCTCAGGGCCAGCGACAGGGTTTCCAGCCGCTGCGCCGGCATCTGGATGCCGCATTGCACAAACAGGCTGTCGGCGTGCTGGCGGATGGTGGTGCCGACGGGTGGCAGCACCAGCGGGTAACGCCCCACCTGCCCCCGCTCCACGGGCGTGCTGGCCAGCAGCGGGTGACCCGGGCGCACCACCAGGCTCATCGACTCGCTGTACAGGTGCTCGAACGACAACCCCTGGATTTGCGGACTGTCGGTCATGCGCCCCACCACCAGCTCCAGCTCCCCCAGGTGAAGTTGACCAAGCAACTGCGCGCTGACCCCGGTGACCACGCTGATCACCAGCGCTTCATGGCGCTGATGCAGGCGGCACAGCACCTCAGGCATGAGCAGGCCTTCGACCGTGGACAGCACGCCAATGCGCACCTGCGACGGCGCCCGCGCTTCACCGCGCAGGCTGCTGACGCCATCGCGCAGTGCCTGCACACTGGGCCCGGCGTAACGCATGAAGCGGGTGCCGGCCGGGGTCAGCTCGACACCTTGGCGGCTACGCTCGAACAGGCGCGCCTCGAGCAGGTCCTCAAGCTCCTTGAGGGTCTTGGAAATCGCCGGCTGGCTGATCGACAGGATATCGGCCGCCCTGGCCAGGCTGCCCTGCCGGGCAATCTCCAGGAAGCACAGCAGGTGGCGGTATTTGATGCGGGTGTCGAGGTTCATGGCAGCAAGCTTACCGCATCGCTACCTGCGGCGTATCCAGGTCTGCCGCACCGTACACACCTGCCCCTGCATATCCAGGCCGGTGGCGCACCTGTCACTTCTGCCAGTAGCCGATCCTGGCCAAGCATCGCTCAATAGGCGTTCAGCGGTTTTAGTGTGAATGGAGCCCAACGCCATGATCCGATTCAAGAAGCACTCCCCTTCTACCCAACCAGTGCCGCCTTCTCCCGAGGCTCTTCAGCAGCAACCCGTGGCCCCCATCGATCTCAGTTATGGCGACAAAGGCCATGGCCACTTCACCCAAAGCGGCCGCGGCTACCTGGGGTCGACGACAAGCGTACTGAGGAGCAAAGTGCGTCCGGCCCGGTTCTATGTGACAGGGCATCAAACCGATCCCGATGGGCTACACAGTGTTTTCATTGCCTGCCTGGACGCGCATGGAAAGCTTGACACCACGTTCAATGGTAGCGGCATGGTCAATTTCACCACGCTGACCACGGATCGCTACCGGTACGCCACTGGAGTAGTAGAGGACGTGACGGGCAATCTGCTGGTGACTGTGGAGCTTTTTGGGGAAAGTACCACTCATTTGTGGAAGCTGATTGCGAAAGGCGAACCCGATCTGGGCTTTGGTCAAGGAAAGGGCTATATCGACACCCGTGCCTTGTTCGGTGCAGATCTTGTGCTGGACAAAGTGGCCTGCCACCAGGATGGGTTGGTAGCGTCCGCGGCTCGATACGAAGCAGGGGATTTCAAAGCAGTGGTTGTCGCCCTGGACAGCAATGGTAGAAGGGACCCCCAGTTCGGTGAAAATGGGCTGCTGGCGTTGAGCAATCTGATTCCCGAAGGCTCACTGCACAGCCTTGAAGGCATTGCCGTCATATCCCCAACAGCCGGGGTGCAGCGCATCGTGATCTGCACTTACATGAAAAGCGATTCGGGCTGGTATTCAGTAACCAGTGGCCTGTCGCTGACGGGGCGTCTCGACGACAAATTCGGCGAGGTGGGCCACCACTGGTCAGACGAAGGGATCATCAATAGCGGCTTCACGGTAGAAGACAGCAGCCAGCGCATCACGTTGTACGGCCAGCACTACTCGATCGACGACGATCGCAGCCAAGCGACCCTCTACCGGCTGGACTATGCTGGCGAGCCTGCCCGCGAGTTCAACCAAGGGCAGGTAGTGCGTTTCGGCATCGACGGCGAGTGGGCCCATATTGAAGAAACCGAGGGGGGGCTAATCGGGTACGGTAGCTTCTTTGACTTCAACCTGGCAGTGCGCTACCAATCAGACGGCCAACTCGACACTCGCTTCGTCTCCCCCCACGGCTACGGTCAGTTTGGCGCGTTTTCGCAGCAGTATGGTTTCTATACTGCCGAGAATTCGATAGTAGTCGATACCGAGAACCAGCGCATGGTGGTGAGCGGGGAAGACGTACAGCAGGGCTACCGACTTCCCTGCCTGCTCGCCCTCTCTTTGAAAACGGTCCAGTAGGGCGCCACGGTAGAAGCGGGCAGGCTTAAAGCATTACCGCCTGCAGCGTATCCGGGTCGCGTTGCTTGTGGCGAGATGGCCCGGGCGGCAGGCCGTGGATCCGGCGGAAATGCCGAGAAAAGCAGGCTTCGTCGGCAAAGCCACTAAGCCGCGCCACCTCGTCCACCGGGGGGCAGCTGCCATTGAGCAGTTCCCCCCAGCCGGTGCCCCCAAGCGCCAAGACCGGATCGTTATCCATCGACCACCAACGCCTATCATTTTTGCCAGTACCCGCAACCATCCGGATCGCATTAAATGAGATCGCAAAAACCACTCCCCCAAGTGATAGGTCATATCATGCATCCGAATATGGTTTTTTTTGCCCAGACTCAGACTCAACACACCCCCCGTGATTATCAAGGCGAGCGTCAGGAACTCAAGGCGCCCATTGACGTAACCTATGCCGACAAAGGTCACCTTCACATCGGCGAGCCTATCGTGGATCATAGAAACGCGGTATCGCAAATCCTGGCAAGTAACTACTATCCCGAGCGAACTTACTTGAGAGGCGTCCACAACGGCACGAAACCTTTCATTGCGCGCACCTTGAAAGATGGCGAGCTGGATACGTCTTTCAACAAAACAGGTCTTGTCTATCTGACTGACCTGAGCACAGTTTTTGATTATCATAGTTACCTGCACATGGCCGAGGATGCGGAGGGTCACATCCTGCTCACTATGAATGATCTAACCCAAGGCTTCACCCACCTGTGGAAGCTTAAGCCAAACGGAAAGCCAGATACTGATTTCGGCAGCAACAACGGCTACATCATCCTAAATAATTTTTTCAATTTTAAAGATATCAGGCTCTACGAATTCACCATTTACAAGAACGACTATATCTTCTCAGGTTCCCTCGAAGACGCTCCAATCCTTTTCGTGCTCACCCATGAAGGTGTCCCACGCGAGAGCTTTGGTAAGCTAGGCATCCTCAAGATGCAAGATCTTATTCCGAACCTCCGATATGTCATTTGGGCGCCTAAAATGCTGGAGGTTGGTGAGAAGGTGCGCATCATCATCTCCACTCGCTATTTCACCGATTCGGGGAGCGTAAACGGAATCGCAGCACTGACATTGTCCGGAGAGCTCGACCAGCGCTTCGCTGACAACGGGGTCTATTGGCCAAAGCCTGGCCTTATCATTTATGGTTTCACGCTAAATAACGCCAGTCAGCGCATCACCGTCCACGGCGAGTTGTGGTCCGAGGGGACCAGTACTCCCATGATCTATCGGCTAGACTACACAGGAAAACCTGCTAAAGAATTCAACGAGGGTCGTGTCGTATTGTTCCCCATTCAGGGTGGCTGGGACTATATGACAGAGGCCGATGGAAAACTGGTAGGTTATGGTTCATTTTTCACTCGCGGCATGGCGGTGCGTTACCGTCTGGACGGCCAACTCGATACTACATTCGTGCCGCCGAATGGTTACGGTGTTTTTACGGCAACCGTGCCGGAACCAGGATTCTATAGTAACAGCTATTCCGCGACGGTAATGTCAGAAAGCCAACGTCTACTCGTAGCGGGGCGGGAAATACAGACGGGTTCCACCCCTTGTGTCATTGCTCTCTCATTGAAGCAACAAAAATGAGACGAACTGGCACTTCACCAGAGACTGCATAAAAGTCTTGAGACGAAGTTCAGGCAATGCGAAAACAGCCGAGGAAGCGGAGTTTACGGGCTGTAAACCGACATCCCGAGGCTGTTTTCAACGCAGCATTAACGCGTATCAAGACTTAAGTGCTCGACAGGATATCGGCCGCCCTGGCCTGGCTGCCCTGCATGTCCAGATCGTTGACGCACCTGTCACTTCTGCCAGTAGCCGATCCTGCCGAAACATCGCTCAATAGGCGTTCAGCGGTTTTATTGTGAATGGAGTTCAACGCCATGATCCGAGTCAAGAATCACTTCCCTTCAATCCATTCAGCGCACCCGTATCGCAAGGCTGTTCAGCAGCAGCCCAAGGCCCCCATCGATACCCGCTATGGCGACAACGGCCATGGCCACTTCACCAAAAGCGACCCGGGCACCTTAGGGGCAGCGACCAGCGTGCTGAGGAGCAAAGTGCGGCCGGACCGTTTCTACGTGACTGGCCAGAAAGCCGATCCCGATGGGCTACACAGTGTTTTCATTGCCTGCCTGGACGCAAGTGGAAAGCTTGACATCACGTTCAATGGCAGCGGCATGGTCGACTTCAACACGTTGTCCACGGGTTTCTATCTGGACGCCAATGCGGTAGCGGAAGACATGTCGGGCAATCTGCTGGTGACTGTGGCGCCTCATGAGCAATCAACCACTCACTTGTGGAAGCTGACAGCCCAAGGCGAAGCCGATCCGAGCTTTGGTCAAGGGAAGGGCTATATCGACAGTCGCGCTTTGTTCGGTGTGGATCTGCTGCTGGAGAGGCTGGCCTGCCACCAGGAAGGGGTGGTGGCGACTGCGGTCAGATCCGAAGCGGGGGGGCTCAAAGCAGTGGTTGTCGCCCTGGACGCTCACGGTGGAAAGGACCACGGTTTCGGTGAAGATGGGCTGCTGGCCTTGAGCACTCTGATTCCCGAAAGTTCATCGCACGCGCTTGACGGCATTGCCGTTATATCCCCAGCCGCCGGCGTGCAGCGCATCGTGATATCGACTACGTTGCGACGCGGTCCGGACTGGTATGGAGTAACCAGTGGCCTGTCGCTGGCGGGGGTACTTGATGACGCATTCGGCGAGGGGGGGCACCACTGGTCAGACGCGTGGATTCTCAATAACGGCTTTTCCATAGAGGACAGCAGCAAACGCATCACGTTATACGGCCAGCACTACTCGGAAGACGACGATAGCGGCAAACCGACCCTCTACCGGTTGGATTATGAAGGTAAGCCTGCTCTTGAGTTCAATCAGGGCCAGGTAGTGCGTTTTCACATCGACGGCGGGTGGAGCCATATTGAAGAAGCCGAGGGTGGCCTGATCGGTTACGGTGGTTTCTATGCCTTCGACATGGCGGTGCGCTACCACTCAAGCGGCCAACTTGACACTCGTTTCGCCTCCCCTTATGGCTACGGTCAGTTTGGAGCGTTGTTTGGGGAATTTGGCTTCATCACTCACACCGACTCGATGGTAATCGATACCGACAACCAGCGCATGCTGGTGAGCGGGCAAGACGTACAGCAGGGCTACCGACTCCCCTGCCTGCTCGCCCTCTCTCTGAAACCGGACCAGTAGTACGCCACGGCAGAAGCGGGCAGGCTTAAAGCATTGCCGCCTGCGGCGTATCCGGGTCGCGTTGCTGGCGGCGGAACTGGCCAGGTGGCAGGCCGTGGATCTGGCGGAAACGTCGAGAGAAGTAAGCTTCGTCCGCAAAGCCACAAAGCCGCGCCACCTCGCCCACCGGGCGGCTGCCGTTGAGCAGGTAGTTGCGTGCGGCGTGCATGCGCCGCTCCAGCACCAGCTCGCTGAAGGTCTTGCCGATTTCCTTGCGCAGCCAGTGGGTCAGGTAGGTCGGCGACAGGTAGGTGGCGGCGGCGACTTTCTGCAGGTTCAGATCGGGGTCGTCGATATGCCGGCGCAGGTAGTCGCTCATGCGGCCCAGCGCGGCACGGCGGCTGAGCTGGGCCGCGTTGCTGTCGGCCAGTTCGCGCAGCGGCTCGGCATACAGGCCACAGACCTGGCCGATCAGCTGCAGCAACAGGCCTTTGAGGATTTCGCGGGTGCCGAAACGGCGGTTGGCATCCAGCGCACGCATGCGCTCGAGGGTTTGCCGTACCTCGGCAAAGTCCGGCTCACTCAGGTGGAAGTCGAGATGCTCCTGAAAGCGGAACGGCGACAGCTCCGGCGCCTGCAGGATCGACACTTCCTCCAGGTCCATCGGGTCGCAGGCCAGGTGCGGCAGCAGGAACGTCTGGGAGAAATTGATCACCACGAAGTCGCTGTCCGCCGGATGCGGTATTACATGCACCCGGTGCGGCAGGATGAAGGCCAGGGTGTTGCGTCTGAATGGGCGTTGCACGCTGCCGATGTGTTGCACCGTGTCGCCGCCGAGATTGACCTGGATCTGGAAGTACTCATGACGATGCGGCGCGGTCTCGGCGGGACGCCCGCGCTGGTCGCGGATGTAGAAATCCATCAGCTCGCTGCGCTGCTGCATGACATAGGTCGGAACCTCGCGCTTGGGGGGCATGGGCAATCTCCGGAATACGGGCGCTTTAAGTTGTACGACGTCCAAACTCTGCAATTTAACCCCTTATGCAAAAACCTGCGCAACCGCAAATCCACGCAGCCCTCTGAGAATGAGCTATTCAGCCAATATTTCAGGCAAAACCCCGGCTGCGAAATTTCTTGGACAGCACAGCACTGCCCCGCCTCCAATGAAAAAAACGGTCTAAATACCCCGTTGCATTCACCGCGTTGTACGACCACCTTAGAAAAGGGACTGCAGCCCAACCTCTACCAACAACAACAAACGAGGTCGACTCATGTCGAGCACGCCTACCCCTCGCGCCGCGTCGTCGTACACGCTGGACGCGGCCCCTGCCCAGCGCCTGCCTACCCGCCGCCGCTGGTTCATGCTGTCGCTGCTGCTGGTGGCGACCATCATCAACTACGTCGACCGGGTGAACATTTCCATCGCAGCACCTTTCATGGCCAAAGACCTGGGCCTGGACAAGGTCGAGATGGGCCTGATTTTCTCCGCCTTCGCCTGGACCTACGCGTTGGCCCTGGTACCGGCAGGCTTCATTGCCGACCGCTTCGGCTCGCGCCTGACCTACGGCGTGTCGCTGATCAGCTGGTCGGCGGTCACCGTGGCCCAGGGCCTGGCCAGTGGCTTCGCCTCGCTGTTCGGCCTGCGCCTGGCGGTCGGCGCCATGGAGGCCCCGGCCTTCCCGGCCAACAGCCGTGCGGTTACGGTATGGTTCCCCGCTCGCGAGCGCGGCATGGCCAGCAGCATCTACGTATGTGGCCAGTACCTGGGCACCGCACTGTTCACCGGCGCGCTCCTGTGGCTGGCGACCACCTATGACTGGCGCCACGTGTTCTACAGCACCGGTCTGGTCGGCATCCTGTTCGGTGCAGTGTGGCTGTTCCTGTATCGCGACCCGCTCAATTGCAAGAAGGTCAGCAAGGAAGAACTGGCCTATATCGAGCACGGCGGCGGCCTGGTGAAAAGCAGCCAGGAACGTACCCGCTTCGACTGGCGCCAGGTTGCCGAACTGTTCCGCTATCGCCAGATCTGGGCGATCTGCCTGGGCAAGTTCGCCAGCACTTCGGCGCTGTACTTCTTCCTCACCTGGTTCCCCACCTATCTGATCGAAGAGCGTCAGCTGACGTTGATCAAGGTCGGCATCTTCGCGGTCATGCCGTTCATTGGTGCCACGATCGGCATCCTCCTGGCGGGCATCGTCTCCGACCTGCTGATCCGCAAGGGCTACTCGCTGTCGTTCGCCCGCAAGCTGCCACTGGTGGTGGGCTCAATGCTGGGCATGTCGATCGTGCTGGTGAACTTCACCGACTCCAATGTGCTGTGCATCGCCGTGCTGACACTGGCGTTCTTCGCCCAAGGCATCGCCTCGTCGTCGTGGGCTGCCGTGTCGGAAGTGGCGCCAAAGGAGCTGATCGGCCTGACCGGCGGCATTACCAGCCTGGCGGCGAACATCGGCGGCATCGTCACACCGATCGTGATCGGCGCGATCGTGCACGCCAGTGGCTCTTTCGCCATGGCGTTCTGGTTCATCGGTGGTGTGGCGTTGATGGGCACACTGTCTTACTCGCTGCTGCTTGGGAAGCTGTATCGCATCGAGCTGAAGACTGCGGGCTGAGCCTGGGAGTGTATTGACGGTACCGGCCTCTTCGCGGCTAAAGCCGCTCCTACGGGGGGACGGTATTGCCCCCCGGTTTGACGCTATCCCTGCAGGAGCGGCTTTAGCCGCGAAAGGGCCGGTACAGGTGCCTTGGATAGTCCAACCCAACCCCGCTTTCGTCCAACTTTGCCGGCCAGCCGCTGGATACGCTGTCCACTCCAGTACGGAGGATCCACCCATGACCTACCTGTTCAACCCGCCGGCCATCGTCAGCCTGCCGATCCGCGGCAGCGATGCGCGCTTCCCGGTCGGCCGGGTGTTCTGCCTCGGCCGCAACTACCCATGGCCGGAATCCTACGGCGCGGCGCCGCAGGAGCCTGTGTTTTTCATGAAACCGGCAAGCAACGTGGTCGAGGCACGGGGCGAACTGCCCTTCCCGCCGCAGACCGACGAGTTCTGCCATGAAATCGAGCTGGTCGCGGCCATCGCCAAAGGCGGCGCCAACATCGCCAGCGAGCATGCCCTGGAGCACGTGTTCGGCTTTGCCGCCGGTCTAGACATGACCCGTCGCGATCACCAGCGCAAGGCCAAGGCCGAGGGCCTGCCGTGGGAAGGCGCCAAGGTGTTCGAGGCTTCGGCACCGATGACCGCCATCGTCCCCGCCAGCGAATGCGACTGGCCGCTGGACACGTCGCTATGGCTGCAGGTCAATGGCCAAGAGCGCCAACGGGCACACCTCAGCCAGCAGACCTGGGCATTGGCCGAAGTGATCAGCAGGCTGTCTCGCCAACTGCCACTGCGCCCGGGCGACCTGATCATGACCGGCAGCCCGCCCGGAGTGGCCCCGCTGAACCCGGGCGACACCCTTCACGCAGGCATCGATGGTATCGGCGAACTGCACCTGCACGTCGGCCCTCGCCCTGCCGGGCATACCGCCAACGCCGCCTGAACCTGTTGGAGCCTATCGATGAGCCAAAACAAGAAAGTTGCGCTGGTCACCGGTGCTGGCAGTGGCATCGGCCGTGCCGTCGCCCTCGCCCTGCTCGAGGACAACTTCAGCCTGGTCCTCGCCGGGCGCCGCGCCGAACCGCTACAAGCCGTCGTCGAGCAAGCGCTAGCAGCGGGCGGTGAGGCCTTGGCCGTTCCCACTGACGTGCGCGATGAGCAAAGCGTTGCGCAATTGTTCGCCACCATCGAGGAGGTGCATGGCCGCCTCGACGTGATGTTCAACAATGCCGGCATCAACGCCCCCGCTGTACCCGTCGACGAGCTGCCGTTGGAGAACTGGCGCAACGTCATCGCCACCAATGTCGATGGTGTCTTCCTGTGCGCCCGCGCCGCCTTCGGCCTGATGCGCCGCCAGCAGCCTCAAGGCGGGCGGATCATCAACAACGGCTCGATCTCGGCGCACACCCCACGCCCGTTCACCGCACCTTACACCGCCAGCAAGCATGCGGTGCTGGGCCTGACCAAGGCGCTGGCGCTGGATGGTCGGCCTTACAACATCGTGTGCAGCCAGTTGGACATCGGCAACGCCCTGACCGAGTTGTCCGAGCGCATGACCCGGGGGGTGCGCCAGGCCAATGGCGAGATCGCCGCCGAGCCGATGCTCGACGTGCGCCATGTGGCCGATGCGGTGCGCTACATCGCAGCGCTGCCGCTCGACGCCAACGTGCTGAACATGACCGTGATGGCCAGCAACATGCCGTTCGTTGGCCGTGGCTGATCCCTGTTTATGATGGAGTGACCGATGAAACCAGAAGTCCTGCAACTGAGCCCTATCCTGATCCCGCAGATCCGTGAGCGCCTGGAACAGCTGTTCACCGTACACCGCTACTACGAACAGGCCGACAAGGAGGCCTACGTCAGCCAGCATGCAAGCAACATTCGCGGCGTGATTACCGGCGGCCACACCGGCATCAGCCAGGCGCTGATGGCGCGCCTGCCCAACCTCGAAGTGATCGCCGTCAATGGCGTCGGCACCGACGCGGTAGACTTGGCCTATGCCCGCGATCGCGGCATCCAGGTGACGGCGACCATCGGTGCGCTCACCGAGGACGTCGCCGATCTTGCCATCGGCCTGCTGATCGGCTTGTGCCGGGGTATCTGCACCGGTGACCGCTTCGTTCGCGCCGGCCGTTGGGCCACCAGCACCACGCCGCTGGCACCGCTGCCACTGGCCCGGCAGGTGTCGGGCA
>AZIG01008338.1_pt1 | contig 13236 bp, 8 predicted proteins | sample 359071 | NCBI WGS metagenome assembly AZIG01 (sample SAMN02429714, study PRJNA222667) | marine sediment metagenome | biome: Sediment sample; isolation source: enrichment culture of sample MGS-AQ(UA) from oil contaminated terminal site... | place: Jordan: Aqaba | collected 2011-05-15 | depth 18 m m | reverse complement strand
ACCGGAAAGGTCAGGTGTTGCACTCAGTTTTTGCCGCCGCCCTAAATAATATAACATGCGAAAAGTTATAGGAGAACTTGATTAATATCATTTTCCCACATACTTCATCGAGTCATTAATATATTTAAAAGATTTACCCCGTTGAATATCCAATGAACGAAAAGCAGCATCATAAAGAGATTCACTTATAGGATTAACCTTATCCAGCATATCCGCAGACTCAATGAACCTAGACTCCAACCCCAAAATACTCAACAAACTGATTACCCGGTTAGATGAGCCGCCCGAGCCGAAAGCTAAAAAGTTTTTCCTAAAGTTAATAGAAAAACATACGCCATGAAAAGAATCTGTCAAAATCAGTTTCGCATTAAGAATTAAATCCAAGAATTCATTAGGTCCAGCATCCCTTATTTGCTCATCAACCCGACCAAGAGAGATTATTCCAGGATCAATTGACTTAATACAAAATCCAGATGTTGCATAATAATTTACAGCTTTCCGCAATTCCTTTGAGCGGGGAACTGTATACACAAGTATATAGTCATCCTGCTGATAATTCTCCTTCAATCCTAGATTCCGAACCCACTCCTCCTTTTTTAGAAGCAATGTTGGATCAAGCACTACCTGAACGTCTCTCTTTAGAACTTCTTTCAAATATTCCGCGCCATCTCTCTCCCTAATGGACAAACAATCAAAGCCTTCCAGTAAAAATTTAAGATCCGTCACTTCTTCCAAGCTGTAACGATAGTTACCTAAGCTAGAAGCATAACTAATCTTCCTGGAGCCCGCTTGGGTCCTAGCTAGGAAGTAGTCTTTATTCATGTACTCATGAGAGTTTGTTATGCGAGGATTCCATACTTGGTCACTTCCACAGACAACCACATCATAACCATCTAATAATTCACCTGAATAAAAGCTCCTTTTAGATATATTTAACAGAGAAGACCAAAACTCGCAAAATTGTTCCTGCTTACGCAGTTTACTTTTATATAAATAAATCTCTCGAACAAATTGAAGCGGAGCCTTCCAGCTAAACGACATACGATAAAACGTGAAAGGTCTATAGAGCTTATCTATATGCTCATTTTGGTAATTAATTATCTCGACTTCGCCGTATCGAGAAAAAACTTTTTGCGTAGCATAAGCCTGAAAAAGCGCGCCGTAGTTAAGTGCATTGTGGATCGTCAAAATGCCAATCTTCATTTTATTTACCAACCAGTCTTTTCACTGTAGCGACGCCCTTTCTCCCAAGCATCTTTTTGGCTATTTGTTTTGCCTTGCCGTCTGCGCTCACCTCTAACTGATGCATAATCTCCAGCGCCCGACTCTCGTCATCACTATCAGTAAAAACTTCAAATAGCATTGGCCGCTCGGTTAACATGGGATCAAGAAAGCGGTGGTAACAACCTTCAAACTCTTCTTTATTCCCGGCGGTTAGATATTCAAACCCCAGGTTTTCAGTGAAATTTCTAACAAGACTTTTTGACTTATTTCCATAATGGCCCGCTGCAGCTACAAATTCGTCGCCATCCTCTCCAAAGTGAGACGCATGATGATTGTACAAGCGGAACTCTATGCCTTTGCCGTTATTAACTAAAAGAATACGAAGATTGTTTGGCGTATGACGGTTACCAATGGCGTTAAGATCATAGAAAAAAGCTAAATCCCCAATCACTCCAAAGTAGAGCTTCTTGGCGTCAGCCAGTGAAGCACCCAATAGAGTGGATACACCACCATCAATCCCGAACCCCCCTACGTTGGAGAAGGAGGAAACTGTGTCAGGGAGCTGGAAGAAATTCCAGGTTCTCAGACTGTTAAGGATGCCGAAGTGAATGACCGATCCGGAGGGGATCCTCGCCGCCATTTTTGAGGCTAGCCAGACATTTGAAAACGGCAAATCCGGAATTTTTTGCCGCACAGTATTTAGAAATGACTCACATTGGCGGTAATAAGTATCGGTACCCGCCTGGTTACTTTTATCTGCGTAGTGCTGAAAAAAAGACGATTCAGGCATTTCGAACACATAGCGCAGCCGACGGAATGTGTCTCTTATCTCACCGTCCGGGCTAATACGCCATACTTCTTTTCCGGCCATCCCAAGCAAGGGATAGTCTCCGGTGATCTCGCCAATATGCAGTGTTATATCCGGCTTAAATTCTGCCTTGCTGTGCAGTTCTTGAGCAGCTGCGAGTGAAAACTGTAGCCGCCCCTTACCTTTGTAGCCACTTGTATGATCACCGAAAACAACTGCGTTGTAGTGTTCGCAAAACTCCTCCAGCGCCTTTGTTTCTTCAGCAGTCCAGTTCTTGTGCGCCCCTATCATCACCGCTACACGCTTGTTGGGGTCAAGACTTGGCAGTGCACTGGTCAACGTAAACCGATTAATCACTCGGCACTGCAAGCTTTCCTTCTCAGTGAAAGGCAGCGTGTATGTCGTCGGCAGCTCGATGTGTGCGGGCCCGCCTCCATGCCGACTCAGTTCAAGAATTGCCTTGTTAACATTAATTTCGCATTCCCACTGATCTTCCTCATCCTTGACTATCGGGAGGCGCACACTCAACCTCGCAACATCAGCCTGAATGCGGCTGCGATCAACAACTTGAGCCACATGGTGGCCAACGCGCGCGATTGGCTGCATCGAGGTGATAGCCAAGACTGGGAGCTTTCGATAAAAGGCTTCAGTCATGCCTGGGACATAGTTTCTTGATGCGGTTGCACCGGTACAACTGATCACTACAGGCTCTCCAGTTTCCGCCGCAAGGCCGCAAGCCATGTATGCAGCAGATCGCTCATCTACTGCGGAAAAAACCTTGAAAGATGGATCATTCTGGATGCTACCTACGAACGCAGAGTTAGTAGTCCCAGGTGACGCTATTACAAAACGTATCCCGTGGGCTTTCAGCAGTGAAATAACGATCAGTGCATTTTTTTCAGTTGTTGAATAAAATTTCATCTGGCTATCAGCCTTCCAACCTTTGGCAGGATTCTAAACAAGTTATAAATAATCTGCTGTTTCAGCTTCTCAGGCTCTGTTAAACGTGCCCATTGATTTACAGCTCTATCTTTGAGGGCTTCTTCCCGCCAATTCAGCGTCTTGAATGCGTAAGACTGGCCCTGAAGAAAGCGTTCAAGGCACTGAACAAGACCGGCTTGTGGAGCAATAAAATCCCCTGTATTTACAAACTCACCAATCTTTTTATTGTCAAATATTCGATCATATAACCTGTCATATACAACCTGATATTTGCCGCTTCTCCAAGTTAGAAACTGACCTAACTCTTGCTCAACAAGTGTTGCGTTGACGCCCTGCTGATGCAGAATCCGCATATAGATTTCAGATATTTCGTTCCAGGCCAGGTCTTGATCAGCTGTAATATGGAACGCCTCTCCGAGAGCGTCCTCATTTCCTATCAACGAGGCCATGGCTCTGGAAACGTCCTCACCTGAAGTTAGCGTGGTGCGTTTCGCCTGGATATCTTTAGCAGTAACTATCGTGCGCCCCTGAAGCGCACGATAGAGCCACTCCTCTTTTTCAAGAACACCTAGTTGCAATCGCTCATCATCATAGGTGATATAGGGACGTATAATTGTCCAGTTCTTTTTACCGCTTTTGAAAAGCAGGTCTTCTTGCCTGGCCTTTGCTAGAGCGTATTCATCTGTTTTCAGATAATCGGTGTCAGTCGTAACATCAAGCAACCGCGGTGACGACTCTGTTATCGGCTCATCTGATTCGGCGTATACGCGTGCAGAACTCAGAAAAACGTATTGACGCGTCGAATTCAGGTAATACTTATAACGCTGATTAAACTCAGAAGAGCCATACACCATGAAATCAACTATCGCATCCCAGCTCTGGCTCAGCAGGCTTGCCGTAAAAGCCTGATCCCTAGCGTTGCCTTTGAGATAATGTACGTTACCGTCATCACCTGAACGGGTTCGTGATGTCACAAATACCTGATGACCTTTTGCGTCAAGCATGCGCACAAGATGCCGCCCCATAGCACCTGTACCGCCGAGTATTAAAACTTTCATTTATGCCCACCGTATCTTTGAGACTTTATTAACGAGGACGCCTAACACTTTTTTTCGCCAAAATTTATCTAAACCTAGAAAATACATAGCCAGCACTGAAACAGTCATTGAAAAGATCACGGTTAGCGCCGACTTGAGGAGGCTTTCCGTTGCAAAATAAAAAAAGGCATAACTTATACCCGCTGAAATCACGAGCACAGCCAACACAGGCATTACCACCTTCCGATAGAACCCCTTCACAGACAGCCGCGTTAAGCGGTGAACCAGAAGCAAGCGGATTTTGAACATCAGCAGATTTGCAAGTATCGCAACATAGAAGACGGACTCTGCCGCGTAGCCAAGGCTCAACACCCACCACGACATAAAAAATATCGCTATCTGAATGCTGCCGAGCACCGTTTCATACAGCGCCATCCGCCCAGGAGCCCGAGCGGCGGTAGCCAGCGGCATGCTCAGCGCCATAATCAGCGATTCGACAATCGCCAGCCGGGTATACAAAACGGCTTCTGGCGGCGGCGTCTCCAACCAGATACGAAGAATAGTTTCCATCTCCAGCATGATAGGCAGAGCAAACACCCACATGAGGAAGAATGTCAGCTTGGAACCATTAAAGACCAAACTTGCCATTTCATCCCTTTGATTTGCGGCGTAGCTCTTGATGATCGGCGGATAAAGGCCGGTATTGAGGTTGTTGGAGAAAACGGCGACCTGACCAGCAACGCTAAGGGCAATTGCTCGCGCAGCCACGGTAGCCGGGTTGAACATTTGGTTCACCAGCACCGTCACCGCCTGATTGCGAAACACCGTACTGACCTGCCCCAGCAGTGTCCACGCTGTGAAGCCCCAGATTTCTTTGAGCAGACTGCTGCTCCAGTACAGCTTACGTAGCTGGCATTCTGTGTACCGTTTAAGACAAATTGTTACATAGGCGCAGGCGGTCACGATCGAAACGGCAAGCAACGCAATGCCGTAGTACACCAGCAGGTCATAGCTGACATATGCCAAGGATATCGCCGCTGCAAGCTTCAGAAAGGCATCCACCACTGAAATCATGGCGTACAGATGCATGTCTTCATGCGCAATCAAAATGGCGATGAATGGCGCGGTAAAAATAGAGAATACAAAAGACAGTGACGCGTACTGGTATAGCGCTAATGCAGCACCGGCTCGATCATCGGGCATTTTCAAATGCTCGCTGACGTACCAAAGTCCTACCGTCTGGAGCAATGTGTAAGCAAGGAGCGCGATCGCAATGTACATGACGAGGTTTACGCTGAATGTCTGCTGCAGGCGTTCCGGGTCCTGTTTCCCCATGGCAAAAGCGAAAAATCGCTGCGTCGCACTCGCCATGCTGCCGGGCAGGAATGCCAACAAAGTGACGAATCCGGTAACCACACTGTAAATACCGTAATCCTCCACACCCAACTCGATCAGAATCACCCGCATCGAGTAAAGCGTGATGAGGATGATAATTATCTGGCGCAGATAAAGCGCCAAGGTGTTTTTGAAGATTTTTTTATGTGACATGCAGCCCCGCGCTCAAGATCACTAAAACAAGCTAGCTATTATTCATGGGTGTTGCCACCCCTTACTCCACCGTGACCGACTTGGCCAGATTACGAGGCTTGTCTACATCCGTGCCCTTGATCAGGGCGACATGGTAGCTGAGTAGTTGCAGTGGAATGGTGTACAGAATCGGAGAAACAGTTTCGTACACCCAGGGCATGGCGATATGGGTGATGCCTTCGCCGTCATCAAGCGCGGCACGTTCGCAGGCGAAGTTGATCAGCTGGCCGCCGCGGGCGCGGACTTCCTGCAAGTTGGACTTGAGCTTCTCCAGCAGGCTGTCGCTGGGGGCGACGCTGACGACGGGCATGTCGTCGTCGACCAGAGCCAGCGGGCCGTGTTTTAGCTCGCCGGCGGCGTAGGCTTCTGCGTGAATGTAGGAAATTTCCTTGAGCTTGAGCGCCCCTTCCATCGCGATGGGGTAATGCGGCCCGCGGCCCAGGAACAAGGCGTGATGCTTTGCCTGAAACTGCTTTGCCAACTCGGCAATCGCCGGGGCCTGCTCCAGTGTGTCGCTGATGCGGGCCGGCAGGCTGCGCAGGGCGCGCACATTGGCGGCGATGATTTCAGGGGCGCGCTCACGCACCTGGGCCAAGGCGGTGGTCAGCCACAGCAATGCGGTGAGTTGGGTGGTAAACGCCTTGCTGGAGGCCACGCCAATTTCAGGGCCGGCATGGGTCAGCAACCGCCAGTCTGCCTCACGCACCAGGGAGCTGCCCGGCACGTTGCAAATCGCCAGGGTGCCGAGATATTGCTGCTCGCGGGCATAGCGCAACGCAGCCAAGGTATCGGCCGTTTCTCCGGATTGGGAGATGGCGATCAGCAGAGTGCCTTCTGGCACACAGACCTGACGGTAACGGTATTCGCTGGCGACCTCGACCTGACAGGGCAGGCCCGTCTGCTCTTCTATCCAGTAGCGGGCAACCATACCGGCGTGATAGCTGGTGCCGCAGGCGACGATGTGAATATTGCGGATCAACGGCAGCTGGCTTTCAGCCCCGGGGCCCAGGGCGGCGGTGAGGACATGATCATCCGCGAGCAGGCCATCCAGCGTGTCGGCGATGGCGGCGGGCTGCTCAAAGATTTCCTTGAGCATAAAGTGCTGATACTCGCCCTTTTCCATGCTCAGGGCCGCGTGCTGGTATTGCTGCACGGCGTGCTGCACAGGCTGGTTCTGCCTGTTCCAGATCTGGTAATCGTCACGGGTCAGGCGGGCGTGTTCGCCTTCATCCAGATAGATAAAGCGGTCGGTCACCTGCAGCAGCGCCAGGGGGTCGGAGCCGATGTAATGCTCGCCGCTGCCAACGCCGATGACCAACGGGCTGCCCATGCGGGCGCAATACAGGGTGTCGGGTTCATCCTGATGGATGATGCCGAGGGCGAAGGCGCCGCGCAGTACGGCCAGCGTGCAGCGCAGGGCGCTGAGCATGTTCTGCTGACGGCCGTAGTGGTGAGCCAGCAGGTGGGCAACCACTTCGGTGTCGGTCTCGGAGGTGAATACGTAGCCAAGTTCCTGCAGCTGCAGGCGCAACGGGTGGTGATTCTCGATGATACCGTTGTGGACGATAGCCAGGCGGTCGGAACAATGCGGGTGGGCGTTCTGCTCACTGGCCTTGCCGTGGGTTGCCCAGCGAGTATGGGCGATACCCAGTTGGCCCGTGAGCGGTTGCCGGGCAAGCCGCTGTTCAAGCTCGGCGACCTTGCCGGTGGAGCGGACACGATTCACCGCTCCGGCAGCATCCAGCGCGGCGATGCCGGCCGAGTCGTAACCGCGATACTCCAGCCGCCGCAACCCTTCCAGCAGAACCGGGGTCAGGTCACGCGTGGCGATGCCACCAACAATTCCGCACATACCGTCAATCTTCCTTTGCAAGACTCGTGTCCCGTCACGAGGGGCAGTCGATTGCCGTTCGAGCAAAGCGCAACCGCATGGTTCATCGCTGACTGCCGACTAGCACAGGCAAACCCTGAAAACCGCGATTGGCTCACACCTTCAGGCTAAACCTGAAGGTGCCTGAACACCTTTGGCATACGTCTCGAACAGGCCAAATAGATAGCTTATTGCCACCAGCCTTTGACGAGAGGCGGGATCATAACCAGTGAATCCAAGATGGTGCAAGCAACATTTTGACGCCGGTTTGCGCCGGGATTCTAACAGTCAAAACGTATGTTCGGGCAATAATACAAATGGATTATCGAGAATGATTCGCACGCAGTGTGCGACGAATGGTTGAGGGGCTGTCGTTGCGGAGGGGGCGGCTACGACATGTCGTGGCCCTACGTTCGGGTTGGGTGCACATTGGACACTGCACGCCGTGCCGCGACAAAGGGCGGTGCACGGGATGGTTTTCTGCGACGCCGTGATGTGTCTTGCACCAGCCGCAGGGACGCGAGATGTCGCGTTCGGGGTGACGGTGCTGGCGGCCACGACATGTCGTGGCCCTACGTTCGGGTTGGGTGCACATTGGGCACAGCACGCTGTGCCGTGACAAAGGGCGGTGCGCGGGATGGTTTTCTGCGACGCCCCACGTGTCTCGCACCAGCCGTGGGGATGCGAGATGTCGCGTCCGTGGTGGCGGTGCTGGCGGCCACGACATGTCGTGGCCCTACGACGGGCGGTGGATGTTTTTCTGCGACGCCGTGATGTGCCTTGCACGAGCCGTGGGGATGCGAGATGTCGTGTTCGGGGTGGCTGGCCCATAGTCAGTCGGCAATCACAACGTTCCACGACCGGTCATGCGCTTTGGAATCAGCCCGCAGCTGCGCGGCCAACTCGGCTTTGGCGGCTGCGTCTCCGTGAACCAGACGCACTTCGCGCGGTGCAACCGGAATGTCGCGCACAAAGGCTACCAGCCCGGCCTGATCGGCATGGGCGGAATAGCCTCCCAGTGAATGAACACCGGCGCGGATGGTGTAACGCTGACCGTCGAGTTCGACATAACCACCGGCGGGGCCGTATTGCTGGATGGCATGTCCGGGTGTGCCTTTGGCCTGGTAGCCGACAAACACGACGTTGTGCCGTACATCACCCAGCATGGCCTTGAGGTAGTTGACCACCCGGCCGGCGTTGCACATGCCGCTGCCGGTAATCACCACGGCCGGCTGGCGGGTGCTGACCAGCCGGTTAAGCATGCGCTGGTGCTGGGCATGAGTCTGCACCTTGAGCAGTTGATCAAAGCCGAGCGGTCGCCGGCCGGCGGCAAGACGTGCCTGCCCTTCTGCGTTCCAGCTCTGGCGCAGCTCGCGGTACAGAGCGGTAAAACGCCCGGCCAGCGGCGCATCCAGAATGACGGGGATCTGCTGCCACTCGGGGTTGTCGTGCATGATGCCTTCGAGTTCGTAGAGCAGCTCCTGGGTACGGCCAATGCTGAAGGCCGGCACGATCACGGTACCGCCATCGGCCAGCGCCTGTTCCAGCACCTGCTGCAGGCGGGCACGCCGGGTGGCGCGATCTTCGTGCAGGCGGTCGCCGTAGGTGCTTTCCAGTATCAGCAGATCGGCGCGCTCGGGTGGCTGGGGCGGTTCGAGCAGAGGTGCGCCGGCGGCACCAAGATCGCCGGAGAAGACCACACGTTGGCTGCGCTGTTCCGGCGGATAGTCGATATCGATTTCAACATAGGCCGACCCGAGAATATGCCCGGCCGGTTGGAAGCGCACCCGACAGATTAGGTCGCCACGGGTAATGAGGCTGACCCACTGCCCGTAGGCGTGCCCCTGGAGTAACGCGGAGACGGCGGCGACATAGCGCGAGGCCAGTGCAGCATCCGGGCGCACGCCAACCCGGAAGGCGTCCTCAAGCACGGTGGGCAGCAGCAATGCCGATGCCTCGGTGGCATGAACAGCCCGATCAAAGCCGGCTGCCAGCAACCAGGGCAAGCGCCCCACATGATCAACATGGACGTGGGTGAGCAGCAGTGCATGTACCGAGTCGAGGGAGAACTCGATGGCGAGCTGATCCTGGCCGGCACCGGCGCCGGAGGTCTCGGCGCCCTGGAATAGGCCGCAGTCGATCAGCAGGCTGTCGGTCGGTGTCATCCACAGTTGGTGGCAGGACCCGGTCACGCCATTGACCGCGCCATGGTGCTGCACCCGCGGATAGGGGTGTTGGTTCATCAGCAAATTCCTTTTGCCTGGTTGTTATTGTCTATTGCCGCAATCCGGCGGCGTATTGCATGCCCCGGATCATAAACGGATATGCCGGGCGATTCGGCGAACCCGGTCACGACGTGTGGCGAGCCTTGAGGACGCAGGTAGTGTCGGTGATTGGCATGATGCGGTTTGATGTGTGATCCGTGTGCCCGGTTAGTACCCGGGGTCGCTGGATCCCCGCCTTCGCGGGGATGAGAGGAAAAGATGGGAGTGACGGGGTGAGCTAGATCAGTACATCCAGCTCGTCTTGATCGATCAGGCCGCTCAGTTCACTGAGCTTTGCCCGTTCGGCGGAGCGGCTGTTGAGTTTGGCGACGGCGGCTTCGGGCAGGTCGGTAATGCGAATGACGCCACGCTGCAACAGGACTTCGATCAGGTCTTCCAGCACCCGGATCATGTCGGCGTCGCTACCTTGAAGACGTTGCAGGCTTTCCTTCATCGAGCGGCCCTGCTGCCACTCCATCAGTTCCCTTGCGTCATCGGCCAGCCATTCGGAGAAGCCGTTGCCGGCCTCGCTGGAAATCGCGCTGATTGCGCCATCGGTGTCACGCTTGACGTACATGCACTCCCCTTCTGCCGGAGGCTGGATTGATACAGCGACTATAGAACAAGGGCCGACACCGGTCACCCGATGTCGGCCCCTAGCCCTTGCTTTTACTGACGCTTAGACAATCAGGCTCGGATCCGGGCCTGCCAGCATGCTGTTGATGTCAGACACACTGAGCCCCTTGACCAGAATCACCTGATCCGCACCGCTGGCAATATCGCCTGTAGTGCTGATATTGAGCTGGGCACTAGCCACGCCATAAACCGAGACGCTGGAGACCTGCAGATAGTCAGCAATTTCAGAGGGAGTGATATCGCCCAGCAGCGAACTGAGGTCAAGCACGTCGGTCCCGAGGGAGAAGTCCATGACCATGTCGACTGCCGGGGTGCCAACCGCGCCGGCATCACCGCTCTGCCAGACGAAGGTGTCAGAGCCGAGGCCGCCGTAGAGGATGTCATTGCCCTGACCACCGATCAGTACGTCATCGCCGGCACCGGCCATCAGCAGGTCGTTACCAGCACCAGCAGTGATGGTATCGGCCCCACCTTCGGTGGTGGTCTGGTCATAGAAGTCCAGCGGGTTGGCCCGCAGCAGTGCGATAACTTCTTCGGTGCTGGGCGCATGGCCGAGGGTATCAGTCAGGTAATCAACAACGCCCTGATAGCCCATACCGGCGTAGTCGGTACCCAGGCTGTCCGAGCTGACGGTGTCGCCATAGATGATGTCATCTCCGGCTGTACCGACCAGGGTGTCATCACCAACCTTCGGTACCACGGTCACGCTGCTGTCCAGAGCCAGCTCCAGGTCCTCTGCAGTGTTGACGGTATCCACATCACCAACCGGTCCGTTGATCCAGCCTCCGACGTAGACCCAAGCATCATCGGTGACATCTGTGTTATCGAAGAAGCGGAGATAGTCCGTATTACTGCCGTCACCAAGACCAATGGCATTGACCTTAACGCTGTAGGACTGGCCCACCAGTGAGGCCATAGCATCTACAGCGTCGGCCAGATCCCGGTATTGGGTGCTGTTGCCACTGCCGCCGTCGCTCGGGTTACCGCTATTGTTCAGGTGGAATGTCGGGTTACCGTCAGTCAGGAACAGGGCCAGGTTTTCAAAATCAGGCGTGCCTGAGGTCTGGGTATCGAACCAGCTCTTGGCTGCGCGCAGCACAGCCTCGTAGTTGGTGCCGCCCATATCGGTAGAGCCCGAGTAAGCTGCCAGGCCGGAAATTGCCAGCAGCAAAGCATTGAGCTGAGCCGGGCTGTTCAGTGAGTAGCTGGTTTCCTGGCCGACATCGCCACCGAAGGTGATCAGCCGGACGTTCACCACACCACCATGCGAGCCGAGGTCATTGACCAGTTTGGTGAGCGACTCTTTCATCAGTTCCAGACGGCTTTTGCCTGCGGTACCCGAGCTGTCATTCATACTTGCAGACAAATCCACCATCAGGGCGATGTTGTAGTCATCCGGCACAACGACACTGTAGGAGCCTTCGACATCACCGATGATGATGTCGTTGCCACGCCCGGCGTTGAGGGTGTCATCTTCGGCGGTACCAACAATCAGCTGGTCAATCGCTGGTGAATTCACGTCCACGCTGAACTGGGCATCGTCGGTGTCGCCATCGGCATCGACGATCTCGACCCCGAAGTCCAGATGGGTATCTTCCGGCAGCAACGCGGTTTCGATATCCATCGAGGCCAGACGAATCTCATCACCATTGGTGCTGTCAAAGCCACCCTGGTGCTTGATGGTGACGCCATAGAAACCATCGATATTCAGATCATCGGCACTGATCAGAATCGTCGGTGAGGTGTCGGTCAGCGCGATGTCATTCAACGTGGCGATGACGTCACCGTTTTCATCCAGCACATCAATGCTGATCTTGGCGTCATCGCCGCTGCCATTGAAGTTGAACGTCAGGGTGGCTGAATCGACCAGTTTGGTCGCGTCCGCCGCCGGCAGGGTTGAAGTACCGGTGGCGTCAAAGAACGCCAGCGTCAGTGTTTCGCCAATTGAGAACAGGTTGTTGTCGGAGCCAATGCCCTGATTACCCCAGTTCACCTCGTCGGTGCTGCCGTTCTTGGTCGCGGTGAAGCGAATATCGGTCGCCCCATCATAGTTATTGATAACCTGAGACGCCCACAGCGTAGGAGCGATACCCCCGTTGATGCTGGTGAATACCACATCTTCCGAGCCGGTTGGCTTGGGCGTAACCAGATTAAATTCGTAGGTGCCATCCACCTTCATGAACAGGGTGAAGTAAGTGTAGCTGTCGGTACCGTCGGCATAACTGACGGTCAGCAGCTCACCCTGATACTCGCCGGCGTTGTAGACGTCTTCGCGCACGGCGGAGAATGCCTCACCCAAGCCTGCAGCATCGAAGCTCAAATTGATGCCGCTTTCCAGGTCAGATGCAACATCCGACAGGCCATCGGCACCACCGCTATAAGACCAGTTGCCGACGGTAACACCAGCCTCATTCGAGGTAGTCATATCGTCTACTGCAGAGATCAGGGGCACTGTGTCATACACACGGATGTTGACCAGTACCGGGTCTGCGGTATTGGTGCCGTCAGTGGCGGTGTAGTAGAAACTGTCGGTCAGATACGGATCGGCAAGCGGGTGATCCAGCACCGGCGCGTCATAGGTGAACTCGCCGTTGGCATAGACGGTAACCGTGCCACCCAGCGCGGTGGTCAACACAGCACCCGTCGAGCCGACGGCTGTACCGCCAGTGCCATCTGCATTGTTGGACACGCTCGATACGCTGCGGCCAGCCGGATCATTGAACAGGACGCCATTGATAGTGCCATCGGCGTCTGTATCCAGAGTGCTGCCCTCGGTGACCCCATACTGATCGGTGGTGCCACCAGAGAAGGAGTCATTGTCTTCGATCAGACCGGTAACGCTGGTGGTGCTGCCCAGATCCGCGCCAC
>AZIG01002373.1_pt1 | contig 13343 bp, 11 predicted proteins | sample 359071 | NCBI WGS metagenome assembly AZIG01 (sample SAMN02429714, study PRJNA222667) | marine sediment metagenome | biome: Sediment sample; isolation source: enrichment culture of sample MGS-AQ(UA) from oil contaminated terminal site... | place: Jordan: Aqaba | collected 2011-05-15 | depth 18 m m | reverse complement strand
GGAAGATCTTTGCCGACTCGTCGATACCGAACCACAGGATCACTAGCGGGATCAGCGCGAGGTGCGGCACGTTGCGGATCATCTGTACCGAGCTGTCGAGCAGGCGTTCGCCCCAGTTCGACAGGCCAGTGATGAAACCCAGTACCAGGCCGATGCTGCCGCCGATCACAAAGCCCAGGCCTGCACGCCAGCCGCTGATGGCCAGATGGGTCCAGATTTCGCCGCTGCGCACCAGCTCGACGCCAGCGCTTACCACTGCGCTAGGCGCCGGCAGGATACGCGTCGACAGCCAGCCAGCGCTGACGGCCAACTGCCATATTGCCAACAGCAGCACCGGCAGCGCCCACGGCGCCAGGCGCTGGGTAAGGTTGGAGGAAGTTGCACGACTCATGGCCCGGCCCTCAGCTCTGCGACACGGATTTGGGCAGGATGTCGTTGGCCACCATCTCGCCGAACGGGCTTACGTAGCCGCCGGCCTGCGTTTGCTCAGGGCGTTGCACATCGAGGTGCGGGAACAGCAGTTCAGCCACCCGATACGACTCTTCCAGGTGTGGATAACCCGAGAAGATGAATGTATCGATCCCCAAGTCGGCATATTCCTTCACCCGCGCCGCCACCGTCGGGCCATCACCCACCAGTGCGGTGCCAGCCCCGCCACGTACCAGCCCAACGCCCGCCCACAGGTTGGGGCTGACTTCCAGGTTGTCGCGCTTGCCGCCGTGCAGGGCAGCCATGCGCTGCTGGCCCACCGAGTCGAAGCGCGCCAGCGAAGCCTGGGCACGAGAGATGGTGTCATCGTCTAGGTGCGAGATCAGGCGGTCGGCGGCGGCCCAAGCCGCTTCGTTGGTTTCCCGCACAATCACGTGCAGGCGAATACCGAAGCGGACTTCGCGCCCCTGAGCAGCTGCTTTTTCGCGCACCTGAGCAATCTTCTCGGCAACGGCTGCCGGTGGCTCGCCCCAGGTCAGGTACAGCTCGACCTGTTCGGCCGCCAGGTCCTGAGCGGCCTCGGACGAGCCGCCGAAATACAGCGGTGGGCGTGGTTGCTGAATTGGCGGGTAGAGCAGCTTGGCGCCCTTTACCTGGATGTGCTTACCGTCGTAATCAACGTTTTCGCCTTCCAGCACCTTGCGCCAGATACGGGTGAACTCGACCGAAGCTTCGTAGCGCGCCTGGTGGTTCAGGTGCAGGCCGTCACCCGCCAGCTCGTCCGGGTCACCACCGGTCACCAGGTTGAATAGCGCACGGCCATTGGACAAGCGGTCGAGGGTGGCCGCCTGGCGTGCTGCCACGGTCGGCGAAATGATGCCCGGGCGCAGGGCTACCAGGAACTTCAGGCGCTGGGTCACGGGGATCAGCGACGCGGCCACCAGCCAGGAGTCCTCGCACGAGCGCCCGGTCGGGATCAGCACCCCACCAAAACCAAGGCGGTCGGCGGCCTGCGCGATCTGCTGCAGGTAACCGTGGTCGACCGCACGTGCGCCTTCGGAAGTGCCCAGGTACTTGCCGTCGCCGTGGGTTGGAAGAAACCAGAAAATGTTAAGGCTCATTGGAGTCGTCTCCTCAAGGGTGGCTCTAGCCGGAGCGGCGCCCCGGCACAGGCAGTCAATCAAGGCGCGCTAGCGACCTTGGCCGGGGGTGTCCAGATCACGTCCTTGATGCTCAGCGGCTTGGGAATAAGCTTCAGCGCCTGGAAGGTGTCGGCGATCTTCTGCTGCGCGGCCACCACGTCCGGGGTCAGCGGCGCAGCGCCGTAGCCTTGGCGCTTGACCGAGGTGAGGGTGACGTCGGCAGGCAGGCCGAGCAGCGGGGCGACTTGGTCGGTCACTTCCTGCGGGTTGGCCTGGGACCATTCACCCACGGCGCGCACTTCCTCGATCACGGTGTTGATCACCGCAGGGTGCTGTGTCGCATAGTTGCGGGTGGCGAGGTAGAACTGGTGGTTGTCGACCAGGCCCTTGCCGTCACGCAGGGTGCGCGCTTGCAGCTGCTGCTCGGCGGCGGCCTGGTACGGGTCCCAGATCACCCAGGCATCCACGCTGCCGCGCTCGAAGGCGGCGCGGGCGTCGGCCGGCGGCAGGTAGACAGGCTGGATGTCGCTGTACTTGAGGCCGGCGTCTTCCAGGGCGCGGACCAGCAGGTAGTGCACGTTGGAGCCTTTGTTGAGGACGACCTTTTTACCCTTGAGGTCCTTCACCGCCTGGATGGGCGAGCCCTTGGGCACCAGGATCGCTTCGCTGTGCGGCGCTGGCGGCTCGTAGGCGACATAGAGCAGGTCGGCGCCAGCGGCCTGAGCGAACACAGGCGGGGTCTCGCCGGTTACACCGAAATCGATGGAGCCGACGTTCAGCCCTTCAAGCAGCTGCGGGCCGCCGGGGAATTCGGTCCATTGCACCTGTACTCCCTGCTCGGCCAGGCGTTTCTCCAGCGTGCCCTTGGCCTTGAGCAGCACCAAGGTGCCGTATTTCTGGTAACCGATACGCAGGCTCTCGGCCTGGGCTTGGGTAATGGCGCCGAAGGACACAGCCGCCGCAAACAGGGCGACCAGACCACGACGCAAGAAGACTATGCGCATGGCGCTCTCCTGTGCGAATGGGGTTCGGGTTGCACCTGCTTACCTCGTTAACGGGCGAGTAAGGTGGTGAAGCGGGTAATGCCGTTAGATGCTCCAGCGAGCGCTGATCAGACGTTCGTTCAGTACGCCGGGCGCCACGGGGTTCGGCCGACGGGCCAAGGCCGCGTGGAAGGTTTCCAGCGAGTCCTGCAGGCGCTCTTCCAGCGCCTGTACCAAATGCGCGGGCTTTGTGCCTTCTGCGTAAGCCACCTGGCTGTCGTCGGCAAAAATCCCTTGCAGGGTCTCTTGTGCCTTGAGTGCCGACAGCACCGGCTTCAATGCGTAATCCACCGCCAGCATGTGGGCGATGCTGCCGCCAGTGGCGATTGGCAACACGATCTTGTGGGTCAGTGCGCGTTCGGGCAGCAGGTCGAGCAATGTCTTCAGCGCACCGGCAAACGATGCTTTGTAGACAGGGGTAGAAACGATCAGGCCATCCGCCTGGGCCACCAACTGCTGGAAGTGTTGCACTTGGGGGCTATCGAAACGGGCATGCAACAGGTCTTCGGCGGGGAAGTCACGCACCTGGAAGGTCACCACTTCAACGCCACGGTCCTGCAGCCACTGGCGCGAACGCTCGAGCAGCACGCCGGAACGTGAACGGAGACTTGGGCTACCACCGATTGAGACGACCAGCATTGCAGCGCTTCCTTGTGTTCTGTTGGAGGTAACATTAACAGTCGCTTCATATATCTAGAAATCATATTTATTCATTTGTTTATTCTATTATTGTCTATATGCGCGAGGGCCTCTTCGCGGGCGCGCCCGCTCCCACAGGTTTTTAACAGGCATAAAAAAGGGCCGTCGAAACGGCCCGAAAATCCCTGCTTGGCTAAGAGCAATGCAACGAGGATTCCATTAACGATTTGGCTGAGGGGTCAGGCGCAGATAGGGTTTGACCGCCCGGTAACCTTTGGGGAAGCGCTGCTTGATCTCCTCCTCATCTTTGAGCGAAGGCACGATCACCACCTCGTCGCCGTCCTGCCAGTTACCTGGTGTGGCGACCTTGTGGTTGTCGGTCAGTTGCAGCGAGTCGATCACCCGCAAAATTTCATTGAAGTTGCGCCCGGTACTGGCCGGATAGGTGATGGTCAGGCGCACCTTCTTGTTCGGGTCGATGATGAACAGCGAGCGCACGGTCAGGGTGTCGCTGGCGTTCGGGTGGATCAGGTCGTACAGGTCGGACACTTTGCGGTCGGCGTCGGCGATGATCGGGAAGTTGACCACGGTATTCTGTGTTTCGTTGATGTCATCAATCCACTTGTGATGCGAGTCGACCGGGTCCACCGACAGGGCGATGGCCTTGACCCCGCGCTTGGCAAATTCGTCCTTGAGCTTGGCGGTCAGGCCCAACTCGGTGGTGCACACCGGGGTGAAGTCGGCCGGGTGGGAGAACAGCACCCCCCAGCTGTTGCCCAGCCACTCGTGGAAGCGGATCTTGCCTTCGCTGGAATCCTGTTCGAAATCGGGGGCGATATCGCCGAGTTTGAGGCTCATGGGCTGCGGCTCCTGGGCTGGGTTCTGTACCTTAGGGATTCAATGTGCCTGCAATCGACCAAGAACAAAAGGAATAAATAACAATTTATTTATAACCAAAATTCATAAAAATCTGCAGACATAAAAAAGCCTCGCATCAGGCGAGGCTTCTTGTTCAGCTACGGCTTACAGGAAGTTGTAAGTGTAGTTGAAGATCAGGCGGGTCTGGTCCTGGTCAGCCAGCGAGCTGGTGCCGGTGCCACGGTAGACGCCGTGACGCAGGCTGGCGCCCAGGCCCTTGAAGGTGCCGTCCTGGATAACGTAGTCGACACGGGCGTCACGTTCCCACTCGCTGAAGTGGCCGCCGCCAACGGCGTTTTTGCCATCTTCACCTTTCAGGTAGGAAACCGACGCTTTCAGGCCCGGCACGCCCAGGCGAGCGAAGTCGTAGGCGTACTGACCGAAGGTGGTGTTTTCACCAGCCTTGGCGAACTGGTTGATCATGCTGTCGGTGAACAGGTAGAAGCTGGAGCCGCCGGCGCCTTCCGGACGGTTGTTGCCATCGCGGACCGAGCCCTGGTTCAGCCAGACAAAGCCACCGTCGTCACTGACTTGTTGATGGCCCAACATCAGCGAATGACCACCCAAGGTGTACGTGAACATTGCGGACCAGGTCTTGTTATCGACCTTGCCGTCATTTTTCTCGTAACCGCCGTTGTTATTGAAGTTATACGCTCCTGGTCCGCCGTTCTTGCCATCGCTGCTGCTATCGAAGTAGCGCAGGTCGGTTTTGAAGGACTGATCATCAGCAATCTTGAAAACGTGGGTCGCACCCAGGAAGTGCTGTTTGTAGAAGTCTTTCAGGTTCGAGTAGTAGTACTGCAGCGTCAAGTCAGGGGTGAGCTTGTAGTCCAGACCGCCGTAGATGAACTTGTTGCTATCGGCAGTGGCGCCGTTGACCGAAAGGCCGGTACGGTTGCTCGAAGCACGGCCCATGGCATGGGTCAGTTGACCGGCGTTGATGGTCAGGTTGTCGATTTCCTTCGACTGGATAGTGCCACCCTCGAAGGTCTGCGGCAGGAGGCGGCCATCGTTGGAGACCAGAATCGGCAGGTTCGGCGCCAGAGCGCTACCATAGTGAACTTCGGTCTTCGAGAAACGCGCCTTGGCGTTACCACCCACGCGGGCCCACTGGCTTACAGCCGAGCGGTCGGTGTCACTTGGGAAGAAGGAGCTGTTGTCAGGGTGTTTGCCGCGGCCGCCATCCAGATGAATACCCCACAGGGCCTGGACGTCTACACCGAAACCAACGGTGCCTTCAGTGAAACCGGACAGGTAGTCGAGCTTGAAGCCCTGACCCGATTCGCGGTTGTCAGCCCCGCCGTCACGGTTGTCATTGTTGAAGTACATGGTGCGCGAGCTGAGCGACAGCTTGCTGGGCGAGAACCCCCAGTGCCACGGCCAGAGCCAGGCTGGATTTGTACATGTTTTGCTCCTCTACGTTCTAATTTTTGTGTATCTCTGGCGGAGGGGTCTGATGCCCCGCTCACCGGGATGGGCGATTTAGTCCCAAAGCGTGACCATTAAGTCAATCGTTTCTAAACGTTTCGCGACTTTGGTCTAAGACGCCACCTGCGCTACAGGATAATGACAATCCTATAAAACCAAAATGACCGTTTTATGAATTTGTAAGATTTTTAAGGAATATGTTAGAAATTTTTACTACCGGTCACTATAGAATCACAACGAATAATAGCTTTTAGCTATAAGCAAACGTTTGCTTATAGCTTACTGAGTTTCGTTCTTGATTAGCGCGGGAGTGCTGACCTACGGAGGCGATCCCCTGTAGGCCAGCGGCATTGCGACGTGGAATGCGGGATGGGTTGACCGCGACGCACGACAGCCCTGCAGCATGAACCTGCATGTGCAGCCTTGTGCTGTGAATGGGCCGCAGAGCGGCCCCGTCGGTCTAGCGGACCAAATGCAGGTACTGCATGTGCCGCTCGTACTGGTCGAGGATGTCGTTGATGATCTGCTCCTTGCTATAGCCCACCAGGTCATAGTTCTGGCTGCCTTCGCTCAGGTGCACCTCCGCCCGGTAATAGCGGCGGTTCTTCAACTCCTGCGTACCCAGCCCCCCCAAGGCGAACGATGGCGTGAAATAGCCACGCATCTGCACCTGGTAAATGAACGGCTGCTCCTCGCCATGGCCAATCTTCAGGCTGACGTTGTCATGGCTAGGGTCGTCCTGGGTAATCAGTGCCAGGCCCTTCTGCTCGAACACTTCACGCACATCGGCAATCGCAGGGCGCACCACATCATCCATGAAGCGGTACACCTCATCACGCGACGGGAAGTGCACCGCCTGGCTCAGGCGATGGCGCCAGCCGCCACGCCCCCGGCGTGACTGGGCGAACGGGGCCAGCGAGTGCATCTGCGCGATCTGCCGTTGCGACTCCAGGTAGAACGCCTTGTGCAGCCCCCACATCATGCACAGCAGAATCAGCGAGAACGGCAGCGAAGTCAGTACCACTGCCGACTTCAGCGAATCGATGCTGCCAGCGAACAACAGCGCACTGGTGATCAGCGCAGTCATCGCCCCCCAGAAGATACGCAGCCAGTTCGGCCCATCCTCATCAGCTCCCCCACCCTTGGCCGACAAGGTCGACAGCACCACGGTACCCGAGTCGGCCGAGGTGACGAAGAACACGAAGCTGATGAACACCGTGGTGGCGATTACCGCCTTGCTCCAGGGGTAGGTTTCCAGCAGCAGGTACAGGCTCATCGACGGGTTATCCAACGCCGATTGGCCCAACGCGGTCATGCCGTGGTTGATCACCTGGTCCAGGGCGCTGTTGCCGAAGATAGACATCCACGCCAGGGTGAAGCCCAGCGGGATCAGCAACACGCCAAAGACGAACTCGCGAATGGTGCGGCCACGGGAAATGCGGGCGATGAACAGGCCCACGAACGGCGCCCAGGCAATCCACCAGGCCCAGTAGAACACGGTCCAGCCGCCCAGCCAGCCACGGTTTTCACCATAGGCATACACGTCGAAGCTTTTGCGCGGCAATGCACCCAGGTAGTCGCCCAGGTTCTGGATCAGCGTGTTGAACAGGTGCTGGGTAGGCCCGGCAAACAGCACGAACAGCAGCAGCGCACAGGCCAGGAACAGGTTGATATCGCTCATCACCCGCACGCCCTTCTCCACCCCGGCCACGGCTACGGCCACAGCCGCGCCCATCATCAGGGTGATAAGGATCACCTGCACCCACTGGCTGTGGCTGATGCCGAACAGGTAATCGAGGCCCGCGTTCAGATGCAGCACCCCAAAGCCCATGTCGGCACCCAGGCCGAACACCGTGGCGATGATGCCGAAGCCGTCCACCGCATAGCCGATCGGGCCGTTGATGCGCTTGCCAATCAACGGGTACAGCGCCGAACGCAGGGCCAGTGGCAGATTGTGCCGGTAGGCGAAATAGGCCAATGCCATGCCGACGAAGGCGAACACGCCCCAGCCATGCAGGCCCCAGTGCAGGAACAGGATCTGCATCGCCTGGCGCCCGGCCTCGACCGTGCCTGCTTCGCCTTGGGGCGGTTGCAGCATGTGGGTGAGCGGTTCGGAGACACAGAAGAAGAACAGCGTGATGCTGATGCCGGCGGCGAACAGCATGCCGGCCCACGACAGGTAGCTGAACTCGGGTTCGTCGTGGTCGGCACCGAGTTTGATCTTGCCGTAGCCAGACAAGGCGGTGACCACCACGAAGACCAGGTACAGCGTCATCGCCAGCATGTAATACCAGCCGACCGTGTTGGCCGCCCAGTTCTGCGCCGCCAGCAACCAGTCACCTGCGGCTTGCGGATTGGAGATGACTACCAGGCCAAAGATGAGTATGAAACTCGCCGCAAAGTAGAACACCGGGGGGGTCATGCGGATCTTGCCATTGGAAAGGGAAGGGTTCGGTGCACTCATCGGGCGTGCACCTCGTCGACTGACGTGAGGTTCGGAATGAACGGGTTCAGCAAAGGAATCCTCCTGTTGAACACCGGCAGCGGACCAGCGTTTTTCATTGAACAAGCGTTCAAGTTAAACATGGATCGGATTTCAATGCGAATTGGGGCGCTGATTGGGGTCGCCCTGTTCCGGCCTCTTCGCGGGTAAACCCGCACCTACATTTGGTACGTTCCGTGTAGGCGCGGGCTTGCCCGCGAAGAGGCCGGCACAGGCAATTTCAATGCGGGATCAGTTCTTGTCCTGGCAATCCAGCTGCAGATTGGCCTGAGTAATGTTGCTTTCAGCCGGCACACTGCGAGTCAGCCACACATTACCGCCAATGGTCGAACCCTTGCCGATGGTGATACGCCCCAGCACCGTGGCGCCGGCATAGATCACCACATCGTCCTCGACGATCGGGTGCCGTGGCAGGCCTTTGTGCAGAGTCCCCGACTCATCGCTGGGGAAACGCTTGGCGCCCAAGGTCACCGCCTGGTAGATGCGCACGCGCTCGCCGATGATCGCGGTTTCACCAATGACCACACCGGTGCCGTGGTCAATGAAGAAGCTCGGGCCGATCTGCGCCCCCGGGTGAATGTCGATGCCGGTGGCAGAATGCGCCAGCTCAGAGCTGATCCGCGCCAGCAGCGGCAGGCCAGCCTGGTACAGGTGGTGCGCCAGCCGGTGGTGGATGATCGCCAGGATGCCCGGGTAGCACAGCAGCACTTCATCGACGCTGCGCGCAGCCGGGTCGCCGTGGTAGGCGGCCAGTACATCGGTGTCGAGCAGTACACGCAGTTCCGGTAGCGCAGCGGCAAAGCCCTGGATCAGGCTCAGCGCACGGGCGTCGACGCCAGCCAGCTCAGCCTTGCTCTGTCGTGCCGCATAGCGAAGTTCAAGACGAGCCTGGGCCAGCAAGGCGGTCAGCGCGGCATCCAGGGTATGACCGACGTAGAAGTCTTCACTTTCTTCGCGCAGGTCGACTGGCCCCAGGCGCATGGGGAACAGCGCGCCGCACAGTTGCTCCAGAATCTGTCGCATCGCTTCGCGCGACGGCAGTTCGCGCCCGCCCTGCTCGCCAATGCTGCGGCCATTGCGGGTGCGCCATTGCTCACGGGCCCCGCGCAGGCCAGTGACAATGCTCTGCAACTGCCAATGCGCGGATGAAGGTTGTTCGCTCACGGTTTTCTCCTGCCGTATAGGCCATCTGATTTTGTCGCCAGGCCCGCGAAAGGGCCGAACCTGCCTACATGCAGTCCACTTTACGGCAAATCCAAGGCTTGGAAAAAACAACGCTTTATTCCATCCTGCGCTAAGTCAGGCATAAGCCGCGATGACGGGGTGGGGATCGTCGCCTACCCTCAATGCAGCCAATCCTATAGTCGCCACCTCACTACCTAGACAACACGCGCGGGGCTCTGAAATGTCGAAATTCGCCAAACCGCTACTCAACGCCAGCCTGGCCCTCCTGCTGGGTGCCGGCCTGCTCAGCCAGGCTTTCGCTGGCGAGCAATTGAAGACCATCCAGGAAAAAGACGTCATCAACGTCGGCCTCGAGGGCACCTACCCGCCATTCAGCTTCCAGGACGAAAACGGCAAACTGACCGGCTTCGAAGTGGAGCTGTCCGAGCTGCTGGCCAAGGAGCTGGGGGTCAAGGCCAAGATCCAGCCGACCAAGTGGGACGGCATCCTGGCCGCGCTGGAATCCAAGCGCCTGGATGTAGTGGTCAATCAGGTGACCATTTCTGAAGAACGCAAGAAAAAGTACGACTTCTCAGAGCCCTACACTATCTCCGGCATCCAGGCACTGATCCTGAAGAAGAAAGCCGAGCAGTTGAACATCAAGGGCGCGCAGGATCTGGCCGGCAAAAAGGTCGGCGTAGGCCTTGGTACCAACTACGAGCAGTGGGTGAAAAAGGACGTACCGCAAGCCGATGTGCGCACCTATGAAGACGACCCAAGCAAGTTCGCCGACCTGCGCAACGGCCGTATCGACGCCATTCTGATCGACCGCCTGGCCGCGCTGGAATACGCGCAAAAAGCCAAGGACACCGAACTTGCCGGCGATGCCTTCTCGCGCCTGGAAAGCGGCGTGGCCATGCGCAAGGGTGAGCCGGAACTGTTGGCAGCCATCAACAAGGCCATCGACAAGCTCAAAGCTGATGGCACGCTGGCCAAGCTGTCCGAGAAGTACTTCGGTGCCGATGTCACCAAATGATCGCTGAAAGCCTGCAACTCGTTATCGACTCCGCCCCCTTCCTGCTGAAGGGCGCGGGTTATACGGTGCTGCTCAGTGTCGGCGGCATGTTCTTCGGCCTGGTGCTGGGCTTTGCCCTGGCACTGATGCGGCTGTCGAAGATTCTGCCGCTGAACTGGCTGGCGCGGGTCTACGTGTCGTTCTTCCGCGGCACGCCGCTGCTAGTGCAGCTGTTCGTGATCTATTTCGGCATGCCGCAAATCGGCATCGAGCTGGACCCGATCCCCGCTTCACTGATCGGCCTGTCGCTGAACATGGCGGCCTACATCTGCGAGATCCTGCGCGCAGCGATTTCCTCGATCGACCGCGGCCAGTGGGAAGCAGCCGCCAGCATCGGCATGACCCGCGTGCAAGCCATGCGCCGGGCGATCCTGCCGCAGGCCTTGCGCACCGCGTTGCCACCGCTGGGCAACAGCTTCATCTCGCTGGTAAAGGACACTGCCCTGGCGGCCACCATCCAGGTGCCCGAGCTGTTCCGCCAAGCCCAGCTGATTACCGCGCGCACGTTCGAAGTGTTCACCATGTACGTGGCGGTCGCGGTCATCTACTGGGTGCTGTGCAGCATCCTTGCGCACTTCCAGAACCGCATGGAAGCGCGGGTCAACCAGCATGACCAGGAGCATTGAGCATGATTGAAGTGAAAGGCCTGACCAAGCGGTTCAAGGGCCAGACCGTGCTCAACGGTATCGACCTGACCGTGCAGCCCGGTGAAGTCGTGGCCATCATCGGCCCCAGTGGCTCGGGCAAAACCACCTTCCTGCGCTGCCTGAACCTGCTGGAAACCCCCGATGCCGGGCAGATCCAGATCGGCGCCATCAGCATCGATGCCAACCGCCCTTTGGGCGGGCAGCAGAGTGCGATTCGCCGTTTGCGCCAGCAGGCCGGGTTCGTATTCCAGAACTTCAACCTGTTCCCCCACCGCACCGCCCTGGAGAACGTGATCGAGGGGCCGGTGGTCGTCAAGAAAACGCCTCGCGAGCAGGCCATCGAGCTTGGCCGGCGCCTGCTGGCCAAAGTCGGCCTGGCGGGCAAGGAAGACGCCTACCCACGGCGCCTGTCCGGCGGCCAGCAGCAACGGGTGGCCATCGCCCGTGCCCTGGCCATGGAACCGGAGGTAATCCTGTTCGACGAACCGACCTCGGCGCTGGACCCGGAGCTGGTCGGTGAAGTATTGGCGACCATCCGCGGCCTGGCCGAGGAAAAGCGCACCATGATCATCGTCACCCACGAGATGAGCTTTGCCCGGGATGTGGCGAACCGGGTGATCTTCTTCGACAAGGGCGTGATCGTGGAGCAGGGCGAGGCCAAGGCCCTGTTTGCGGCGCCAAAGGAAGAGCGTACGCGGCAGTTCTTGCGCAAGTTCCTCGGGACTGCTGCCTCCGAGTAGACCTGTTCCGGCCCTTTCGCGGGTAAACCCGCTCCTACAGTGACTTGCACAGATCTTGAGGCATGGGTAGGGGCGGGTTTGCCCGCGAAGACGCCGGCACGCCCGTAGCAAATCCTCCTTCTATACATATTCCAAAGAGTTAGTTCATAAAGTTTTTATAAATCATTAGGGTATATAAACCGGACCACCGGACCAGCACACATCTGTCGCGATCAGCTGCAGCGACATAATTATTTTGTGAGGTCAGGAATGGTCAGGATCACGATCACCCCAGTGCGTAACGCCAGGACATTGAGTGCAGCCAAGGAGCGGTACTGATGCCCAGCCAAGCCAATACCCTATTCCAAAGTGATCTCGACAGCTCGCCACCGCTGCTGCCGGCCAAGGTACTGCGCAACGACGCCGAAGCCCTGCAAGCCGCCCGCGAACTGGCCAAGGTCGCCCGCGAACACGCTGCCCGCCGCGACCAGCAACGCAAACTGCCCTGGGCCGAAATCGAACTGTTTACCCGCAGCGGTCTGGGCAGCATCAGCGTACCCAAGGCCTACGGTGGCGCCGACGTGTCGTTCGAAACCGTCGCCGAAGTGTTCCGCCTGATCAGCGCCGCCGACCCCGCCTTGGGGCAGATCCCGCAGAACCAGTTCGGCATGCTGCAGCTGCTGCGCCTGACGGCCAGCGAGAAGCAGCAAGCGCTGATCTTCCGCAGCGTGCTCGACGGCTGGCGCATCGGCAATGCCGGGCCTGAGCGCGGCACCAAAGACACCCTCACCCTCAAGGCCCGAATCACGCGCGCCGGCGACAGCTACCGCATAAGTGGCGAGAAGTTCTACTCCACCGGTGCCTTGTTCGCCCATTGGGTGGCGGTAAAAGCCCTCGACGACGAAGGCCGCCAGCGCCTGGCATTCGTGCGCCGGGGCAGCCCGGGGTTGCGCATTGTCGATGACTGGTCCGGGTTCGGCCAGCGCACCACCGCCAGCGGTACCGTGCTGCTGGACCAGGTATCGGTAGACGCGGAACTGGTGATCGACAACTGGCGCCAGCGCGATATCCCCAACATTCAGGGCGCAGCTTCGCAGCTGATCCAGGCGGCAATCGACGCCGGCATCGCCGAAGCAGCCATTGATGATGCGATCACCTTCGTGCGCGAAAAGTCCCGGCCGTGGATTGAAGCCAACGTCGACCGTGCCAGTGACGACCCTTATGTAATTGCCGACATCGGCCGCCTGAAACTCGAGCTGCACGCCGCCGAAGCGCTGCTGTGCAAAGCTGCTCGGGTACTCGACGAGGTCAATGCTGCGCCAATCGACGCAGCCAGCGCGGCACGTGCCTCGATCGCAGTGGCGGAGGCCAAGGTGCTGACGACCGAAATTGCCCTGCAGGCCAGCGAAAAGCTGTTCGAGCTGGCCGGCAGCCGCGCCACCCTTGCCGAGTTCAACCTCGACCGCCACTGGCGCAATGCCCGGGTGCACACCCTGCACGACCCGGTGCGCTGGAAGTACCACGCGGTGGGCGCTTACCACCTTAACGGCACCCTGCCTGCACGGCATTCCTGGATCTGATTTGCTGCCTTTGGGGCTGCTGCGCAGCCCTTCGCGGGCTTGCCCGCTCCCACAGG
>AZIG01007248.1_pt1 | contig 13423 bp, 13 predicted proteins | sample 359071 | NCBI WGS metagenome assembly AZIG01 (sample SAMN02429714, study PRJNA222667) | marine sediment metagenome | biome: Sediment sample; isolation source: enrichment culture of sample MGS-AQ(UA) from oil contaminated terminal site... | place: Jordan: Aqaba | collected 2011-05-15 | depth 18 m m | reverse complement strand
GGGTCGTGGTCAAGCGGCCGCGCAAGGCGCCGGCCATTGCCGGCCAGCGCCCCAGCGCCGAGATGGCCGGCCAGTCCAGTCGCTACGATATCTACGGCAAGAAAAAACTCGAGTAACGTACCGTCATGCCGCACTTGCCGGTTTGCCTGAGCCTTCGGCGCTGCGTGCCACCTGTCGGATCGACAGTCGCACCTCTGCGCTCAGGACGCGTTTGGCGGTGTTTTCGGCAATATCTTCGAGTCCGGCTACGTAACTCAGTCGGCCCTCGGCGTCGGCGCTGAGCACCTGTTCAGCGGTCAGGCGCTGGATGAATTGGCGGAACAGGGTCTTGTCGAAGAATTCCGGCGCGTTCAACCCGTGCAGGATCGACAGCCGCTGTGCCATCACCGTACAGCGGGCCTCCAGCTGCTCTGCAGTCTGACTGCCATTGGGAAAGTTCAGCAGCAGCGCCGCGACCATATAAAAGCGTTCCAGAATCTGGATGATGCTGCGCGACAGCAGGCTGAGCATGACAAACTCGGGTGAACTCAGGTCCGGGCGCTGGATCTGGCCATCGGCCTCGCGCAGCAGTTGCTGCGCGATCAGGCTGTCGATCCATTGCTGAATTACCCCGGGTAGGTGCTCCTCCTTCCAGCGCAGAAACAGCTCGTTCTGCAGGTAGGGATAGATACCCATGACCAGGCGCTCAATCTGCTCGCGGGTCATGCGCGGGTTGTTCTGGAACAGGCAGGCAATCAGCGCCGGCAACGCGACCAGATGCAGCACGTTGTTGCGGTAGTAGGTCATCAGGACCGCCTGTGGTTCGTCCAGCCGCATGATTTCGCCGAGGGCATCGGACTGGCGATCAATCATCTGCATGGCCTCAACGTGCTCGATCATTTCCTGGCCCGAGATATTCGGCAGGGTCACGCCGCCACTGTAGGGCACCGCCTGCAGCAGCGCCTTGTAGTGATCCAGCGAGCGGGCCAGCGAGGTCTCGTCCAGCGCCAGACGCGCAGTGGACAGCATGACCAGCGCGACCATGTTGACCGGGTTGACGTCGGCGGCCGCGCTGATGCCGCTGGTCAGCTCGCGGGCCAGGGTGTTGGTGGTGTCGTTCAGCCAGGCCGGGCGGTAGTCCGGCCCCATCGACTGGTTGCGCCAGCCGGGTTGCTCGCGGTCGAGGAAGTCGGCCAGCGCCAGTGGTTCACCAAAGTTCACCGCCACCTGGCCGAACGGCAACTTGAGGGCTGACAGCACGCGGAAGATATCGAAGACCGATTCTTTTTTCTTTGCCTGGCCGCGCAGCTCGCCAAGGTAGGTGCGGCCCTCCAGTACCCGCTCGTAGCCAATATAGACCGGTACGAAGACGATGGGGCGGCGCGAGGAACGCAGGAAGCTGCGCAGGGTGATCGCCAGCATGCCGGTCTTGGGGCTGAGCATGCGCCCGGTGCGCGAGCGGCCGCCTTCGATGAAGTATTCCACCGGGAAGCCGCGGCTGAACAGCGCGTGCAGATACTCGTTGAACACGGCGGTATAGAGCTGATTGCCCTTGAAGCTGCGACGCATGAAAAAGGCGCCGCCGCGGCGCAGAATGCCCCCTATTACCGGCATGTTGAGGTTGATGCCGGCGGCGATGTGCGGCGGGGTCATGCTGTTGCGAAACAGCAGGTAGGACAGCAGCAGGTAGTCGATGTGGCTGCGGTGGCAGGGCACATAGATGATTTCATTGCCGCGGGCGATGTCCTGGATCGGCTTGATGTTATTGACCCGAATGCCGTCGTACAGCTTGTTCCAGAACCAGCTCAGTACGACCTCAAGGAAGCGGATGATGGTGTAGGTGAAGTCCGAGGCGATCTCGTTGGCATAGCGGGAGGCCATGGCCTGCGCCTTGCTCTCGTCAATCCCCTTTTCGCTGGCCTCGCGGGTGATCGCCTCGCGCACCAGCGGGGCATGCAGCAGTCCCTTGAGCAGAGTGCGGCGGTGAACCAGCTCAGGGCCGACCACAGCGGCGCGTTGCTGGCGGAAGTGCACGCGCAGCACCCGGTTGACCCGGCGTATCGCGCGCTGGCGGTCCATTCCCGGTTCAAGCAGTGTGTGCAATGGCACCTGCGGGCCGAAGTGTACGCGCACCTTGCGCCCCTGCAGCAGGATTGCGAGAAACTTGCGCAGGCGGCCGCCCACCCAGTTCCAGGCGAACAGTAACTTCAGCGGCGATGATTCACTGTCTGGTGACTGCCCCCAGAATACGGTCACGGGTACCAACTGAACATCGGCGCTGTCACTCAGGGCGCAGTCCAGTACCTTGCCCAGACGTGGCGACTGCGCGCGTGGGTCCGGGCGGCCCACCCAGGAGCGCTCGTGACTCAGGAAAACGTAGGATTCGCGTTCGTCGAGCGGTGGCAGCGGGACACGCACCGGACGCGGCAGGCCGGCGCGCACGCATTCGCGGTCGGCGACGATAAGGTCACTCAGAGAGCGGTAGGGCAGAACATAGATTACCGGTCGCTGCGGGTCTATGCCGATGTCATCGCCTTCGCCGATCCGGCGCGAGCGTGCCCACAGATACAGCAGGCGGCGAGCCAGACCGAAACGCAGGCGACCGAACAATGAGGAATAGGAAGCGGACATGGACATCTCTGTGGCAGCGTGGGCGGTAGCCGGATTTCGCAAGGCGGCTTGAGGTGGATTTTAGCGGGTTTGGCGGCCGCTCGCAGCCTGTCATGGCGGCGGCGGCACCGCCCGGCAAATGGTTGCTTGAAATGCACCGGGGGGATTCATATAGTCACTGCCTCGTGCGCATCCTTATCCGGCCGGAGACGGGGCATTTTGCCTCTCGCGATTGTGAACCACTGCACAGTTGCATTGTCGTAAACCGACATGGGTATCAGGGGCGATCGCTGGCCGCAGAAGCCAGCCGCAGACCGCGCGAAAGACCATTCTGGGGGAATAATAAAAGGCATGATAAGCATAAACAGCCTGACCAAACGCTTCGGCGATCACGTCGCCGTCGACAATCTGTCGTTTGACGTCAAGCCGGGTGAAGTGCTCGGTTTTCTCGGGCCCAACGGGGCCGGCAAGTCCACCACCATGAAGATGCTGACCGGATTTCTGACGCCTGATGGCGGTTCGGCGTCGGTCTGCGGCTTCGATATTCAGACCCAGACGCTGCTGGCGCAGCAGAAGATGGGCTATCTGCCTGAAGGTGCTCCGTGTTACGGCGACATGCGCGTCAAGGGCTTCCTTGAATTTATCGCCAGTGTTCGTGGCCTGACTGGTGCCGAGCGCCAGCGTCAGGTGCAGCGCGCCGTTGAGCAGGTCGAACTGCAGGACGTGCTCGGCCAGCGGATCGAGACGCTGTCCAAAGGGTTCAAGCGCCGGGTCGGTCTGGCCCAGGCCATTCTGCACGACCCGCAGGTGCTGATTCTGGACGAGCCCACCGATGGTCTGGACCCAAACCAGAAGCATCAGGTTCGCCGGCTGATTCAGCAACTGGCCGAAGGCAGCAACAAGATTGTTGTGATTTCCACCCATATCCTCGAAGAAGTCAGTGCAGTCTGCTCGCGTGCCGTGATTATCGGCAAGGGCCGCCTGCTGGCTGACGGTACGCCTGACGAGCTGGAAGCGCGCTCGCGCTATCACCAGGCGGTGACCCTGTCGCTCGCTGCGCCCGCTGACAGCGCTGCGCTCGAATCGCTGCCCGGTGTGGTCGCGGTTGAGCGCTCGGCAGACGGTCTTGCGTTGACCGTACTGGCCAAGCCGGGTGAGGTGATCTTCCCGGCGGTCGGTCAACTGGCGCGTGAGCAGCAGTGGCAGGTCAATGAGCTGTCGGTGGAGCGCGGTCGTCTGGACGACGTGTTCCGCAGTCTGACCTCGGGGGAGTCGGTATGAACAATCTGGGTGTAATCTTCCGCCGCGAGCTGGGCAGTTACTTTGCCACGCCGCTGGCCTATATCTTCATCGTCATCTTTCTGGTCATGGCGTCGCTGTTTACCTTTGACGTCGGTGGCTTCTATGAGGCGGGTCAGGCTGATCTCATCGCCTTCTTCAACTTCCATGCGGGCCTGTACCTGTTCCTGATCCCGGCGGTCGCCATGCGGCTGTGGGCGGAGGAGCGCAAGTCGGGGACCATCGAATTGCTGATGACCCTGCCGGTGTCCCGAGCCGCTATGGTGCTGGGCAAGTTTCTCGCCGCCTGGGTGTTCGTCGGTATCGCGCTGTTGCTGACCTTCCCGATGGTGTTGACCGTCAATTACCTTGGCTCGCCGGATAACGGCGCGATCCTGACCGGCTATATCGGCAGCTGGCTGATGGCTGGCGGCTATCTGGCCATCGGCTCCTGCATGTCGGCACTGACCAAGAACCAGGTCATCGCCTTTATTCTCAGTGTGGTGGTGTGCTTCCTGTTTGTTGTCAGCGGGGTATCCATGGTGCAGAACGCCTTCAGTGGCTGGGCACCGCAGTGGGTGCTCGATACGCTCGCCTCGTTCAGCTTTCTGACCCGCTTTGAAGCGATCAGCAAGGGGGTGCTGGATTTGCGCGATTTGCTGTATTTCTTCTCGCTGATGGGCGCCTGGCTGCTCGCGACGGCGGTTGTCATCGACCTGAAAAAGGCCGACTGAGGAGCTGACTCTATGAAACGTCTAATGTATTCCGGTGCCGGTCTGCTGGTGCTGCTGCTGGCCTTCTTTGCCTTCAATATGGCAACCAACGTGCTGTTGCCCGGCGCGCGACTGGATCTGACCGAACAGAAGCTGTTCACCCTGTCCGATGGCACCAGGCAGATTCTTGACGAGCTGGATGCGCCGATTGATCTGTACTTCTTTTTCTCCGACTCGGCGAGCAAGGACCTGACCGTGCTGCGCAACTACCAGCGCCGGGTTGAGGAAATGCTCAAGGAGTATGAGCGCCGCGCCAATGGCCAGATTCGTCTGCACATTATCGACCCCGAGCCGTTCTCCGAGGCCGAGGATCGCGCTGCCGAGTTCGGCCTTCAGGCGATTCCGCTGAGCGACAGCGGTGAATCGCTGTACTTCGGTCTGGCCGGTACCAACGAGTTGGCCCAGCGTGAGGTGATTCCGTTCTTCGCACTCGAGCAGGAAGGCATGCTCGAGTATGAGCTCAGCCGTCTGGTCAGCACCCTGGCCAAGCCCGACAAGCCGGCAATCGGTCTTATCTCCGGCCTGCCGGTGGATGGCGGCATGAACCCCTACACCCAGCAGCCCGCTGCTCCCTGGATGTCGATTGAGCAGGTGCGGCAGGTGTTCGAGGTCAAGCCGCTGGCCGAGGATATCGACAGTATTCCCGAGGATATCGGCGTGCTGTTGCTGATCCATCCCAAGGCACTGACCGAATCGGCGCTGTACGCCATTGACCAGTTTGTGCTGCGTGGCGGCAAGCTGCTGGCTTATGTGGATCCCTTCGCTGAGGCCGATCAGGGCATGGAGGCGATGATTCAGGGCATGGCGGACGGCAAGGCATCTGATCTTGGGCCGCTGCTGCAGGCCTGGGGTGTGGCCTATGATCCGACCAGGGTTGTGGTCGACGCCCAGCAGGGCATGGCGGTTGGTCGTGGCCCTGGTCAGCGCCCGGCCCGTCACATCGGCTGGCTTGAGGTGGAAACCGCGCAAATCGATGCCGACGATACCATTACCGCCCCGCTGCAGTTGTTGACCTACGCGACCGGTGGCGCGCTGGTGCCGGTCGAGGGCAGTGAGACCCGCTTTACTCCGCTGTTGCAGAGCACTAAAGACAGTGCGTTGCTACCGAGCGATGCCTTCGCCAACCTGCAGGACCCCGAGGACCTGCTCAAGGCGTTCACGCCGGACGACAACGTCTATACCCTGGCTGCACGTCTGCACGGGCCGGCCAAATCGGCCTACCCGCAGGGGCTTGAAGGGTATGAACCCGGCTTGACGCAGGCAGATAACATCAATGTGGTGGTTATCGCCGACACCGATATGCTGACCGACCGCATGTGGACCCAGGTGCGTGATCTGTTCGGTCAGCGCATTGCCCAGCCATGGGCGGAGAACGCCGGTCTGCTGGTCAACGCACTGGATAACCTGTCCGGGTCGGAAGCGCTGATCAGTGTGCGTTCGCGTGGCGACTTCAGCCGTCCGTTCACCGTGGTTGAAGAGCTGCAGCGCAAGGCCGAAAGCCGCTTCCGTGCCAGCGAGGAGCGCTTGCAGCAACGGCTGGCCGAGACCGACCAGAAGCTCGCGCAGTTGCAGCAGAGCCAGGATCCCGGCCAGTTGACCGAGCTGACCACCGAGCAGCGCGATGCGATCCAGGCCTTCCTCGACGAGAAACTGGCCATTCGCAAGCAACTGCGTGATGTGCGCTATCAGCTCAATGCCGATATTGACGAGCTGGGTAGCCGGCTGAAGTGGCTCAATACCGCAGCTGTGCCAGCCCTGCTGACCCTGGGTGTGCTGTTCTGGTGGCTGCTGGGTCGCGCCCGCCGCAAACGCTGAGGAGACGATATGCGCAAGATCATTCTTATCGCATTGGCCCTGATCGCGGCGGCGCTTGTGGCGGTCGCCCTGCAGGTACGCAATAGTGATCGGGTGACCGATCTGCAGAGCCAGCCGTTGCTGGACGAGGCGAAACTGTCGCAGCTGGCGGCGGTTGAACAGATCGAGCTGGCACGCGCCGGACAGCAAGTAGTGCTGCAGCGTGAGGGTGAGGCCTGGACGGTCGCCAATCGTGACCAGTTCCCGCTCCAGCGCGAGCGTCTGGCAGCGCTGCTGCTGGCGCTGCGCGAGGCGCGGGTGATCGAGGCCAAAACGTCCAACCCCGATTACCACGCGCGCCTTGGTCTGACCGAGGGCGAGGGTAACGACAGTGCCCTGGGGGTCAGCGTCAAGGCCGCTGAAGGCGGTTTTGGCCTGCTCTTCGGCAACAAGGTTGGCAGTGATCAACTGGTGCGTTTCGCCAATGAGGATCAGGTCTGGCTGGTTAATCGGGCGCTGAGCATGTCGGCCAACCCGCAGGACTGGCTCGATCTGCAGGTCAGCCAGATTCCGCTGGAGCAGGTCGCCACCGCGCACTGGCGTTATGCCGATGGCGAGGAGCTGCGGCTCGACAAGGCCAGCGAGGGTGATTACAACTTCAAGCTGGCGGACGGCGAGGGTGCCGGTCAGGAGCGCAAGCTGAACTCGATGGTGCTGGCGCTGGCCGATCTGCGGGCGCAGAACATGTCCCCGCGCACTGCCCTTGAGCTGGGTGAGCCGGTGCTGGTCATGCAGCTCGGCAGCTGGTCCGGTGCCACGCTGGATGCATCGCTCTACGAGGTCGGCGGGGCCTACTGGCTGACTATCGACCAGCTCGACCAGAGTGAGGAAAATCCGCTGACGGTCAACGCGGATGCACGCTGGGCGTTTCAGTTGGGTGTGGCTCAGCATGATCGCATGGTGCTGCGCCATGCAGACCTGAAAACAGCTGACGATGCCGCCGGGCAACCGGAACAGAACTGACCTCCCCCCTGCAGCCGCCTGATTGGGCGGCTGCTGCCTTGCCGCGCTACTTGCGGCTCCCAATCTCTGAACTAGACTCGAAAAACGACCACCGGGTGAATGCCTACGGTGGGCGCGCACGCGTTGTCCGCAGGCGGATAACGGAATTGATCAGGTATGACGAGGATTGCGGTAATGGCAGAGCGGGAGCAGGGGACCGTCAAGTGGTTCAACGATGCCAAGGGGTTTGGTTTTATTCAGCGTGAGTCGGGTCCGGATGTGTTCGTACACTTCCGCGCCATCCGTGGTGACGGTCACCGCACGTTGGTAGAGGGGCAGAAGGTCGAGTTCACCGTGTCGCAGGGCCAGAAGGGCCTGCAGGCGGATGACGTCACCAAGCTGTAGCCGAGTATTTTCCTGCCGGCGCGGCTGCCGTGGCAGCCGCGCGCACAGTTTCGCCGGCGCGGGAATGCTCGCGTCGTGGGGTAGTCGTGGCTTTCTTTCAGTGGATACCGGGCAGTTGGCTGCGCAGCCAGCGATCAAATTCACCCGCCGGCAAGGCGCCGTTTACCCGCGCGATTTCCTTGCCCTGATGCACGATCAGTAGCGTCGGAATGCTGCGGATGGCGAAACGGGCGGCCAGGTCCGGGGCCGCTTCGGTGTCAACCTTGAGAAAGCGCGCACGGGGTTCGTGTTGGCTGCAGCTCTGGCTGAAGGTCGGCGCGAACTGACGACATGGCCCGCACCAACTGGCCCAGAAATCGATGACCAGCGGCAGGTCTGCGCCGGCATGACGGGCAAAGCCGGCGGCGTCCACCTCTGTGGGCTTGCCGTTGAATAGCGGCTGCTTGCAGGCACCGCACACGGGGGCGGCGGACAGGCGACTGGCGTCCAGTCGGTTCTTGCGTTGGCAGTGGGGGCAGCAGATCAGCATTGGGAAGTCCTCCGACAATAGCGTATTGATGGGGGCCGATGGCGCCGTTTCAAGGATGCCGGCGTCGCCCCTGCCATTGTCTTTGCAGCTCGATAAAGGTCAGTGAGGCGGACCATGTAATCAGCACCAGCCCGGTCAGCGACTCGGTTCCGTAGAGAAAGCGGATGTGTCCGGTCGGCGTCAGGTCACCGTAGCCAAGCGTGGAGTAAGTGGTAGCGGAGAGGTAGATGGTATCGAACAGGGTGATGGTATCCAGACCGTTGATGCCGCCTTGTTCCGGCATCTGCAGCAGGAAAAAGGCGCTCAGCCCGAATAGCCAGATTTCGGCGATATGGGTGAACAGCAATACGAAAATCAGGGTCAGGATACGGGGCCGCTCACCCATGGTGGTATCGTCGAGAAAGCGGTGCAGCCGTGACAGGACCTCGTAGTGCAATACGACCGCCAGCGCCACAATGACGCAGCTGCACGCCACCATGATGATGTGGAAGCGGTCGATCTCCGGCAGATAGCTCACTTACTGCGCCCAGAGAAATTCGTGTTCGCCGTCGGCGTTGATCTTCAGCCAGCGGTCGGCATCGGCTTCGCCGTCCGCTTCCTCCCAGCCGCCCACCGAACAGCGTACTTCGTGACCAAGTGCGGCGTGAACGGCCCGTGCGCAGTCGCGGTCGCTTTCCCACGGGGTCACGTCGCTGTCGAACCAGATACTCGCCCATTTTCCCGCAGCCTTGCGTACCACCATCAGCGGAATGGTCTGGTCCGCGTGCAGGGCACCATGCTGGGTGAGGCCCTTGGGTTCATCCAGGGTCAGCGGTCCCATGACCTTGTGCAGCCAGTCCAGCAGGTCAGCGACGTGATCGTCGCGCAGGTAGATTTCGATATCAGGTTGGCGCACGGCTCCTCCTTCGGGGTTCGTGGTATCAGCAACGTTCCAGCATGATCATCTGCATGGCCACTTCGAGGCCCTCAATACCTTGCTCGGCAATGGTCTGCTGGCGTTCGGGGCGGCTGCGTACGCCGTGCGGCGTCATGCCGATCAGGTTGGCCAGATCTTCGCTTGTCAGCTGAAGAGGATAGCGCAGGGTCTGCTCCGAGGCGATGCGCAGGCCGTCCGGCAGGGCCTTGATCAGCGCCGGTGTCGGGTGGATCTGGTCGTACAGCCGTTCGCGCAGGGCCAGCAGGTGGTCGCTGTGCGGGCCAACGATGAGAACGCGTCCGCCGGGCTTGACGGTGCGCAGGCATTCGTCGGCAGACCAGGGGCTGAACACGCTGAGGGCGGCGTCCAGGCTCTGGTCGGCGACCGGCAGACGGGCACTGGAAGCGACCATCCAGCGGATGCTGCGGCTGCGTCGGCAGGCCTTGATGATGGCGTCCTTGCTGATGTCGAAGCCGCCGATGGCGGTGTCGGGCAGGGCGCGGGCCAGGCGTTCGGTGTAATAGCCCTCACCGCAGCCCATGTCGAGCAGGGTCTGCGGGCTGGCCTCGGCGAACAGCTGGTTGATCGCGTCGCTGACCGGCTGGTAGTGGCCGGCGTCGAGGAACGCCTGACGACAGGCCAGCATCTGCGGGGTATCACCCGGCTGCTTGCTGTTCTTGAATTGCACCAGCAGCAGATTCAGGTAGCCCTGACGGGCCTGATCGTAGCTGTGGCCGGCCGGGCAGCGCCATTGGCGCTCGAGATTGCTCAGCGGCGCGTGGCAGTGGGGGCAGATCAGCTGCAGCATCAGGTCAGCAACCGTTCCAGGGTGACCTGATAGATGTCGGTCAGCAGGTTCAGGTCATCGGCCTTGATGCACTCGTTGACCTGATGAATGGTCGCGTTGACCGGGCCGAGTTCAACCACCTGGGTGCCCATGGTGGCGATAAAGCGGCCATCCGAGGTGCCGCCGGAGGTCGATGGCTGGGTAGCGCGGCCGGTGACCTGCTTGATCGCCGCCGAGACCCCGTCAAGCAGGGCGCCGGGCTCGGTCAGGAAGGGCAGGCCGGATACGGTCCAGTGCAGTTCATATTCCAGGCCGTGGGCGTCCAGCAGGTCGCAGACGCGCTGTTGCAGCCCTTCGACGGTGGATTCGGTGGAGAAGCGGAAGTTGATCAGGGCTTCCAGTTCGCCCGGCACCACGTTGGTCGCGCCGGTACCGGAGTGAATATTGGAAATCTGGAAGCTGGTCGGCGGGAAGAACGCATTGCCTTCGTCCCATACCTCGGCGGCCAGTGCGGCCAAGGCCGGGGCGGCCAGGTGAATCGGGTTGCGCGCCAGATGCGGATAGGCCACATGGCCCTGCTTGCCGCGAATGACCAGGCGGGCGTTGAGTGAGCCACGGCGGCCGTTCTTGACGATATCGCCGACCAGTTCGGTGCTGGAGGGTTCGCCGACGATGCACCAGTCGACCTTTTCGCCACGCTCCACCAGCGTCTCGACCACCTTCACGGTGCCGTCGGTGGCGGGGCCTTCCTCGTCACTGGTGATCAGAAAGGCGATGGAGCCCTTGTGATCGGGATGCGCGGCCACGAAGCGCTCGACTGCCACCACCATCGCCGCCAGGCTGCCCTTCATATCGGCTGCGCCGCGGCCGTGCAGCATGCCGTCGCGAATCTGCGGGATGAAGGGGTTGGTCTGCCACTGCTCGACCGGGCCGGTTGGCACCACATCGGTGTGACCGGCAAAACACAACACCGGACCTTCGCTGCCGCGTCTTGCCCACAGGTTGTCGACCTCGCCGAAGCGCAGAGGCTCCAGCTCGAAACCGACCGCCGCCAGTCGTTCGCCCATCAGTTGCTGACAGCCAGCGTCCTCGGGGGTGGTGGAGTTGCGGGAGATAAGGTCGCAGGCCAGCTGCAGGGTAGGGGATAGCTCGGTCATGGTTCCGGTTCGTCTGGGCAGAGGAAGGCGCCATCATACCAGAGTCATGCGGCGCTCTTCCCGCCTGATCGGGGGTTGCCTGTCCAAGTGAGGCCGTTCGGTTCCAGCCGGTGACCGAGGTCGGTACCGGTTGCTCAGATTCGCGTGCCGGGCCAGCGTGCCCGTCGCCACGCCCGACGCTGCTTCTTGTCGAGGAAAGTCCAGGCCAGCAGGCGACTGCGCTTGCTGCCCTGGCCCATGTCGATGATGCGTACGTCGGTGGCGCCAAGATCGCGTAAGTGCTCGGGCAGCGTCTTCAGGTTGTTGGCGCTGGCGACCAGCGTCGTGAACCAGAACACCTGCGAGGCGCAGGTCTTGCTCTGCTCTACCATACGGCGAAGGAAACCTGCCTCGCCGTCGCTGCAGTACAACTCGTTGGCGCGGCCGCCGAAATTGCGCCCGCCGGGCGCCTTGCCCAGGCCCTGCCATTTGCGTTCATTGGCCTGCCGGGCCTCGGCGGCGCTGGCGTAGAACGGCGGGTTGCACAGGGTGAAATCGAATTGCTCGTTGGCGCCGATGATGCCGGTGAAAATGTTGTTGGGGTCGGTTTGCAGTCGCAGCGCAATCTGCTCTTGCCGCGCCGGGTTGGCCTTGAGTATGTGTTCGGCGTTTGCCAGTGTATCGGCGTCAATGTCGCTGCCGACAAACTGCCAGCCGTATTCGGCGTTGCCGATCAGTGGATAAATCAGGTTGGCACCGGTACCCACATCCAGGCCACGCAGCCGCTCTGTGCGGGGGATAACCCCGTCGTGGCTGCTGGCAAGCAGGTCGGCCAGATGGTGGATAAGATCGGCGCGGCCGGGGATGGGCGGGCACAACGCATCCTCGGGGATCTGCCAGCCATGGATGCCGTACCAGTGCGTCAGCAGGGCACCGTTGAGGCAGCGCAGGGCGGCCGGATCAGCAAAGTCGATGGTTGTCTGTCCATCCTTGCCCTGGCGGATAAAAGCCTTTAATGGCGGGCACTTACGGGCCAGCAGGGGGAAGTCGTAGCGGCCCTGATAGCGGTTGCGTGGATGCAGTGCTGGTGGCTTGGACGGGCGGCGCGACATGTTGACTCCTGAATTGGACGGGGAGCATCCCACGCTGGTGTCGTCTTGTCACCCGTTGTGCACAGAAGCTGGGGATGATGCTGTGGATAACTTCAGGATATCCGGGGCAACCCTATACGGGCCGGTGCCTGCGCAAGGCTGGTTGTTTTCTGCCCAATGCAGCGGCGGATGGCGCTGGTATACTGTGCCGCCGCAGGAGGATGCCCATGATTACCGAAGACCCCCGTTTTGCTGGAATTGGCCGTTTGTATGGTACTCAGGCGCTTGCGCGTCTGGCGGCCAGCCATGTGGTGGTCGTCGGAATTGGCGGGGTCGGCAGCTGGGTGGCAGAGGCGCTGGCACGCACCGGGATCGGTCGGATCAGCCTGATCGATATGGACGAGGTCTGCGTCAGCAACGTCAACCGCCAGCTGCACGCGCTGGACGGCCAGGTGGGCAGGCCCAAGGTTGAGGTGATGGCTGAGCGTCTGCGGGCGATCAGCCCGGAGTGCGACGTGCGCCCGGTGATGGATTTTGTCACGCCCAGCAATCTGGCCGAGCTGATAACCGATGACATCGATTGCGTTGTCGACTGCATCGACAGCGTCAACGCCAAGGTGGCGCTGATTGCCTGGTGCCGCCGCCGCAAGATTCCGGTGATCACCACCGGCGGTGCGGGCGGGCAGATCGACCCGACACAGATTACCGTCGCGGACCTGTCCAAGACCGTCAACGACCCGCTGGCCGCCAAGGCCCGCTCACTGCTGCGCCGGGACCACAACTTCCCCCGTGCCGACAGCAAGCGCAGCTTCGGCGTGCCCTGCGTCTACTCGAAAGAGCAATTGCGCTACCCCAAACCCGACGGCAGCGTCTGCACCCAGAAATCCTTCGTCGGTGAGGGCGTGCGCCTGGACTGCTCCGGCGGCTTCGGCGCCGTCACCATGGTTACCGCTACCTTCGGCATGGTAGCTGCGGCGCAGGCGGTGCAACGCTTGCTGCGCTAGCGCAGCAAGCGGGCTGGAAGCTTAAAGCTGGAAGCTGGAAGCCGTTTATCCGGGTAAGTGGCTGTTTTGCCTGGTACGGAAGCTGCACGGAAAAAGCCAGCCCACCCAGATCATGATCT
>AZIG01007182.1_pt1 | contig 13431 bp, 9 predicted proteins | sample 359071 | NCBI WGS metagenome assembly AZIG01 (sample SAMN02429714, study PRJNA222667) | marine sediment metagenome | biome: Sediment sample; isolation source: enrichment culture of sample MGS-AQ(UA) from oil contaminated terminal site... | place: Jordan: Aqaba | collected 2011-05-15 | depth 18 m m | reverse complement strand
GGCGAGCGCTCCGCAGCAGGCCGGCTGGCTGCAGCCGGCGCCGCCGGCTCAACCGGCTCCTGAATCAGCCGATCCAGCAGATCACGGGCCTCCACAGAACCCTGGCGAGCCGCGTGGCGCATGCTGTCACCAAACAGCTGACGATTGACCAGCGGCTGATCGTGGGAGGCCATCTCGCCCACCTCCAGCTCGGCGCGCGCGGCAACGATGCGCTCCTGGGTCTTTTTCAATTCAGCATCCAGACCCGGTGTCGGTGCCGTCAGACGGGGCGCCTCGTAGTCCAGCGCAGCGGTCAGCTCAACGCCACCGGCCACCCGGCGATTGGCGATGATCGACGCATCAGCGCCCAGCTCATCGCGAACCAGCTTCATCGCCTGGCGCATGTCTGCGGCAAAGAAACGTTTGACTTTCATGGCTGACCTCGTCGCTTTTCTGGCACCGCCCGCTGGCGGTTGCTGTCATTCATTCAGAGTGCTGCAGTTCAGTTCTGGCCAACCGTCGCAATGATGGTGACCTGCTTGCTGTCCGGAATTTCCTGGTAGGACAGTACATGGGCGCCCGGGGCTGCGTAGCGTACAAACTTGGCCATCATCATTCGGATCGGCCCCGCTACCAGCAGTACTGCCGGCTTGCCCTGCACTTCCTGCCGTTGCACGGCATCAGACAGTGAGCGCTGCAGCTTCTCGGCCATGCCAGGCTCCAGCAACATACCGTCGTCGGCGCCCTGACCGGCCTTCTGCATACTCTGTAGCAACATCTGTTCCAACCTTGGCTCCAGCGTGATCACAGGCAGCTGAGAGTCAAGCCCCACAATGCTTTGCACGATTGAGCGCGACAACGCGACACGCACAGCGCCGATCAGCGCGCCGGTATCTTGACTCTTGTTCGAGTTGTTGGCGATGGCCTCGGCGATGGTCCTGATGTCACGAACCGGCACCTGTTCCTGCAGCAGCCCCTGCAGCACCTTGAGCAGGTTGGACAGGGAGATCAGCCCCGGCACCAGCTCCTCGGCCAGCTTCGGCGAGGCCTTGGCCAGCACCTGCATGAGCTGCTGCACTTCCTCGTGACCAATCAGCTCGTGGGCGTGCTTGTAGAGAATCTGGTTGATATGGGTGGCAACCACGGTGCTGGCGTCAACCACGGTATAGCCGAGTGACTGCGCCTGATCCTTCTGGTTAGGCTCAATCCAGACTGCGTCCAGACCAAACGCCGGATCCTTGCCGGGCACACCCTTGATCTCGCCAAAAACCTGACCCGGGTTGATCGCCAGCTCACGGTCGGGGTAAATCTCGGCCTCGGCCACACCCACGCCCATGAGCGTCAGGCGGTAGGCATTGGGCGCCAGATCGAGGTTGTCGCGGATATGTACCGAAGGCATCAGAAAGCCCAGATCCTGCGAAAGTTTCTTGCGAACGCCCTTGATCCGCGCCAGCAGTTGCCCACCCTGATTGCGATCAACCAGCGGGATGAGCCGATAACCGACTTCAAGCCCGACCATGTCAACCGGGGTCACATCATCCCAGCCAAGCTCACGGGCCTCCGGCGCCTGAACGGCCGGCAGCTGGGCCTGCTGACGCTCTTCCTGCACCTTTTCCTCCTCCTTGGCCTGCTGACGCTTGGCGATGAGGTAGGCGCCCGCCGCCGCAATCGCACCGAGACTGAGAAAAGAGAAGTGCGGCATACCAGGGATAAGCCCCATGACGATCAGGATGGCCGCAGCCACCGCCAGCGCCTTGGGTGAAGCAAACATTTGACGCTGAACCTGCGCCCCCATGTCTTCCGAGGAGGAAACCCGGGTCACCATGATCGCCGCAGCAGTCGAAAGCAGCAGCGACGGGATCTGGGCAACCAGGCCATCACCGATGGTCAGCAGCACATAGATGCGACCGGCCTCGGCAAACGGCAGCCCGTGCTGCGCCATGCCGATAGCCAGACCACCAATCACGTTGATGAACAGAATCAGCAGGCCGGCGACGGCGTCACCGCGCACGAATTTGCTGGCACCGTCCATGGAACCGTAGAACTCGGCCTCCTGGGCCACTTCCTGACGACGCGCCTTGGCCTGATCCTGATCGATCAGACCGGAGTTGAGATCGGCATCGATTGCCATCTGCTTGCCCGGCATGGCATCCAGGGTAAAGCGCGCACTCACCTCGGAAATTCGGCCTGCGCCCTTGGTGACAACCACGAAGTTGATGATCATCAGGATCGCGAACACCACCAGACCAACGACGTAGTTACCGCCAATCACCACCTCACCGAAGGCCTGGATTACCTTACCGGCCGCATCCCCACCCTCGTGGCCATACAGCAGCACTACACGGGTCGAGGCCACGTTGAGCGCCAGACGCAATAAGGTCGAGACCAGCAAGATGGTCGGGAAAACGGCAAAATCCAGCGGCCGCAGCGCGTAGGCGCACACCAGCAATACGACCAGCGACAACGCAATATTGAAGGTAAACAGTACGTCGAGCAGAAATGGCGGGATCGGCAGCATCATCATGCCGAGCATCACCAGCAGCAGAATCGGGATACCCAGACTGCCGTGGCGCAAGCCGGCCAGATTGGTCCGCATATTTCCCATCAGTTGCGCGCGATCGACAGCCATTGGCGAAAAAGTCCCCAGATCAAATATTTGACGCAGATTGCGTTGTACCCGGGACTACGCAAGAAGCGTTCCACTTTAGCAACCCGCAGGCCCGGCACAGGTCTACCAATGGCTGTTCGCCTGTACTCGAGTTCTGCTTCGTCCCGGCAAACCTTCTGATAAACTGCCTGACGCTGTAACGGCAAAGGATGGCCAGATGACTGACCCGGCAGATTCGTCAGCACCGAACACTGCCATCCACTGCCACTACAGCCCGATACTCGCCGGCTGGTCGCAACCCGAGAGGTATCATGCGCGCGCCTATCGCTCTGCTACTTGGACTGAGCATCGCCCTCAGCGGATGCCAAACCCTGTCTGAACCCGACAGCCTGCTGAGCCGTTCCGGTGAAATAATCAGAACCCAGAGCCAACGCCTGGCCGACCTGGCCTCCAGACTGACCAGCGACCCGGCTGCCCGGCAGCGTCATGCCGACGTCGAAGCGCTGTTCGCGCAACCGTACATCGATCCCCTCACCCGCTACCTGAACGCCCACGCCGACGATCCGGTCTACTCAGACTACATTCCACTGGTCGAAGAAGAACGAGACAGCCGCTGCGAGGCCATCGGCCAACGCTACGCCGCCGAGCAACCGACCCGCGACAACTTGCGGAGACTGCGTGCCGGCTATCAGTTTTCCTGCCCAAACCAGGTGGACGCGTTTGCATCCCGGGTACCGCAGCCCGCAAGCACACCGTCCAGAAGCAGCCCAACCACGGACCAGCAGGAAACCTGCTACCTGCTGTTTGCCATCCGCAACTACAGCCAGGCTGGCAATGCCTGCCGCGGCGCAGCCGAGGCAGGCGACGCCAAGGCCCAGCATCACCTGGCAAGTATTGCCGACAGCACCGGGCAAGGCGACACGGCACTGCGCTGGGCCCGCGACTCTGCCGAACAGGGCAATACTGCGGGCCAGCTGCTGCTGGCTGATCTACTGCAGCGGCAAAACAGCAGCGAAGCCGACAGGGACGCCTTCAGCTGGTTGAAAAAGGCAGCCGACAGCGGCCAACCCGAAGCCCGCTATCAGTTGGCCCGGGCGTATCTGAACGGAACCGGAACCGCCATCAGCCCGGACAAGGCCGAGGATCAACTGCGCCGGGCCGCCCTGGCTGAGCACATACCTTCAATGCTTCAGCTGGCTCGCAACCACCCCGACACCGCGTCTGCCCGCCACTGGCTAGCCGAGGCTGCAGAGCTTGGGTCAGCCGAAGCGCAATACCGTCTGGGGCTTGATTACATGCAGGGTAATGGCGGCCCGCAAGATCTGGAGCAGGCATACTTCTGGCTAAGTCTGGCGCTGGTGAACGGAGAATCCCGCGGCCGACGCTACGTCGAACAGCTGTCTGGCCAACTCAGCAACGACCAGCTGACCAGTGCGCGCAGCGCCCTGCAACAGCGTATCAACAGCCGCTAAGGCAGAGGGTGACAGGGGTGCTGCCAGTCAAACGCGCAATCATGGTTCTGCTCAGCCTGCTGGTCGGCCTGTTCCTGCTCGGCAGCTGGTTGATCGCCAGCCTGAATCTGGAGTTCGCCGAGAATGCGATGGGTACGCTGCGCGAACGCCAGATTACCGACACCTTTTATGCCAACCTTGATCGCATCAATGCCCATCACCGACTGATGGAGCAGAGCACCCGCGGCCTGGCCCGAGCCGGCGGACTGCTGCTGCGCAACCCTGCCGATCCGGCGACGCAGGCAGATACCCTGCGCAACGCGTTGCAGGACTTTCCCGACAGCTACGGCAGCAGCCTTTGGTACAGCGAGCCCGGACGCCCGGCCCACTATGCCTACCGCCAGGGACAGGGCATACAGGTCGAGCCGGTCAGTGCCGACGAACAGCAGCGTCTCACCACCTGGTTTCAGCATCTGCGGGGGCTGCAGCCACCCATCGAGCCAGCACAACAATGGACCGCGGCGTATTACAAAAGCAGCATCAACGCGGTGGTGATCAGCCATGCCACACTGATACGTGATGCGCAGGGACGCCCTCTTGGTCTGGCCATGACCGACTGGCTGGCCGATGACATCATCAGCACTGTCAGCCGGGTCGAAGTGACGCCCGGCACCTTTGCCTTTTTGCTGGACCACGACAACCGCAACCTTTCCAGCCTGTCTGACGCCGCCGACGTCGATCACGCACAGCGGATGATCGACAGCGTGACTGCGCTGCAGCTTCATCAGAGACTGCAGGACCAGCCGCTTCCCATTGTCAGTTCAAGACAACTGGCATCGCCGATGCAGCAACTCAGGCATCAGGTAGACGAGCAGGACTACAGCCTGTTTTACTCGCCAACCCGTGCCGGCATGATCTTCGGCATCGGTGTTCCGCAAGCCGAGATCGATGCGGTACTGACGCCGATGCGTGACAGCAGTACCCGCATTCAGCTGCTGGCGGGCACGGTCATGCTGATCATTTCCGCGCTGATTCTGTATCTGGTGGCCGGCACCCTGCGCCAGCTGCGCAACCTGTACACCGATCCCCTTACCCATCTGCCCAACCGCGAACGGCTGCTGGCTGATCTCAGGAAAACCCACACCGCGAGCCTGCTGCTGCTCAATCTGGATGCCTTCAAGGAAATCAACGATTTCTACGGCCACCAGTGCGGCGATCACGTTATCGCAACGCTGGCCGAGGCGCTGCAGCAGCACCTGAATGAACGCGCAGACTGGCGCGGCAGCCGGCTGTACCGGATGCCGGCCGACGAGCTGGCCATCTGGCTACCAGGCCATCACAATCAGGAACAGCTAACCCCTGCCCTGACGCGGCTGCTCGGCTTCATCAGCAATCTGGAGATTCGCTGGCAAGAGCAGGATATCCCGCTCCACGCCAGCATTGGCGTGGCGTGCTGCAACCAGCGCGAAGCGCAGGACCTGAGCGGCGAGCAGTTGCTGCCGGCAGCCAACATCGCACTCGAGCTGGCGCGCGCCGGCAACGAGAGCTTCGTGTTTTACGACGCCAGCCGGGGCGTGCGCGAAGGATACGAACAGAACCTGATTGGCGCCAACCGGCTGCGTGCAGCGCTGGAGGAACAGCGCATCGTCGCCTTCTTCCAGCCGATCATGGACGTCACCAGCCAGCGTATTGAAAAGTACGAATGCCTGGTGCGAATGATTGACGAGCAGGGTGAACCGGTCAGCCCGATCCATTTTCTTGAGCTGGCGAAGAAAGTGCGCCTGTATCGCGCGATTACCCGCTGCATGATCGACAGCGCAATCGCCCGTTTCGCTGATCAGCGCCACAGTTTCTCGATCAACCTCTCCTGCGAAGACCTGCTTGATCCGGAGCTGGCCGACTACATCATCTCGACGGTAGAGAGCCACGCTATCGGACATCGCGTCATCTTTGAAATCCTCGAATCGGAAGGTATCGAAAACTACGCTGCCGTACGTCAGTTCATCGACCGCGCCAAGGCTCTGGGCTGCCTCATTGCCATTGATGACTTCGGCACCGGCTATTCAAACTTCGAACACCTGCTCAGACTCAACGTCGACCTGATCAAGATCGACGGCAGCCTGATCCGCCAGCTCGACGAGAACCCCACCGCACTGACCCTGTGCCGCGGCATCGTCCAGTTCGCACAGGAGCTCGGCCTGCAGACCGTTGCCGAGTTTGTTCACAGCCCAGCCGTCCTCAAACAGGTTAAGGCCCTGGGTATCGACTTCGCCCAGGGCGCTGCCATCGGCATGCCATCGGCCAGCCTGATCACCGAGATCAGCGTGCTGGATGCCGACGAGCCGGGCACCCGCAGCTAGCGGTAAATGATATCCGCGCGCATTGGTGCAAGACGCTGCAGCAGGCGATTCTGCACGGTGACGGGCAACCGCTCGGCCTCCATCGCCGCAATCAGATCTTCAACCAGCGCATTGAAGTCAGCTTCGGTGAGGTCAAACCCGGCGTGCACGTCGGCCATGCTGTCACCGGTATACTCGCAGGGGCCTCCCGCCTCGACACAGAACTGCTCCTGCAGTTTTTCCTGCAAGCGGGCAATATCGGTGTCGGCGAAGTGGTGGGCGATACGCACGTCATCGGCGATGCGATACAGCAACGCCTCGACCACACGATTGATACCTGCCTGCTCTCCAAGGGCCTGATACAGACTGTCATTCTCCGGCGGCTGAGAGGCACATCCGGCCATGCCGATCAGCACCAGCGCAGCGCAGGCCGTTGCACGTAATTCTCTGTACATGATGACCTCAGTAGCTCAACTGCATGGAAAGGAAGAGGCCGCGCTGGCCTTCCAGCGTGGCAATCTCGCCCAGATCGGCCCAGGCCGCAGCGAGCGCCAGACGCTTGCTCGGAAAATAGCCGACAAACACATCCTGCCAATCGCTCTCCCCGGCAAACGACAGGTTGTCCGGCTTCTCGCGGTACTCAACCCCCACCACCCAGCGAGGGTTAAGCAGCAGCGCCACACTCCCCTCCTTGAGCAGTGAGCGGCTGTCGCGGCGATCACCACCAAAGCCCAGCAGACCGGTTTCATTGGCGCGCGAGTAGCGCAGCGTGCCGTTGACCAGCAGGTTGTAGCCGCCGACTGCACCCAAAAACAGCCGGGACCCCGCCAGATAGAAATCGGTATCCGAATCTCGCTGGGCGCCGACCAGTGACGGGATCAGGAAATTGGTCTGGCGCTTGTACTGCGCGCCCACGACAACCTGTGGCAAGCGGTCATATACCAGATCCCCAAACAGCCGCAGCTTCACGCCGAAGACGTCCTGATTCAGGCTTTTGTGCGGCAGGCCCGCCGCCTTGCTCAGCGCATCCATGTCCAGCCGCTGGCGCGCCACCGACAGCTCCACCCGGTTGTTGAATGCCAGCGACGCGCCAAACGCGTCGAGCCGATAGTCACCCGTGTCGACGCGGGTGGCAAAGGCATCGCCGCCCCACTCGTCCCGGGTACCGTAGCCAGACAGCACAGCCCACGGCACGATGCCGCCGCCGGCCGAGCCTTCGATATTGGTCACCCCTCCGGTCGCCAGCAGGCGCCCGCCGGTATCAGCACAGGCACTCCCCGCCAGACACAGCAAAATCCCACACAAAGCAGTTTTGTTCATGGCAGCCTATCTAAACGAACGTTCCTCGCGTCTCCGCCATCCAGCGCTCAAGATCAGCGGCCGGCAGCGGACGACTTATGAAGTAACCCTGCGCCACATCGCAGTGACGCTCCTTGAGCCAACTGAGCGAGCGTGCATTCTCAATACCTTCAGCAATGACTTTCAGGCCCATGTTGTGGGCCAGCTCGATGGTCGATTTGACGATGACCGCATCATCGCTGTTGTCGGCCAACTGGAGCACAAACGACTTGTCAATTTTCAGATCCTGAACCGGCAGGCTCTTGAGCGTGGCAAGCGACGAGTAGCCCGTGCCATAGTCATCCACCGCCAGCGCGATTCCCAGCTCGCGCAGGGCCAGCAGGCTATCCAGACTGCGCTGCGGGTCGCGCATGACCGCGCTTTCAGTCACTTCCAGTGAGAGGTAGTCCGGGCTGATTTGCTGGGCGCGCAGCATCCGCTCCATACGCTGCGGAAACGCTTGGTCATCAAGGTCGCGGGCAGAAATATTCATGGCTACCTGCAGATGGATACCGCGATCAATCCAGCTGCGCAGCTGCGACAACACCGCGGCCATCATCCACTGCGTCAGCATGCCGATACTGCCCGTCTGCTCGGCGAGGGTAATGAACTCATCAGGCCCGATCACGCCGAGTTCACTGTGCTTCCAACGCATCAGCGCCTCAACCTGCCGCACTTCCCCGGACGCCAGATCCAGCTTCGGCTGGAACACCACACTCAACTCCCGGTACTGCGGTGCGTAGCGCAGGTCCCGCGCCAGACGAATACGCCGTTGATAGGCCTGATCACGCTGCGCCTGATAAACCGCAATACGATCCGCCCCCGGAGCAGCATCGTTCAGCGCAATGCTGACTTGCCGCAGCAGTTCCTGCGGATCACGGCCATGCAGCGGCCAGGCCACCAGTCCAGCCAGCCACTGCGAGCTGAGCTTGATATCCTGAACCTGCATTTTCTCCCCGAGCCGCGCCAGCAGCCCGTCGATGAGCACGACGGCCTCCTCCAGCTCATAGCCCTTGAGCAGCAACAGAAAACCGCTCCCCGGTTGCCATGCCAGCAGGGCGTTGGGCGGCAGAACGCCTTCCACGCTGGCGACGGACTGACGTATCAGCGCATCCAGAAACTCCTGGCCGCGCGCCTTCAGCAACAGGTCCGCCGTGAGCAGGTTGCACTGCGCCAGCACCCCACCCGCGCCACTGGCGATGGCATCGTCGAGCTGGCTGCGAACCACCCCGATGTTCGGCAACCCGGTCAGCGGGTCGTGCAGAGCGTTGTGCATGATCAGGTCTTCGCGCTCGGCGATGCCCGATCGCATAGCGTCAATGCGCTCAGCCAGCAAGCCAAGCTCATCGTTACGCTCAAGCCTGACCTGCCCGGTATAGTCGCCGCGGCCGATCCGTGTAGCGGCTTCAGCCAGCAAAGCAACCGGCCGAGCGAGACTGCCCGACAGATGTACCGCCAGCAGCGAAGACGCCAGTAGCGCGATCAGAGTGATGATCAGCAGCTCGCGCTTGAGCAAATCGAAGCTGGCAAGAGTTTCGGCCATTGGGCTGGCCAACTGCGCCAATACCCGGTAATCGGCCTGATCCAGCAGCGCAATGACCGTCGTCAGATAGCCTTCGGACTCCTGCATTTGCCCGCCGCTCTCTGCATCCATCTCGAGCACGCTGCTGGTCATCGTCGAATAGCTGCTCATCACCGCGTCATCGTGACTGCTGACAAACCGAATCTCCAGCCCCGTCAGCTTTTGCAGTTCGTGCGCCAGCGCCTCGTCCAGACTGAACGCCATCGCCACCTGCCCCAGCGTCACCGGCGCGCGCACCACCGCCTCCACCAGCAGGTAGGGACGGTCATCAATAATGGCGATCATGGCCTGATCGGAAAAGCGTTGCAGCGCCTGCACATCAACCGGCGCGGCAATGCCATCCTTGACCGAAGCGATGCGCATCACACCCTGCGCGTCGAACAGCATTGCCTGATCAGCGCCAATGCGCCGGACCTGATTCAACAGCGCCGAACGAATGGTCGGCAGATCGCCGGTGGCGACCGCCTGCCGGAAGCCAAAATCCGCCACCAGAATTTCAGTGGCGCTGGTCAGCTCACGGGCACGCGCCTCCAGCAAATTGCTGAAAACGTTGCTGCCGACCTGCAGGTGCTGTTGCGCCTGACGCTTGGCGGAGACGTCGGTAGCCGTATAGACCACCAGAAACACGGCACCCAGAACCAGCGCCAGCAGGCCGACGGAGGTAAGGATCAAGCGCGTCCGCAGATAACGCATACGCATGCCGTTATTGCAACGACTTGAAACGCTGTTGCAGGGGAGACAGCGCTGGAGCAGGAGCCTCAACCGTTGCGGAAATCGGCAGACTCAGCGTCTGGTCGGGCTGGTTCAGGTCCAGCTCACCCAGCGCCACGGGGGCCTGTTGAAACTGATCAGGGTGCCACCATGAAACCGGCCATTTACCCTCGGGCAAGTCTGGCAGCACCACCTGCCCCGCCGCATCGCTGACAGCAAAGCGCGGGTGCTCGGTCACCAGTATGTAGCCCACCATGGCGTCGTGAATATTGCAGCCCAGAACCACCACGCCAGGCCGTTCAAAGGTCACCGGTGGCGCCTCTTCGCCCTTGAACAGGCGCAGCTCGAAGGGCTTGGCTTCGGAGAAGGAGTAAACGTGATGCCGCACATCATCACTGTTGGGGAAATCAACCTGAGCACCAACCGGCACCACCAGCGTATGGGGCACGAATTGACGGTCAATCTGGTCCATCACATAGCTGTCTTCGGCACGCGGCGGCACCCCTTCAACCAGCAATACCGCGTTGGCCAACGGCAGGCCGTCGGCGTCGGTCACCCGTATTTGCGCCGCCATGGTGTGACAGGCCCAACCGAACTGCCCGGACAGCAGCAGCGCAAGTAATCCGAAACGACGTACGCCGCGCGCTGTGAGACGATTCTGCATGGTACTTCTTCCCCCCAAAAAGAGACGCCCCCAAAGTGCGACGTACCACCCGTGGCCGGCGCCCCCCCCTGCTCGCACGGCAACCCGTTGCAATACGGATTGACGCTTCACAGTGTCGCCCTTTGCCAAACGACGCTAGCATAGCCTGATTGCAAACTGATGTGCAGGAGCGAAAATGCCTAACTCGACCATCCCCCTCTCCGTGCTGGACCTGTGTTCCATCGCAGAAGGGGGCACCGCCGCCGATGCGTTACACAACGCTCAGGCGATGGCACGGCATTGTGAAGCGCTTGGCTACCAGCGCTACTGGGTCGCAGAGCACCACAACATGACCGGCATCGCCAGCGCGGCCACTTCGGTCGTCATGGGGTATCTGGCGGGCAGCACTCAACGCATTCGTATCGGCTCCGGCGGCATCATGCTGCCGAACCACGCACCACTGCAGATCGCCGAGCAGTTCGGCACCCTGGAATCCCTGTATCCCGGTCGCATCGACCTTGGCCTCGGCCGCGCCCCCGGCACCGATCCGGCCACCGCGAATGCACTGCGCCGCGGCCGCACCGACGGCGAAGACTTTCCGCAAATGCTTGAGGAGTTGCGCCGCCTGTTTGCCCCGATTGAGCCCGGCCAGCGTTTACGCGCCGTGCCCGGCGGCGGCCTGAACATTCCGATCTGGCTGTTGGGCTCCAGCACCTTCAGTGCCCAGTTGGCAGGACGACTGGGGCTGCCCTTCGCCTTTGCCGGACAGTTCTCTCCGGATTACCTGTTCAGCGCCCTGCGGCTGTACCGCGAAAGCTTCCGCCCGAGCGACCAGTACAGCGAGCCCTACGCCATGCTCGGCATCAACGCCTACGTCGCCGATGATCGTGAGCAAGCCCACTATCTGGCCAGTTCCCATCAGCAGGCGTTTCTCAACCTGATCCGCGGTACACCGGGACAGCTGCCACCGCCGACCCGGGATATGGAATCACTCTGGCAACCGCATGAACGCCATCAGGTGATGTCGACGCTCGCTGGCAGTCTCATTGGAGACCTGCAGAGCGTGACCGGCCAGCTGTCCGATTTGCTGGAGCGAACAGGCGCCAATGAACTGATCGTGAACAGCCCGATTTTTGACCAGAATGCACGAAAGCATAGCTACCAACTGCTGATGCAGGCCAGCCAGCAACACTGAGCCCCTTCCCTGATGCAGGCGACTCTGGTAAAAAGACGCCTGCGCGGGTGTAGTTCAATGGTAGAACGGCAGCTTCCCAAGCTGCATACGAGGGTTCGATTCCCTTCACCCGCTCCAGTCTTGCTTCCTTCTGCTTTACTTTCCATTGTCACAAGCCGGCCAGGCGAGAAAAATTCGCGTGCGCAAATGCCTCTGCTTATGCTTTTCTCTACGACCAACATACCAATAACCCCTTGTAATGATTGGTTTTTTCTGCACAAACGGATGACAAGAGCGATCCGCTTGGGCACAATGTCCAGTCAAACGTTAATGTCAGTGGAGTACCAGCCATGAAAGGCCATCCGGACGTCGTCAGCTGTCTTATCGATCTGTTGCGAGGTGAGCTTGGCGCACGGGATCAGTATTTCCTGCATTCGCGACTGTACGAAGACATGGGCTATGCCAAGCTGTACGAGCGCATCAACCATGAGATGGAAGAGGAAACCCAGCACGCCGACGCTATCCTCAAGCGCCTGCTGTTTCTTGAAGGCAAGCCGGACATGCGGCCCTCGCCCATCACCCCCGGCAGCACCGTGCAGGAAATGCTCGAGTCAGACCTCAAGCTGGAATATGAGGTACGCGAGAACCTGGCTAACGCCATTGCCCTGTGCGAGCGTGTCGGCGACTACCAGACGCGGGAAATACTTGAAGTCCAGTTGGCAGATACCGAAGAGGATCACGCCTACTGGCTGGAGCAGCAACTGCGCCTGATCAAGATGGTTGGTGAACAGAACTACCTGCAATCGCAAATGTAATCTGACGCCCCGCCACAGCCCTGCCAGCTGACGCTGGCAGGCGTCATGCGGCCATTCGCCCCCCAGCACCGCACCGCATCTGCTTCCCCGGCGCTGCCCTTTATTTCCAGACCACAAGGTCAGCATTTTCGGAATTCGAACTAATATTCGTTAGTGCACCAGCCTGGTGAAGCCGAATACCCCCTCTGCACCGGCATCGTCCAGTGCGGACCACGGATCAGAAGCCTCTCTTTCAACCCAAGCCTCAAAACTGACCGTTCAGACAGGAATTTGCAGCAACAGCCAGCCGATGCAGCCGGCATGGCACCTTTTCTGCATTGCCAGCAGCTCCAGTCAATTGGAGTACTCTAGTGACCTCAGGTACCTGCCCAGATCGTCGTCAGACACGGATACTGATGCCCGCCAGCGCCAAAGAAGCCTGCGCACTCGCCAGATACCACAGCGCGCCCTATATGGCCGGAGCCAGCGCGCTGCAACTCGGCTGGAACAAAACCGGCAGGTGGCCAGAGCATGTGGTCAGCCTGAATGCGATAAACACACTGCACGGCTGCCATCGGGCCGCAGACCATTGGTCCCTTGGTGCCTTGAGCCGGCTATCGGAGCTGACGCGCAATCCGGATCTGTGTGCAGAGCTGCCCGTGTTTGAAACGGCGCTGCTCGGTGTTGGCGCACCCGGCATTCGGCATATCGCCACCCTCGCGGGCAATATCGGCTTTGCCGGCGACCTGCTGCCTACCCTGCTGGTACTCGACGCCCGACTTGACTGGCTGGACGAAAACGGCGCGGATCAA
>AZIG01007417.1_pt1 | contig 13498 bp, 15 predicted proteins | sample 359071 | NCBI WGS metagenome assembly AZIG01 (sample SAMN02429714, study PRJNA222667) | marine sediment metagenome | biome: Sediment sample; isolation source: enrichment culture of sample MGS-AQ(UA) from oil contaminated terminal site... | place: Jordan: Aqaba | collected 2011-05-15 | depth 18 m m | reverse complement strand
GGCGGATCAGCAAGGAGGTTTATCAGAGGGACTATCCAGAGCCACGTCGGCGGGTGTTGTTTCACTGGCAAGGACTGCGCTTGTTGCAAGAGTTACAGAGCGGATACTCCAGCTTGTATGTGTATGCAAGCATGGATAGCTACGATCCTCTAGCACGCATCGACGGAAAGTCAGAGAGTGATGAAATTCACTATTTTCATACCACCTTGGTTGGGCAACCGGAGCAGCTGACTGACTCTGATGGCAACACGATCTGGCGTAGTAACCATCACGGTTGGGGAAAGATAATTAATGAGTGGCACAGCCAACAAAATGGACGTGAACAAAACCTGCGAAATCAAGGCCAATACATTGATCGCGAGACTGGGCTACACTTCAATATATTCAGATTTTACGACCCCGATATAGGCCGCTTCACAACAACAGACCCTCTCGGGATCGAAGGAGGAGTCAATCTCTACAGCTACGCCCCAAATATAGTAAACTACTCAGATCCGCTTGGGCTCTGCCCCGAAAATGTCAAAGAATATGATATCACCCCATACAGGCCTAGCAATAGCCCCCTCGAAAACCATCATGGCATCCTAGATATCTGGGCGGCACAAAACGTGCCCTCATATGGAGGAAAATATCCCAAAGGGTCTCCTACGATCGTATTGTCTAGTAAAAATCATGCAGCCACCAAGGCGGTGTATCGTGAGTGGCTAAGAGAAAAAACTGGAAAACCTGTGGGAGGCAAAGTAGATTGGTCGCAAATCAGCAATCGAGAGGTCATGCAACTTTCGGAGCGAATGTTTGACGTCGCAGGAGTTCCAGCCACCAGCCGAACCTCCTACTACAGGGCATTGAATAGATATTTACACACAGGCACTTTCTGATCCTAATTTGAGGCAAGCTAAACATGCACACCATAAAACACATACTTGAGAAATTCAGCAATGATCCGAGAATTGACGTTTTCCCTCCAGACTCACCACTACCCACACTACCCAACTTCCTTAGCTATCCTCCAGACCTCGCTGAATTCTATAAACTTTGCGGCGGCGCCCAGTTGTTTTCCCCAAAAAACGATAGCATCTCTTTCACCATACTACCGCCGCAACAGATCAAGCAATCCAACACAGAAATAGTTGGCACCCCATGCGATGATGATATCTCCTCATCATGGTACCTAATTTGCAAAACCGACAACAACGACTACATCTCCATTGACCTATCAATAGAGCGCTCTGGCCGCTGCTATGACAGCAATTTTGAAATTCATGGCGTCGCTGGAAGTTGTCCTATTATCGCACTGAGCTTCAAAGAGCTATTAGTGAGCATTTACACGTCTGATGGCGATGATATTTTTTGGAGAAACAGAAATTATGGAGATGCTTACGACTAAGAGCAAACATTACAAAGCAAACCAACCACCACTACATCATGAGCAAAATAAACATTTAAGCCTCGAAGACAGGTCAAAAAATGGCCAGACATATATGTCATCTGTAGCTTTTCGTGAGTTCACCACAACCAGAAAAACTCGCGAACAAGCCTTTTTAATGAAACAGCAATCAAAGCTTTGAGGGCATTTAAAACACCCTACCATTTTCCACCCACAATCTTTTTAGTGCTTGTCAAATTTTACATACTTCGAGAGTGACGACGATATCAACCACTGACGCGCTATCAAAAGCCAGCTCCGATTTGCCTGAAATTCTCTACTGCCTAGGACAAGGATTTTCGGATTGCCAGGAGCTTATAGCCAATGGTACAGACCTTTCACGCCGCCCGAATGGGCAACCCAATATAGCAATCTGGCCGGGCTACAGGAATAGCCAAGGATTTTAAATGACACTTTCCGAACTCATACAATCAGATACCTACATAAACCTCCTTGACAACCTAGACAAATACACTCCCGAAAAAGTAGATAGACAATCAAAAATTCACGAAACCGTCACCACCCTTATGGAGAAATGGATTCAACATTCCTCGTTCTCTTGCGACGACTTGCATCACACCATATTAAATCACCAACAACATTTACTTTTTTATATCATAAAAAAACAAGCAGCCTATACAGAGCAAAACGGCGGCAGGGACAACATAATAAATCTAGCGCCAAAGGTGAACTTTCCTATCAGCCACATTATTGAGTACTGCATATTATCAAGTGAAAAAAGTGAATTATTAGAGTATATAAAAAAATTCGAATACCAGCTCCCCAACAATATACGAGAGAAATTGAAAAAATATTCTCTGAAACCAAGCCCTCGTGAGCAAAATGGTCATTCGGCGATGGAGGAAACGCTGTACGAGGCCACGCGGATCCACGCGCCGAGTTCGACCGAGAACCAAGACAGCAAGCGCGCCACATAAATGCACCAAGCTAAGAAAGGCAATCGGTGGTACTTCGGTATGAAGGCTCACATTGGTGTGGATGCGGAGTCGGGCTTGGTGCACTGCGTGGTAGGCACGGCGGCCAACGTGGCGGATTTCACGCAGGTCGATAATTTGCTCCACGACGACGATAACGTCGCCGCACCGATGCGGATTATAGCGGTGTCGAAAAACGTCCCGAGCAGCTTCCTGAGGAAATTGACTTCCGTTTTCCCGGCTTGGTGTACCGGAAACAATCAAGGACAATGGTTAAACAATAAACAGACGGCCCAACAAAAATCAAAATCCCTGAAGGACTTGGGCAAATAATCACGCCCCATAGATATACAACTCCAACAAGAGCGGCGATTGTAGTACTAAAGATGGCGGAATTAGACCCGCCTACCCCAAGATGCATCTCCAAAAAACACATTTACCTTCCAATACAGCGCCTCAGGTCGTAGCGCTCTACAATCCGTACTGTTTAATGTCAAAAAACCATTTACTGAGAAAAACAATGACTCCAACATCACTTGCACTCACACAAACGCAAACACCACTGAGCAGCAAACAAGTGAAATCACCCGACATCTTATCCATCGCAAAACATACACTTCCCCTGCTAAAAGAATATCAAAACAACGGACTTCAATTCTACAAAGATCTCTACGCCAACAATCCCCTAGGAGTTTCGTTCGCTTTCTTTGGTCATGACTTCTCTGGCTGCTACGGCATTGACACCACAGACAACCACATTAAATACGCAACTAAAGAAGACGACACAATTAGAATTATACTCTGCAACTCAACAGTAGAAAATTTTCATTACTTCAACAACCTGTTCATCGACTTGATCCATGAAAAAATCACCTCAACCCCAAATGATTTCGAATCAAAGATCACAGATCTAAGAAATTTTTATTCTGAAAAAGATCCTTTAGCAATGGAGTGCGATGAAAATTTTTGGTCAATACGCCTTTACGAACTGGAGGAAGATTTTTTTCCTCTGGATGACTCGAAAATTAATCTCTACTCCAAGCATCGATAAAAAATAGATACTTCTAATTCCGTTTCAAAGCGGATCCCGAAGTGTCCGACGGCTAGCGTAAAACGACAGCCTGGTCTAAATAAAACATCCCAGGCAGCCCCGCTCTGCCTGGGGCTTACGAGGAAAAGAGCGCATCTACTCTACACCTAGAACCCAAACCCCATCACTTTTCGGTTTCAGGGGCAGGCCGGTTCACCCAGCACGATCCAATTGGCCTTGCTGGAGGAATCAATCTCTATCGCTACGCTCCAAAATAAAAGCGATATCACTTACGGACAAGCAGGAGGAAAGGAATAATTGGGCAACCCACATCGAGCGCGAACAGAGGAAACAAATATAACTCTATCGACCTTCCAAGAAGCGACGTTAGAGCGAATATTTCAAACAAGCATACAATGAAGTCCAAGCAAAACTCACACGAACTCCCGCAAAACTCGAAAGCGGAGCATGCAAATGAACAAAGCTAACATCTGGGGCTGGCCAAAAAACACAAGGACCACATTAGAGAACATCAAAGCAGGAGATATTTTCTGCTTCACCCAGGAAGACGAGGGATATTATTTCGGACATATAATATCAAAATAATCACTGGCCATGTAGCTGAAATATTCAGCATAGTAAAGAAAGACCCATTAATAACACCAGCAGAACTTGAGCATATACAACCCCTCACCGACCCGGTCGTGCTGGACAGCTACTCTCTCTTCGATAAAAAAGCGGACCCAACAGGAGAATGGAGGATAATAGGCCACCAAGAAATGACACAGACAAATCGATTTAAGAATTATTATTTCGCATATGGAACCCCAGAAAGCTGGACGAAAATCAGCGCATTGAACGTAAAAGAAGAAGCCTCGGAACATGAGATAGCCAATCTTCCACCCCTCACCCCTCTGAACAACTACAAAATCTCGATTTTATTAAGGAAAATTCAAAACCTGAGCAATCACTGACACATCAAGAACAACCTATAAATACGGCTCCTCGGTCAGGACAATCGCAACCACCAAGAACCGAGCGGACCTAGCGTTATGTTGAATTACGAGCGCACCACAAAAACGCACCTAGCGCCCCCAAGAAACATAGAAAAACCGGTGCGCAACAGATAGCCCCTGAGAAAAACTTGTTGCCACCAACTAACAACTGGCCGCGAACTTGGAGCCTATATGCAATGTCTTTAATTGCTACACATCTAGTTTTCACCTGCATCAGATCAACTTGAACGGCCTAATCATTAGCGATGTCGAGCGCGATGCGGTACACGACGAAGTCCTGCGGCCCAAAGGCAGGCTAGTCACCCGCACGCGCTACGACAGCAGCGGTCGCCTGGCCGGCAAGATTGTTCATTACCGCGACGCCCCTGTTATATCTACCCTTCTGGTACAGGGAGGTATTCCTTGACACGCACGTTTAAAAGAGCCCCACTCTTGACTACAAGACTCGATAAATCTCAACAAATCACTATTCCCTCACTAGTGGCACGAAAACCTCAAATGGCGGCATCAGGAATAACAGGGAATTTTGGCAGCAATGGAAAAATCTCCAGCCTGAATCCTTAAGCAAAAGCAATCAATATCGAATAAATGAGCTTGGCATTTCACCTAAAATTGATGACATTTGGATAAAAATTTTCCCTGAGCACGGCAAATTTAAAGGTAACAATATAGTCCACCACCATGTTAATTTTGGACACTATGCTATACCTGTACCATCAAAAACCCATGTGGGCAGTGGCGGCCCTTAGCATGCAAAGTAAGGATTAAGAATGCTACTCACCATAGAACAGATTGAGTCTCAACTCAGAACAAAATTCGAGCCTTTCGGCAGCGAAATGTATGACCTTATACTTAAACACCGAACATCGCCCCCCACAAATATAAAAATGCTGGAAAAATCGATCAATGCAAAGACCCCAAGCGAATTCTTGCTTTTCATTCAAGAGTACAACATGAACAATTTTTCTCTTGGCCCTATATCATTCGGCACAAACGAAGATTATATTGAGCAACTTATAGAAATCAACACAGATAATGATTTTAGTCGTTGGCGGACTGAAAAATCAAGACCGACCAACACCATTGCTATAGCAACATCCGACCCTTATACAATATTGCTAGATACGGAAAACGGGAAAATTTTTGCCATTACTAGCGAATCGAAAATGTCTGACTGTAAATCTATCGCTTGTAATTTTGAAATGTTTGCAAGAGGAGTCGGAACTATTTTCCTGAAACAAGGAACCCCTTCAGAAGTAATATCTGCCGTACACGCAGAGAGCGGTGAGTTCTGGCAAGAACTTTTGTCATGATTAAGTGCCGTCCGCACTAACGCCGGAAAATCTGCAAAAACCCCATCCCGCAATACGTAGCATTCGCGTCTAGTCCCCTGGGCGACGGTAGTTATAACACCGTCACCGGGCGGCACTTTTTGCACCAACTCGAACCGGGGCTTGACATCCTTGTCGCCCCCAACAACGGCCACGCAATCTGCTCTGGCAGCAGGACCCGATGGGACGCGAGATACAGTACCAATACGACCCGGAAGGTCTACCAGAGCAGCTAACTGATTTATTCCAAACCGCCGCGGCGCCACTTCGATCGAAAGGGTTAACCCCGCAGCGTCCATCGTTGAAACAAAGAAGGAGCCGTTGCTCCGCACCGTGCCACCCGTTCGTAACTGGCACTGGCGATGACGGAACCTGAAGAGCAAGCCTGCGTCATAGCCTCATGCAGCAACTCGGCATCAGTGGACTCGATGCCGCCCTCCGCATGACTCAGGATGGAAACGGCGCACCGGTTTCGAGCCGTTCGATCTGGAATTGCCAGGAGCAACAACATGCGCAAACGGATGAGTGCAACCAACCTAAAGTGGGCCTGCGGCTGGCTCGCAGCCGCGGTTTTGGCATTGTGCTGGTGGCTGCCGCTACCTTTTCGTTCCACCGCCGATGATGGCCCGCAGCAGATCTACGGCAACCCCGAAGCGCGCTTCACCATCACCCTCTACGCCGACCTCGAATGCCCGCGCTGCCAGGGCTACCTGCCGCAATTGCAACGCTGGATCGTCACCAACGATCACGTCAACCTGGCCTGGCGTCACCTGCCCCTCCCCCAGCATGAACCGGCCGCAAGTCGGGAAGCGCGGCGGGTCGAATGCCTGGGCCTGGGTGAGGGTCGCGAAGGCGTTTGGGGGGCCGTGCTCCGGGTCTACTTACATAGCCAAGGCAACGGCCGTGAGTTGGCTGCTGGACATGACTATCCGGACATCGGCCCGTCCCTGCAACGCTGCCTGGCCGGCGAACGGGCTGCCCAAGTCGTGGAGACGCAAAAAGCGGAAACCTTGGAGATTGGATTTAACGCTACACCCACGCTGCGCCTGACCGACAACCACACCCAGCACACGCTGATCCTGGAAGACCCAATCGATCCCGATGCCTTGCTGTCCGCAGTAGACCTGTTGAGCGCACCCGAGATTTTTGAAATGCCCGCTGACGTGATCAGCGATATGTCCAGGTAGCACACGGCGTCACGGCCAGGGCGCCGCGTTGTGGTGTTTGTACTTGAATTTCGTGGAGGGAGGGGGATTGAGGCAGAATGCATTCGAACGAAAAAAGGCCCCGAAGGGCCTTTTTTCAACGACTTACAGACTTCGACTGAAACCTGTAGATCTTTATTTGGAGCGGGAAACGAGACTCGAACTCGCGACCCCGACCTTGGCAAGGTCGTGCTCTACCAACTGAGCTATTCCCGCGTCGTGATGGGTGCCATTCTAGCGATTTCTAAAACAGCGTCAACCCCTTGATTCAAAAAACTTTTATTTTTTTTCCGAGCCTTCGCGCAGGTGCGGCCAGGCGGCCAGCAGGTAGTGCACCATCGACCACAGCGTCAGCCCCGCTGCCACCAGCAGCAGCCCGTAGCCCAGAATCACCCAGAAGGTCACCACCGGCGGGTTGCCCAGCAGGATCACCAGCGCCAGCATCTGCGCCGCAGTCTTCCACTTACCGAGGTTGGACACCGCCACATGCGCCCGCGCCCCTAGCTCAGCCATCCACTCGCGCAGCGCAGACACCACGATCTCGCGGCCGATGATCACCGCGGCGGGCAGGGTCAGCCAGAAGTTGGCGTGGGTCTGCACCAGCAGCACCAAGGCCACTGCCACCATCAGCTTGTCGGCCACCGGGTCGAGGAAGGCGCCGAACGGCGTGCTCTGCTGCAGTCGACGCGCCAGGTAGCCGTCCAGCCAATCGGTGGCGGCGGCAACCGCGAATACGCTGCTGGCGGCCATGTAGCTCCACTCATAGGGCATATAGAAGAGCAGAATGAAGCACGGAATGAGCAGGACGCGTAGAACGGTGAGCAGGTTTGGAATATTCATCGGTACGACTGGCCGCAAGTTGAGCCCGGCATTCTACTCGCTATGCAGGCTGGCATAAATTGATTCGGCAAGCTTTTTACTGATGCCGGGGGCTTTGGCGATTTCATCGATACTGGCGCGGTTGAGCTCCTGCAGGCCGCCGAAATGTTTCAGCAGATCGCGGCGGCGCTTGGGCCCTACCCCAGCCACATCTTCAAGGCTGGAGACTCGACGGGCCTTGCCACGGCGGGCACGGTGGCCGGTGATAGCGAAGCGGTGGGCTTCGTCGCGGATCTGCTGGATCAGGTGCAAGGCCGATGAATCGCCCTTGAGGGTGAATTCGTGATGCACATCGTTCAGGTACAGGGTTTCGAAACCCGCCTTGCGTGTGACGCCCTTGGCCACACCGAGCAGGGTCAGGTCGGTGAAGCCCAGCTCCTGCATCACATCGCGGGCCATGTTCAGCTGGCCCTTGCCGCCGTCCACCAGCAGCACATCGGGCAGCTTGCCCTCGCCGTCTTTGATGCGCCCATAGCGGCGGGTCAGGGCCTGATGCATGGCCGCATAATCGTCACCTGCGGTGACGCCTTCGATGTTGAAGCGGCGGTAGTCGGACTTGATCGGCCCTTCGGGGCCGAACACCACGCAACTGGCCACGGTAGCTTCACCACTGGAGTGGCTGATGTCGTAGCATTCCAGGCGTTGCGGCACTTCATCCAGGCCCAGCACTTCGGCCAGGGCTTCGAAGCGCGCAGCCATGTGCTGGCGGTTGGCCAGGCGGGCATTCAGCGCCTGCTCGGCATTGGTCACTGCCAGTTGTTGCCAGCGGGCGCGGGTACCACGCACCCGGTGGCTGATGGTCAGTTCGCGGCCACGCAGCGTGTGCAGAGCTTCGGTAATGGCATTGAAGTCTTCGTGCACAACATTGACGATCAACTCGCCGGGCAACTCGCGCTCTGCGTTGCCCAAGTAGTACTGGGAAAGGAATGCGGCCATGACCTCGGCCACCTCCTCCTCGATGCCTACCTGCGGGAAGAAGTTCTTGCTGCCCAGTACTCGCCCGCCGCGCACGCTGATCAAGTGCACACAGGCGCCACCCGGGTTGACGAAGGCGGCGATGACGTCGACATCACCGCTGCCGCCCTCGATGTACTGCTGGTCCTGCACGCGGCGCAACAGGGCGATCTGGTCGCGCAGCTCGGCGGCTTTTTCGAAATCGAGGGCCATGGCGGCCTTCTCCATCTCGGCGTTCAACTCATTGCCCAGTTGCTGGCTACGCCCTTCCAGAAACATCACCGAATGGCGCACGTCCTCTGCGTATTCCTCGGCAGTCACCAGGTCGGTGCAGGGCCCTTTGCAACGTTTTATCTGGTATTGCAGGCAGGGTCGGGTGCGGTTGGCGTAGTAGCTATCTTCGCACTGACGCACTGAAAAAGCCTTTTGCAGCAGGCTGAGGCTTTCGCGAATGGCCCCGGCGCTGGGGTACGGGCCAAAATAACGGCCCTTGGCCTTTTTTGCCCCCCGGTGAATGCCCAGGCGCGGAAACTCGCCATCGGACAGAAACACGTAGGGGTAGGACTTATCGTCGCGCAGCAGGATGTTGTACGGCGGCCGCCATTCCTTGATCAGGTTCTGCTCCAGCAGCAACGCCTCGGTTTCGTTGGCGGTGATGGTGGTTTCAACCTGGGCGATGCGCGCAACCAGCGCGGCGGTCTTGGGCGCAAGGCCAGTCTTGCGGAAATAGCTGGCCAGGCGCTTCTTCAGGTTCTTGGCCTTGCCCACGTAAAGCAGCCGGGCTTCGCCGTCGAACATCCGGTAAACGCCCGGGCGACCACTGCAGGTCGCCAAAAATGCGCTGGCATCAAAGACTTGGGACATGAGGTTTTACAGGCTTGCGTCAACCATGCCGTGGCGAACGGCCAGCAAGGTCAGTTCGACGTCGCTGGTGACCGAGAGTTTTTCAAAGATCCGATAACGGTAAGTATTGACGGTCTTGGGCGAGAGGCACAACTTGTCGGAGATGATCTGCACTTTCTGGCAGCCGACGATCATCAGGGCAATCTGGATTTCCCGTTCGGACAACGCGTCGAACGGAGAGCCCTGCGGCTGGAACGGTTTCAGCGCCAGCTGCTGGGCGATCTGCGGGCTGATATAGCGCTGGCCGGCAAAGGCCAGACGAATGGCCTGGACCATTTCGTCAAGGCCCGCACCCTTGGTCAGGTAGCCGGCAGCGCCGGCCTGCAACAGGCGTGTGGGGAACGGGTCTTCCTCGCACACCGTCACCGCCACTACCTTGATGTCAGGGTGGCTGCGCAGCAGTTTGCGGGTGGCCTCCAGGCCGCCGATGCCGGGCATTTTCACATCCATCAGCACAACGTCCGGTTTCAGCTCCCGGGCCAGCTTCAGTGCCGACTCGCCCGAGTCTCCCTCACCCACCACCTGCAGGCCGTCGATGTCGGCCAACATCCGTGTAATACCGGTTCGTACCAGATCGTGATCATCGACCACTAAGACCCTAATCAAGCACACACCTCGTCAGCAGGGCGATTGGATCCCGCCACCTTAACAAAATTTTTCACGGTGGGCCTAACGCATTGCTTCCTTCAGAAACGACTGACGTTCGACTGTGAGAGGCCGCACTATTTGCCGGGGCTTGGCGTCGTTGGCCAACCGCCCCAAAAGGTGCAAGAGCGCCGCCTGATCATCCGACCGCAATTTCCGAAAAGCCCCCAGCAAACCGGACTCATCCGTGTTCAAACCTTCGAGCGCTGCCGGGGTACGCAGGCCGCTGAGGACATACAACGCATCCACGCCCCGGGTCGCCAATGCCGCCAGGTAATCTAGCCGCGGCGTGCGTTCACCGCTTTCGTACTTGCCCTGAGCGTTGGGCTCGACCCCACCGATATCGCCAAATACACGCTGGGTCATACCCAGCCGCTCACGCTCTTCCCGCAGCCGCATACCGATTCCGTTCATAGGGGCTTCTCCTTTTCCCTTATCTCCTCAAGTACGGCCTGCCCGCCTGCAGGCAGCCGTAAAGGTGTGGATCCACTATGCCCATGCTCTGCGGTCGCGACAAGCCATCATTTAGCTACTATGTTGATATCTCGCTGCATCCGTACAAAGCATTCGTCTTCACCCATTTCGACGAAGCCATGACGCTGGTACAGCAGGCGGGCCGGGTTGCTGCGAAACACCATCAGCCGCAACAGGGGAAGGCGCCGCTGCCTGGCCCACAGCGCCAGTTCTTCCAGCACCCAGCTACCGACCCCTCGCCCACGGTGCTCAGGCAACAGGTGCAACTCGCGGATGAACAGCGCCTGGCGGTCCTGGCTGAGGCTGCAAAAACCCAACAGCGTGTCGCCTTCTATCACCAGCCACTGCTCGCGCCAGCCCCAGGCCGCGTCGAAGGCGTCCTCGATCCACAGCAGGTCGAATTCACGGTAGTAGGGCAACATGGCGCGGCGCGTAAGGTCGCGGGCGAAGGTGCAGTGGATGTCTTGGGCGGGAATCAACTGTAAGGGCATCGCATCGCGCTCATTGGGCATAACAAACTGGCGAACTGCCAGGGCCACACCGGTCCAGTTCGTTTTCCAACCAGTCGGCCAGCACCCGGGCATTGTTGTGCTCGCTGTCCTTGCCGGCATACAGCAATGTCAGCGTCCCCTTCCTGGCCATGTCCAGCAGCGGATACCAGTGTTCGGGGTGGGCCGCCAGCGCTTGCTGGTAACGCTGGGTAAAACCGGCGAAATCCACGTCCCCCTGGTGGAACGCCTTACGCAATTCATTCGAAGGTGCCACTTCGCGCAACCACTGACCATGGAGGTCTTCCTTGCGTTTGTTGCGCGGCCACAGGCGGTCGACCAGTACACGCTGGCCATCTTCATCTCCAACCGCATCATAGACACGCTTGCAGTGAATCATGGGCGTCTCCTGCCATTACCGTCTGTCTTGAGCCTAGATAATTCATTGACCGAGGTCACGGCCGGGTTACGAATTGTTTCTATGCTCAAGGCCTTCGGCATCATCGCCCAACGCCAACCGGAGCCCCCATGGCAACCCCGTCAGTGGCCAGCAGCCCACTACTGGCCCAACACGACGCCCGCCCGCAGCTCTCCCACAAGCCTGGGCGTGCCACCTTAACGTTGTTCTTCAGCCTGCTGCTGGCTGGTATCGCCTACACCGCCTGGAGCCTCAAGCAGGATGTGACCGCAAGCGGTACGGTCATCACCACGGCCACACCGTTCCTTCTGCTGGGCCTGGCGCTGCTGATTGCCCTGGGCTTCGAGTTCGTCAACGGCTTCCACGACACCGCCAACGCGGTAGCCACAGTGATATACACCCATTCGTTGCCGGCCCCGGTCGCGGTGGTGTGGTCTGGGCTGTGCAACTTCCTGGGCGTGCTTTTCTCCAGTGGCGCGGTGGCGTTCGGCATCATCGCCCTGCTACCGGTAGAGCTGATTCTGCAGGTCGGCTCTTCGGCCGGCTTTGCCATGGTTTTCGCCTTGCTGCTGGCGGCGATCATCTGGAACCTTGGCACCTGGTGGCTGGGCCTGCCGGCATCGTCCTCGCACACCCTGATTGGCTCGATCATCGGCGTGGGCGTGGCCAATGCGCTGATGCATGGGCGTGACGGCACCAGCGGCGTGGATTGGGCCCAAGCCAGCAAGGTGGGTTATGCCCTGCTGTTCTCACCGCTGATCGGTTTTGCTTGCGCAGCCCTGTTGCTGCTGGCCCTGCGCGCGCTGGTCAAACGCAAGGCCCTGTACCAGGCACCGGAAGGCCAGACACCGCCACCGTGGTGGATCCGCAGCCTACTGATTCTGACCTGCACCGGGGTATCGTTTGCCCACGGCTCCAACGACGGCCAGAAAGGCATGGGGCTGATCATGCTGATTCTGGTCGGCACCCTGCCGATGGCTTACGCGCTGAACAAGACCATGCCCAACGAGCAGGCCCTGCAGTTTTCCGCTGTCGCCGAGGTAACCCGCCAGGCACTGGTACGCAGCGACCCGAAAGCGGCCCCGGCTGACCCGCGCCAGGTACTGACCCTATTCATTGCCGAGCCCAAGGCCAGCCCGCACCTGGTACCGGCATTGGCGGCGCTGACCGGGATGATCGGCGAAGAGGTCAAAGGCTATGGCTCGCTCAAGCGCATACCGGCTGAGGCCATGGCCAACGTGCGTAACGACATGTACCTGACCAGTGAAGCCATCCGCCTCATGGAGAAAAACAACCTGGTGACATTCGATGCCGACACCCGCAGCCAAGTGCAGTTGTTCAAGGCCCAGCTGGACGACGCCACCCGGTATATTCCGCTGTGGGTGAAGGTGGCTGTAGCCATCGCGCTAGGGCTGGGGACCATGGTTGGCTGGCGACGTATTGTAGTCACGGTTGGCGAGAAGATCGGCAAGACCCACCTCAGCTATGCCCAAGGCGCATCGGCCGAAGTGGTGGCGATGTGCACCATTGGCGCGGCGGATATGTTCGGGCTGCCGGTGTCGACCACACATGTACTGAGTTCGGGGGTGGCCGGCGCCATGGTCGCCAACGGGTCGGGGATTCAGAAGCGCACTTTGTTCAATCTGCTGATGGCCTGGGTGCTGACCTTGCCAGCGGCAATGCTGTTGGCTGGCAGCCTGTACTGGCTGCTGAACCACATCTTCTGAACCCGTACGCCGCCTTCTGTAGGCGCGGGTTTACCCGCGAATACGGTAGCGGCGGCAACCGTGAACG
>AZIG01007212.1_pt1 | contig 13866 bp, 12 predicted proteins | sample 359071 | NCBI WGS metagenome assembly AZIG01 (sample SAMN02429714, study PRJNA222667) | marine sediment metagenome | biome: Sediment sample; isolation source: enrichment culture of sample MGS-AQ(UA) from oil contaminated terminal site... | place: Jordan: Aqaba | collected 2011-05-15 | depth 18 m m | reverse complement strand
GGCCGGAGCAGCAGCAGGAGCGGCGGCCGCGGCTGGCGCTGCGGCAGCACCGCCTTCAACGATCGAACCCAGCAGTTCGTCGGACAGGACGGTGTCGCCCTCGCCCTTGACGATGTCACCCAGCACGCCATCGGCAGTAGCCAGTACTTCCAGGACAACCTTGTCAGTCTCGATGTCGACGATCAGCTCGTCACGCTTGACGGCTTCGCCCGGCTTCTTGTGCCAGGTGGCAACGGTGCCGTCGGCAACCGATTCCGGGAAGGTTGGGGCTTTGATCTCGATAGCCATTATCTGTGTTTCCTTAAATTCGGTTTCAGGTGCGCGAAGGCGTTAGACAGTGAAGGCGTCTTGCAGCAGTTTTTCCTGCTGTTCGACGTGCTTCGAAGCGTAACCACAGGCTGGCGCGGCAGAAGCGTCGCGGCCGGCGTATTCCAGGGTCAGTGCCTTGTTGTGGCGGCCCAGGATACGACGCATGTGGTGCTGGCTGCTGTACCAGGCGCCCTGGTTCATCGGCTCTTCCTGACACCAGACCGCATGCTTGAGGTTGGTGTAAGGCGCGAGGATTTCGACCAGATCGTCCTCAGGGAACGGATACAGCTGCTCGATACGCAGGATGGCGATGTCTTCGCGGCCTTCGGCACGGCGCTTTTCCAGCAGGTCGTAGTAAACCTTGCCGCTGCACAGCACCAGACGCTCGACCTTGGCCGGATCGATTGCGTCGATTTCCGGGATCACGGTCTGGAACGAGCCTTCTGCCAGGTCTTCCAGGGTCGAGATGGCCAGCTTGTGGCGCAGCAGCGACTTCGGCGTCAGGACTACCAGCGGCTTGCGCAGCGGGCGGATGACCTGGCGACGCAGCAGGTGGTAAATCTGTGCCGGCGTCGTCGGTACGCAGACCTGGATGTTGTGCTCGGCGCACAGCTGCAGGTAGCGCTCCAGACGCGCGGACGAGTGCTCCGGCCCCTGCCCTTCATAGCCGTGTGGCAGCAGCATGGTCAGACCGCACAGGCGACCCCACTTGTGCTCACCACTGGTGATGAACTGGTCGATCACCACTTGCGCACCGTTGGCGAAGTCGCCGAACTGGGCTTCCCAGATCACCAGCGCGTTCGGCATGGTGGTGGAATAGCCGTATTCGAAGGCCAGTACCGCCTCCTCGGACAGGAACGAATCGTACAGGTCGAAACGAGGCTGGCCCGGGAACAGGTTCTGCAACGGGATGTAGGTGCTGGCGTCCTTCTGGTTGTGCAGCACCGCGTGACGGTGCGAGAAGGTGCCACGGCCGATGTCCTGGCCGGTCATGCGGATCGGGTGACCTTCGAACTGCAGGGTGGCGTAAGCCATGGTCTCTGCATAACCCCAGTTGATCGGCAAGCCACCGGCCTGCATCTTCTGACGGTCTTCGTAGATCTTCGACACCTGACGCTGCACCACGAAACCTTCCGGCAGCTCGAGCAGCTTGGCCGATAGGTCCTGCAGGGTCTTGAGGTCGAAACGGGTGTCGTGACGCGCGGTCCAGGCATGGCCCAGGTACGGACGCCAGTCGACGAACAGCTCGCGGTTCGGCTCCTTGACCAGGCTCTTCACCACATGCAGGCCATTGTCCAGCGCGTTGCGGTACTCGTCGATCTTGGCCTGAGCGCGCTCGGCGTCGATGCGACCAGCCTGGATCAGCTGCTCGGCATACAGCTCACGGGTAGTGCGCTGCTTGCTGATTTGCTGGTACATCAGCGGCTGGGTGCCGTTCGGCTCGTCAGCCTCGTTGTGGCCACGGCGACGGTAGCAGACCAGGTCGATGACCACGTCACGCTTGAACTGCATGCGATAGTCGATGGCCAGCTGGGTGACGAACAGCACGGCTTCCGGGTCATCGCCGTTCACGTGCAGGATCGGTGCCTGGATCATCTTGGCAACGTCGGTCGCGTACTCGGTGGAGCGCGCATCCAGCGGGTTGCTGATGGTGAAACCAACCTGGTTGTTGATCACGATGTGCACGGTTCCGCCGGTCTTGAAACCGCGGGTCTGCGACATCTGGAAGGTTTCCATGACCACGCCCTGGCCAGCGAACGCAGCGTCGCCGTGGATCGAGATCGGCAGCACCTTGTCGCCAACGGTGTCGTTGCGGCGGTCCTGACGGGCGCGCACCGAACCTTCGACCACCGGCGAAACGATTTCCAGGTGGGACGGGTTGAACGCCATGGCCAGGTGCACTTCGCCACCCGGGGTCATCACGTTCGAGGAGAAGCCCTGGTGATACTTCACGTCACCGGAGCCCAGCTCGTTCATCTTCTTGCCTTCGAACTCGTCGAACAGCTCGCGCGGGTTCTTGCCGAAGGTGTTCACCAGCACGTTCAGGCGGCCACGGTGGGCCATGCCGATCACGACCTCCTTGGCGCCGTAAGAGCCGGAACGCTGGATCATTTCATCCAGCATCGGAATCAGGCTCTCGCCGCCTTCAAGGCCGAAACGCTTGGTGCCCGGGTATTTGGTGCCCAGGTACTTTTCCAGGCCCTCACCGGCGGTCACGCGCTCAAGCAGGTGGGCCTGCACGTCAGCGGAAAACTCCGGACGGCCGCGCACGCTTTCAAGGCGCTGCTGGAACCAGCTGCGCTGCTCGGAATCGACGATGTGGGTGAATTCGGCGCCAATGGTGCGACAATATGTCTTCTGGAGTGCATCGAAGATGTCGCGTAGGCTCGCCTCCTCTTTGCCGATGAACAGGTCGCCGGCACGGAAGGTCGTATCAAGATCGGCATTGGTCAAGCCGTAGTGATTGATCGACAGGTCTACTGGCGCAGGGCGCTGCCACAACCCCAACGGGTCGAGCTTGGCAGCCTGATGGCCGCGCATACGATAGGCCTGGATCAGTCGCAGAACTTCAACCTGCTTCTTCTCGTGTTCACTGCTCACGCTCCCGGCGGAAACCGGTTGGGCGCGGCGCTGGTTCTTTGCCAGCAGTACGAAATGGTCGCGGATTGTCGAGTGCGATACATCAGTAGCGGTGCTGCCGTCGGCTGGCAACTTCTGGAAGTAAGTGCGCCACTCTTCTGGCACAGCGTTAGGGTCGTGCAGGTAGAGCTCGTAGAGCTCTTCCACATATGCAGCGTTACCACCTGAAAGGTGGGCGCTATCCCACATGCGCTGCATCACGCTTTCTTGCATGCTTGGTCACCCTCGATTAGGGGACTGATCGGCGAGAGCCACAGCAAACCTGGAAAAGTCCGAAAACAGCGACTGAACCACGCCACCTGGATCCTGCTGATTTTCCGGGTACCAGCCCGGAAAGCCCCTGCTGGTCTCATATCTTCATAGGTAATGAACGCGGGCTTTGTGGGCCCTTGTTCGGGTTTTACCTCAGTGCGGGCTCACCACCCGCACCTCGGCTTATTGCAGGTACAACACTTTGTATCAGGTGCCGCTTTGCAGCAGCATGTTACGTACGTGACCGATTGCCTTGGTCGGGTTGAGACCTTTCGGGCAAACGTTTACGCAGTTCATGATCCCGCGGCAGCGGAATACGCTGAACGGGTCATCCAGGGACGCCAGGCGCTCCTGAGTCTTGGTATCGCGGCTGTCGGCAAGGAAGCGATAAGCTTGCAGCAGTGCTGCCGGGCCCAGGAACTTGTCCGGGTTCCACCAGAACGACGGGCAGGAAGTCGAGCAGCAAGCGCACAGGATGCACTCGTACAGGCCGTCCAGCTTGTCACGGTCTTCCGGCGACTGCAGGCGCTCGATGGCCGGTGCCGGGGTGTCGTTCTGCAGGAACGGCTTCACCTTCTCGTACTGCTTGTAGAAGATGCTCATATCGACCACCAGGTCACGAATGACCGGCAGGCCTGGCAGCGGACGCAGAACCAGCTTGCCGCCCTTCACCACCGCCGACAGCGGGGTGATGCAGGCCAGGCCGTTCTTGCCGTTCATGTTCATGCCATCGGAACCGCAGACACCTTCACGGCAGGAGCGACGGTACGAGAAACCCTCGTCCTTTTCCTTGATCAGTGCCAATACATCCAGCACCATCAGGTCCTTGCCGCCGGTATCGACGTCGAACGACTCCATTTTCGGCGCCGAGTCGGTGTCCGGGTTGTAACGATAAACTTCGACTTTCAACATAGCAGCCACCCTTAGTAAGTCCGGACTTTTGGTTCGAAGGCTGGAACAGTCTTCGGCGCAAAGTTGACGCCGCGCTTGGCAACGCGCTTCTCACCCGGGTAGTACAGGGTGTGGCACAGCCAGTTTTCGTCGTCACGGTCTTCGAAGTCTTCACGGGCGTGAGCGCCGCGGGACTCTTTACGGGCTTCGGCCGCGATGGCAGTAGCTTCGGCGACTTCCAGCAGGTTCTGCAGCTCCAGCGCCTCGATACGCGCGGTGTTGAAGGCCTGGGACTTGTCGTTGATCTTGACGTTGGCGATACGGTCACGCAGACCGGCCAATTGCTCGATACCCTTCTGCATGTATTCGCCAGTACGGAATACACCGAAGTAGTTCTGCATGCAGCTCTGCAGCTCGCGCTTCAGGCTGGCAACGTCTTCACCGCTGGTACGCTCGTTGAGCTTGTTCAGGCGGTTCAGGGCAACATCGACGTCGGTGTCGCTGGCGTCGCGGTATTCCACGCCTTCGCTCAGCGCCTTCTCCAGGTGCAGGCCGGCAGCACGGCCGAACACCACCAGGTCGAGCAGCGAGTTGCCGCCCAGGCGGTTGGCACCGTGAACCGATACGCACGCCACTTCACCTACGGCGAACAGGCCCGGGATGATGTGATCCTGGCCGTCGGCGTCCATGGTGATGGCCTGGCCATGAATGTTGGTGGCAACGCCGCCCATCATGTAGTGGCAGGTTGGCACGACCGGCACCGGCGCGACCACAGGGTCGACGTGGGCGAAGGTCTTGGACAGCTCGCAGATACCTGGCAGGCGGCTGTGCAGCACTTCCTCGCCCAGGTGGTCCAGCTTCAGCAGTACGTGGTCCTTGTTCGGGCCCACGCCGTTGCCGGCGATGATTTCCTTGACCATGGAACGGGCAACCACGTCGCGGCCGGCCAGGTCTTTGGCGTTCGGCGCGTAACGCTCCATGAAGCGCTCGCCGTGGGCGTTGATCAGGTAGCCACCTTCACCGCGGCAACCCTCGGTGACCAGTACACCGGCACCGGCGATACCGGTCGGGTGGAACTGCCACATTTCGATGTCCTGCACCGGCACGCCTGCACGCAGGGCCATGCCGATACCGTCACCGGTGTTGATCAGGGCGTTGGTGGTGGACGCGTAGATACGGCCCGCACCGCCAGTGGCCAGCACGGTGGCCTTGGACTTGATGTACAGGGTTTCGCCGGTTTCGATGCAGATGGCGATCACACCAACGAATGCGCCGTCCTGGTTTTTCACCAGGTCAACTGCGTAGTACTCGTTGAGGAACGTGGTGCCAGCTTTCAGGTTGCCCTGATACAGGGTGTGCAGCAGCGCGTGACCGGTACGGTCCGAAGCGGCACAGGTACGGGCGGCCTGGCCACCTTTACCGAAGTCCTTGGACTGACCGCCGAACGGGCGCTGGTAGATGCGGCCGGTTTCGGTGCGCGAGAACGGCAGACCCATGTGATCCAGCTCGAAGACCGCAGCCGGGCCTTCCTGACACATGTATTCGATAGCGTCCTGGTCGCCGATGTAGTCGGAACCCTTGACGGTATCGTACATGTGCCAGCGCCAGTCGTCGTTCGGGTCGGCCGAAGCGATGGCGCAGGTAATGCCGCCCTGGGCGGATACGGTGTGCGAACGGGTCGGGAAGACCTTGGTGACTACGGCAGTCTTGTGGCCGCCTTGAGCCAGTTGCAGCGCTGCGCGCATGCCGGCGCCGCCGCCACCGATGATGATGGCGTCGAAGGAAATGGTTGGAATGCTAGCCATGGATCAGATACCCCAGAGAATCTGCACACCCCAGACGAAGTAAGCGAACATCGCAACGCCGCATACCGCCTGGAACAGGAAACGAATCGCAGTTGCCGACTTGCCGAACGACATAGGCGTCAGGTAGTCGGTTGCAATGGTCCACATGCCGACCCAGGCGTGAGCGCCCAGGGCAACGAGGGCCAGCAGACTGAAGATCCGCATCGCGTTGTTGGAGAACAGACCATGCCACTGGGTGTAGTCGATGCCTGGGTGGGCGACCACGTAGCCGATCAGAAAGAGGAAGTAAGCCGCGAGAACGACCGCAGAAACGCGCTGCGCCATCCAGTCATAGAGGCCCGAACGCGACAGGTTCGTGACATTGGTTACCATACCCAAACTCCCACCAGAACGATCAGCACCACGGAGATGACGATCACGATTTTCGAGCCCAGCTTGCCGCCTTCCAGCGTCTCACCGATACCCATGTCCATGATCAGGTGTCGAACACCTGCCACGAGGTGATAAAGCAGGGCGGACAGCAGACCCCAGGTCACGAACTTGGCCAGCGGGCTGGTCAGACACGCCTTCACCTCACCGAAGCCTTCCTCGGAACCCAGCGACTTGCCCAGTGCATAAAGCATGATGGCAAGGCCGATGAACAGGATGACGCCGGAGATACGGTGCAGGATGGACGTGTATGCAGTGACGGGGAGCTTGATGGTCCTTAGGTCTAGGTTTACAGGTCGTTGGCTTTTCACGGCTTTTTTCACACTGAAGAGCCCCTAGCGAATCAGGGCAAAGTTGTTGGTAAGTGTACTGGTCAGGTACCCACCACCCAGGGAACGGCGACCCCCAGCAGTTCGGGCTTGGAAGCCCCTGGCGGTCGGGTGCCGAGTATAGACAGTTAGGCTGCTTATGACAACGTGACGGGGTAGCCCAAATAGCGCATTGCCTTTAATGAACAAAAGGCGTAAATGGGCGAGAATTTCGGGAAAAATCAGGCTTGAATGCTTGATTCAACAAGCCTTTAGGCAAATTGACATCTGAATTTATCCCTCTATAGTGGTGCGGGCCCTGCGTGGGGGGTCTGTCTGATGATTTCAAGCATTAATAGGAGGCCACATGGCTGACAAAAAAGCGCAGTTGGTCATCGAGGGCGCTGCCCCCGTCGAGCTGCCCATTTTAACCGGCACCGTTGGTCCTGATGTAATCGACGTCCGCGGGTTAGGGGCCACTGGTCACTTCACCTTCGACCCAGGTTTCATGGCGACTGCCTCGTGCGAGTCGAAGATCACCTATATTGACGGCGACAAAGGTATCCTGCTGCACCGCGGCTACCCGATCGAGCAACTCGCCGAACAGTCCGACTACCTCGAAACCTGCTACCTGCTGCTCAATGGCGAACTGCCGAATGCCGAGCAAAAGGCCCAGTTCGTCAGCACCGTCAAGAACCACACCATGGTTCACGAGCAGTTGAAGACCTTCTTCAACGGCTTCCGCCGCGACGCTCACCCCATGGCGGTGATGTGCGGCGTAGTCGGCGCCCTGTCGGCGTTCTATCACGACTCCCTGGACATCAATAACCCGCAACACCGCGAAATCTCCGCGGTGCGCCTGGTCGCCAAGATGCCGACCCTGGCTGCGATGGTTTACAAGTACTCCATGGGCCAGCCGATGATGTACCCGCGCAACGACCTGTCGTACGCGGAAAACTTCCTGCACATGATGTTCAACACCCCGTGCGAGATCAAACCGATCAGCCCGGTGCTGGCCAAGGCAATGGACCGGATCTTTATCCTCCACGCCGACCACGAGCAGAACGCCTCCACCTCCACCGTGCGTTTGGCCGGCTCGTCGGGTGCCAACCCGTTCGCCTGTATCGCCGCCGGTATCGCCGCACTGTGGGGCCCGGCCCACGGCGGTGCGAACGAAGCCGTACTGACCATGCTCGATGAAATCGGTGATGTTTCGAACATCGACAAATTCATCGCCAAGGCCAAGGACAAGAACGACCCGTTCAAGCTGATGGGCTTCGGTCACCGCGTGTACAAGAACCGCGACCCGCGCGCCACCGTGATGAAGCAGACCTGCGACGAAGTCCTGCGCGAGCTGGGCATCAAGAACGATCCGCAGCTGGAACTAGCCATGCGCCTGGAAGAGATCGCCCTCACCGATCCGTATTTCATCGAGCGCTCGCTGTACCCGAACGTCGACTTCTACTCGGGGATCATCCTCAAGGCAATCGGCATTCCGACCAGCATGTTCACCGTGATCTTCGCCCTGGCACGTACCGTGGGCTGGATCTCGCACTGGAAAGAAATGCTCTCCAGCCCGTACAAGATCGGCCGTCCGCGCCAGCTGTACACCGGCGAGCAAAAGCGCGACCTCGTTGCCCTGAAGGACCGCAAGTAAGCTTTGATAGCCGAACGCAAAAAGGCTGCCCTCGGGCAGCCTTTTTTATGGCCTTTTCCTGTACCGGCCTCTTCGCGAGCAAACCCTACAATGGCCTGCGCCCACCACCGATCAGTGCGTAGGAGCGGGTTTACCCGCGAATACGGTGGCTGCGACAACCGTGAACGGCGGGTGGAGATTGGCCAGCAGGCCCGAGCCTTTCGCGGGTAAACCAACCCCTACAAAGGCCCCACAAATTTCAGGGACCGCAGAGCGAAGAGGCCGCTACAGGCAGCACAAAACCTCAGTTTTTCTCAGCCCGCTCACGCAGCTCTTTCAGGGTATTGAACGGCGCATCCACCACGAACTTGTTGGCCACCATTGCCGGCACGCTACCGCCCGGCTCGGTGTGCACCTGGTAGGTCACCTCCGTGCTGTCGCCCTTGGGCACCAGCTTCCAGAAGCCCTCAACCTTGGCCACCCGCACAAAGCCCTTCTCTTCCGGCAGATAGGTCGGCTCTTCCTTCAGGTTACGCACCAGGCTGCCGTCCGCCTCCTTGACCGTGGTCACATGCAAAACCGAATCACGCGGCGTCACCGGCCAGGGTGTATTGAACTGCGTGTAGGTCCAGACCTGGTCACCTTCTTGCTTGAGCAATTTCTGCAACTTGCACTCATGAATCCACGCGCAGGCACCCACCACATCTTCCTGCAACGCCTGCACCTTGGCCAACGGCGCCTTGATCACGGTAACACCCTGATAGGCCTTGTACTTGGAACCGGCCACTTCGCTGAGGGATACCTTGATCCCGTCCTCGTTCTTGGCCACTTGCCAGTTTTCAGCCCAGGCCACAGGCGACAGCAGAACACCCACGCCACACAGCAGTGCAATACGCTTGAACGATCTCATCATGTTTATCCTTGTTGTCAAAGATCCAGCCTGTCACGCCGCCGTCATCTGCTCCCACCAGCCAAGAATCCTGATTGCCTCGTCACGATCACTGCCGCACACCTCGGCATCCGCCTTGAAACCACCACATACCGCCGGTCGCTCAGGCTTGCCGAACAGGTCGCACAGGTTGGCGGCCGTCAGGTGCAGGCAGCGCTCACCAGCCGGCTTGCCATTGGGCATTCGCGGCATCGCAGAAGTGATGGACGGGGCGATGCAGCAGGCACCACAGCCCTCACGGCATTTCATGGCTATTCACCAAAATCAGGACTCCCTTGGAACAAAACGGGACGAACGTCCCTGGATAGTAACCGCTCAAACAGCCGTTTGAAATTGCTGGCACGATGAAATCTGCCGTGACCCTGCAGTCAGTTCCCGCCTATTGGCGATACTCGAAATCGATGGCTGCTCCCTCCACGTCATGACGGCTGTCATTGCGCAGTTGCAGCTGCATCTCGTTATTGATCAGCCGGCCATTGAGCTGGAACGGACTGTCATTGGTCTCTGGCTTTTCTGTGAACATGGGTGGCAACAAAGGCTTGCGCCGCTGGATTGGCGAAGGTGTGCCCACATTCGGCTCAAGGTTGTTGACCATATCGACTGGCAGGCTCAGGTCCAGCTTTGTCTTGGGTAATGGCTTGGCAACCGCTTTGCTGAGCGGCTTGTGCGCGGGCTTGGCTGTCGCCTTTTTTGGCACCTGCTTACCCGGAGCTGCCTGAGCCTGGTTTGCCGGTTGCGCAGCCAAGGCGGGGACGACCGGGCAGCAGAACGGCAGAAGGCACACGATCAGAACAAAGCAGCGCAAAGCGTTCATGGCAAATGGACAGACTGGCAGGAAAAATGCGTATGCTCCCTGTTCCACAGGCGGCTTGCAAGCCTCACAGCAGCGTGACCGCAGTCTCCCTGCACAACTGTTGCGCCAGCAAACCCAGCGTAATCACAGCCCGCTCGGCCTCTTTATTCCATGGAATGCCGCAATTGAGTCGGACACAGTGGTTGAACTGCTCTGTGTTACTGAATATTAGTCCCGGTGCAATGCTGATGCCCTGCTCCAGCGCACGCACATGCAGCTCCTGGGTATTGACCCGACCCGGCAGGCTTACCCAAAGGATGAAGCCACCTGTCGGCCGGGTCATCTGGGTGCCCTCGGGGAAGTGCTGCTGTACCGCCAACTGATAGGCACTGAGGTTCTTGCGATACTCCTGGCGCATGTAGCGCAGATGCCGGTCGTAGCCGCCATTTTCCAGATAGGCTGCCACCCCCATCTGCGTCACGCTGCAGGCCGAGTGGGTGGTAAAAGTCTGCAGGCGCTGAATCTCATCTTGGTAACGCCCGGCGATCATCCAGCCCACCCGCACGCCGGGGGACAAAGTCTTGGAGAAGCTCGAACAGTAGATGACCCGGTCCAGCCGGTCGAACGCCTTCAGCGCCTTGGTCTTGCCCTGCTCGAACATCAGCTCACCGTAGATATCATCCTCGATGATCTGGATATCGAAATCCGAGGCCAGGCGCAGCAATTGTTTTTGCCGCTCCTCTGGAACGGTGCCTCCCAGCGGGTTGCTCAAGCGCGCAGTCAGCACCAGCGCCTTGATCGACCACTGGTTTGCCGCCAGTTGCAAGGCTTCGAGGCTGATACCGGTGGACGGGTCACTGGGGATTTCGATCACTTTCAAACCCAGCAGGTCAGCCAGTTGCAGCAAGCCGTAATAGGTCGGCGACTCGGCGGCGATCAGGTCACCTGGACGGGTCAGCACACGCAGCGACATCTGAAGGGCGTCTACACACCCATGGGTCACAATCACTTCACGCGGGTCGACCAACACGCCGGCATCGCGCATGCGTATGGCGATCTGCCTGCGCAGCGGCTCGAAACCGGGGCTGAACATGTAGCTGAAGGCGCGCGGGCTATGGAAGCGTGTCACCTTGGCGATTTGCTGATGCAAGGCGCGCACTGGCAGGTAGTCGACATGCGGCACTGCAGCACCAAACGGGAACACACCATCGCGACGCGCCTCAGTCAGCACCTGCTGGATGATGCTGGCGCGCGTGACCAGGCCGGGGCGCTCCACCCGGGCGATGTCCGGGGTTTGCGCGGTCAAGGCAGGCGTCTGGTGCACGTAATAGCCAGACTGCGGCCGCGCCCGGATAAGCCCTTGGTCCTCAAGATTGGCATAGGCCTGCAACACCGTGGCATGGCTGACATTAAGCTGGGCGCTCATCTTGCGCACGGAGGGTACCCGCTCGCCTGGCTGGTAGACACCGCGACGGATATCATCGGCCAGTTGCTGGGCGATACGCTGGTACAGCAGCAGGTTGGTCATGTCGACATGCTCGTTGTTCTTGTACAGGTCACTGACGGTAGAGGATACCGTAACAGTTGCAAAGTGTACTGGGACAGATTGCAACATAGTCGACAATACAACAGCGTGACAGCTATCGAAACGCTTAAACCGACATAAAACGGGCCGCATAGCGGCCCCTTTTCACACGACTCAGCGCGCTGGTGCGAGCCGACCCTTGTCATCGGAGAATACGATCTCCACCCGACGGTTCTGCGCCCTGCCCCGCTCCGAAGCATTGGCCTCGATCGGGTACTGGTCGCCATAGCCTTCAACCTGCAAGCGCTTTTCGTCGATGCCCAGGTCCACAAGCATGTCGGCCACGGACTGCGCCCGGTCGCGCGACAGCTTAAGGTTGTCCTCACCCGCGCCAGTGCTGTCGGTATAGCCCTCGATACGCACTACCCGGCGCGGGTTGAGCTGCAGGAACTGCACCAGCTTGAGCACAGTCCGGCTGGCCGAGTTCTTCAGGTCGGCACTGCCGGTATCGAACAGTACATCGCCCAAGGTCATCACCAAGCCACGGTCGGCCTGCTCCGAAGCCAACGCGGCAATCTGCGATTCGACCCACTGGCCCTGCTGCTGCACGCTGGCCAGCTTGGCCTCACGCAAAGCCAGCTGCAGGCGCTGACGCTCCAGGTCAAGCTTGGCCTGGCGTTCCTGGCTCAGCGCCAGCTTGGCATGCTCGCGGGCAATCTCGCTGTAGCGCTGACTGAGGTAAGCATAATGCCGCACATCAGAACCAGTGCCGATGTAGCTGGACAAGCGCTCGGCGCGGGCCAGTGATTCGCCCGCGCGAATCACGTCGCGCGGCGCGCTGCGCAGCACATCGGAATCATCTTTGACCCCCTGGAAGGCGACAGCGGCCTCATCCAGCGCGGCACTGCTGCGGTGGCTGGCGCAACCTTGCAAACCTGCCGTCAGCGCCAACAATGCCAGCGCAGCCAAAGGCGTACGACGAATCATGGCTGCACCTCCAGTTGCTTGCGCAAGCGCTTGACCCGCGACTGCAGCACCTGCAGCTGCTCTTCACTCTTCTGGTTCAGCACCTGGGCCTCGGCCAGGCGCGCATCCAGCTCGGCTTGCTCGGCGCGCATGCGCGCATCGCGGTAGTCCTGGGTAAGCATGTTGGCCTGGGCGCGGGCCAGCTTGTTTTCAGCCAGTTTCAGCGCTTCGACCTGCCCGGTGGCGCCGACGGCCTTGGCCTGGTCCAGTGCTTGTTCGGAAATGCGCATCTGCTCGTCAGGGGCCGGATCATTGGCGCAGCCAGCCAGGCCGAGCACGGCCAGGGCAAGGATTAGTGGTTGGATTCTCACGCAATCTTCCTAGTGTTTGGGGGCGTCCGCCGGCACCTGCAACTGCGCTTTCCAGCGCTCGAGATTACGTTGCAGCACAGCTTCGGATGCACCAGAGATCGGCAATTCTGTCAGTTTTTTTGCCAATTGCCCACGCAACCAGCTGTCATTGCACGCCGAGTTGTGCGACAGCGCCAGGTACAGGCCCGGCCTGTCCACCGGCAAGCCGCGGGCTATCAGGTCGTTGCTCATGCCCAGGCTCTGGGCCATGGCCATACCGGAGTACCGTCCAGCCAGCACATAATCCACCTGGCCGAGTACCAGTTTCTGGAACGCCTGGGTCAGGTTCTGCGCCGGCACCAGCTTGAGCTGGGCCTTGGCGAACGCCGTAAAGGCCGGGGTCAGGCGCGCACGGTCGGACAAACTGCCCTGGTATCTGGCCAGATCGGCCGGGCCATCAAAGATCACCGCTGCATCATGGCGGGTCCACACCAGGTACTCATTGAGCTGCAACGGCGGATGGATGTAGTCCAGCGCGGTCAGTTGCTCCACCTGCATAGGAGTGTCGAGCAGCAGGTCCATGCGCCCACTGCGCACCTCTTCCAGCGCCTGGTCACGGCGACCGGCGCTCAGCACCTCGACCTTCAGACCCAGCTCGCCGGCCACCTGGCGCAAAAGGTCGACGTTAGCGCCGATCAGGTGCCTGGGGTCTTTCGGGTCTTGCCAGGAATAGGGCGGCGCATCAGGGCTGCCAGTCGCCACCAGACGTTCGCACTTGCCTGCTGCCATCGCCAGTGGCGGCAGCAACAGCGCCACGCATGCCAGCACCCTGCCCGTTCCGCGCAACGTCATGCCTCACTCCTCAACCCATAAAAAAACCCGACCCTCAAAGCGAGGGCCGGGTTCTTTATAAGTGAAGCAGCCGGATCAGACCAGCTTTTCCAGCTCTGGAACCGCTTCGAACAGGTCAGCAACCAGGCCGTAGTCGGCCACCTGGAAGATCGGCGCTTCTT
>AZIG01008340.1_pt1 | contig 13979 bp, 14 predicted proteins | sample 359071 | NCBI WGS metagenome assembly AZIG01 (sample SAMN02429714, study PRJNA222667) | marine sediment metagenome | biome: Sediment sample; isolation source: enrichment culture of sample MGS-AQ(UA) from oil contaminated terminal site... | place: Jordan: Aqaba | collected 2011-05-15 | depth 18 m m | reverse complement strand
CCGGCCGTTCACCGTTGCAGCCGCTACCGTATTCGCGGGTAAACCCGCTCCTACGCCGATCGGGGGTGGACACTCATTGATGATTGGGCCCAGGCCCGCTCCTGCATAGCACCAGAGCCTCGATCATATACACAATCAATTGGCCCCCACCCCTCGGGGGGCCTACAGTGCACCCGAAACCCACCCAACCCCGGGATACCGCCATGAGCAAAAAGCCGAAAAAGCACGGCCCCAACAAGGCCAAGTCCATCATCGCCCAGCCACTGTTCCGATGCCGCCAGGAACAACCGAACAAGGGCAAAGGCAGCTACCGCCGCGAAGCCTTCCAATCGAGAGATTGGGAGGCTTCCTACTTTTTGGCTGCATGAAAGCATCGCAAGCGCAGGCATGGTATGGTCGTCACCTGACCTGCAACTCTGGATCTGTGCATGCTCTTCCGTATTATCCCCCGCTGGGAAACCCGCCAGCTGATCGCGGCCTCCAGCTTCATCTTGCTCGTGGCCTGTGCGGAAAAGCCCACCGCCGCCGACGCGCTGCCGCTGGCCCCTGCCCAACCCAATCCAGTGGTGACCGTGCCCGGCGCAACGTCCGACGTCAGCACTGAAATCCAGCCTCTGCAAACCTTCGCCCAATGGCAAGCGGGCTTCCGCGAGCAGGCCCTGCAAGCCGGCATTTCGCCGAGCACCTTCGACCGCGCCTTCCTCGGTGTCACCCCTGACCTGGACGTGATCAAGGCAGATCGCAGCCAGCCGGAGTTCACCCGCCCGGTATGGGAATACCTCGAAGGCGCCCTGTCGCCCCTGCGTGTGCGCAACGGCAAGAAGCTGCTGGTGCAGAACGCTGAGCTGCTGACTCGCCTCGAGCAACAATATGGCGTGGACCGCCAGGTGCTGGTCGCGGTGTGGGGCATGGAAAGCAACTTCGGCCAGTTCCAGGGCAGCAAGTCGGTGATCCGCTCGCTGGCCACTTTGGCCTATGAGGGCCGCCGCCCACAGTTCGCCCAGGACCAGCTGATTGCCGCGCTGCAGATCATCCAGCATGGTGACATCCAGCCTGAAGCCATGCGGGGCTCGTGGGCCGGCGCCATGGGCCAGACCCAGTTCATCCCGACCACCTACAACACCCATGCCGTGGACTTCGACGGTGATGGCCGCCGCGACATCTGGAACAGCACACCAGACGCCCTGGCCTCAACAGCGCACTACCTGCAGAGTTCGGGCTGGAAACGCGGCCAACCGTGGGGCTTCGAGGTACAGGTGCCGTCTGGTTTCGACTTCTGGCAGGCCGATGGCGCACAGCGCAAACCGGTGAGTGAATGGCTGGCGATGGGCGTGAAACTGCCAGCAGGCACCCGCCTGCCGGCAGGTAGCAACCAGCTGTCTGCCGCCCTGCTGCTGCCGGCCGGTGCACGCGGCCCGGCGTTCCTGGTGCTGGACAACTTCCGCGCCATCCTCAAGTACAACAACTCGTCATCCTATGCCTTGGCAGTGAGCCTGCTCGGGGATCGCTTCAGCGGCTGGGGCTTCATTGCCGGCAGCTGGCCGAAAGAGGATCTGCCGCTCAGTCGCAGCGAGCGCATGGAGCTGCAGCACTTGTTGAACAGCCGCGGGCATGATGCGGGTAATGCCGATGGCATTATCGGGGCCAATACCCGCAAGGCGATCCGCAATGCCCAGCAAGGGCTGGGATGGCCGGCGGATGGATACCCGACCCATAAGCTGCTTGAGAACCTGCGCCAGCAGTGAGCATTTCGGGGCCGCTGCGCGGCCCCGGCAATTTCATGCCCTGAACAGATCCTGCTCCAGCACCAGTGTTTGCTGACCACTGTCCAGCCTCACCCGAGCCCCCAGCGGCAAGCATACATTCGGGTCACAATGCCCGCTGCGCCAGCCCGCCAGCACCGGCACCCCCAGCGGTGCAAACATATCCTCCAGCAACGGCGTCAGCGCCGCTGTGGTAATCCCGGCAAAGTCGCCCACCAGCACGCCTTTGATCCCCTCCAGCTTGCCTGCCAGGCGTAACTGGGTCAGCAGCCGATCCACCCTGTACAGCGGCTCGTTGACGTCCTCGATGAACAGGATGCAGCCCTGGGTATCCAGCTCGGCAAGCGTCCCGATGGTCGCACCCAGCATCGACAGGTTGCCACCCAGCAGCGGCCCGCTGGCTACCCCCGTTAGCACACTGTCCAAAGCGAAACCCTCCGGGTGCACGACCTGCTCGCCTGCCCTCACAAGCCCACCCAGCTGCGCCAACAACGAGGACTCGGTCGGTGGCAACTTGGCCCCCAGCAGGTCGGCATTGAGCATCCCACCATGGAAGGTCACCAGTCCGGTATGCCGGTAGATCGCTGTATGCAGCGCGGTGATGTCGCTGTAGCCGATCAGCGGCTTGGGGTTACGCCGGATCAGTTCGAAATCGAGCTGGTCAAGCAGGCGCATGCTGCCGTAACCCCCACGCATGCACAGAATGGCGTCAATGGCCGGATCGGCAAAGGCTGCGTGCAAGTCCTGCAGGCGTTGCTGGTCCGGCCCCGCCAGGTAGCCCTGCGCCTGCAGGGCACCCGGGTAAATACTGCAACGGTAGCCGCGGTCAACGAACCACTGGCTGACCTTATGCGCATCAAGCCGCGCCGCGCCCGCCGGGGCGACAATGGCAAAGCATGCGTTGGCCGGCAGCGCGGCTGGCAGGGTGGATTGGACGGTTTTGGCGCAATACATCGCGGCTCCTTGCAGCGCATGGGACACAAACAAAAATGCCGATGCCGCCCTTTGGCGCGCATCGGCATATGTAGCTCTGCTCTTGGCTAGAGCATAGCTCAGAGCTTGATCTTGGCTTCGTGAGCCTGCTGGTCGGCGTGGTACGAAGAACGCACCAGCGGGCCAGAAGCAACGTTCTTGAAGCCCATCTTGTAACCTTCCTCGGCGAACCAGGCAAAGGTGTCCGGGTGAACGAAGCGCTGCACCGGCAAGTGGCTGCGCGACGGCTGCAGGTACTGGCCGAGGGTAAGCATGTCGATGTCATGCTCGCGCATGCGGTGCATCACTTCGATCACTTCCTCGTCGGTTTCACCCAGGCCGAGCATCAGGCCCGACTTGGTCGGTACATGCGGCACCAACTGCTTGAACTTCTGCAGCAGGTCCAGCGACCAGTCATAGTCCGAACCCGGGCGCGCGGCCTTGTACAGGCGCGGTACGGTCTCGAGGTTGTGGTTGAACACGTCCGGCGGCTCTTGCGCGGTGATTTCCAGGGCAACGTCCATACGGCCACGGTAGTCCGGCACCAAGGTCTCCAACTGCACGCCTGGCGACAGCGCCCGGATTTCGCGGATGCAGTCAGCAAAGTGCTGGGCACCACCGTCACGCAGGTCGTCGCGGTCCACCGAGGTGATAACCACGTACTTCAGGCGCAGGTCGGCAATGGCAACCGCCAGGTGTTTCGGCTCGTCCAGATCCAGCGGCTTCGGTCGGCCGTGGCCAACGTCGCAGAACGGGCAACGACGGGTGCAGATGTCACCCATGATCATGAAGGTGGCGGTACCACCCGAGAAGCACTCGCCCAGGTTCGGGCAGGAGGCCTCTTCGCACACGCTGTGCAGTTTGTGCTTGCGCAGCAGTTGCTTGATGCGGTCTACCTCGGGCGACACCGGGATACGCACGCGAATCCAGTCGGGCTTCTTTGGCAGCTCGTCGGTAGGGATGATCTTCACCGGGATGCGCGCGACTTTGTCGGCGCCACGCAGCTTGACCCCTGCTTCCACCTTCTTCGGCGCTGGGCGCGGGGTGGCATCCTGGGTAGGTATCAGGTTCGGCACGGCTTCTTGCACAGTTGTCATATTCAGTCGATTCCGCCCGTGAGGGTCGTCTGCTCAGCGTAGTCGAGGTGCTTGACCAGCTGTCCGCGCAGCCTTGTCCTGACCTCGTCGAGTTCGATCGGGCCTGCCAGATCGCGCAGCTGGGTCATCGCCAGCCCCGCATAGCCGCAGGGGTTGATTCGGCGGAATGGCGCAAGGTCCATGTCCACGTTCAGGGCAAGGCCGTGAAACGAACGGCCGTTGCGAATTCGCAGGCCGAGGGAGGCAATTTTCGCTCCGTCGACATAGACACCCGGGGCATCGGGCTTGGCAGACGCCTGAACAGCATAGCTGGCGAGCAGGTCAATGAGGGCCTGCTCGATACGGCTGACCAGCTCACGCACACCAAAGCCCAGCCGGCGCACATCCAGCAGCAGGTAGGCCACCAACTGACCGGGGCCATGGTAGGTGACCTGGCCGCCGCGGTCGGTCTGCACCACCGGGATGTCGCCCGGCACCAGCAGGTGCTCGGCCTTGCCGGCCTGCCCCTGGGTGAAGACCGCAGGGTGCTCGACCAGCCAGATTTCATCCTGGCTGTCCGGGCTGCGCTGCTCGGTAAAACGACGCATGGCCTCAAGCACCGGTTCGTAGGGCTGCAGGCCAAGATCGCGAAAACCGAGACAGGCGGGCATCAGAGCACCATTTTCACGATGCCGGTAGCGCGCAGGGCGCTGTTGATATCGTGCAGCTGGTTCTCGCTTTCGGCAACGATGTGCAATTGCACGGTGGTGTACTTGCCTTCCTTGCTCTGGCGCTCGGCCAGGGTAGAAAGGTCGACTTTGGCGTGCTTGCTGAGAATCTCGATGACCGTGTCCTTGAAACCGACAACGGTGTCACCGATGACCTTGATCGGGTAATCGTCGCAAGGGAATTCGATCTTGTGCGACTTGACGTCTGGTTCGCTCATGGCGGAAACGGCCTCGTAAGCCGTGGCAACAACAACACCCCCGCGGTATGCGCGGGGGCATGCAGGTCACGTATCAGTTGAACAACCCGTAGAAGAATAGACGGATGCTATCCCACATACGGCGGAAGAAACCACCTTCCTCGACGCCATCAAGGGCGATCAGGTCGGCGCTGTGAACCACTTTCTCGTCCAGTTTGACTTCCACTTTGCCGATCACGTCACCTTTGGCGATCGGTGCGGTGAGCTGCGGGTTCATGGTCATCGAAGCCTGCAGGCGCTTCAATTGGCCTTTAGGCATAGTCATGGTCAGGTCGTCAGCCAGGCCAGCCTTGACTTGGCTGGTAGCGCCCTTCCAGACCGGCGCCTGAGTCAGCTCGGTGCCCTTCTGGTAGAAGGTCTGGGTTTCGAAGAAGCGGAAACCGTAGGTCAGCAGCTTCTGGGTTTCGGCAGCACGCGATTGTTCGCTGTTGGTTCCGAAGACCACGGCGATCAGGCGCTGGCCATCACGAACGGCCGAAGCCACCATGCAGTAGCCGGCTTCGTCGGTGTGACCGGTTTTCAGGCCATCGACGGTCTTGTCACGCCACAGCAGCAGGTTGCGGTTAGGCTGCTTGATATTGTTCCAGAAGAACTCTTTCTGCGAGTAGATGGCGTAGTGAGCCGGGTCGACGTTGATGATCGCACGGGCCAGGGTCGCCATGTCGTGCGCCGACGAGTAGTGCTCGGGGTTCGGCAGGCCGGTCGGGTTCATGAAGTGGCTGTTGGTCATGCCCAGGTCGGCAGCCGTCTTGTTCATCATGTCGGCGAAGGCGTCTTCGCTGCCGGCGATATGCTCGGCCAAAGCGACCGAGGCGTCGTTACCGGACTGGATGATGATGCCGTGCAGCAGGTCGCTGACCGATACCTGGCTGCCAACCTTGATGAACATGCGCGAACCGCCGGTACGCCATGCGTTTTCGCTGACGGTAACCGGGTCACTTTCACCGATCTGGCCGCGGCGGATATCCAGGGTCGCGATGTAGGCGGTCATCAGCTTGGTCAGGCTGGCTGGCGGCAGACGCTCGTCACCGTTGTTCTCGACCAGCACGTTGCCGCTGGACGCGTCCATGAGTACGTAGGACTTGGCGGCCAGTTGCGGTGGCGCCGGCGTCATCTGCTCCGCCGCGAAGGCGGCAGGCGTGATCAGCAGCAGTACAGGCAGGCAAAGTCGTTTGGCAAGGTTGGTGATGTTCATCCGTCTCTCGAAAATCGCTAATGGTCTGAGATGTTCCCTGGGCAAGATCATGTGCCCAGCGCCAGTCAGTCTAGTTTTATGGCCGTTGGCCTGGCCCGCGACAGTGCGGCTTTATGTCGCTGCGGGCAAAAGCTGTCATTGTACATGGCCGAGCCCGGCAATTCATGACAAAACCGACAGTTTGGTGTTGCCGTCTTCGCGGGCACGCCCGCTCCCACAGTCAGTCTGCTGTGACCAGCTTGGCCTGCCCCAAGTTCGCCAGGCGAATGCTGTCTTGCGCTTGCTGGATCTCGCCCTGGCTTCCGATCGGCCCAAGGCGCACCCGGTGCAGGGTCTGCTGGTTACGCACGATCGAGCTGATGAACACGGGAGCACTGACCATGGTGCTGAGCTTGGCGCGCAGCAACTCGGCAGCGTCAGGGTTGGCGAAAGCGCCTACCTGCAAGAAACTGCCAGCGTTGCCGCCGGGCACGTTGTTGCCACCCACTTGCACCGGTACCACTGCCGCTGCGTGTTGTTGTGGCGGCGGGGTCCATTGCTCGACACGCCCGGTGCTGGCCGGTATTGCCTGGGTCTGCGCCACTTGCGGCTCCTTCAACACCATCGGCGGCGTTTGGCCACGCTGAGCCCACCACTGCTTCGGATCGATACCCTCGACGCGCACGTGCGCGGTGCCGATCTCGGCATAGCCGAGCTTTTTCGCCGCAGCATAGGACAAGTCGATGATTCGGTCGGAATAGAACGGGCCGCGGTCGTTCACGCGAAGGATCACGCTGCGGCCGTTCGCCAGGTTGGTCACCCGCACATAGGCCGGCAGTGGCAGGGTCTTGTGCGCTGCGCTCATGCCATACAGGTCGTACAGCTCACCGTTGGCAGTGTTCTGCCCGTGGAACTTGGTGCCATACCACGACGCCGTACCCTCGGCGCGATAGTTGCGCGAGTCCTGCATCGGATAGTAGGTCTTGCCAAGCACGGTGTACGGGTTGGCCTTGTAGTTACCGGTGTGCACGGTCGGTGTGGCATCGGGGATCTTGTTCACATCCACGTCCCACCACGGTGCGCCGTCCTTGTGCGCCCGGTTGATGTCCAGGCCGGGCTGGCTACGCACGACGCTGCCACTGCTTTGCTGGGTCGGTCGATTGGAGGAGCAGCTGGCCAGCACCACGCCGACAGCGAGGCAGGTGAGCAGCTTGAAAGAGTTGCCAGAGATGATTGCGCGCATTACTTGACGCCCCGTACTTGAACCAGCTGTTCCGCAAGCTGATGTACCGCCATGGCATACATCACGCTGCGGTTGTAGCGAGTGATCGCGTAGAAGTTTTTCAGGCCCATCCAGTATTCAGGGCCACTCTCGCCCTCGAGACGGAAGGCGGTAACCGGCAGATCATCGCGCAGGGAATCATGAACCGACCAGCCAAGCGTACGCAACTCCCCTACCGTTTTCACCGGTTCGATGCCGGTGGTCAGGCCTTCGTCGGCGCGCTCACCTTCCACCCTGGCGCGACTGACGACTCCTTCCCCGGCAACCCAACCGTGGCGCTTGAAGTAGCTGGCCACGCTGCCGATGGCATCGTCAGGGTTGTTCCAGATATTGATATGGCCGTCCCCGTCGAAGTCCACCGCGTAGTTGCGGAAGCTGCTTGGCATGAACTGCGGCAGGCCCATGGCGCCGGCGTACGAGCCCTTGAGCGTCAAGGGGTCGAGTTGCTCCTCGCGGGCCAGCAGCAGGAACTCACGCAGCTCCTTGCGGAAGAACTCGGCACGTGGCGGGTAGTCGAAGCCCAGCGTCGACAGGGCGTCGATCACCCGGTAGTTGCCGGTATTGCGGCCAAAAAAGGTTTCCACGCCAATGATCGCGACAATGTACTGCGCAGGTACGCCGTACTCCTGCTCGGCCCGCATCAATACGGCCTCGTGCTGGCGCCAGAAGTCCACACCGCGAGCGATACGCGCATCGGTAATGAACATCGGCCGGTAGTCCTTCCACGGCTTGACCCGTTCGGCCGGGCGCGATATGGCGTCGAGGATCGACTGCTTGCGCTGTACCTCACGAAACACGCCCATCAGTTGCTCAGGCGCAAAACCATAGTCGCGGCTCATTTCGCCAACAAACGCAGCTACCTGCGGCGAGCCTTCGTATTCGCCGGCATGGGCCAGCTGTACAGCGCCGAACAGGCCCACCGCACCAATCCAAGGCGCACAACGGGCAGCCCAGTTACGCACTGCTTGCATGAAATTGTTCACCTTATTCAAACCTGCGCGATCCACTTACGGTGCGTATGGATCGACATCAAAACGCCAAACGCTGACAGCAGCGTCACCAACGATGTTCCGCCATAGCTGATGAAAGGTAGCGGCACGCCCACCACGGGCAGAAGGCCGCTCACCATTCCGATATTGACGAACACGTATACAAAAAAGGTCATGGTCAGGCTGCCCGCAAGCAACTTGCCGAACAGGGTCTGCGCCTGGGCCGTGATCACCAGGCCACGGCCGATCAGCAGCAGGTAGACAATCAGCAGCAGGCAGATGCCGACCAGGCCGAACTCCTCGCCGAGCACGGCGATGATGAAGTCGGTGTGGCTTTCCGGCAGAAAGTCCAGATGCGACTGTGTGCCAAGCAGCCAGCCTTTGCCAAACACCCCGCCCGAGCCGATCGCCGCCTTGGACTGGATGATGTTCCAACCGGTCCCCAACGGATCGCTTTCAGGGTCGAGGAAGGTCAATACCCGCTGCTTCTGGTAGTCGTGCATGACGAAGAACCACATTGCCACCGCGACGGGCACTGCTGCCGCCAGCACGCTGAGGATCCAGCGCCAGCGCAAGCCGCCCATGAACAGCACGAACGCACCGGAGGCCAGGATCAGCAGCGCGGTCCCCAGGTCGGGCTGACGCACGATCAGCATGAACGGCACGCCGATCAGCACCAGGCTGATCGCCACGTGCTTCAAATGTGGCGGCAAGGTGCGCTTGGAAAGGTACCAGGCGATGGTCGCCGGCATGATGATTTTCATGAATTCCGAAGGCTGGAAGCGGATCACCCCGGGGATGTTGATCCAGCGTGTGGCACCCATGGCGTTGTGGCCCATCACGTCCACCACCACCAGCAACAGCACCCCGGCCAGGTAGGCCAGCGGCGCCCAACGCGCCATGAAGCGCGGCTCCAGCTGGGCGATGACGAACATCGACACCAGGCCGATGCCAAACGAGGTGGCTTGCTTGAGCAGCAGGTCCCAGTTCTTGCCACTGGCCGAATACAGTACGAACAGGCTGCCGGCTGCAAGGGTCAGCAGAATGATCAGCAAGGGGCCGTCGATATGGATGCGCTGCAAAAAGCTGGCACGCCGACGCATCACATCCTCGCTGGAGAGCATGCGATCGAAATTGTTCATCACAGGGCCGATTCCTGGGTAACGGTGGCTGGCGCGAACTCGGGTTTGAGCCGGCCATTTTCGTCGAGCAGCCAGGCGTCCATGATCTGGCGTACCACCGGTGCGGCGACACCCGAGCCGGACTCACCGTTCTCGACCATCACCGAAACCACGATTTTCGGGGCTTCGGCTGGGGCAAAAGCGACGAACAGGGCATGGTCGCGGTGGCGCTCCTGGAGTTTGTTACGGTCGTACTTCTCGCCCTGCTTGATCGCCACCACCTGGGCGGTACCGCTCTTGCCGGCAATGCGGTACTGGGCACCGGCAGCTGCCTTGCGCGCGGTACCGCGGGCGTTGTGCATCACCTGCTCCATGCCATGGGTGACCTTGGCCCAGTCAGACTTGTCACGCAGCACGATGTCTTCCGGCGGGTTGTCGTCTACCGGCGGCAGGCCTTCGATGGTCTTGGCCAGGTGCGGGCGGTTCCACACGCCTTTGTTGGCGATCAGTGCAGTGGCCTGGGCCAATTGCAGCGGCGTGGCCTGCATGTAGCCCTGGCCGATGCCGAGAATCAGGGTTTCGCCGGGGAACCAGGCCTGGCGACGGGTGGCACGCTTCCATTCGCGCGACGGCATCAACCCGGCAGACTCCTCGAACATGTCGAGGGAAACCCGCTGGCCGATACCGAACTTGTTCATATAGCTGGACAACCGATCGATGCCCATCTTGTGTGCAAGGTCATAAAAGTAGGTGTCGTTCGAGCGCATGATGGCGGTGTCCAGGTCGACCCAGCCATCACCGGAGCGATTCCAGTTACGGTATTTGTGGTCGTAGTTGGGCAACTGGTAGTAGCCCGGGTCGAACACCCTGCTGCTGGCATTGACTACGCCGCTGTCCAGGCCGGCAATCGCCACGGCCGGCTTGATGGTAGAACCCGGCGGGTACAGGCCACGCAGCACGCGGTTGAATAGCGGCCGATCGATCGAATCGCGCAATTCGCCATAGGCCTTGAAGCTGATGCCGGTGACGAACAGGTTGGGGTCGAAGCTCGGCTGACTCACCATCGCCAGCACTTCGCCGGTTCGCGGATCGAGCGCAACCACTGCACCACGCCGGCCTCCCAAGGCGGCTTCGGCAGCCTCCTGCAGCTTGATGTCCAGGCTCAGCACAATGTCCTTGCCCGGCTTCGGGTCGGTGCGCTTGAGCACCCGAAGCACGCGGCCACGGGCGTTGGTCTCGACTTCCTCATAACCCACCTGGCCGTGCAGGGCGTCCTCGTAGAAGCGTTCGATGCCGGTCTTGCCGATATGGTGAGTGCCGCTGTAGTTCACCGGGTCGAGCGTTTTCAGCTCTTTCTCGTTGATCCGCCCTACATAACCCACCGAATGGGCGAAATGCGCACCCTGCGGGTAATGCCGCACCAGCTGGGCCACCACTTCCACACCCGGCAGGCGGAACTGGTTTACCGCCACGCGGGCGATCTGCTCTTCATTGAGTTCGAACAGGATCGGCACCGGCTCGAATGGCCGGCGGCCTTGGCGCATGCGCTTCTCGAACAGGGCACGGTCGTCAGCGTCAAGCTCAAGCACTTCGACGATGGTATCCAGCACTTCCTGCCAGTTACCTGCACGTTCGCGGGTCATCGACAGGCTGAAGCTGGGCCGGTTGTCGGCAACGATCACCCCGTTGCGGTCGAAGATCAGCCCGCGAGTCGGCGGGATCGGCTGCACATGCACCCGGTTGTTCTCCGACAGCGTGGAGTGGTAGTCGTACTGGATGATCTGCAGGTAGTACAGCCGCGCGATCAGCACGCAAATAAGCAGCATGATCGCCACTGCGCCGACCACGACGCGCTTGCGCACCAGGCGGGCGTCTTTCTCGTGGTCCTTGAGACGGATCGGCTGCGACATCGGACTGCTTACAGGCTCATTTGTGGTAAGGGTGCCCGGACAACACGGTCCAGGCGCGGTAGATCTGCTCGCCGATGAGTATCCTTACCAACGGGTGCGGCAAAGTCAGCGGCGACAGCGACCAACGTTGCTCGGCGCGTGCGCAAACCTCAGGCGCCAGGCCCTCCGGGCCGCCCACCATCAAATTCACCGTGCGCGCATCCAGCCGCCAGCGGTCCAGCTCGGTGGCCAGCTGCTCGGTACTCCAGGGCTTGCCATGGACCTCGAGGGTGACAATGCGTTCCCCTGGCTGCACCTTGCTCAGCATGGCTTCGCCCTCCTGACGGATCAAGCGGGCGACATCGGCATTCTTGCCACGGGTGTTCAGCGGTATTTCCACCAGCTCCAGCGACAGCTCGGCGGGCAGGCGCTTGGCATATTCATGCCAGCCTTCCTCGACCCACTTCGGCATGCGCGAGCCAACCGCAATCAGGCGCAGACGCACAGCGCTTTCCTCATTCGCGGTCTTTGAGCTTGTCGGAGTACTCGTGGGCATGGTCCGGGCTGTGGTGCTTGCCATCGGCGGCACGGCTTTGCTCGGCACCCTGCCACAGACGCTCAAGGTCATAGAACTGGCGGGCAGCGGCGGTCATCATGTGCACGATGACGTCGTTCAGGTCCAGCAGCACCCAGTCGCTGTCGCCCTTGCCTTCTTCACCCAGTGGCTGGGCGCCCTTGGCCTTGACCGCTTCACGGACCTTTTCGGCCATCGCGTTGATCTGGCGGTTGGAGGTACCGGTGGCAATGATCATGTAGTCGGTCAGGCTGTGCTTGTCGCGCACGTCGATGACCTGGATGTCCTGGGCCTTGACGTCTTCCAGCGCTGCCTTGGTCACTGCGACCAGTTCTTCGCCGTAAATTTTCTGCTTGGTCATATAAAACTCGTTCAACTCGTTGGATGAGGCGCCAGAGGCACCGTCAGTTGGGCACACGATACAGTTCGTGCGCCTCGATATAGGCCAGTACGGCGTCCGGCACCAGGAACCTCACCGATCTGCCGCTGGCCAGCAGCTGTCGGATCTGTGTAGCCGACACCGCAAGCGGCGTCTGCCAGACGAACGAAATATTTCCCGCCGGGCCGGACATGGCGGTGGGATCGCTCTCCGAGCGCGCAGCCAAGAGGTTGCGCAACTCGTCAGGGGGTTCTACGTCGGCATCCGGACGTTGCAGTACCAGGATGTGACAGTGTTGCAGCAATTCTTCCCAGCGATGCCAGGCGGGCAGGCCACAGAAGGCATCCCAACCCAGCACCAGGAACAGCTGGTCGTTAGCGGACAATTCGGCGCGGATCGATTCCAGCGTATCAATGGTGTACGACGGCTTGTCACGTTCCAGCTCGCGGGCGTCGACGCTCAGGCAAGCGACGCCCTGCACCGCCTCACGAACCATGGCCAGACGATCCTGCGCGGCCACCTGTGGCGTGTCGCGGTGGGGCGGCCGGGCGTTGGGCAACAGGCATAGCTCGTCCAGCCCCATGAACTCGGCCACTTCCAGCGCGCTGCGCAGGTGGCCGATATGCACGGGGTCGAAGGTGCCACCTAGAATGCCGATGCGCCGGACTGCCTGGGCCTTGCTCAACTCAGCAGGACCCCTGGCCGCGCAACTGGCCATCGCCGATCACCACATACTTCTCGCAGGTCAGGCCTTCCAGGCCCACAGGGCCGCGGGCATGTAGCTTGTCGGTGGAAATACCGATTTCCGCACCCAGGCCGTACTCGAAGCCGTCGGCAAAGCAGGTCGGGGTGTTGAGCATGACCGACGCCGAATCGACTTCAGCCATGAACTGGCGGGTTTCACCCTGGTGTTCGGTGATGATCGAGTCGGTGTGATGCGAGCCATAGTGGTTGATGTGTTCGATGGCCTGGTTCAGGCCGTCGACCACGCGAATCGACAGGATCGCATCGAGGTATTCGGTGTGCCAGTCGCTTTCGGTAGCCGGTTTGGCGCTGATGATGGCCTGGGTACGCTCGCAACCGCGCAGTTCCACGCCCTTCTCGACGAAGCGGCGGGCCATTTCTGGCAGGAAGCGCTCTGCCACTTGCTGGTCGACCAGCAGCGTTTCCATGGCCCCGCAGATGCCGTAGCGGTAGGTCTTGGCGTTGAAGGCCACATTCCAGGCCTTGTCCAGGTCGGCATGCTGGCTGACATAGATGTGGCAGATGCCGTCCAGGTGCTTGATCACCGGCACGCGGGCATCGCGGCTGATGCGTTCGATCAGGCCACGGCCACCGCGCGGCACGATGACATCGACGAATTCCGGCATGCTGATCAGCGCGCCCACGGCTTCGCGGTCGGTGGTCTCGACCACCTGCACCACCGCCGCCGGCAGGCCGGCTTCGGCCAGGCCACGCTGAATGCAGGTGGCAATGGCGCGGTTGGAATGGATGGCTTCGGAACCGCCACGCAGGATGGTTGCGTTACCCGACTTGAGGCACAGGCTGGCAGCATCGATGGTCACGTTCGGGCGCGATTCATAGATGATCCCGATCACCCCCAGCGGGGTACGCATCTTGCCTACCTGAATGCCCGATGGGCGGTAGCTCATGTCGCGGATGGCACCGACCGGGTCCGGCAGGCTGGCCACCTGGCGCAAGCCGGTGATCATGCCGTCGATACGCGCCGGGGTCAGCGCCAGACGGTCGAGCAGTGCGGGCTCCAGGCCACTGGC
>AZIG01002950.1_pt1 | contig 14027 bp, 11 predicted proteins | sample 359071 | NCBI WGS metagenome assembly AZIG01 (sample SAMN02429714, study PRJNA222667) | marine sediment metagenome | biome: Sediment sample; isolation source: enrichment culture of sample MGS-AQ(UA) from oil contaminated terminal site... | place: Jordan: Aqaba | collected 2011-05-15 | depth 18 m m | reverse complement strand
CAGGCAGCTCCGGAACCTCCGCAGGCGCGGGCAGCGGCGCGGGCGCGACGGGCTCGATTACCTGCGGAGCCAGCACCGGCGCCTCAGGCACATCAACCTCAACCTGTACCGTCTCGTCCTGCCCAGACAGCAGCATCGGCAAAAACACCACAGCCGCAATGATCAATACAACCGCACCAATGATGCGCTGTTTCAGACCCTCATCCATTCTGCGCTACTCCGGCATGTTCAGATAGCCAGAGTATGGCGTCGGCGACGCAGAAAAACGACCCGAATATCACAACTTCGGTCGCCGAGTCGGTTTGCTCCAGCGCCTTCTCAATCGCCCGGGCGATGGATGCATGGGCTGAAGCCGGCTCGCCAGCCGCGGTCAGGCCCTGGACCAGATCCTCGGCAGAGCGGCTGCGCGGGCTTGGCAAAGGGGCGGTAAACCAGTGTCCGAACACCCCGTGCAACTCTGCCGCGACCCCGTTCAGGTCTTTGTCAGACAACAGACCGAATACGGCTACCCGCGGACGCGCCGCATCGGCACCCAGGCTGGAAGCCAGAAAACGAGCCGCATGCGGGTTGTGACCGACATCCAGACGCAGATCACGCACCGCTCCCTGCCACAGAACCTGGCGCGCCTCCAGACGTCCCGTTGCGGTAGCTGACCGCAGCGCCGCACAGATCAGGGTATCAGCCAGATCGAACCCGGCAGCCCAAAACGCCTGCAATGCCACAGCCAGGTTATCGCGCGGCAGACTGACCGCAGGCAGGCGCAGCTGACGGCGGTTACCAGTCCCGTCAATGCCGTCAAGCACCCAGGATCCATCAGCAAAACTCTGAACACTAAAGTCCTGATCGCGCTGGTACAGCCGACATCCCAGCCGTTCTACTGCATCAGTAAAGGGCGACGGCAAGTCACGTTCGCCACTGACAACAGGATGCCCTGCACGCATGATGCCGGCCTTCTCAAACGCAACCGATTCCCGCGTTGATCCCAGGTACTCCTGATGATCCAGACCAATGCTGGTCACAACCGCCACGTCGGCATCAACCACATTTACCGCGTCGAGACGACCGCCCAGCCCCACTTCAAGTACGACCGCATCCAGCCGCTCGCGCTGGAACAGCCAGAACGCGGCCAAGGTGCCGAATTCAAAATAGGTCAGGGAGATATCGCCACGGGCTGTATCAATGGCAGCAAAGGCATCACAGATCGACTGATCATCGGCCTGCGCACCATTGATACGAATGCGCTCGTTGTAGCGATGCAGGTGCGGGGAGGTGTAACAACCGGTACGCAGCCCGGCCGTGCGCAACAGCGAGTCCAGGGCCGCACAGGTCGACCCCTTGCCGTTGGTACCGGTAACGGTGAAAACGCGAGGTGCCGGACGAAGCACGTTCAGTCGCTCGGCGACCTCACGTACCCGTTCCAGCCCCATATCGATTTCGCTGGGATGCAAGGCCTCCAGCACGGCCAGCCACTGGCCAAGACTGCGCTGGGACATCAGGCCTCGTCGGCAACCTCTGCCGCTGGCTCAGGTGCCGGCGCGCCGGTCAGCATGGAAAGCAGGCTGGCCAGGCGGTCGCGCATCTCGTTGCGGGCGATGATCATATCCAGCGCACCGTGTGCCAGCAGGAATTCACTGCGCTGGAAGCCGGCAGGCAGCTTTTCGCGCACGGTCTGCTCGATAACACGCGGGCCGGCAAAACCGATCAGCGCGTTGGGCTCGGCTACGTTCAGATCACCCAGCATCGCCAAACTGGCAGAAACGCCGCCGTAAACCGGGTCAGTCATCACCGAAACAAAGGGGATGCCCTCTTCGCGCAGACGGGCCAGCGCCGCACTGGTCTTGGCCATCTGCATCAGGGAGAACAGGGCCTCCTGCATCCGCGCACCGCCGGAAGCAGAGAAGCACACATAGGGAACGCGATCACGCAATGCGGCTTCAGCGCCACGCACGAAGCGAGCCCCTACCACGCTGCCCATCGAGCCACCCATGAAATTGAATTCGAAGGCGCTGGCCACAATCGGCGCCCCCTTGAGCTTACCCTGCATGACAACCAGCGCGTCTTTCTCGCCGGTGTCCTTCTGCGCCGCAGCCAGGCGGTCCTTGTACTTTTTGCTGTCACGAAACTTGAGACGGTCTACCGGCTCCAGCTCGGCACCCAGCTCGGTACGCCCTTCCGGATCGAGGAAAATGTCCAGACGGCGGCGTGCGCCAATACGCAGATGGTGACTGCACTTGGGGCACACATCCAGATTCTTCTCCAGCTCGGGCCGGTACAACACTGCGTCACAGGACGGACACTTGCGCCACAGCCCCTCCGGTACGCTGCTTTTCTGTGCTTCGGAGCGCACGATGGAGGGAATCAGTTTGTCCACCAACCAGTTGCTCATCGCCTTTCCTTCTCTGAATTTGTCATGTCAGCCTGCCCTCCTGCGGAAGGAGCGGCAGCGCCTTGTTCAGCGGTCCATTGAACTGCGCATGTCAGCCACGATGGCAGCGATGGCCTCACGTGCCTTGTCCGGATTGTCCGCATTGGCGGCAATCTGATTGACCAGCACCGAGCCTACAACGACGCCATCTGCTACACCGGCAACCGCCGCTGCAGACTCGCCATCGCGAATGCCGAAGCCGACACCAATCGGCAGATCGGTAACGGTGCGCAGCATGTCCAGTTTTTCTGCTACATCGGTGACGTTCAAAGCACTGGACCCGGTCACACCTTTGAGTGAAACATAATAGACATAGCCGCTTGCCTGTTCGCAAATCAGCCGCGCGCGCTCTGCCGTGGTGGTCGGTGCCAGCAGGAAAATGGTATCCAGCCCCCGCGCCTTGAACAGCGGAACGACGTCTGTCGCCTCCTCCGGCGGCAGATCGACGGTCAGCACCCCGTCAACACCCGCCTCTGCCGCGGACTTGGCAAATTGTTCGTACCCCATCTTCTCGATCGGGTTCAGATAGCCCATCAGTACCACCGGCGTTTCATTATCGCGGCTGCGGAACTGGCGAACCATCTCGAGCACCTGACTCAGACTGACGTGATGCTCGAGCGCGCGCTCCATTGCCAGCTGAATCACCGGGCCATCGGCCATCGGATCGGAGAACGGAATACCCAGCTCGATGACATCGGCACCGGCGGCTACCAGATCATGCATCAGGGGCAGTGTAACCGCCGGATTCGGATCACCAGCAGTGATATACGGAATAAGCGCCTTGCGACCAGCAGCCTGCAAAGCGGAAAAACGGGCTTCAATTCGGCTCATGAATATCTCTTTTAAATGCTGATGCCGTCGATACCGGCGACGGTGTGAATATCCTTGTCGCCACGACCTGACAGGTTGATTACCACGATCTGGTCAGGACTCATGCGCGCCGCCAGCTTCATGCCGTAGGCGACCGCATGACTGGACTCCAGCGCGGGCATGATGCCCTCCACACGGGTCAGCTCACGGAACGCGTGCAGCGCTTCGTCGTCGGTCGCATCAACATAATCAACCCGACCGATATCCTTCAGCCAGCTGTGCTCAGGGCCGACCCCAGGGTAGTCAAGGCCCGCGGACACGGAGTGAGTCTCGATGATCTGCCCCGCCTCATCGGACATCAGATAGGTGCGGTTGCCATGCAGCACACCAGGCTTGCCCGCACTCAGTGGCGCCGCATGCTCGCCGGTCTCAATGCCAAGACCACCCGCCTCGACGCCGTACATACGTACGCTCTCATCATTGAGGAACGGATGAAACAGGCCAATGGCGTTGGAGCCGCCACCAACGCAGGCAACCAGCGCATCAGGCAGACGGCCGGCCTGTTCCAGGCACTGCTGGCGCGCCTCGCGGCCAATCACGCACTGAAAATCACGGACCAGCTCAGGATACGGGTGCGGCCCGGCTACCGTACCGATGATGTAGAAGGTGTCATCGATATTGGTAACCCAGTCGCGCATGGCTTCGTTCATGGCATCCTTCAGGGTGCGCGAACCTGAGGTCACCGGAATGACCTCTGCGCCCAGCAGCTTCATGCGATAGACGTTGAGCGCCTGCCGGCGCACGTCCTCGGCGCCCATATAGACCTGACACTTGAGGCCAAGACGCGCCGCCACGGTCGCCGTGGCAACACCATGCTGACCGGCGCCGGTTTCGGCAATGACCCGCGGCTTGCCCATAAACTTGGCCAGCAGCGCCTGGCCGATGGTGTTGTTTACCTTGTGGGCACCCGTGTGATTAAGGTCTTCACGCTTGAGATAGATCTTCGCGCCACCGACCTTGTCGGTCAGATGCTCGGCAAAATACAGCGGCGACGGGCGGCCAACATAATGGGCCAAATCGCGATCAAACTCGGCCTGAAATTCGGGATCGGCAGACAGCTTGCGATACACGCGCTCCAGCTCGTCCAGTGCATCCATCAGCGTCTCGGACACAAAGCGGCCGCCATAGGGACCGAAATGCCCACGCGCATCAGGGACCGCAGAATAATCGATGGGGTTGGAGTCAGACACGCTTCACCTCTTGTACAAACGCGTTAATTTTTGCCACATCCTTGATGCCCTTGCTTGCCTCGACGCCACCACTGACGTCGACCGCCCAGGGGCGCATCTCACGGATCGCCTGATGCACATTGCCTGCTGTCAGCCCCCCGGCCAACACCAGATTCCATTCCCGCTTGAGCGGCACCAGGGTCCAGTCGAACACTTCACCGGTGCCGCCCGGAACACCTGGCTTGTAGCTGTCGAGCAAGATTCCGCTGGCCCCAGGCCAGCGCGATGCAACGTCGGCCAACTGATCTGCACACTGCACCCGGACCGCTTTCAGAAAGGGCCGCCCGAACTGGCGGCAATAGGTATCGGACTCATCACCATGAAACTGCAGCACGTCCAGCGGCACCTGGCCCAGCACTTCACGCACATAGTCCGGCTCGGCATCGACAAACAGGCCGACCGTGGTGACAAACGGCGGCAGCGCCGCAATGATATCGGCAGCCTGAACGGCAGTGACGGCGCGCGGGCTGGGTGCATAAAACACCAAGCCGATTGCATCGGCACCTGCTTCAGCGGCAGCCAACGCATCCTCGACCCGGGTAATTCCGCAAATTTTGATACGCGCCATGTAACCTGCTCCAGGGCCTGCCCCTAAGGGTCTCGATGTTAGCAGATCACATCAGGGGCGTCAGTTCGCCACATCAGGGAGTGCAGACAGAAAGTGAGGCCCCAGATATCGCTCAGGCAGAGCAAAGGTCTCGGGGTAGGTCACATCGACCAGATACAAGCCGTAAGCCGGTGCGGTCAGACCGCCCTGCGCGCGATCGCGCACCTCAAGCACCTGCTGCGCCCACTCCACCGGCTGCTCGCCGCAACCAATCTGCATCAGGACCCCGGCAATATTGCGCACCATATGGTGCAGAAAGGCATTGGCACGGATATCCAGCACGATAAAACGGCCGAACTCCAGCAGTTCAAGGTGATGGATAGTCTTGATTGGCGACTTGGCCTGACAGCCAACCGCACGGTAGGACGTAAAGTCATGCGTACCAACCAGCGCCCGGGCGGCAACACGCATGCGCTGGATATCCAGCGGCCGGTAATTCCAGGTCACTTCATGGGCCAGATGCGCGGGCCGAATGGGATCGTTATAGATCACATAGCGATAGCGCCGGGCAACGGCAGAAAACCGCGCGTGAAAATCCAGACCGATCGGCGTAACCCAGCTCAGCGAGATATCCGCCGGCAGGTTGGCATTGGCTCCATGAATCCAGTTTCGCGGCGAACGATGCGCGTCACTGTCAAAGTGAATCACCTGGCAGGACGCGTGAACCCCGGCATCGGTGCGGCCAGCACAGAAAACCTGCACAGGATGATTTGCCACGCGCCCCAGCGCCTTCTCCACGGCCTCCTGCACGCTGGGTACACCCGACTGCTGGCGCTGCCAGCCGCGATAGGCCGTACCCTTGTACTCGATACATGCCGCCACTCTGGAAACAACAGCGGCCGCCTCAGGGGCGGCCGCTGTTGCGAGATCAAACTCTGTCATCAGTCAGCCAGGTGCTCCATCATGCTCTGTGCTTCCTGCTTCTGCTGGTCATTACCCTCTTCAATCACTTCGTTGAGGATATCGCGTGCACCTTCCTGGTCACCCATATCGATGTAGGCCCTCGCCAGATCCAGCTTGGTCGCACACTCGTCGGTGCCGGACAGGAAGTCGAACTCATCGTCCTCCTCGTCCGATTCAGTAGCCAGCGCCGCCTCTGCTTCAACGACAGCCGGAGCTACCTCATCCATCTCCGGCAGCTCGAAATCATCCAGTGACAACTCGGTATCAGCGGGCACCTCAATATCCTCAGGCAACGCCACATCCTCCGGCAGCTCAAACTCGATCGCGTCGTCCTCCAGCTTGATGTCAGCGTCAGCGGACAAATCCAGTGGCTCGGCAGCAACGGTTGACGCTGGCTCCTCGACCGGCTCGTCGCTCAGTGCGGCAAAGTCAGCCATCAAGTCTTCTGCCTGAAGATCGTCGGTCATGGCCAGATCGAAATCCGCCTCAAGAGATGGTATTGACGAATCGGCTGCGGGCTCCGCTTCATCTGCGGGCAACGCCAGATCATCAACATCCAGCTCAAATTCGTCAAAATTGATGCTGTCAACCTGACTATCAGGCAGCTCTGGCTCAAAGGGCGCGGAGGCAGTCGGCTCCTCTTCCTGAGCCACAGGCTGTGCACTGCCGTCTTCCAGATCAAAGTCCAGATCAAAGCCCTCTGCTGCCGGCGCGGCAGGCTCAGGCTCGGCAACCGGCTCGTCAAATGCCAGCTCGGCGGACGGGGTAGTATCGCTGGCGTCCCCAAGATCAAACTCGCTGAAATCAAAGTCCATATCCGCGTCGACGTCAGCCTGATCGTTCTGACCTGCAGCGGACGGATCCAGATCGGCCAGATCCGTTTCGTCCCACTGCGCTGCGGCAGCAGCGGCTCCGGCAGCGGCTGCGGCCATCAGCGGGAAACGGGCATCCAGCTCAGCCACGCGAGCGGAAGACGGGTTTTGCGCAGTAACGGCAGCACGCTGCTCCAGATAGCCGGCGCTATCTTCAAGCAAACCGTTCACTTCCATCAGTTTCAGGCGCAGCTCCTCACGTGCCGGGTCCGCCGCCACGGCTGCCACCAGCACATCACGCGCCTCCTGCAGCTTGCCGTAAGCCATCAGAGCATCGGCTTCAACCAGCGGGTCAGCGGCCAAATCCAGCTCATCGGCCCCGTCCATACCCTCTGCGTCGGCCAGAGCAACATTGAAATCATCGCTGTCAGTGAGCTGATCACCATCCTGCTCGGCAGCGTCGGCAATGAAGTTATCCGCCATTGCCTCCTCGCGACGGGCGTTGCGACGCGAAATTGACATCAACACCAGCAGAAGCAGCAGAACCGCAACAACGCCCCCGCCGATCATCAGCATCTGATTTTGCATCAGCCCCTTGATAACAGCCATCGGGTCGCTATCCGCAGGCTCTGCAACCGGCGCAGGTTCAGCCGGGACCACAGACTCTGGCTCGGCGACTGGCTCTGGTGCTTGTTCCGCTACAACGGGCTCCTCGACAGCGGGCTCTGACGCCTCGGTTTCGGCAGGGGCTTGCTCGTCGACAGCTACGTCTTCAGCAGCCTGCTCCTCGGAAGTTGCCTCTGACGCGGCTTCCGGTTCTGCAACCATTACGCTGCTTTCGACGTCTGCTGCGGCGTCCGCCTCTGCTTCCGCGACGTCGGCCAGCTCGGCAGCTTCCTCGGCTGTTACCGCCGGCTCCGCACCCGCGTCAGCGACCTGCTGCTGCAATGCAGCCAGCTGGGCATCTTTCAATTCAAGCAGGCGTTGCAGGGTTTCAAGCTGCCCTTGAACGTCATTCAGGCGATCGGTCATTTCCGCCTTTTCACGCTCAGCGGCATCCAGCTGCTCCTTGGTGCGATCCAGCGCATCACGCAGCTGCGCCCCTCCGGCATCGGCATTGGAGCTGCCGGCAGCCTCTGCCGCCGTGCCTTCGGTGCCCGATACCAGACGCAGTGAGTCCTGAGCATCTACGGCCTCGGGTGCTGCACCGGCCGACTGGCGCTCACGCGCATCGAGCTGAGGCGCCTGCGCCTGAGCGGCAGTCGGTGCCCGGCGATTGCGCCATGCACTGTTCTGCGCGGCGACCTCGGCAATCGCCTCGGAGTTGCTGCGAGCGGTCGCCTGCTGGGCGCTCGGCAAGGTCAGTGTTTGCCCCGCCTTTAGCTGATTGATATTACCGTTGATGAAGGCGTTAGGATTCAGGTCCTGAATCGCCAGCATGGTCTGGTGCACGCTTGCGCCCTGGGGGCGAGCCCGCAACGCCAGATCCCAAAGTGTGTCGGAGCGTGTGGTCGTCAGCTGGCCTGTTCGGGTACCTGAACTCGCTGCCGGTGCCGGCGCCGCGGCAGTGGGAGACGAAGCACTGGCCGGTGGAGCGGAAACGGCCGCAGCTGATGCCAGACCTGCCGCACTGGGTCGCGCCGCCGCAACCTGCGGTGCCGACGAAGACACGGGTGCAGAGATAGTGGAGCTGCTGACGACCGGCGTTGGCTGATACATGGGCGGGTCAAGCAGGATGGTGAACTCGCGCAGCACCCGCCCGGACGGCCAGCGCACTTCCATCAGGAAGTTCAGAAACGGCTCATTGACGGGGCGGCTGGAGGTAACGCGAATAACCGAGCGGCCATTGGGCTTGATGACCGGCTGAAACTTGAGATCGGTAAGAAAGAAGGTTCTGTCAATGCCGGCGCGTCCGAAGTCATCGGGCGACGCCAACATGGAGCGAATTTCATCGCCGGACAGATCACGAACCTGAGTAAGGTCAATCTCTGCATCCAGCGGCTGATTCAGCGCGGAGTTCAGATGGATATCGCCTACCCCTAATGCGTGAACCATCCCGGACGACATCACGGCACTTGCTGCGGCGACAGCGATAACCAATTTGCGAACCATAGCGGTAATCCTTTGCTCTTATCGTTTTCTCACGTCCCAACGCACCCCATGCTCGGACTGGCTTACGCCAAAGGCTCCCCACCCGGCCCGAGCAAGTTGCGAATGCAACGCCATGCCCAAACGGTCTTTGTCCTGCAAAACCTAACCTGCTTGATACAAAAACACCAGCAAGTATCGATTACAAATAGTCTTTTATCAACAATCCGGCCACTGCCAGACTGTTAAGTGCGACACCTTTTCGAAGATTATCAGACACAATCCACAAATGTGTGGTGTTCGGATCAGTGACATCCTGGCGAATCCGACCCACCCAGACCTCATCCGTGCCAGTGGCATCGGTTACCGGCGTCGGGAAGCCGCCCGGACCCTCCTTGTCCAGCACCTTGATACCCTTGACCCGACGCAGGATGTTGCCCACCTTTTTGCTGTCGAGCGGCTCGGCGGTCGTGACCTGCATCATCTGAGCGGTACCGTAGAACAGCGGCACCAGCACGCAGCTCGCCAGCACCGGGACATCTTTGAGCCCGAGCACATCAATCACGCCATTTACCAGGTCACGCTCCTCGCGGCTCGCCCCGGAAGCATCGATTTCGCTGGTGGCCGGCAACAGGTTGAACGCCACCTGCTTATCGAGGACACCGCCCTTCTCAATTGGCTGGCCATTGAGCAGTCGACCGGTCTGCATCGCCAGCCCTTCCACAGCAGCCTTGCTATGGGTAGACATTGACTGATAGGTGGAGATACTCACACGCCGCAGATCCGACATTCCGGCAAGCGCCTTCAACACCAGCGCACTCTGCACGACCTGAGCATCCGGGCAAGATACTGCACGGCGCTGCGCCGCATCGGCCAGCACCTGAGGGTTCACCTCTGCAACAACACTGGCGCCCTGACCCGCCAGCAGACCTGTCGTATCGACCACCAGCGCACCGGCATCACGAATGGCACCGATGCACTGCAGGCCGAATTCCCGCTCGCCTGCGACGATCGCAACCGCAACCGATGAAAAATCAAAGCCGGAAAGCGCTTCAACCCGAACACTCTGGCCTTTGATCATGCGGCGCTCACCCGCCTCGTCGTCGACATCAACCAGCGCAACGGAGGAGAACGAATGCTCATGCTCGTCCAGCATGTTGACCAGCATGTCGCCAACCAGACTGCTGACACCGACAATCGCCACACCTGATGCTTTGCTCATACCCTGCCCTTCATCTATTTCACGCATTACACAAACACAAAGGGCATCCCGACGAAACGGGATGCCCTGATCGTTACCGCACACGCGCCAAACGCGCTGCGATCAACCTTCCTGCAGAATCCGCAGCATGCGGCGCAGCGGTTCTGCCGCGCCCCACAACAACTGGTCGCCCACAGTGAAGGCCGACAGATACTGCGAACCCATGTTCAGCTTGCGCAGCCGCCCTACCGGTACACTCAGGGTGCCGGTAACGGCAGTCGGCGTCAGGCCAACCAGGGTGTCTTCCTTGGTGTTGGGAATCACCTTGGACCAGGGGTTGTGCTGGGCCAGCAGTGCTTCGATATCTGCCAGCGGCACATCCTTGTTCAGCTTGATAGTCAGCGCCTGGCTGTGGCAGCGCATGGCACCGATGCGCACACAGATACCATCAACCGGGATCGGACGGCCGCTGCGACCGATGATCTTGTTGGTTTCGGCCTGCGCCTTCCACTCTTCACGGCTTTGACCGTTTGGCAGTTGCTTGTCGATCCACGGAATCAGGCTGCCAGCCAGCGGCACACCAAAGTTGTCCACCGGGAAGGCGTCACTGCGCAAGGTCGAGGCAACAGTACGATCAATTTCCAGAATCGCACTGGCAGGATCAGCCAGCTGATCGGCAACGGACGCGTTGATTGCGCCCATCTGACTGATCAGCTCGCGCATGTTCTGGGCACCGGCACCGCTGGCCGCTTGATAGGTCATGGCGCTCATCCACTCGACCAGGCCTTGCTCAAACAGGCCACCGAGCCCCATCAGCATGAGGCTGACAGTGCAGTTGCCACCAACGAATGTCTTGATACCATCACGCAGCGCCTGATCAATGTTACGACGGTTGACCGGATCCAGCACGATAACGGCATCGTCTTCCATTCGCAGTGTAGAGGCCGCATCGATCCAGTAGCCTTTCCAACCCTCGGCGCGCAGCTTGGGATACACCTCACTGGTGTAATCGCCACCCTGGCAGGTAATGATGACGTCCATCGGCTTGAGAGCTTCAAGGTCAAAAGCGTCCTTGAGCGCAGGAATGTCCTTGCCAATATCCGGACCTTTGCCACCCACGTTGGATGTGGTGAAAAACACCGGATCAATATCAGCAAAATCATTCTCGTCGCGCATGCGTTGCATCAGCACAGAGCCGACCATGCCACGCCAACCAACCAAACCAACTTGCTTCATAACAACAACCCCCGTGGGGTAACAGATTCAAAGACACATACGCCCGGCCGAAGCCGGGCGTAAATGGATAGTCGAACAGATTACAGGTTTTTCAGTGCTGCTACTACGGCATCACCCATTTCCACTGTACCGACCTTGCGGCACCCTTCAGACAGGATGTCGCCGGTACGCAGCCCCTGATCCAGCACCTGACTGACCGCCTGCTCGATGGCATCAGCCGCCGCTACCTGGGCAAAACTGTAACGCAGCATCATGGATACCGACAGGATGGTCGCCAGCGGGTTGGCGATACCCTGGCCGGCGATATCCGGTGCACTGCCGTGACACGGCTCGTACATACCCTTGTTGTTCACATCCAGCGACGCCGAAGGCAGCATGCCGATGGAGCCGGTCAGCATCGAGGCCTGATCAGACAGAATGTCGCCAAACATGTTGTCGGTGACGATCACGTCAAACTGCTTGGGCGCACGGACTAGCTGCATTGCCGCATTGTCGACATACATGTGCGACAGCTCAACTTCCGGATAATCCTTGGCCACTTCCTCGACCACTTCGCGCCACAGCTGGCTGGACGCCAGTACGTTGGCCTTGTCGACCGAGCAGAGCTTTTTGTTACGCACCATTGCCATGTCGAAACCGACCTTGGCAATGCGGCGCACTTCGCTCTCGCTGTAGGGCAGCGTATCAAAAGCCATGCGCTCGCCGTTTTCCAGCGTGGTGCGCTCGCGCGGCTTGCCGAAGTAGATACCGCCGGTCAGCTCGCGCACGATCAGAATATCCAGACCCGATACCACTTCCGGCTTGAGCGTCGACGCTTCGGCCAGCTGCGGGTACAGAATCGCCGGACGCAGGTTGCCAAACAGCCCCAGCTCGGAGCGAATCTTCAGCAGGCCACGCTCCGGGCGCAGCGCCGGATCAATGGTGTCCCACTTCGGGCCGCCGACCGCACCCAGCAAGATCGCGTCTGCAGCGCGGGCGCGCTCCAGTGTTTCATCAGCCAGCGGGGTGCCGTAACGGTCATACGCAGCGCCACCCAGGTCATCAAAGCTCAGCTCATAGCCCAGGCCAAACTTCTCGTTGGCCAGATTAAGCACCTTGACCGCTTCGGCCATGATCTCCGGACCAATACCATCGCCCGGCAGAACCAGAATCTGTTTACTCATGTGTTTCCTCGTACTCATTCATGGTGCACCGCGCCAGCCGCTGCACACCTGGTATTCAGGGGCGCGTATCAGGCGTCGCGAAACAGCCAGGGTTGACGCTGTTTGTGACCGGCCTCGAAAGCGCTGATCGCATCAGCGTCACGCAGGGTCAGGCCAATGTCATCCAGACCGTTGAGCAGGCAATGCTTGCGGAAGGCGTCGATCTCGAACGCATATTGCTTGCCGTCCGGACGGGTCACGGTCTGCGCCTGCAGATCGACCGTCAGCTGATAGCCTTCAGTGGCTTCACATTGCTCGAACAGTTCGTCCAGCGCCTCGTCCGAAAGGATGATCGGCAGCAGGCCGTTCTTGAAGCTGTTGTTGTAGAAGATATCGGCAAAGCTCGGTGCAATCACCGTGCGAAAGCCGTATTCATCGAGTGCCCAGGGCGCGTGCTCGCGGGAGGAGCCGCAACCGAAGTTTTCGCGCGCCAGCAACACGCTGGCACCCTTGTAACGCGGGAAGTTGAGCACGAAATCTTCGTTGATCGGGCGCTTGGAGTTGTCCTGATTCGGCTGACCGACATCCAGGTAACGCCATTCGTCGAACAGGTTCGGACCAAAACCGGTGCGCTTGATCGACTTCAGAAACTGCTTCGGAATGATCTGATCGGTATCGACGTTGGCACGATCAAGCGGGCAGACCAGGCCGGTATGTTGGGTAAAAGCTCTCATCGGGGCACTCCTCAGGCCTGCATCAATTCGCGAACATCAATGAAACGACCGGTCACCGCTGCGGCAGCGGCCATTGCCGGACTCACCAGGTGGGTGCGCCCGCCGTTGCCCTGACGACCTTCAAAGTTGCGGTTGGACGTGGATGCGCAATGCTCGCCACTTTCCAGGCGGTCCGGGTTCATCGCCAGACACATGGAACAACCGGGCTCACGCCATTCAAAACCGGCTTCGATAAAGATCTTGTCCAGCCCTTCCTTCTCGGCCTGCGCCTTGACCAGACCGGAGCCCGGAACCACCAGCGCCTGCTTGACGCTGGATGCCACCTTGCGACCCTTGGCCACAGCCGCCGCCGCGCGCAGGTCTTCAATCCGCGAGTTGGTGCAGGACCCGATAAACACGCGATCCAGCTTGATCTCGGTGATCGGCTGGTTTGCGGTCAGGCCCATGTACTTGAGCGCGCGCACGATGGAGTCGCGCTTGACCGGATCGCTCTCAACGGCCGGGTCCGGCACGTTCTGATCAACGGCCAACACCATCTCCGGAGAGGTGCCCCAGCTGACCTGCGGCTTGATGTCTTCGGCGCGCAGCTCAACGATGGTGTCAAAGTGCGCATCAGCGTCGGACACCAGATCCTTCCAGGCCTCGACCGCGCGGTCCCATTCGGCACCCTGCGGCGCAAACGGACGGCCCTTGACGTATTCGATGGTCTTTTCATCAACCGCGACCATGCCAACACGGGCACCGGCTTCGATGGCCATGTTGCACAGGGTCATGCGGCCC
>AZIG01002696.1_pt1 | contig 14078 bp, 11 predicted proteins | sample 359071 | NCBI WGS metagenome assembly AZIG01 (sample SAMN02429714, study PRJNA222667) | marine sediment metagenome | biome: Sediment sample; isolation source: enrichment culture of sample MGS-AQ(UA) from oil contaminated terminal site... | place: Jordan: Aqaba | collected 2011-05-15 | depth 18 m m | reverse complement strand
GCGGGTGACGCTGCAGGGCCGCCCCCTGGCCGATTGGGCCGGGCAGGAACGGGCAAGGCGCCTGGCAGTGTTGCCACAGGTGTCCAGCCTGGGTTTCTCGTTTCGGGTCGAGGAAGTGGTGGGTATGGGGCGCATGCCTCATGGCACCGGGCAGCGGCGTGATGCGGAAATTGTCGAGGCGGCGTTGCAGGCGGCAGATGCCTGGCACCTGGTGGGGCGCAGTTACCTGGCGCTTTCCGGTGGCGAGCGGCAACGGGTGCACCTGGCCCGCGTGCTGGCGCAGCTATGGCCGGGCGAGGAGGGGGCCACGTTGCTGCTCGACGAACCGACCTCGATGCTCGACCCGCTGCATCAGCACACCACCTTGGAAGCCGTACGTCGCTTTGCCGACTGCGGTGCGGCAGTGTTGGTCATCCTGCATGACCTGAACCTGGCAGCGCGTTACTGTGACCGTATCCTGTTGCTGGAGCAGGGGCGTTGCCACGCGTTTGCCACGCCCGAAGCGGTACTGACCCCAGCGGCACTGAAGGCGGTGTACGGTATCGACGTACTGGTGCAAGCGCACCCCGAGCGCGGGCATCCGCTGATCATCACCCGCTGATTCTTAAGCCATGTACGGCCTGTGTGGAAGCGGCCTTGTCTCGCTACAGATCCGCCCCCCTGCGCAGGCCATTCAAATAGTGGATGACATGGAGTAACTGCCGATGCGACACCCGCTGCTGTCCGGTTTCTCGCTGTGCCTGGTACTGGCGCTAGGCGGCTGTCAGGCCAGCCTGCCGCCGTTGCCCGCCTGGCAGAGCAGTGAAGGTCGCACGCACGCCGAGCAGGGGAAGATTGTCGATCTGTCCAATGAACAGGTCATAAGCCCCGAAAAGCTGGTGCAGCGCCTGGCTGTCGCACCTCGCGTGCTTGTCGGCGAGAAGCACGACAACCCTGACCATCACGCGCTGCAGCTATGGCTGCTGCGCGCTCTTCAAAGCCAGCGCACTCAGGGCAGCCTGTTGCTGGAAATGCTGCAGCCCGAACAGCAGTCACGGGTGGACAAGCTGGTGGGGCAGCCGTTGCCGGAAGACTTGCCCAAGGCGCTGGCCTGGCAGGAGGGCTGGGATTGGCAGTTGTACGGGCCGATTGTCACCGAAGCCTTGCAGCATCGGGTGACGTTGCTGGCAGCCAACATTTCGCCCGCCGAGATGCGTCAAGCCTATCGACAACCGGCTCCGGTGCAGGGCGAAAAGTCCAATGCACCCGCGGTAAAGGCTGCCTTGCTGGAACAGGTGCGCGCCGGGCATTGTGGGATGCTGCCGGAAAGCCAGTTACCGGCGATGCTGGCCGTTCAGCAGCAGCGCGACCGGCGCATGGCCGAGCGCTTGCTGGCGGCGCCGCAACCGGCACTGCTGTTTGCCGGGGCTTACCATGTACGCAAGGACCTGGGCATACCCTTGCATCTGGCTGACCTGGGGGCGTCGGACGAGAGCAAGGTATTGCTGCTGGCTGAGGTGGGCGAGCGAGTCGAGCCTGGCGAGGCTGACTATGTGTGGTACACGGCAGCGATGCCGGAGCAGGATTATTGTGCGCAATTGCGGCGTTGAACCTTGAAAAGCACAGGCAAAAAAAGACCCGGCAAACTGCCGGGTCAATAACCGTGATTAGCCTGATGAGGAGATAATCTGAGAGTCCGAACCAGGGGCTCTTAGCTTATCCAACCAGTCTCGCGACCAGTTGCGATAATCATAACAATTCTCATTTAGCCGTCAATCCCTTTACCCCGATTATTTTGGTTTTTTTTGCGCAGGGTTTTTCGCGTCCAATTGTTGGTTGAGTGCTTCCTTGCGTTCGAGCGGCAAATCGTTCCAGTGCATGTCCAGCAGGGCGCCTTCAATGGCATACAACAGCACCTTCGATGCACGGAACCCTCGTGTTTTCACGGCCTGGTACGCACCCACCGCGCCCAGGCGGCGCAAATCCGATGCACTGTGGATGCCAGCTGCATGCAGCCACTGCGCAGAAGTCTTGCCAAGGTTCTTCAGATGCTGCAATTCATCGTTCATCGAGCCTCCTTGCGATGGCTGAACGGGAATGGGGGGATAAATCGCGAGCAGGTCTGAGAGGAGTGTAGCGGGGGTTGGGAAATATGCGGCTTTTTGCCATCGGAGGGTGAGCGGCCTGTGCCTGCCCCTTCGGGGGTAGGCACAGGAAGATGACGAACTTACAGGCCAGGCAACCGCTGGCGAATCTGCTCGATCACCTGGTCCATGCTGCCAGCAGCCTGGGTATCGACGCGGGTGCTGTGCACCAGCTCCTGCGCATCCAGCGCCTCACGGCTGGCCTGCTGGGCCTTGATTACCTCCAGCGTGGCATCCGAGGGGTCGCTGTTTTCGGCCTGGCGCTGCTCCAGCCAACTGGCGATGACCGCCTCCGGCGCGTGGCAGTCGAGGATGAGGAACGGCACTCCGGTCTGGCTGGCAACGTCTGCCGCAGCCTGGCGCTGCTCACGCTTGAGGTAGGTGGCGTCCAGCACCACCGGGAAGCCGGCGCGCAGCACGGTCGCTGCCACCTCGTGCAGGCGCTGATAGGTCGCTGCGCTGGCCTCCTGGTCGTATATGCCCGTACTCAGCTGGCCGGCGTCGGCCTGCTGTTGTTCGCCGAACAGGCGCTTGCGCTCCACGTCCGAACGCACGCGCACTGCACCCAAGGCCTCGACCAGACGCATGGCCACGTGACTTTTGCCCACCGCCGAAACGCCATGGGTGATGGCCAGCAGCCGCGACGGGATGGCACTGTAGCTTTCGGCCAGGTTGGCGTAGTTGCGGTAGGTGCGCAGGGTGGTGGCACGCTGCACGCCATCAGCGTCGGCCGGCATGCTGAACAGTGCGACCTTGGCCCGCACCAGCGCGCGATAGGCCTTGTAGAAGTTGAGCAGTTCCAGGCCTTCGTAGTCCCCCGTCAGTTCCAGGTACTGGCTGATGAAACGTCGGGCCAGGCACTTCAGGCCGCGGTCTTCCAGGTCCATGGCCAGGAAGGCGGTGTCGGCGTAGACGTCGGTCAGTCGGAAAGGCTCGTTGAATTCGATACAATCGAAGATCACCACCTTGCCATCGATCAAGGTGGCGTTGCCCAGGTGGATGTCACCGTGGCACTCACGGATGAAGCCATTGGCCTTGCGCCTTTCCAGCAGGCCGTGCAGGCGCTCGAAGCTGCTGCGGGCCCAGGCCTGCAGGGCGTCGAGTTGCTGCAGATCGGCTTTGTCGCTGAGGAATGGGCGAATTTGCTCGAAGTTCTGCTCCACTGGTGCCATCACGCTGTCTGGCGTGCCCAGCGGGTGCTCCATCGGCACACGTGGGGCCTGCAGGTGAAACTCGGCAATCTGCCGGGCCATCTGGTCGATGTGCGTGGCGTTCAGTTCGCCATTGGCCTGCAGGGTGTTGAGCATCTGACCCTGGGGGAACTGGCGCATCTTCAGCACGTATTCGATGGCTTCACCTTCGCCACCGATCTGCGGTGCGTCGACGCTACCGGTGATCGGCAGCACTTCCAGATACAGGCCTTCGGTCAGTCGCTGGTTCAGGCGCAACTCTTCGTTACAGAAATGCTGGCGCTGGTCCAGCCCGGTGAAGTCCAGGAAACCGAAATTCATCGGTTTCTTGACCTTATAGGCGTACTCGCCAGTGAGCAGGACCCAGGAGATATGCGTCTCGATGAGCTGAAACCCATCCACGGGATGAGGGTACAGGGCAGGGTTCTGCAACGCAGTAATAAGAGCTTGGCTCACGGCAAATCCTTCCGGGGCAAGGGAATTCGAATGCGCCATTATGGTCAATGGTGCCGTCCCTGCCTACCGCTGGGCCGTCTGCCCAGCCTTTATAAAGTGCGTATAATCCGCCGCCATGACCCGAACCCGAAATTCCCGCACCCCTCAGAAACGCCCGACCGGCCGCTCCCGCGCCTGGCTGGGCTGGGCTTTGAAGCTCAGCCTGGTAGGCCTGGTGATCGTCGCCGGCTTCGCGGTTTACCTCGATGCCGTCGTCCAGGAAAAGTTCTCCGGCAAGCGCTGGACCATCCCGGCCAAGGTGTATGCCCGGCCGCTGGAACTGTTCACCGGCCAGAAGTTGAGCAAGAACGACTTCCTCACCGAACTCGATGCGCTTGGCTACCGTCGCGAAAGCGCGGCCAACGGCCCCGGCGCTGCGTCCGTCAACGGCAATACCGTCGACCTCAATACCCGTGGCTTCCAGTTCTACGAGGGCATGGAACCGGCGCAGTTCGTGCGCGTGCGCTTCTCTGGCGATTACGTTGCGGGCCTTTCCGGTGCCAACGGCAAGTCGCTTGACGTGGTGCGGCTGGAGCCGCTGATGATCGGCGGCATCTACCCGAAAAATCTCGAGGACCGCATCCTGATCAAGATCGATCAGGTACCCAAATATCTGCTTGAAACCCTGGTAGCCACGGAAGACCGCGACTTCTACAGCCACTACGGCGTGTCGCCCAAGTCCATCGCCCGGGCCATGTGGGTCAACACTTCGTCCGGCTCTATGCGCCAGGGTGGCAGTACCCTGACCCAGCAGTTGGTGAAAAACTTCTACCTCAGCAGCGAGCGCAGCCTCAGCCGTAAGCTGACCGAGGCGATGATGGCGATACTGCTCGAACTGCACTACGACAAGCGCGAAATCCTTGAGGCCTACCTCAACGAGGTGTTCGTCGGCCAGGACGGTCAACGCGCCGTGCACGGCTTTGGCCTGGCTAGCCAGTTCTTCTTCAGCCAGCCGTTGTCCGAGCTGAAACTGCATCAGATCGCCCTGCTGGTGGGCATGGTCAAAGGCCCGTCCTATTACAATCCGCGGCGTCACCCCGAGCGCGCCCTGGCGCGCCGCAACCTGGTGCTCGACCTGGTGGCCGAGCAGGGCGTGGCCAGCCAGGCAGAAGTCGATGCGGCGAAGAAAATGCCGCTGGGCGTAACCAAGCGTGGCAGCCTGGCCGACAGCTCGTTCCCGGCCTTCCTCGACCTGGTCAAGCGACAGCTACGTCAGGACTACCGCGACGAAGACTTGACCGAAGAAGGCCTGCGCATCTTTACCAGCTTCGACCCGATCCTGCAGATGAAGGCCGAAACCTCGATGAGAGAGACCTTCAAGCGCCTGTCGGGCCGCAAGGGGGCTGACGAGGTGGAAGCGGCAATGGTCGTGACCAACCCTGAGACCGGTGAAGTACAGGCGCTGATCGGTAGCCGCCAGGCAGGCTTCGCCGGCTTCAACCGGGCCATCGATGCCGTGCGGCCGATCGGCTCGCTGGTCAAGCCGTCGGTATACCTGACTGCGCTGGAGCAGCCGAGCAAATACACCCTGACCAGTTGGGTGCAGGACGAGCCATTTTCGGTCAAGGGGGCTGACGGCCAAGTCTGGCGCCCGCAAAACTATGATCGTCGCCCGCACGGCACTATCTACCTGTACCAGGGGCTGGCCAACTCGTACAACCTGTCGACCGCCAAGCTCGGCCTGGAAGTGGGCGTGCCGAACGTGATCAAGACCATTGGTCGGTTGGGGGTGAATGTCGACTGGCCAGCGTTCCCGGCCATGTTGCTGGGCGCTGGTGGCATGTCGCCGATGCAGGTGGCAACCATGTATCAGACCATCGCCAACGGCGGCTTCAACACGCCGATGCGCGGTATCCGCAGCGTGCTTACCGCCGAGGGCGAGCCGCTCAAGCGCTACCCGTTCCAGATCCAGCAAACCTTCGACCCGGGTGCCATTTACCTGGTGCAGAACGCCATGCAGCGCGTAATGCGCGAAGGTACAGGGCGCTCGGTGTACAACACCTTGCCACGCTCGCTGACCTTGGCGGGCAAGACCGGTACCAGTAACGACTCGCGTGACAGCTGGTTCTCCGGCTTCAGTCAGGATCTGCTGGCCGTGGTGTGGATGGGCCGTGACGATAACGGCAAGACACCGTTTACCGGCGCCACCGGAGCCTTGCAGGTGTGGACCAGCTTCATGAAGAAGGCCGACCCGCTGCCACTGGATATGCCGCAACCGGACAACGTGGTGCAGGCCTGGATCGACCCGTACACTGGCCATGGGTCTGATGCCAGCTGTCCGGGAGCGGTGCAGATGCCGTATATTCGCGGGAGTGAGCCGCCGGCCGGCGCAACCTGTGGCGGCGAGCAGGATCCAGTCGAATCGGTAATGGACTGGGTCAAGGGCTGGATGAATTAAGCACAGGCTGCATTGATGAGGTGTGACGTGAACAAGTGGCTGTTTCCTGCCGTGACGGCGTTGGCTGTGCTCCAGGGGTGCTCCAGCGTCCCGCGTGGCAATATTCCGGTGGTCGATTCGAGCACCCGTGTGTCCAACAGCGAGCGCGTGACGGCCAACCGCTCGGCGGGTGGCTATAACACCGGCACCGCCCAGGCGCAGACGTTGCCGGAGGATTCCGGCGTCACCGTGATGATCCCGCAGGGCGCAGGCGCTTCGGCCATCCAGACGTTCCCGGCGAACAATGGCGCAGCACCGATCACTCCAGGGCCGATCACTCCTGGCCCTGTCAGCTCGGCACCGATGACCACCAATCCCAACCCGATTGCCGATGAACCCTTCGACATTGCCGCGATGAACAGCACTGCGCAAAGCGCCAGTGCGCCAACCGGTATTCCGCGCAGCGCTGCCGCCGGTGGCCTGTCGGCCGACGAGCAACTGGACGGCCCGGTGCTGGCATTGCTGACCACTGCGCAGACGCAGCAGGGCAGTGGCGACTTCAACGGTGCCGCCTCGAGCCTGGAGCGTGCCCAGCGTATTGCTCCGCGTGAGCCGCAGGTGCTGTATCGCCTGGCCCAGGTGCGCCTCTCGCAAGGTGATGCAGCGCAGGCCGAGCAGTTGGCGCGCCGCGCTCTGACCTACGCCAACGGCCGCCCAAGCCTGCAGGCCGAGCTATGGAACACGATCGCCCAGGCTCGTGAAAAGCAGGGTGACAGCGCTGGTGCGGCGCTGGCCCGGCAAAAGGCGCGGGTCAATTCGTGATGATCGAGCAACGTATTCTGGATATTGCCGACCACCTGCTATTGATCGAGCGTGAACTGCAGGTGCAAGGCTGGTGGGATGACGAGCCGCCAAGCGACGAGGCACTGGCCAGTACGGTGCCGTTCGCCGTGGATACCCTCAGTTTCGAGCAGTGGCTGCAATGGATCTTCCTGCCCCGCATGAAGATCATCATTGAGCTGGGCCACCCGTTGCCCAATGCATCGAGCATCCTTGTCATGGCCGAAACCGTGTTTACCGACCGGCCGGAGCAAAGTCGTGAGCTACGGCGCCTGTTGGCAGCTTTTGATCAATTGATCGCTCCTTCCGCCTGATTTCTTCAGTTTTTCCTTCTAGGGCCGCAGATTGTGGCCCTTTTTATTGGAAATCTTCTTAATTCTGCTGCTGAAGCGATTTTTAGTGGTGGCAGGAATTCATCTTGGGGAAAAATTGGCAATAATTTTTCTTGACTTGTTGGCGCCGAATCACAAGAATCCAACTTCCGCTGTAGAGGGACTGCCAGAAGCAGACCCGCTAAGCAGATCATGAGGTGCACACCCGCGCCGACCTGTTACACCCCGCAACGCGTTACCTCGCGCTGGGTGGGAAACCCCCGCAACACTCTGGGGATCTCCCAATACTTGCTCAGTCAGTGCTGACGTTCGCTCATGCTCTGCTTGGCAGTAAACCTATTAAGACCCGTCCAGTGAGGGCGGTATTCTGGCGTTTTAGAGGTGAACAACGTGGAGCTTTTATCTGGCGCTGAGATGGTCGTCCGCTTCTTGCGTGACGAAGGCGTTAAGCACATCTACGGGTACCCTGGTGGTGCTCTCCTGCATGTTTACGACGCACTGTTCAAAGAACCGGAAGTGGAACACATCCTGGTTCGTCACGAGCAGGCGGCAACCCATATGGCGGACGGCTACGCTCGCGCCACCGGCAAGGCCGGTGTGGTGCTGGTAACCTCCGGTCCTGGCGCGACCAATGCCATTACCGGCATTGCCACCGCCTACATGGACTCGATTCCGATGGTTATCCTGTCCGGCCAGGTGCCTAGCACCATGGTGGGCACCGATGCCTTCCAGGAAACCGACATGATCGGTATCTCGCGGCCGATCGTGAAGCACAGCTTCATGATCAAGAACCCGACCGAGATCCCTGAAATTCTGAAAAAAGCTTTTTACCTGGCGCAATCCGGTCGCCCAGGTCCAGTCGTGGTCGACATTCCAAAAGATATGACCAACCCGGCTGAAAAGTTCGAATACGTCTACCCGAAAAAGGTCAAGCTGCGCTCCTACAGCCCGGCGGTCCGCGGTCACTCCGGCCAGATCCGCAAGGCTGCCGAGATGCTTCTGGCTGCCAAGCGCCCGGTCGTCTACTCCGGTGGCGGCGTGATCCTCGGCGGTGGCTCCGAAGCCCTGACTGAAATCGCCAAGTCGCTGAACCTGCCGGTTACCAATACCCTGATGGGCCTGGGTGGCTTCCCGGGTACCGACCGCCAGTTCCTCGGCATGCTTGGCATGCATGGCAGCTACACCGCCAACATGGCCATGCACAATGCCGACGTCATCTTTGCCGTCGGTGCGCGTTTCGACGACCGCGTTGTAAACGGTCCGGCCAAGTTCTGCCCGAATGCCAAGATCATCCACATCGACATCGACCCGGCGTCGATCTCGAAGATGATCAAGGCCGACGTGCCGATCGTCGGCCCGGTCGACAGCGTACTCAGCGAAATGCTCGGCATCCTCAAGGAAATCGGCGAGCAGCCTGACAAGGCGGCGCTGGATGCCTGGTGGAAGCAGATTGACGAATGGCGTGGCAATGGCGAGTTGTTCCCTTACGACAAGGGCGATGGCAACGTCATCAAACCGCAAAAAGTCATCGAGACACTGTGCGAAGTGACCAATGGCGATGCCTTCGTCACTTCCGACGTGGGCCAACACCAGATGTTTGCCGCGCAGTACTACCGCTTCAACAAGCCAAACCGCTGGATCAACTCCGGTGGCCTGGGCACCATGGGCTTCGGCTTCCCGGCGGCGATGGGCATCAAGCTCAACTTCCCGGATCAGGACGTGGCCTGTGTGACCGGCGAAGGCAGTATCCAGATGAACATCCAGGAGCTGTCCACCTGCATGCAATACGGCCTGCCGGTGAAGATCGTCAACCTGAACAACGGTGTGTTGGGCATGGTCCGCCAATGGCAGGACATGGCCTACAACGGTCGTCATTCGCACTCGTACGTCGAGTCGCTGCCTGACTTCATCAAGCTGGCCGAGGCCTATGGCCACGTGGGTATCCGCATTACCAGCCTGAAAGACCTCAAGCCGAAGCTGGAAGAAGCGTTTGCGATGAAGGACCGTCTGGTGTTCATCGACATCGCGGTTGACCGCAGTGAGCACGTCTATCCGATGCAGATCAAGGATGGCTCGATGCGTGACATGTGGCTGAGCAAGACGGAGCGTACCTGATATGCGGCACATCATTTCCCTGCTGCTGGAAAACGAACCAGGTGCGTTGTCCCGTGTGGTCGGCCTGTTCTCCCAGCGCAACTACAACATTGAAAGCCTGACTGTAGCGCCGACCGAAGACCCGACCCTGTCGCGTCTGACGCTGACCACCGTTGGCCATGACGAAGTGATCGAACAGATCACCAAGAACCTGAACAAGCTGGTCGAAGTGGTCAAGCTTGTCGACCTGTCGGAAAGCGCTCACATCGAGCGTGAACTGATGCTGGTCAAGGTCAAGGCCACCGGTGCCCAGCGCGCCGAGATCAAGCGCACCACGGATATCTTCCGCGGCCAGATCGTCGACGTGACCGCCAGCGTGTACACCGTGCAGCTGAGCGGTACCAGCGACAAACTGGACAGCTTCATCCAGGCGATCGGCACTGCATCGATTCTGGAAACCGTGCGCAGCGGCGTTACCGGCATTGCCCGTGGCGACAAAGTGCTCAGCATCTAAATTTAAAAATTAGCGATGGCTCCGCAGGGGCCGAGATATAACCAGGGGTATTTTCATGAAAGTTTTCTACGATAAAGACTGCGACCTTTCCATCATCCAGGGTAAGAAAGTCGCCATCATCGGTTACGGCTCCCAGGGCCACGCTCAGGCGTGCAACCTGAAAGACTCCGGTGTAGACGTTACCGTCGGTCTGCGTAAAGGTTCGGCTACCGTTGCCAAGGCTGAAGCTCACGGCCTGAAAGTTGCTGATGTTGCTACCGCTGTCGCTGCGGCTGACCTGGTCATGATCCTGACCCCGGACGAATTCCAGGGCACTCTGTACAAGAACGAAATCGAGCCGAACATCAAGAAGGGCGCTACCCTGGCCTTCTCGCACGGTTTCTCGATCCACTACAACCAGGTTGTTCCGCGTGCCGACCTCGACGTGATCATGATCGCGCCGAAAGCCCCGGGCCACACCGTTCGTTCCGAGTTCGTCAAAGGCGGCGGCATCCCTGACCTGATCGCTATCTACCAGGACGCTTCCGGCAACGCCAAGAACGTCGCACTGTCCTACGCTTCGGGCGTGGGTGGTGGCCGCACCGGCATCATCGAAACCACCTTCAAGGACGAAACCGAAACCGACCTGTTCGGTGAGCAGGCTGTTCTGTGTGGCGGTACCGTCGAACTGGTCAAAGCCGGTTTCGAAACCCTGGTCGAAGCTGGCTACGCGCCGGAAATGGCCTACTTCGAGTGCCTGCACGAGCTGAAGTTGATCGTAGACCTCATGTACGAAGGCGGCATCGCCAACATGAACTACTCGATCTCCAACAACGCCGAATACGGTGAGTACGTGACTGGTCCGGAAGTCATCAACGAAGAATCCCGCAAGGCCATGCGCAATGCTCTGAAGCGCATCCAGGACGGCGAGTACGCGAAGATGTTCATCTCCGAAGGTGCTACCAACTACCCATCGATGACCGCCAAGCGTCGTAACAACGCCGCTCACGGCATCGAAATCATCGGTGAGCAGCTGCGCTCGATGATGCCGTGGATCTCGGCTAACAAAATCGTCGACAAGACCAAGAACTAAGTCTTATCGAAAGATGAAAAACGCGGCTTTGGCCGCGTTTTTTCGTTCTGGCATCCCGCTTCTGGTATAAAGCAGACCAGTGGCTCGCTGTCAGAACCTGTTTCGCGGGCCCGTGTCGAACATTTTCCATCCTGTTGCAAGGTACCCTCCATGAGCGAACGTCCCGAAGAGCCGAACAAGCCCTCCGACGCCGAAAGCCTGCTACCTGTCGATGAGCACGTTGAAGAAGGGCATGACGCCGAAGGCCGCAAGGTGCGCCACCGCGGCATCTACCTGCTGCCCAACCTGTTTACCACCGCCAACCTGTTTGCCGGTTTCTATTCCATCATCAGCTCGATGAGTGCACAAAGCGCCCTGAGTGCCGGCGACCCGCGCGAGGCGAGCAAGTACTTCGCTTTTGCCGCTATCGCCATTTTCGTGGCCATGGTGCTCGACGGCCTGGACGGCCGCGTTGCGCGCATGACCAACACCCAGAGTGCCTTCGGCGCCGAGTATGACTCGCTGTCGGATATGGTCGCCTTCGGCGTGGCCCCGGCTTTGCTGGCCTTCGGCTGGGCGCTGGGTGACATGGGCAAGGTCGGCTGGATGGTTGCATTCATCTATGTGGCCGGTGCCGCGTTGCGCCTGGCGCGCTTCAATACCCAGGTCGGTACCGCCGACAAGCGCTACTTCATCGGTCTGGCCAGCCCGGCTGCCGCCGGTGTGGTGGCGGGCACAGTATGGGCGTTCAGCGACTATGGCATTCAGGGCTCCAAGCTGTCGTTCCTGGTGGCGCTGCTGGTGGCTGCTGCTGGCATGCTGATGGTCAGCAACATCAAGTACAACAGCTTCAAGGAGCTGGACCTCAAGGGGCGCGTGCCGTTCGTGGCGATCCTGGCGGTGGTGCTGGTGTTTGCCGTCGTGTTCAGCGACCCGCCGCGTATCCTTCTGCTGATCTTCCTTGCCTATGCAGCATCGGGGCCGATCCAGTTCCTGCTGAAGGCGCGCCGTCGCAAAGTGTGAAAATCACTTAACGTTGGAATAACCTCACGGCTCCATAGTCTTACTGGTACATCCGTTACTCAGTGCTATGGAGCCGTTCATGCTTATCAAGCTTCCCAGGTCTTCCGAGTGCAAGGCGTCGGAGATCACCCCCGAAAGCATTTACCTTTCCCGTCGCACCCTGCTGGGCGGCTCATTGGCTGGCTTGGCGCTAGGCGCATTTCCGGGTGGGGTGGGCGCGGCGCAAGTGTCGCGTTATGCCGATGTGCAGGCTGGGGCCGCGCCGGCCTGGTTCACTGACAAGCTCGCGGCCACGCGCTGGCAAGCGGTGACGGTGAAGGACGAGGCGATCACGCCGTTCAAGGATGCCACTCACTACAACAACTTTTACGAGTTCGGGCCCGACAAGGGCGATCCGGCGGCCAATGGCGACAGCCTGAAGACCGAACCGTGGTCCATTGTGGTGGATGGTGAGGTTGGCAAACCCGGACGCTATGCTCTGGAGGACTTCGTAAAGCCCTATCAGCTTGAGGAACGGATCTATCGGCTGCGCTGCGTAGAGGCGTGGTCGATGGTCATTCCGTGGCTGGGGTTCCCTTTGGCTCAGGTGCTCAAGCAGGTCGAGCCGACCTCGAGGGCGCGTTATGTGCGTTTCGAAACGCTGAAGGATCCTCAGCATATGCCCGGGCAGCGGTCAGGATTTGCCTTGATCGACTGGCCTTATAGAGAAGGGTTGCGCCTGGATGAGGCGATGCACCCGCTGGCAATTCTCGCGGTGGGTATGTACGGCCGGGAGCTGCCCAATCAGAACGGCGCGCCGTTGCGTCTGGTGGTGCCTTGGAAGTATGGCTTCAAGAGCATCAAGTCGATTGTGCGCATCAGCCTGGTAGCGGAGCAGCCAGGTACTACCTGGGAAGGGCTGGCGCCGGATGAATATGGTTTCTATGCCAATGTGAATCCGACAGTCGACCACCCGCGCTGGAGTCAGGCGCGCGAACGTCGCTTGCCCAGCGGGTTGTTCAGCCCCAACGTGCGGGAGACACAGATGTTCAATGGCTACGCTGATGAAGTGGCGTCGTTGTATACCGGGCTCGATCTGCGGAAGAACTACTGATGCGTTACCCCTGGTTTCGCTTGGCCATCTTTGTCGTGGGCTGCCTGTTTCCGGTGTGGTGGCTATATGAAGCGGCGATGAACCTGCTGGGGCCTGATCCCGGGAAGATCATGATGGACCGTCTTGGGCTTGGGGCGCTCACCTTCTTGCTGGTGACCTTGAGCATGACCCCACTGCAGAAGCTGACGGGCTGGTCTGGCTGGATTGTGGTTCGCCGGCAGCTGGGGTTGTGGGTGTTCGCCTATATAGTGCTGCACATCCTGGCTTACCTGTTTTTCATTCTGGGGCTGGATTGGGGGCAGTTGGCGGTGGAACTGAGCAAGCGGCCATACATTATTGTGGGAGCGCTGGGGTTCCTGGGTTTGCTGGCGTTGGCGGTCACCTCTAACCGGTACAGCCAGCGGCGGCTTGGGGCGCGGTGGAAGAAGCTGCACAGGTTGGTGTATGCGGTGCTTGGGTTGGGCTTGCTGCATTTCCTGTGGATCGTGCGCTCGGACCTTCGGGAGTGGGCGATCTATGCGTCTATAGGGGCTGTGTTGATGGTGTTGCGGATTCCTGCTGTTGCGCAGGTTCTTCCCAGGGTTGCCAGGAAGCAGGGCAGGGCGGTTTGATAATGGAGGGCTGCCAAGGGGCTGTCTTGAGATAGCAATGGCAGTGGAGGGGCCCGCCTTTGTTTCTCTGGCGTCTGTGAGATCGAGCGCCGCGCGCGTCCGGCTCGAGACATTCATCGCCTGCGAGACCGAGCGCCGCCCGCGCGGCTCTTCGCGGGTAAACCCGCTCCTACGTTTGTTTCGGGCCAATTATGCCTGTGGGATTCGCGCGCGAACGCCTTGGTGCCTGTCTCAATATCGCGTCGAACAAACAAGGCGGTCGCGCGCGCCCGGCACAGGAGAGACTGGCCCTAAACAAACGTAGGAGCGGGTTTACCCGCGAAGCGCCGCGCGGG
>AZIG01008341.1_pt1 | contig 14161 bp, 14 predicted proteins | sample 359071 | NCBI WGS metagenome assembly AZIG01 (sample SAMN02429714, study PRJNA222667) | marine sediment metagenome | biome: Sediment sample; isolation source: enrichment culture of sample MGS-AQ(UA) from oil contaminated terminal site... | place: Jordan: Aqaba | collected 2011-05-15 | depth 18 m m | reverse complement strand
AAGCTGAGATCGCGGAGGAGCGGGAAGCCAACTCCAACGAGACGCAAGCGGAGAAGAGCGAAGCCCTCACCGCGCAATTCAATGCGTCATCGTCTATGTCACATGGCCACGGTCGCTGACCACCGATGATCATCAGTAAACTATCTCTTAACTTTGCGGTGATACTCTGAAAAGAGTGTAGAGCGCACTTTTGGGTTTGCCCTGCAAACCCGTGCGCTGCGGCCCGAGACGATACCAGTCTCTGCGACGGTTCGGGCCTTGTCAGGGCGATGATTATCCCCATCGAGGGGACCATCATCGCATCGCCAGGTTTCTCGCCAGCCTTATGGAGGCGCTTCGAAACCAGGCTCATGGAAGGCGGCGATGCCGCCTGGTGGAAGGGTTGCCTTCCACACCTGCAATCAGGGGACATGCGCCCCTGAACGCGCAAGACGGCGGTGGTGCCGTCCATGGGGGTAAGGCCCCCATAGATGACGCCACTCGCGATCAGGTCCGCGCCTTTGGGCTTGGCTTTGCGACTGGCGGCTCGCCTTGTGACGGGGCTGCATCTGGCCTCGGGAGTCATGACCCGAAACGGATGCAGATAGGTTCCCCGGTACAGGCCACGCATTCGCTTACCGTGACCATGGCGCGCGGCGGCTGCGAACGATTGTTCGCAACCAACGCACGGGAGGTCACGGGGTCATGGCGATCTACTCGCTCAACCTCAAAAGCATCGGACGCACGACCCACGCGGCAGGAACCGCCGGGGCGCATCTGCGATACATCGCGCGCCCCGATGCGAAGCCTGAGCTGGTGGCCGAACACATGCCCACTGATCCGGCGCAGGCGCGGACCTGGATGAACCAGGCCGAAGCCGGTGATCGCAAAAACGCCCGCGTCATCGACAAGGTGCGCATCGCCTTGCCGCGTGAGCTGGACGACAAACAGCGGATGCAGCTCGTCCAGGATTTTGCCGTCACTCTCACGAAAAATCGGGTGCCGTGGTTCGCAGCCATCCATGCGACCGGCAAAGACGCCCACAACCCGCATTGTCATCTCGTCATCCGCGACCGCGACATCGAGACCGGCAAGCGGGTGGTGCGTCTCTCGGATTCGGCGCGAGACCGGAGCAAGTCCGGTCTGGAGCCGAAGGCCGTCGAATGGGTACGCACCCTGTGGGAAGATCATGCCAACCGCGCACTCGACGCGGCAGGCCATGATGTGCGCATTGACCGGCGCAGCCTGGAAGCCCAAGGGATCGAGCGGGAGCCGACAATCCATGTCGGGCCGCAGGCGTGCCAAGTTGATAACTTCGTCGCGCGGCCAAGCTCGAAGATCGTCGAAACCGGCAATGGCCGCAGCATCGACTATCCGATGATCGATGCGGGTAGGACGCGCCAGGAACGCAATGCCGAGATTGTGGATTTCAACTTGGAGAAGGCGGTCAGGTCGCCGGATTTCCGTACCCGTGAGACGGCACGGTTTGAGCGCGAGCAGCGTGCCAAGGATACCGCTCTCGAAAACCGCCTGATTGCAGAAGCCAGACGTCGGACGCTTGAGGAGCGGCGTTATAAGGCTCGGATGCGATCCGAGCTGGCGGAAAACGGTGAGCGGAAGGCCATTGAGCAGGACACACTGAAATCCGCCTTGAAGGAGGCCTGGACGAGGGGCCGACAGTCCCTCAAAGAGCGCCATCGCGCTGAAACGGAAGCTCTATCAAAGGATCAAGGGCGGTTTTCATCCCGGTTCATGTGTGTCGTTGACATTACCGGGCGGACCCGGAAACGGCAGGAGGAAGAGAAAAAGGCTCTTCAGGAAAAGCAGAAACGGGACCGGGAGCAATTCTTACAAAGATACCGCCGCACACGGGATACCCAGAAAGAAGCGATTGCCGGTCGCTATCGGGATGTTCGCAAAGAGGTTATGGGACGCTTTGCTCCGAACCTTCGCGCCATGCGCTCGCGCCATACGGACGGTGAGGATCAGGCCGACCGTTTACGTCAGGCTCGTGCTACTGAGCGAACTCAGGCCGAAGAACAATTCGAAGACCGGATGAAGGATATGATGAAGCGACAGCAAACCTCGACCCGTCGTGGCCCAACACTGGAGCGGTAAGAAACGGTCGTTTTTGGCCCCATGTTCTGCCCTACCGCAAATCAAGCTGTTGATAAGGACAAAAACCCAGGCCAAAATCTTTGGGGTTTTGGAACGTTTATGGCACCATCATCGACATGATAATAGGATATGCCCGCGTCAGCACAGACGACCAGAAACTCGACGCCCAAACCGACGCCTTGACGGAGGCTGGAGCCGATCGCGTGTTCGCGGACAAGATTACCGGTGCGGCTAGGTCGAGACCTCAGCTCGACCAGATGCTCGACCATCTGCGCGAGGGCGACGTGGTGGTGGTCACGAAGTACGACCGGCTTGCGCGATCTCTGCGAGACCTTCTCGACCTCGTGGAGGTCATCGCGGAACGCGGCGCAGGGTTCCGGTCTTTGGCCGAGGATATCGACACGACGACCCCAGCAGGTCGCCTCGTGTTCCATGTGTTCGCGTCCATCGCCCAGTTTGAACGCGAGCTGATATCGGAGCGCACTAGGGAGGGCTTACAAGCCGCCCGCAAGCGTGGTCGCGTCGGAGGTCGTCCCCCTGCCCTGTCAGCAGCGCAGCGCGACGAGGTACGCCGGATGCGGGACGTTGAACACCGGTCCATTGCTGAGATTGCCCGTTTGTTCAAGGTCAGCACGAAGACCGTGCGGCGGGCATAAGTCCTGATTTTTGTCCGCGAGAGGGAAGATCAGTCGATGCCAAGCTTGTGGAAGAAGACACTGTTGCGCATCTCAGCATCTCGCAGCACCTTGTCCCAGCTCAAGACCTCCATATAGAGGTTATTATTCCCAAACCACTTAAACCACCCTCCGCCATCAGGCATGAGCAAAAAGGGTAATCATGATGTCCTCGCTTTCATTGGGTTGAAGGCGAAGCCGTCTCTTCGACCTCGCGCTTGAACCCCTGCCCAGCGGCGAGCGTCCAAACCTGTTTCGCGCATGCGAATTGGACGGCTCGGTCAAACTCCGATGATGGGTCCATCCTTTTCTCGGGAGACCGCCCCAAGGCGGCGGAAGGGGATGGACGCACAGCCAAAGCGTCAGCGGATTTGATGTAAGCTGAAGGATCGGGTTCCAAGCGTGCTCCCGGCACGCGCGAAGAGACCCTGGTGGCGATACGCCACCGCAATCGTATTCAGACGGTCTGACAGTCCCTAATGGCCCGATGCAGGGTCTGAGGGGAGACATCCAGCTCTCGCGCCAATGCGGCGCATGTGATCGCCCCCGAGGCAATTCTCAGGGCGCAGGCACGGGCCTCCTTCGCGCTCAGACGACGCGGGCGACCAATCTTGCAGCCACGATCCCGTGCTGCCGCCATACCGGCCTTGGTACGCTCGGAAATCAGGCTTCGTTCGTATTCGGCGAAGACGGCCAGTTGCCCATAGATCATCCGTCCAACGGCGGTACGCGTGTCGATTCCTTGTGTGAGGGCGAGGAATCCGACACCGCGATCCCGCAGGTCATTGAGGACTTGCAGCAGGTGGATGGTCGAGCGCCCGAGACGGTCGAGCTTCCATACAACCAATGTGTCCCCTTTGGTCAGAGTGGCGAGAAGATCGTCCAGCCCCTCGCGCCTGGTCTTGGTGCCGGAAACGCCGTGGTCGGTAAAGATCAGTTCGCAGCCAGCCGCCTTGAGCGCATCGAGTTGCAGCGCCTCGGTCTGGTCCTTGTCCGAGACACGGACGTAACCGAGCTTTCTGCCTGAATTTTCATCTTGGTTCATAAATACATCGTAAGGGGCGGATCGTATGGAACAAGCGTGTTTCATGCGGAGTCTCCTCTTGCCAAAAGGGGTCCCTTTCAAAGGCGCTCTCATTCTGGGTTTGCCATGTTGCCCAAGATGTATTTTTCTGGGGAAAACATGACGGTAAGACATTTGGTAAGGTTCACGAGCGACACTATGAGAAAAGCACCCCTTTTGACGGCGGCGACGTTCTGGCCGAACCGCTAGAGGGGTGGTCATGGCCGTTGTTTTACTAGCCTATCTGGCATTGCTGTCCGTGGTCATGGCTGCCCTGTCGGGCTGGGCCTTCGCCATTTACGTGCGAATGACGCCGAAGGATGTGAACATGCTGGGCTGGACCAGTGTTGCGACGGTGCTGTTCACCAGCCTCTCGGTCGTTCTGATCCGCGCCATCTGACAGCGTTATTCTGAACAGCCGGATCATATTCCAAAACGGGCACATTTTATTGCTGCGGCATGCGGCTTTATTCATGTCGGAGACCGTTAAAAATTTAAGGTCTGAATAAGCTTTCACGGGTGGGGCCTTATAATACAAGTCATTGCTAAAATATCGGTGCAGCCTTAAAAGCGGCGGGATTGATATGGAGGCCCTCATGGACGCAATGACTCTCGACACCCTGTCGCTTGAAGACCTGAAGGCGCTGCAAAAGAAAGTGACCAAGGCGATTGAAAGCTTCGAGGCGCGGCGCAAAGCCGAAGCACGGGCCGCCGTCGAGGCACAGGCCCGCGAGCTCGGGTTTTCTCTCAAGGAGCTGGTTGAGGCAGATACGGGAAGCAAACGCGCTCCCGCGCAGCCGAAATACCGCCACCCAGAAAACCCCGAGCTGACGTGGAGCGGTCGCGGTCGCAAACCCCACTGGATCATCGAAGCGGAAAACGAAGGCCGGTCGCTGGATGATTTGCTGATCTGATCAGCATAATGGCATTCGGAGGGATGCATTCCTCCGAATGCAGATAGACCGCATAATGCGGTCATGCATGGTTTGGTGCAGGTGGAGAGGCATATCTCCAAGTCCTGTGAGCTAGTTCCAAGGAGCGGCGACAGAAGCCCACATTTGTGCTTTTGATCATTTATGGGTCGCGATGTGTCTTGCCGGACGGATAGCCCACGATGATCCCCGTGGCCGGGTCCACTATCTTCTCGATGTTATCTTGAAGGCCTTGCGTCCGTATCATCGCGAAGATTCTGATTTCAGCATCCGGGCATACCGCTCGCAGCAGTTCCGCACATGCGAAGCTTGTGCGTCCCATCGTCAGAACGTCATCCACAATGGTGATTTTTTCTGGAACGAAGAATGGACGTTCCGCCTCGATGCTATCCAAGTGAACCGGCACAAGCGGCCTCTCAGCCGCCGGCGAATTCGAAGAGCGCGGCACGGCCTTAGTCCGCTTCAGGTAGGTTTGTACATCCTGGCCGAAGCCGTGCTCGTGCAGCACATCGCAGATGACCTTGGCGGGCCATAGAGCACCATCCGGCAGAGGTGCAGAGCGCGGTGCAGGCACCAAGGTCACGTCCGGCCCCAAGAACGGCTTTAGGTTGTAGGCTTTGGCGTCCCGCAAGTGAGGGACCGCCGAGGCGATGATATCCACCCTGCCCGCTTTGATGGCACCACAAGTTCCCCTCGATCGTTTTGAAAGGTCGGAAGTGCCACGTGGGGAATAATTGGCAAACGTGCCGTACTCATAGCTCGAAGGCACGCACGCCTCCGGCTGTGTAGTTTGGAATATCGAGCAGGATATCCGGCAGGTTTTCACGGCGCAAAACCTGTGCCCCATACTCGATGAGCTGCTTTGGCCATGTCAGGTTCGGGTCGGTCGCGACGTTCTCAAGGAGGTAGAGGTCGCGTCCGAGCCGAATGGCTTCCCAGCCCTGGTGACGTGTCCCGCTCTTCTCGCTTGCCTCGATAACGATGGTCGCATCGCAGATGAGCGCCATCGTCCGATTGCGGCGCGGGAAGTTCTCGCCCTTGCCCGGATAGCCTTCGGGAAACTGTGAAATCGCAAGGTGGTTGCGCTTAATCTCTTCGAGCAGCCCCGCATTCTTGGCCGGGTATGCTTTGGACAAAGGGGTGCCAAGCACGGCTATAGTGCGCCCTCCCTCTTCAATCGCGGTGCGATGCGCCACTGTGTCGATGCCGTCAGCCAGTCCGCTTACAACGATGATGCCTTGCTCTACGAGTGCCCGTGTCACGGCCTTTGCGCGTTTGATACCGTCCGGCGTAGCTTTACGGGAACCGACGATTGCCACGCGGGAGCCTTCGGTCAGCAATGAGGTATCGCCCGCCGTGTACAACACGTCCGGGGCGTTCTTCTCTTCGACCGGGCCAAGTGGCCCAAGTGCTTCTCTTGTTTTTAGCTCAGCTTGCATTCTCGTCTTAGCGATGCTTCTTGCGTCACCGCTACCCTCTTCATTCTTTGACACAAATACTGGTCAGCTCACGATGAGAAGACCCACATTTGTGCTTTTGTTCATTTGCGGGTTATTCCCGCCTCGTCTTCCAGTTCTTTGGTTCGTGCCTCAATATATGCTTGCAGCTCACCGACCATCTTCCGGTCGGTCGCACTACAAGCGGTCTTGAACCGCGTGTGCAGGCTGGCCGGTAGGTCGAGGCTCAGGCGCTTTGTCGGCTCATCCATCTTTGCAGCTTTCGCCACCGGCTTCGATGCCCGTGTCGTGTCATGCCCTGCCCCGCCTCGCTCGAACGCGAGGATTTGGTCATCCGTGGGCTGCGTTGGCTTCGGAGCCGCTGAAAACGTCTTCTTCGACATACCGCTCAATCTCTTTCGTTAGGTGTTCAATCTCACGGGCCGCGTTGCTATCGCCTGCCCACTCGAAAATCGTTTGCCCCATGGTCATGCCTTCCGCGAAGGCGACCCGCTGCTCGATTTCGCTCTCCAAAATCAGCAAGCCCGTCTCAGCAGCCATGTTACGGATATCCCGGCCAATCACAGTCTTCCCTATTTTGCGGGAAACCACAAAACCACATTTGAGGGTTGGCTTGAACTCTTGCGCTTCCTTCACTTGGCGCACCGTCAGGTCGGAGGCCCAAGTCGAAAGCCCCGAGGGTTCAATCGGCAGTGCGACGAAGTCCGATGCCACGATACAGGACCGTGCAATTTCTTCGGCGTGGGGGGGACCATCGATGATTGTATGGTCGTAATCTTGGGCCAGCTTGAGCGCGTCCCGTGCCATGTTCGCGCGCGCCATGCTCACCACTTGGAAGGGCGCATCTTCGCGCAGGCTCGCCCATGTCGTGGCCGATCCTTGCTTGTCCGCATCAATCAGCAACACCCGATGCCCCTGACGTGCCAGGCAGCCCGCCACGTTCACCGAGAGGGTGGTTTTGCCGACACCGCCTTTTTGGTTCAGGAAAGATATTATCATGAATCAACCTCACCACATTCGTGGGAATGCGTAAAGTCACAAACCCACATTTTAGTGTTTACTGTTTGTAGGCGCCACGTTTCTTGCAGAATGCTAGGAAATGCTTGTCCGCGTCCTTCACGTCGATAGCCTTGTCGTGAACCCATGATCGCCACTCGTTTTCGAGCACGTAAATATCCCAGCCAGGTGCAAGACGCCGTGCCTCCTCGTGCGTGTCGGGCTTCTTGAACCGCAACGCTTGGAAGGGCAGGGCAACGACAGATTCAGCTGCCTTGGGGCGGAAAACGACGTTGTCGCCCTCGATGCTCATCAAGTAGTCGGGCATGTGGTTATGCACCGCGTCATCTTCGATAATCTTGCCAAGCAGGCGGCGGAATTCCTTCGTGGTCGAACCGGACCCGCACTTGTCGCGCAAAAGCTCGATGCCGCATTTCCATTTTGGCTGTGACCCGCAATGCTTTCGCGCCAGCTCATAGAGCCGCCGTTCGAGGGGCTTACGAAGGAAGAAATATCCTTTGTTCAGCGTCAGAACATGGTTGTTCTCAATGGCATCGAAAACCCAGTCGGAGAGGGTAATCTCGACGTCCTGCATCCGGCCCTCGCGAGTTTCCCTTACGATTTCAGCAGACTCGATCAGGCCAAAGACCCTGAAGTACTCCTTACCGCCCTGGCGGATGTTCGTTTCGATCTGCGTACCTTGCAACCGCCGGAGCGCGTCCTTGAGCAGCTTATAGCCTTGACCGGAAGACTGCCGGTTCGTTGCCACGAGCAAATCATGTGCCTTAAATCGGAGCGTGCGGCTAACGGTGCGGCCTTCGTTGAGGGCAGCCATACACTGACTGATGCAGTAAATTAGCACATCGCGGTCATGCACCGTGGCCAGCCCATACCGCGATGGCGACACTTCGATGAAGTTCTCGCCATTCTGATACCGACGGGGCTTCATGTCCGGCTTGGTCGAGAGGGTGAAGACCGGGTGCTCCATCGAAGCCATATCCCCCTTGGGGACGGCGTCCACGATGTCGCATACAAACAGGTCCTTCTGCGGATGACGATCAGGCAGCAACGGGGAGCGTGAAATCGTCATTTCACACACCACCCAGAAAGTTCAGGATTCGTCATTTCACACGCCATGCTTTACTATCGTCATTTCACACACCCTCCGTCAAGGCTCGTCACTTCACACACCGAAACGCCTGTGGATAACTTTTCGTTGGCGTCGTCATTTCACACACCAAGTTTCGTCATTTCACACACCAAGTTTCGTCATTTCACACACCAGGCGATCTGAATATCTCTTATTAAACAGTAACTTAAAGATATAAATCCACAGCGTAACTCTATAATAACTCTATTTAACTCTCTACATCACAGCAAACACAACCACATACCCACATTTCAACATAGCTCACCTTCAGACTCACCAAAAATCAGGCACTTGAAACATCCTTTTCTGAATAGACCATATTCCGCACCGTGCGACCGCGATATCGAGGCGCGGAATGGTCCGACGCATGGCCCAGAAGGGCAGAGGAGGTGTCCCTGTTCAGAACCTACGCCTGGTACGAAACATTGATGGTTGAAAAAAACCAGTAAATCAGCAGCATGCTCTACGATGTGGATTGGGGGTAGAAAGTTACGTGGCTAACAAAGATATTCCGAAAGCAAGACATTCGCTATGGCCTTTCAGACGCAGCAAGGTGAAGAAGGGCAAAGATGGATTCGAGATCAACGATTGGGCGTGGGAAGGGGCTTTCAAGGAAGAGTTCCTAATCAACCGTGAAGCATACATTAGGAAGTTCAAGCCAGAAGAGAAGGGCGCCCACGATGGCGCTGAGCTCATTCCACCCAGTGAGGCCGAAGCCCCTAGCGAGTTCGAGAACAAGCTTCGGGATACTTTCGATGCCGACATGCAAAGGCAGATTGGGAACAGAATCTCTGTTTTGAACCGCGTTGAAGCAGAGCTAGAGAAGACCACCATCGAGAACCCGTCTCTACAAATCCGAAAGATCACAGATGATGTCACCAGCATCGAAATTCCTAGGATCATCGAAAGGGATACACCAAGCCTGACTGACAAGAAGGTCGCCGCAGGTTATGCCGAGCGATCATACAACCTGTTCAAGACGCGACACAGACGGCTTGAGGAGCCGAGTGAAGGTCGCAGAATACAGTTCGTCATTATTGTCGCCGTGACACTCATCCTCATCGAAGGGATGCTCAATCTATACTTTTTCCAGGGCAGTCTGGAGTTCGGCGCACTAGCCGCCGGTGCTATCACATTCAGTGTCGCTGCAATCAATGTCATCCTTGCGCTCCTCGCGGGGCATACCGTCGGAAAGGCAACGAACTACATCCCACGTTTTTGGATAAGGAAAACACTGGGATGGATTGGCTCGATACTGTACTTTTTGCTCATTACTACGCTTCACCTCGGGTTCGGCATCTACAGGAATATCGTCGATGAGAACCAGTCTCTTGATGGCGCTTTGACCAAGGCAGGGGACAGGGTCCAAGAGACGTGGAACCAAGGTGATTGGGCAAGCCTCTTGCTTGGAGAGGGTACTCTTCTTGCGTGCGTCGGTATCGCCTTTGCCGTCATAGCCTTCTATGAGGGTATGGCGGTGATCACCGAAAAATACCCAGGTTATGCCGCGATCAAGCGACGAACGGTGAGGCGTCAGACTGCCTTTGCAGAAGCTTGGGAAGACACAAAGGACGACGTTGAGGACGAATTTGACGACGCAATCGATGCTCTAGACGATCTTTTGGCCAAAAACGAAGAAAAGATTGTCGGATTCAAGAAACGAGCTCGTGAATTTACCCAGCTCGCTAGTGTGCATCGTAGGGAAGTTGCGCGTGCCGAACTTATCTTCCAGTCGCTGATTAAGGCATACAGGGATTCCAACAAAGCACATCGAAATGGCGTGCCGACACCAATGTTCTTCGATGTACCGCCGATGCTGCTTGAGAACGTGGCTGTCTATGATGGAGTCCTACTCGAAGAGACACAGGCCGAGCTTACCCGGCATTTTGAACAAGCTAAGAAGCTCATTCTGGATGCGAAGGTGAATTTGGAAAACGAAAAGCAAAAGGAATTTAAGGTCTTAGCATCAAAACTGGCAGATATTGAAGGTAAGGCACGAGACATCATTACGCAAAATATGCCGAAGATCGACAAAACGACCTCGGACAAGTTTGAGTTTTAATCATGGCCAGTCGAAGAGAGAAGAGAAGACGGCAACGCCGGAACCAGGGCACCAACCCAAATGTCTGGTTGGCGGCATTTATCGTAACGGTCGCTACTGTCGGGGTGCTGGGGTTTAAGTTCTACCAATCGCTCGACAAGATTGACGGTGATACAGGATGTATCGTTGGGCAACCGCCGCAGAAACACACAGTCTTTCTTGTCGATAGGTCAGATGACTTCTCACCCCGGCAAGTGAACGACCTACGACGGGTTCTGATACAGACGTTCCAAGAGTTGGAGATAAACGAGCTATTCAGTATTTATGCCATCGGGGGGGATGTTCCGTCCATTCCGTCGCCTCTTGGACAGTTTTGCAGACCACCACAAAGAGCAAATGAAGGAAATCAAATTTCTGGTGAAGGGTTTTTAGCTCAGAGATACGAGCGTATTTTTGATAACAATGTGAACCCGATTCTTGACAACTTAACTTCTCCGCTACAGTCGGAAGAAAGCCCACTCCTGGAGTGGATTGTAGCGATTTCAGAATCCAGAGATTTCTCAGCGCCCAGTCTTGAGGATCGGCGCATGGTGATCTTCTCCGACATGGTGCAATGGGTTCCGCAAGAGGACTTTCAATACTGTGGCCGGTTCCCAAGTTTCGATCAGTTCAAAGGCGACAGGTACTATCAGAGAATTACGACCAGTCTGACGAATGTTCGTGTGACGATCTACAACGTGCGTCGCCCGAACGGTAGCAACTGCACTGCGCAGGCGCAGAGAGATATGAGAGCTCTGGAAGATTTCTGGTTCGCGTATTTCGATGATGCCGGAGCAACGATGAGCCCGCGACGCTTCACCCGCATTGGAGAATAGGCCGTATGAGATCGCTAGACCTCTTGAAACCCCATATCCCGAATACTTTCGGCACTGCTGGTTGGCTGACCAAGGCGGAAGCTCTGCATCGAGACCTCAATCAACGAGGCGAGGGTGCTAAGCTATGCCCATATATCGGCGCGCTTCCCGATCTGGATCGAGAAAACAGCAACGCGACAATGATTTATGCAAGGCGCGCGGACCAGCTTCTGGAAGGTGCGCGGCGTACCGAGGGTATCCGTGAAGGTAGCGGCCACCTGATCACCTTTGCCCCGACCAGGGCAGGGAAGGGCACGGGCCAGATCATTCCAAACCTGCTGACTTGGCAGGGGTCTACGATTGTCATCGACGTGAAAGGCGAGAACTACAAATGCTCGGCTGGTCATCGGAAGGAGAACCTGAAGCAGAGGGTCATCCGCTTCGCTCCCTTCGAAGACGTGTCGGATAGATGGAATCCGATCATGAGCATCCGCGCTGCTCCGAAGAACCCGAGGCAAACGCCGGAAGAAGAAGAGGATGTTCGCTATCTGACCAATCTTCTTATCGCGCCGACTGGCAACGATAGCGATAAATTCTGGGAGAACAGCGCCAAGAACTTCTTAGAAGGACTGATACTGCATGTGCGGATCGGCCCGCTCCACGCGGCCTCCGGCTTGGACATGAAACAGCCCGAAGAGGAGTGCCAGGTCACGGAGCGCAGTATGCGCGAAGTGAGGCGTTTGCTGACGCTAGGCGAAGAGGCGTTCAAGTGCCTTCTGGACTCGATGCAGGGTTCGACCAGGACACTTGTCAAACAGGCTGGAAGCACCTTGTCAAAGCTCATGAAGGGCGAGGGCCGTACCGGCCTGTCAATTCTATCGGTCGCCTTGGAGCAGACCTCTGTATGGGCCTACAGCCGCCTTCAGAATGTCACGTATGTTCCGGGCGGCCAGGAGGGTGCCGAGCCAGCACCCAATGACTTCGAGTTTTCCGATCTGAGGGACGGGAAGACCTCGCTCTACATCATCGTGCCACCCGAGTATCTGACAGAGTACCGGACGGTGCTCCGTGTGCTGACCGGGATGGCCATGCGCCAACTTCGAAACTCGTACTCTGGTGCCGCCAAGGAGAAGCCGCCTGTTCTGTTCCTGCTCGATGAGTTTCCGCAGCTCGCGTACATGCAGCCCATTGAGGAAGCGCTACTCTACCTGGCAGGCTATGGCGTGCGGTTTTGGTTTTTCGTGCAGGACTTGAGCCAGCTCCAGCTTCACTATCCAAAGACATGGCGCACCTTTATGGCCAACACGGGCACGCAATGCTTCTATGGGGTCAGTGACATTCAGACGGCCAATCTCGTGTCCGAGATGGCTGGAACCGCCACCGTGGTCAATCGCTCTTTCGGAGCCAACGTCAATCGCTCAGACACCGATGGTGGGTCAGAGTCGAGAACAAGCGGTCGCTCCGGTGGCTCAAGCTGGGGTCCAGGCGGTTCAGGCTCCAATAGCGGATGGAATGATAGCACGACAGTCGGGACGAGCTGGTCCCATACTGAAGGCTCGGGAGAGAGTGTGAACGCTGCCTTTGTTGGCAGAAGGATCATGATGCCTGACGAAGTGATGCGGATGCACGACGAAGAACAGGTGATCTTCATGAAAGGCGTCCCGCCAATTCGGGCGATGAAACCTCCCTACTTCAGAGTTGAAGATTACCTTGAAAAAACAAACATTTCTCCACCATTCCCTGTGAATTTCGATTGAATTAAGTCATCAATTATGACATAATAATCGACTTTGATGAAAGGAGGTGAGAAAGATGGAAGTCAAAAAAATTGATGATAGCACGGTTTCCGTGACGGCTAGCCCAGGTCAATGGGCTCAACTTTATAGCATTATCGAATGGGTCATCACCGAAGGTGGTGACATGGATGATGCCACGATGATGATGGAGCCGGAAGAAATAGTCGCTGTTCTAAATGAGTGGCGGCAAATAACCACGACTGCCATTCGGAAATGAAGGCGGCGAATTGATGGCGCGCAGTGATGAGGAATACGCTGAATTGGCTGCGCGCCACGGATACGGCGATGACAGGAAACCCAGGCAGACGCTCAACAGACAAACTGGAAAATCCAGAGAAGAGGAATTCTCCGAGATAGGTGTGAAAAGTCAAGCAGACGCCAAAAATCTCTGTATGAGCATTAGACAATCAGAAGATACTAAATGTTTTAGAGCGCCGGATGGTCGTGAAGTGTATGCGAATGATCGTCTAAAGGCCCTTCATTATAGTAATGAAAACAAACCAGAAAAATCTACTGTATTTCCGAACAATGATCCAACCCGTGCCCCCACGGAAAGACTCAACGACATTGCACAAGCCGAGCGTGATAGAGCGAAACAGCAGGGCTTAGAGGCGCCCTGTACTGTTCGCACCGGTGGTTCAAAGGCGTTGGAACAAGACAGGCAAGAGACGGAGAAGACTGTCGAAAAACCTCGCGATCAGTCTCAGGTTCTGAAAGACGCTCAGGAGCAGCAGCGTGAGTCACCCGATCAAGTGCTGAGTCCGGATCAACGCCGCGCAGCCCTTCAAGAGGCAAGTGCGGCGGTCGAGAAGGACCAAGAGGCGCTGAAAGAAGCGCACGACAATGAGCCAAATGAAAAGAGAAAAGAACAGATCGCACTTAAAGCAACCATCGAGAAGGCTGACTTCGACAGGCACGCTGCACCAGAGAGATATGATCAAGCTGTGAAAGAGAACGGACCGCAGTCCGTTGCCGCCCTCAGAGCCAAGAAAGAAGGACGTGAGGCCGAGGCGACCTATGAGCAAGGCGTCGCAGATTGGCACAAGAACTCCGTTCGGGACAGCGACTATGAGCGGTACGACGATAAGTGGTCCCGTGAAG
>AZIG01007105.1_pt1 | contig 14194 bp, 12 predicted proteins | sample 359071 | NCBI WGS metagenome assembly AZIG01 (sample SAMN02429714, study PRJNA222667) | marine sediment metagenome | biome: Sediment sample; isolation source: enrichment culture of sample MGS-AQ(UA) from oil contaminated terminal site... | place: Jordan: Aqaba | collected 2011-05-15 | depth 18 m m | reverse complement strand
GATCAGAGCGCTTGCACACTGACCGGGAAGACGGTATCTACGGGGCTGGTGAAGCCGTCTGGAACGGGCGCAGAGCGCCCTATTGGGGCATTCCCACGCGGAGCGTGGGAACGATCAACGTCGGCCGTTACGACGGCTCTACCCGATGCTCGTAAGTGGCATTCAGGCGGGCGGTGAGGTATTCGGCGCAGGTAATCGGCTCATACTTCGGCGCTTCACTCGGCATTACGTCGCGCGGGTCGACGATGGAGTCGGGGTTCACTTCCAGGAAGAAGGCGATGGAGTAGCGTTCCTGCTCTGGTGGGCGGACGCGGTGCGGGGTGGAGACGTAGGTGTCGTTGCTCCAGCGCATCAGGCAGTCGCCGATGTTGCAGACGAAGGCGCCCGGTACGTGCGGGGCGTCGATCCATTGGCCTTGACGGGTCAGCACCTGCAGGCCGGCAACCTTGTCGGTGGCCAGCAGGGTGACGTTGCCGTAGTCGGTGTGGGCACCGGCGCCGCCGTCTTCGCGGTCGATCTGACCGGCGCTGGCGGGATAGCGCAGCATGCGCAGGGTGGCGATGGGGCTGGTCAGGTGCTGAACGAAGAAGTCTTCCGGCAGGCCCAGATCAATCGCAAACCCCTTGTGGATCAGCCGGCCAAGGTTCAGGCAGCCGTCGAAGTAGCCGAGCATGGCTTCGCGCCAGCCATCGAGCGGTGGCCAGAAGTTGACGCCGCGGAAGGGTTTGCCGGCCAGTACGTCCGGGTGATCGGCCGGGAAGTCGGTGCCGATGTTGAAGGCTTCCTTCATGTCGGCACCTGCTTCCGGGTTGAGCTTTTCGTCGGCCATGGCGACGTAGCCGCGGTTGTGCGGCGACTTCTTGATCGACATTTCCTGCTTGGTTTCCAGCGGCAGCTCGAACACCCGTTTGGAGTTGGCGAACGCGCCAGCCATGACGTCTTCCGGGATGCCGTGGTCGATGGCGTAGAAGAAGCCGATTTCACGGCAGGCAACGCCCAGCTGGCGGGCGGTTTCGGCGCGGACGGCGGGGTCTTCGCTGTTCAGGCCAGCGACGGAGATAAGGGGTAGTGATTGCATGTGATGACTCCTGACTGCGTGCGCGCAGTCGCTTAAACCATTGACGTACGCAGGTGCGCGATATCGCGACACTGCTGAAAAAGTGCGAGGCCGTGCTGCTGGGCTTCAGTGATAACCGTTTGTTCGCTCACCTGGGTGGCGCGGCCGTTGGCGATCAGTTGCCGGCCATCAACCCAGACCGCGGCGACGTTGCGGGCGTCGGCGGCAAAGACCAGATTCCACAGCAAATTGCCGCCGGCTGCATTGATCTCGGTCGGTGTCAGGTTGGGTTGCGCCAGATCGAGCAGCAGCAGGTCGGCCTGCTTGCCGACTTCCAGCGAGCCGATGCGGTCGCCGAGACCCAGCGCGCGGGCGCCGTTGATGGTCGCCATGCGCAGGATCTGGTCGGCGGGCAGCACGGTGGCGTCCAGCCGGGTGGCCTTCTGGATCAGCGAGGCGAACTTCATTTCCTCGAACAGGCTGAGGCTGTTGTTGCACACCGGGCCGTCGGTGCCGAGGCCGACGGTGATGCCGGCGGCGAGCATTTCCGGCACGCGGGCGACACCGCTGGCGAGCTTGGCGTTGCTGATCGGGCAGTGGCTGATAGCGGTGCCGGTGTCGGCGATGCGCTTGATCTCGTCGTCGTTCAGCCACACGCAGTGGGCGATCAGGGTGCGCTCACCGAGAATGCCGTAGTGATCGAGCTGGGCAATCGAGCGACGGCCGAAGTGTGCCTTGACCGCGTCGTCTTCTTCCTTCTGCTCGCAGGCGTGGGTATGGATACCGACGCCGTATTCGGCCTGACATTCCAGCGCTTCGCGGTAGGCATCCGGGGTGCAGTAGAACAGGTGCTCCAGCCCCATCCAGACCTGAATGCGGCCGTTCTGGCTGCCGTGGTGGCTATGGATCAGCGCGCGGTTTTCGGCGCGGGTGGCGAAGAAGTCCTTGCCGGGTTCGTCGGCCACGTAGGGCGCCAGATTCACGCGCAGGCCGATCTCGCCGGCGGCATCGGCGCAGCGGTGCATGAAGCGGTACATGTCCATCACGCAGGTAGTGCCGCTCTTCAGCGCGTCCAGATAACACAGTCGCGCTGAATGGAAGGCGTAGTCCTCGGTCAGGGCGCGGTGTTCCAGCTGGTAGTAGGGCAGCCATTCCATCAGCTGCATGTTTTCGGTCACGCCGCGCATCAGGCTGGAATGGGAGTGGGCGTCGATCAGCCCCGGCAGCAGCGCGTGGCCGCTGGCGTCGATCACCGGCATGCCGGGCGGGATGATCAGCTCGTCGCTGGGGCCGACGGCGCTGATGCGCCCGTCCTCGACGATCAGGGTGCCGCGCGGGATGACGCGGTTGCCTGGGTCAACGGTAAAGATGGCTGCATCGTGCAGCGCAAAGTGGTTCATATGTACCTCATAGCAATCTGAACCGGGTTAGCGGTTCCGGACACTGTGACGGCACGGCGGGCACGGAATGCATCAGCGTGGCTGATGGTTTCCTCAGAGGCTGTCCGAGCGGAGCACAAGGGGTTGGTTAAGGATTACTTCATCGCAATTGTTACCTGCACCACGGCGGTCGACGATCAGATAATCGGCGTCCGCAGTGACCGGCAGCAGTGGTGCATGCCAGGTTCCGGCATGGTAACTGATGCCCTGGTCGCCTGGCACGTAGAACGCGCGCACGGCGGATTCATCAAAGTCGCCGGGGGCGGCGACCACCGCATAAAACGCCGTGCCGTTGAGCGGCACAAAGGCCTGACTGCCCAGCGGATGGCGTTCCATCAGATTGATTTCCAGCGGCTCAAGCGGTTGGCCACGGAAGATCGAGAGAATGCCTTCGGCACCCTCGCCCAGCAACTGCACCGTACCGAGCGCGTGGAAGCGCTGGGTCCGGCCGTTGTTGATCGGAAAGCTGTCGGCGCCGACCGTGGAGATCACATCGCCGAAGGGGGCGAAGGCTTCGCGGGTCAGCGGCTCGACGGTCAGTACGCGGGGGCTGCTCATGCGACCGGCTTGCCGAACAGGCGCAGGCGACTGACGCCGCCATCAGGAATGATATTAAAGCGAATGTGCGTGATCGGGCCGAGATCGTTCAGTTCAGTGAACTGATGGATGGCGTCGGCGGTCAGCGGCTGCTCGTCCATCAGGGTGTGCCAGAACATGCTCTGGGTGATCAGGCTCTTGGTGGTGCCCTGTTCAACACAGGCGGCCTGGATCGAGCAGCGTGCGGGGAAGTTGCCCTTGAAGTGCGCGGTGTCGACTTCCACGTGCTCGATAATGCCCTTGTGGCCGAGCTTGAGGATGCACCAGTCGTTGCCGGGTTCGCGGCGGCGGCGGGTTTCCCAGCCATCGCCCATGTCGGTGCCACGGCCGGGGCGCAGCAGCTTGCGCGGCTCGCCGTAGTGGGCGTCGCTCCAGGCCACCTGATTGCCGCCGTTCTCCAGCGCGATCAGGTTGATGGTCTGGCTGCTGTCGAGGTTCGACCAGTCGCAGTGCGGGGTGCCGTAGACGCGCAGGCGGGCGACGCCGCCGTCCGGGTACAGGTGCAGGCGCAGGTGGGTCCAGACCTGATCGGAGGTCAGTTCATGGAAGTGATGCGCGTTGCCGCCCAGCTCCACGGCAGCCAGCAGTTCGGTCCAGTCGCTGTCGTTGCTCGGTTCGGCGTCCGGGCTGTAGCAGGCTTCCAGCGAGACCGCCGGGGCGAAGTTGCCGGTGAAGAAGCTGGTGTCGAAGTCGACGCCCTGCAGGGTGCCGGCCAGCGCCAGTTTGATGATCGCGGTGTCGTGCCCGGTGGTGCGGCGGCGGCGGGTTTCCCAGCCATCCATCCACTTGCCGTTGTCGTCGTACAGGCCGGGGTAAAACGCCGCCGGTTCCGGGTTGAGCATGCGGATGCCGGGGGCGAAGAACTGGTCGGTCGCCCAGAGAAAGTCGGCGCCGAGGCTGGCGTCGGCCAGGTTCAGGCCGGTCTTGGTAAACGCCGGGCCGTCGACGGCCGGGGCGATGATGGCAGTGCTCATGGTTAATCCTTGGCAGGCTGGTAAGGGTGCGTCTGTTTCCAGTGCCGCGCGATGTCGATGCGGCGGGTGATCCAGACCTGATCGTGGCTCTGGATATGATCCAGGAAGCGTTGCAGCGCGCGGAAGCGGCCGGGGCGGCCGACCAGGCGACAGTGCAGGCCGATCGACAGCATCTTGGGCGTTTCCGAGCCCTCGGCGTAGAGCACGTCGAAGGCATCCTTGAGGTACTGGAAAAACTGCTCGCCGCTGTTGAAGCCACCGGCGATGGCAAAGCGCATGTCGTTGGTGTCCAGCGCGTAGGGCACCACCAGGTGCGGCTGCGGGCCGGCACCGGCGTCGACCGTGGTCCAGAACGGCAGGTCGTCGCCGTAATAGTCGCTGTCGTACTCGAAGCCGCCGGCCTCGACCACCAGGCGGCGGGTATTCGGGCTGTCGCGGCCGGTGTACCAGCCGAGCGGTGGCTGGCCGGTCAGTGCGGTGTGCAGCTCGATAGCCTGCTGCATGTGCTCGCGCTCGCGGGCTTCGCTCATGTCCTGATAGTGAATCCAGCGCAGGCCGTGGCAGGCGATCTCGTGGCCGTCTTCGATAAAGGCGCGGACCATGTCCGGGTGGCGCTGCATGGCCATGCTGACGCCAAATACGGTCAGCGGCAGGCCGCGCTGGCGAAACTCGCGCAGGATGCGCCAGGCACCGGCGCGCGAGCCGTATTCATAGAGTGATTCCATGCTCATGTGGCGGTCGGCAAAGGCCTGCGCGCCAATGATGTCGGAGAGGAAGACTTCCGAGTGACTGTCGCCATGCAGCACACAGTTCTCGCCGCCCTCTTCGTAGTTCAGTACGAACTGCACGGCGATGCGTGCCTGCCCCGGCCAGTTGGCCTTGGGCGGCTCGGCACCGTAGCCGATCAGATCACGCGGGTAGTGCGAATTGCTCATTTCTTGGGTACCTCGAGGCCGCAGCCGCGAAGAATGATGTCGGTCAGGAAGTCGGCCACGCGGTCGAAGTCCTGCTTCTCGTATTCGGCCTTGTTTTCCACCATCAGCACCTGCACCTGGAAGTCGGCGTAGTGCTGGGTTGAGGACCAGATCAGGAAGATCAGCTGCACCGGGTCTACCGGCGCCATGCGGCCCTGATCAATCCACTGCTGCATGACCCCGGCGCGGCCGCGCACCCATTCGCGCATGTTGGTGCGCAGGTGGGTCATCAAAAAAGGGGCGCCCTGGATGATTTCCATGGCAAACAGACGGGAGGCCAGCGGATACAGGCGGGCCATCTCGACCTTGGCGCGGATAAAACTGGCGAGCGCCTCGGCGGGGTCGTCGTCGACGGTCACGCTGGAGAACACGGCGTTCCAGCGCGCAAGAATATCGTCGAACATGGCTGCGTAGATCTTCTTCTTGTTGCTGAAGTAGTACAGCACGTTCGATTTGGGCAGTTCGGCCCGTTCGGCAATGTTCTGAATGGTGGCGCCGCGAAAACCGTGCAGGGCAAATTCCTGCTCGGCGGCCGCCAGAATGATTTCGTGGTTACGCTCGCGGATGCGACCGGGTCGGTAGGTCTTGGATGCGCTTTTGTTTGTCATCTGTTCCATCGCCTTTACACCATTGCAGGGGTTCGACCATCACGGCCGAACCCCCATTGCCGTGATCAGAAGTGGAATTTCACCAGCGCACTGACCGCGTTTTCGGTTTCCATTACATCGTCATTCAGACCGTACTTGTTGTTCCAGTACGAGTATTCGATACCTGCGTAGAGCACGCCCGGCTTGCCACGGTAGTTACCCAGGTCCAGCTTCAGCTGCGGGTTGAAGTGGAAGTCGGACTTGTGATCGTCTTCCGCTGTGGACCAGTCGATGTAACCGTCGAACAGGATACGGGTGCTGCCAAATTCCATCGCCTTGCCCCAGACGACGGTGGTTTGATAATCGTCAGAGGTCTCGCTGTTGTCTACGTAGTAGAAACGGGTGCCGAAGTACATGAAGCCCGGCATGTTCCAGTCGATACCCGGACCAACCATGTAGTTGTTGACGTTGGTGCCGCCGCCAAATTCGTACTGAGCGGACAGGGTGTAGTCCTTGATCAGGCCGCCGCCCAGTTTGCTGCCGGTCAGCCAGCTCAGGCTCAGGTTAGGCGCGAATTCACCGTACAGATCGTCAGAATCGGTGTCTTTTCCATGACCCTGGTTACGGTCAACGAAGAAGAAGGTGCTGCCCCAGTCGTGACCGCTGGCGTTCTCGAAGGTAAAGAACGTCTGCGAGGTCTTCTTGCCGGCGCCGTCGAAGTTAACGCGGGCGTAGTCATCGCTGTACAGGACAGAGATGCTGGAGTCGGAGAAATACTTCTCAGCGTAGGCGCTCGGTACAAAGGCGCCTGCGATGCAAGCGGCGATCAGCGTTTTTTGCAGTGTGCTCATATTCAATGCTTCCTGGAATCAGTGATTTAGTTTTGATTGGCATAGTGGGTGCTCAAGTTATTTGCTCGGCCTATAGGGTTGGCCGATTGATAGGGGTGTGTTGAGGCGGGTCCGCGCGGGATTCCACGACAACAGCACCAGAACGATAATGGTGACGACATAGGGCAGCATGGCCAGCAGCTCCGTTGAGCTGTTCCAGCCGAGCCCCTGCAGCACCAGGTGCAAGATGCTGGCGGCGCCGAACAGGTAGGCGCCGAGCAGCACACGCTCGGGTTTCCAGGTGGCGAACACCACCAGGGCCAGCGCGATCCAGCCGCGACCGGCAGTCATGTTTTCGGTCCACATCGGGGTGTAGGCCAGCGACAGGTAGGCGCCCGCCAGGCCGGCCATGGCGCCGCCGAAGGCCACCGCCATGTAACGCACCGGCAGCACTTTCAGACCGTTGGCATTGGCCGCTTCCGGGGACTCGCCGACGGCGCGCAGAACCAGGCCGCCGCGGCTGTATTTGAGGAAGCAGAACACCAGCGCGAAGATCAGCAGCGAGCCGTAGACGAGCAGGTCCTGGTTGAACAGCACCTGGCCGATGACCGGGATGTCCGACAGCAGCGGAATGGCGATCTTGTCAAAGCCGTCGATCGACTGACCGACAAAGCCTGCGCCGACGAAGGAGCTCAGGCCGATACCGAAGATGGTCAGTGCCAGGCCGGCGGCATACTGGTTGGCGGCCAGGGTGATGGCCATCAGTGCAAACAGCATGGCCATCAGCACACCACCGAGCATGGCAGCGAGCACGCCCATGCTCAGGCTGCCGGTCGAGGTGGCGGCGATAAAGCCGATCACCGCGCCCATCAGCATCATGCCTTCTTGGCCGAGGTTGAGAACGCCTGAGCGTTCGCACACCAGCTCGCCCAGGGCGACCAGCAGCAACGGGGTGCCGGCGACCACGGTCGCGGCCAGTACGTTGGTAATCAGTACGCTGTCCATATCAGGCCTCTCCTGCCACGGCCTTGGGGGCCCGACGAATGCGAATGCGGTAGTGAATAAAGGCGTCACAGGTCAGCAGGTAGAACAGCAGCAGCCCCTGGAACAGTCCGGTGATCGCCTTGGGCAGGGCCATGGCTATCTGCAGCATCTCGCCGCCCATGAAGGTCAGCGCCAGCAGCGCGGCTGCCAGCACGATGCCGACCGCCTGCATGCGTCCGAGGAACACCACGATGATCGCGGTGTAGCCGTAGCCGGGTGACACCTGCGGCACCAGCTGGCCGAGCGGGCCGGTCACCTCCGACGCGCCCGCCAGACCGGCCAGACCACCGGCCAGAATGAACGCCAGCAGGGTCAGACGCTTGGCCGGAAAGCCGGCGAAGGCGGCGGCGCGCTCGTCCTGACCGAGTACCTTGAGCTGGAAACCGATAAAGGTGCGGGCGAACAATACGCCGACCGCCACCGCCGCCAGCAGACCGAACAGCAGGCCGATATGCAGGCGGGTATCAGGGATCAGCTTGGGCAGCAGGGCGGCTGCAGCAAACATCTCCGACTGCGGGAAGCCGAAGCCGTACGGGTCCTTCAGCGGGCCGTGAACCGCGTACAGCAGCAGGTTCAGGGCGATGTAGTTGAGCATGATGGTGGTCAGGATCTCGTTGCAGTGGAACTGCGTTTTCAGCAGACCCGCCAGCAGTGCCCAGACCGCACCGGCTACGATGCCGGCAAGCAGCACCAGCGGCAGCACCCAGGGCCCGCCCTGGCCACCCAGTTGCAGGGCCACCACACTGGCCCACAGCGCGCCCATCAGGAAGTGCCCCTCGGCACCGATATTCCACAGCTTGGCCCGGTAGCAGATGGTCAGGCCGGCGGCGCACAGCAGCAGCGGTGCCATCTTCAGGCCCAGCTCGGCCCAGCCGTGGGTGTCACTCAGGGGGGTCAGGAAGAAAAAGGTCAGCCCTTCCACCGGGTCCTTGCCGAGGGCCATGAAAATGCCCATACCGGTGATGATGGTCAGGACCAGAGCCAGCAACGGGGACGCCCATTGCATGGCCCGGGAGTCGACGGCGCGACGCTCAAGCGACAGCATGGGAAACCTCCGAAGGTGCAGCGCTGGGGAAATCACCGGCCATCCACTGGCCGAGTTGTTCAATGGTCAGGTCACTGGTGTTGACCAGCGGCGACAGCCGGCCGGCGCAGATCGCGCCCATGCGGCCGCAGAGCTGGAACAGTTCGTCCAGATCCTCCGAGATCAGCAGTACCGCAGCGCCCTCGTCACGCAGCCGCACCAGTGCCTCGTGGATGGCCACTGCCGAGCCGACGTCAACGCCCCAGGTCGGGTGCGAGGCGACCAGCAGCTTGGGTTGCTGCATGGCCTCACGGCCGATGATGAATTTCTGCAGGTTGCCGCCGGACAGGCTGGTAGCGTGGCTGTCGATGCTGGCGGTGCGTACACCAAAGGCATCGACGATACGGCTGGCGTAGTCGCGCACCTTGTTCAGCGCGACCCAGCCCTTGCTCACCATGCCTTCGCCGTAGGCGGTCAGCAGGCTGTTGTCGACCAGCGACATGGATGGCACCGCACCGCGGCCGAGGCGTTCTTCCGGCACCACCGCGACACCGAGGCGGCGGCGCAGACCCGGCTTGGCCTGACCGATCGCCACGCCGCTGAGGGTGATGCTGTCGTTGCTGACCAGCGCTTCGCCGGACAGCGCACGCAGCAGTTCGTCCTGTCCGTTACCGGCGACGCCGGCGATGCCGACAATCTCGCCTGAGCGCAGGCTCATGCACAGATCCTGCAGGCTGGTGCCGAAGGGGTCGCTGGTGCGGTAGTTCAGGTGGCTGACGTCCAGCAGCACCTCGCCGGGCGCGCGCGGTTCAACGCGGGTCGACAGCGGGGTTTCATTGCCGACCATCATGCGGGCGATGTCGTCGGTGCTCACTTCGGCCGGATTGCACTCGCCGGTCACCCGGCCCTGGCGCAGCACGGTGGCGCGGTGGCACAGGTCGCGCACTTCCTGCAGCTTGTGGCTGATGAACAGAATGCTGCAGCCCTCGTGCGACAGCTGGCGCAGGGTGCGGAACAGGGTTTCGACCTCCTGCGGCGTCAGCACCGAGGTCGGCTCGTCCAGAATCAGCAGAGAGCTTTCCTGAATAAGGCAGCGCACGATTTCGACGCGCTGGCGTTCGCCAATCGACAGGGTGTTGACGTAACGGCGCGGATCCAGCGCCATGCCGTAATGCTCGGAGACTTCGCTGATGCGTTGCTCCAGCTTGCGCCGGTCGCGGGCTTGATCGGCCGGCAGGCTGAGCGCGATGTTCTCGGCAACGGTCAGGGTCTCGAACAGGGAAAAGTGCTGGAACACCATGCCGATGCCCAGTTCGCGGGCGTGTGCCGGCCCCTGCAGGGTCAACGGGTGGCCGTTCCAGGTGATGCTGCCGGCGTCGGGCTGAATGACGCCGTAGATGATTTTCATCAGGGTGCTCTTGCCGGCGCCATTCTCGCCGAGCAGGGCATGGATTTCGCCTGCGTTGACTGTGAGCTGGACGCCATCATTTGCCCGGCATCCCGGGTACTCCTTGACGATGTGTTCCAGCTTCAGGCGTTCTGCGGTTGCCATTCAGTTTCCTCTATAGGCGCTTTGCCGGCGATTTAGGGTGACCGGCCGGGCAACGCCCTATTTAATAACTGACCAATCAATCAACATTTGCAACGACAGCAATTTGCTTGCCAAAACCGGGAAAAGTATAAAAAACATATTTTTCGGACTAGTTGGTCAAGTTTTTGCAAATCTACGCCCAGAGCCTGTGTGCGCCGTTGTGCGGCGCTGAGCCTGAACACCGCCTGAAACGGGCCAAACTGCGGATAGAGCGGAGACGAACGTGATTGAGTTCTACCTGAATGGTCAGCCGGAAAAACTTGACCGGGCTGACCCAAACATGAGCATTCTTGACTGGCTGCGCACCAAAAAGCGGCTTAGCGGCACCAAGGAAGGATGCGCATCCGGCGACTGCGGGGCTTGCACCGTACTGATCGGCAGCCCCTCGGCCGACGGCGGGCTGCATTATACGGCAATCAACAGCTGCATCAGCCTGGTCGGTTCGCTGCACGGTAAACATCTGATCAGCGTTGACGCCCTGCAGGCTGATAACGCCCATCCGGTGCAGACCGCGATGGTCGAATGCAGCGGCTCGCAATGCGGGTTCTGTACGCCGGGCTTCATCATGTCGATGGTTGGCCTGCACCAGCAGGTAGCCGGCAAGAACGGCAGCGCCAGCGAGCATCAGTTGATGGAAGCACTGGCCGGCAACCTTTGTCGCTGCACCGGTTATCGGCCGATTATCGAGGCCGGCCGGCGCACCCTGGTGGATGCGGTGCAGCACTGGGATGGTGCTGCGCTGTTCGAGCCGGCGCCGGCCGGGCAGTTCGCCGCGACCCGTTCCACTGCGGCCAGCCTGCAGGACGACGAGGGCAAGCGCTTCGACGCGCCGGTCGAGCTGAGTGAACTGCGCAGCCTGCTGGCGGCCAATCCGGATGCCCGTCTGGTCGCCGGCAGCACCGATCTGGCGCTGGAAATCACCCAGCAGTTGAAGGTGCTGCCGCAACTGGTCTCGGTCGAGCAGATCACCGAACTGCATGCCGTGGAATGTGACGAGCAAAATCTGACCATCGGGTCGGCTGCGACCTATAGCGAATTTGGCGCCACCCTGAGTGCCGATTGGCCGGCCTTTGCACCGATGCTCGAACGCCTCGGTTCGCTGCAGATTCGTAACCGTGGCACCCTCGGCGGGAATATCGGTAACGCTTCGCCCATCGGTGACATGCCGCCACCGCTGATTGCGCTGGGTGCCGATATCCAGCTCGACAGTGAACAGGGTGAGCGCTGGATTGCGCTGCAAGACTTCTTCGTCGACTACAAGAAAACCGTGCTGGCGCCCGGCGAGTTTATCCGCGCGGTGCGGTTGCCGCGCCCGCAGGCGAATGAAAAGCTGTTTATCTACAAGATTTCCAAGCGGCTGGATGACGATATCTCCGCCGTGCTGGGCGCCTTCTGGCTGCAGTTCGACGGCGATACCGTCGGTGACTGCCGGCTGGCCTTCGGTGGCATGGCCGGCATTCCCAAACGGGCGACAGGCGCCGAGGCGGCGCTACGCGGTGCCCGGTTCGATGAAACGGCGGTGGCCGCTGCGCAGGCGGCGCTGGCAACCGACTTCACGCCGCTGTCCGATGTGCGCGCCTCGGCCAGCTACCGCACCACGGTAGCCGGCAACCTGCTGCTGCGCGCCCTGTATGAATTCCGCGCCGGCGATGCCGGCAAGGCCCAGCTGATGGTGACCGACTATGCGTAAACTGCCCCGTGATGTACCCCGTCCGAGTGGCCAGCCGCTCGGTGTTGCCGGTCAGAGCACCCTGCACGAAAGCGCCTGGCTGCATGTAACCGGCACCGCCCGTTATATCGACGACCTGCCCGAGCCCGAAGGCCTGCTGCACGCAGCGGTGGGCCACAGCGCCCGGCCGCATGCGCGTATCACCAGACTCAATCTGGAAGCCGTGCGCGCCTACCCCGGCGTAGTTGCCGTGTTCACCATGGCCGATGTACCCGGCCACACCGACATCGGCCCGGTGTTCCCGGGTGATCCGGTGCTGGCGGGTGACGTGGTCGAGCATATCGGCCAGCCGATCTTCGCCGTCGCCGCGACCAGTCACACCGCCGCGCGCAAGGCAGCGAAGCTGGCCGAGGTCGAATACGAGGATCTGCCGGCCATCTTCGATACCCGCGAGGCACTGGCCAAACAGTTCTTCGTGCGCCCCAGCCACACCCAGCAGCGCGGTGATCCGGATGCCGCACTGGCGGCTGCACGGCACCGCCTGCAGGGCGAGATCAACGTCGGCGGGCAGGAACACTTTTACCTGGAAGGCCAGGCCTGCTTGGCGCTGCCGCAGGAAGATGGCGGCATGTTTGTGCACACCTCCAGCCAGCACCCGGCCGAAGTGCAGAAGCTGGTCGCCGAGGTGCTGGGCATCCCGCTGCACGCGGTGACGGCCTCGGTGCGGCGCATGGGTGGCGGCTTTGGTGGCAAGGAAACCCAGGCAGCACCGGTCGCCTGCGTTGCCGCGTTGCTGGCCAACGCTACCAAGCGCCCGGTGAAGTACCGCCTCTCGCGCCCGGATGACATGGTGCAGACCGGCAAGCGCCACGACTTCTTCAACACCTACGACATCGGCTTCGACGAACAGGGCGTGATTCGGGGCGCCGAGATCATGGTGGCCGGCCGCTGCGGTTTCTCGCCGGACCTGTCCAACGCCATTGTCGAGCGGGCCATGTTCCACTCCGACAACGCCTACTACCTGGATCAGGCGCGGGTCACCGGCCACTGCTGCAAGACCCACACGGTGTCCAATACGGCCTTCCGTGGTTTCGGCGGCCCGCAGGGCATGATGGTGATCGAACAGGCGGTGGATGACATAGCCCGTTATCTGCGTCTGGACCCGCTGGAGGTGCGCAAGCGCAACCTCTACCGTGCCGGCCGTGATACCACCCACTACGGCCAGACCATCACCCATCACGTGCTGCCGGAGCTGATCAGCCAGCTGGAAGCCAGCTCAGACTATCAGGCCCGTCGCGCCGAGATTACCGCTTTCAACCGCCAGAGCCCGGTGCTCAAGCGCGGGCTGGCGCTGACCCCGGTCAAGTTCGGTATCTCGTTCACCGCCAAGCACCTCAATCAGGCGGGCGCGCTGGTGCTGATCTATACCGACGGCAGCCTGCAGGTGAACCACGGCGGCACCGAGATGGGTCAGGGCCTGTACATCAAGATCGCGCAGGTGGTGGCTGCCGCCTTCCAGATCGATGTCGATAAGGTCAAGGTGACCGCGACCCGCACCGACAAGGTGCCCAATGCCTCGCCGACCGCCGCCTCCTCCGGTTCCGACCTCAATGGCATGGCGGCGCTGGACGCCTGCGAGAAGATCAAGGCGCGGCTGGTTACCTTCGGCGCCGAGCTGTTTGGCTGCGACGAAGCGCAGGTGCGCTTCGAGAACAATCAGGTGGTCGCCGGTGACGCCCGGATGGACTGGGGCGGCTTCATCCAGAAGGCCTATCTGAATCGGGTGTCGCTGTCGTCCTCCGGCTTCTACGCGACTCCGAATATCTACTACGACCACGCCAATGGTCAGGGCCATCCGTTCCTGTATTACGCCAACGGTGCGGCCTGCTCGGAGGTGGTACTCGATACCCTGACCGGCGAATACCGCGTGCTGCGTACCGACATCCTGCACGATGCCGGCCAGTCGCTGAACCCGGAAATCGACATCGGCCAGATCGAGGGCGGCTTCGTTCAGGGCATGGGCTGGCTGACCACCGAGGAGCTGGTCTACAGCGATAACGGCCGGCTGCTGACCACCGGACCCGCGACCTACAAGATCCCGGCAATTTCCGATACGCCGCCGGATCTGCGCGTCAACCTGCTGGCCAACAGCCCGAACAAGGAAGCCACCGTGTTCCGCTCCAAGGCGGTCGGCGAGCCGCCGCTGATGCTCGGCATCGCTGTGTGGAGCGCGCTGCGTGATGCGGTCGCCAGCCTCACCGACGGTTGCTATTGCCCGCCGCTGGATACCCCGGCCACGCCCGAGCGCATGCTCAATGCCGTCAGCGCCGCGAAGGCCTGGCAGGCCGCGCAGCAGGAGGCCGTGTCATGAACAGACATCTGCGCTGGTTCGAGGCGGTCGCCGACTG